>Ga0114903_1000203_pt1 | contig 39756 bp, 38 predicted proteins | sample MalvirDeepMed_s2_FD_87289 | JGI IMG/M metagenome (GOLD analysis project Ga0114903, IMG submission 87289) | Marine viral communities from the Global Malaspina Expedition - Malaspina viral metaG DeepMed_s2 | ecosystem: Environmental > Aquatic > Marine > Oceanic | place: Mediterranean Sea...
GAAGAAATCTCATGGCTTTGTCGGCAGCATGGCAATCGCCTGCCTGCTCGTTTCCGCCGGGTGTAACAGCCGCGCGGACGAAGAAGCGGCGGCACCCACCGAGACGGCCGAAACCACTGCGCCCGCAGAAACCGCGGCACCGGCAGCCGACGTCGATCTTGCAAGCCTCACCGGCGATGCTTCCGCGGGCGAACAGGTCTTTGCGGTCTGCACCACCTGCCACTCGGTGGAAGAAGGCGTGAACAAGACCGGTCCTTCGCTGCATGGCATCGTTGGCCGCGAAGCGGGCTCGGTCGCCGACTTCAACTACACCGACGCGAACAAGAACAGCGGCATCACCTGGACGCCGGAAGAGCTGTTCGTGTATCTCGCCGATCCGCAGGCGAAGATCCCGGGCACCAAGATGATCTTCCCCGGCATCAAGGACCCGCAGCAGCGCGCGGACCTGATCGCCTATCTGGAAACGCAGTCCTGATGTGTAAGGCCTGAAGCCTCGGGCTTCGGGCGAATTCACCGGTTCTGAAAAAGGGGCGCTCTCGCGATGGCGAGGGCGCCCCTTTTCGTTGCGGTGTTTTTTGCAGGTGGGACGTTGCGGGCGCGCGATGCGCGCTGGCTCGATCGGGTCAGTCGACCTTCGGGCGACCTTCCTCGCGCCGTTCCTCTTCCGCCTCCTTGCGCCGCATTTCCTCAGCGGCCTTGCCTTCGGGCGTATCCATGGGATGGCGGTTGGAGCGCTTGCGCAAAAAGATCGCGAAGATCACGACTGCCGCGATCAGAACCACCAGCATGGTGCCGATATTGAGCGGCGCGGCGATCCCGAGCAGGGGCAAATTTGTAATGGACATAGGGGATTTCTCGCTTTCTCCCCTCCGTCAAACCAACGAAGCGGCCTGCGCGTTCGTTCCGAAAGCGCCCGCTTCGCACAGGCTTCACACCGACCTGCGCGCTCCGCGTGTCGCCGCCTGCGGCGTCAGGCCACCGCATCCATGCGCGCCAGTTCGCACTGCGACCAGATCTCGCTCAGCGCATCGATGAGCCGACCGATGTCGCCATCTGTATGAACCGGGGAAGGCGTGATCCGCAGGCGCTCGGTGCCGACCGGCACGGTCGGGTAATTGATCGGCTGCACATAGATGCCGTGGTTGTCCATCAACCAGTCGCTGATCCGTTTGCACTTGTGCGCATCGCCCACCATCACCGGGATGATGTGGCTGGGATTGGCGAGATGCGGGATACCGATCGCATCCAGCTTGCGGCGCACCTGCGCCACCCGGTCCTTGTGCCGCGCACGCTCCATCTCGCTGGTCTTGAGATGGCGGATGCTCGCTGCCGCACCCGCAGCAACAGCGGGGGGTAGCGCGGTCGAGAAGATGAAACCGCTGGCGAAGGTCCGGACGAAATCGACCAGATCGGCGCTGGCCGCGATATAGCCGCCCATGACGCCGAACGCCTTGCCCAGCGTGCCTTCGATCACGGTGATCCGGTCCATCAGGCCTTCGCGTTCGGCAACGCCGCCACCGCGCGGGCCGTAGAGGCCCACGCCGTGGACCTCGTCGATATAGCTCATCGCGCCATGCTCCTCGCACACGTCGAGAATCTCGGCGATGGGGGCGATGTCGCCATCCATCGAATAGACGCTTTCGAAGGCAACCAGCTTGGGCACTTCGGGGCCGTAGTCCGACAGTTTGCGGTCGAGATCTTCGACGTCGTTGTGCGACCAAATCTTGTAGGGTGCCCGGCTGTAGCGAATACCCTCGATCATGCTCGCATGGTTGAGCGCGTCGGAGAACACGACGCAGCCCGGGATCTTCCCCGCCAGCGTGCCCAGCCCCGCCCAGTTGGAAACATAGCCGCTGGTAAACAGCAGCGCTGCTTCCTTGCCGTGGAGGTCGGCCAGCTCGCGCTCCAGTTCGACATGGAAATGGTTGGTGCCCGAGATATTGCGCGTGCCCCCCGCACCCGCGCCGCATTCGTCCAGCGCGTCGTGCATCGCGTCGACCACGACCGGGTGCTGGCCCATGCCGAGATAGTCGTTCGAGCACCATACGGTGACCGGCTGCGTCTCCTCGCCCACGAAGCGCGTCGCCTGCGGGAAGTTGCCACGATGGCGCTTGATGTCGGTAAAGACGCGATAGCGCCCTTCTTCCCGAACCGTGTCGAGCTGGTCCTTGAAGAAAGCATCATAGTCCATCGGGCAATTCTCCGTCTCGTGCATTATAGCCCCCTCATCGCATTCGTGTGCGCCCGCTTCTCCCGCGCGGCAATGGCCCAGCCCCACAGCGCACCATCGCGCAGCGGCAGGGCAAAGAACAGATGTTCGATCGCGCCCAGTGCGGCGAGTGCGAACAGCAGGGTCGCGCGCGTCTCCGGCCCGCCGGCCGGTGCCATCGCGGCCAGCACGCCGAGCCATACGGCAAGCGTAATGGTGCCCGCGATGCTCAGGCCCAGCAGCGCGGTGAAGCGGTTGGGCCCGAAATAGCTCGTCAGATAGGCGAGGTGGCGCGGCAGGATATCGGTGCTGGCATTGGGCACGCCCGCATAGAGGTTGAGCTTGGAAAGCAGACGCAGGCCGAACAGCAGCGCGAAGACCTGTGCGCCGATCGGGTTGGGCTGGCCCCATGCCAGCACGATCAGCATCGCCGCCGTCGCCGCCAGCGCAATCTCGTGATGGATCACCGCCGCGCTCGCCTGCCGGAATCGGGCGAGGCCACGGACCTCGGGAGCCTGGGATTCGCGACGCGGACCGGTCACACCGCCGGTCAGAAATGCCAGTTCGTGCCAGCCCCAGATTGCCAGCGCCCCGGCAAAGCCGATCGTCGCGCCCGCAATTCCGGTCATCGTGTGCGATGCGACAATCATCGCCAGTCCGCCCACCCCTGCCACTCCGGCCAGCACGAGGCTGCGCACGAAGCTGCGGCGCGGCGCGTTCGCCGCCCACGCGATCAGCCCGGTCGCGAAAAACCACACCATGATGGTCGCCAGCACCGGCAGGACATGGCCGGAGAAGCTCACCATGCGGGTTGCAGACGTACGCTTTGCGGCAGCTCGTTCTTCTGCGCGCGATGGAAATACATCCGCGCGAAATTCCAGCCCGCACCGGCCATGCCGCTCGCGCGCTTGACCAGCCCGCCGATGCCGCCCTGCTCCTTGCCCTCCTCGATCCGCAGCGATGCCTGGCGCAGCGCCTCCATATGCGCGCGGAACCTCGGGCTGTCGGTATCAAGCTCGACCGGGAAGACCTGGCGGCTGATCTGGTTGCAGACCGAGAAGACCTTGTAGTCATATTCGGTCGGATCGACGCCCAGCGCCTCGTGGAACACCGGGCGCGCGTGGTCGCGCACATACATCGTCGCATAGACCGCAAGCAGGAAGAAACGGATCCACAGCTTGTTGTGGCCCTTCAGAAGCTTGGGGTCGGCGCGCATCAGCATCGCGAAGGCCTCGCCATGGCGGAACTCATCGTTACACCATTCCTCGAACCAGTCGAAGATCGGGTGGAACTTGTTCTGCGGGTTCTTCTCGAGGTGCCGGAAGATCGTGATGTAGCGGGCATAGCCGATCTTTTCGGACAGATAGACCGCGTACCAGATGAACTTCGGTTTGAAGAAGGTGTACTTCTTGGTCTTGGTGAGGAAGCCCAGATCGACGCCGATGCCTGCATCCTTCAGGCTTTCGTTGATGAAACCGGCATGGCGGCTCTCGTCGCGCGCCAGCAGCTTGAACAGGGCCTTCACATCGGGGTTCTTCGTGCGCCGGGCGATCTCCGCATAGAGCACGCAGCCGGAAAATTCCGACGTCATCGAACTGACCATGAAATCGGTGAACTCGGCACGCAGCGCGGGCTCGAGATTCTCGATCACGCCCTTGAAGCTGCCCTTGTCCTTGAAGTGCTGCTTGTTCGGGTCGCCGACCATGTCGGCAATCAGCTGGTCCCACTCCTCACGCACCAGCGAGACGTCGATCGCGTCGAGCGCATCGAAATCGGTGGTGTAGAAGCGCGGGGTGAGGATCGTGTCCTTCGTCGCGAGGGCCATTGCCTCGTCGCTGGTCATGATCTTGCCGCCATGCGCGGCTTCGATCTTGGTGCTCTCAATTTGGGCGGGCGCGTTCATTTGATCCTCCCCGGATTGAAGCTGACTTCGTAGAGTTCGCGAAGGTCGAAATAGGCGGCGATCCGCGTGATCGCCTGTCCGATCGGCCCGGCGCGGGTGACCGTGGCCATGCGGTCGTATTGCGCGGTCTCGCCGAAAGCGATCTGGATCGGCGCACCGTGAACGCGCACCTTGTCGCCCGGACGAATGGCGACCTCTTCGGCCAGTTCGACATGCGCATGGAAATGCTCCTCGCTCTGCTCGACTGAGATGCGGCAGGGGATGTCGAACCGTCGCAGGCTCGCGTTTGCATAAGCCATCACGCGGTCTCCCCTTCCAGCAGCACCGCGAAAGCCGCGCGATTATCGTCCCCGAAGCCGACCAGTTCGCGCCGTTCGCCGGTGGCGGGATCGCTCAGCGTCAGCCCGCCATCGCTCCACTCGGTCAGGTCGAACGGGGTTTCGGCACCGATGCCCGACCGCTGGCGGACCAGCACGAGGCCGCGCATGGTGGAGCGGATGAAGCCTCCCGTGCCCGGCTCGACCTTGGCGACCCTCGCTCCGGTCGCGGCATCGCTGATCAGCACGCCGCCGTCGGGCGCGTCGTGGAAGAAGAGGCTGCGACTAGCCACCTGCTCGGTGCCCGCCGCGGCGCGCGAGGCTTCGGGCACGGCGTCGCGGGCGACGAGGCCGAAGCTTGCCGAGGCTGCGAGCAGCAGGGAGAGAACCGCGATCCCGCCGATCATCGCCAGCGGAACCTTGGGCACGGGCTCGTCATGGTCGTGATGCACGCTCATGCGACCGCCCCTTGCGCGCCGTGCATCGCAGGCTCGGCGCGGGCCGGGATCGCTGCGGGCTGCGCTTCACCCGGGGCCTCTCCGCGCGCAATCTCGCTGCGCGCCGAGACCGCATTGGCGAGCTTTTCCGCCACCGTCGCCGCATCGGGCAGTGCGCGCAGCATCGGCTGCGGGCGCGCCATTCGCCAGGGGCGTGCATGCGGCCACAGCAGCAGGTAGCCGAGCGTGTGCTCGCCCGCCGGTTCCAGCGCGATTTCGCCGAAGCCATGGCCCCGGTCGTTGAGGTGTGCCGCGCCGATCCTGTGGAGCGGGAGGTTGATCGTCTTCTCGATCGCCATTCCGATATGCAGGATCACGCGCTGGTCGGTGAGGATGTAGGTGGTCGTCCGGGCCGAAACGAAAGCCAGCCCATGCAGGAGCGCAAGCGCGCCAACCCCGCCCAGCAGCGTCATCAGCGCACCGGTCACGCTGCCGTTGAACACCAGCGCCGAAGCCGCGAGCACCGCGAAATAGCCGGCGACCCACCGCGCACGAAACGCGCTCCGGGCGAGCACCATCGCGTTGGGCTTGCCCTGCCACAGAACGGTCTCGTCACTCTGCGGTTGCCACAGCGTTTGGATCTGGGCCTCGCTCAGGTTCGTGCGCCGATCTCTCATGTTCACCCCGGCGGTACTCACAGCAGCGGCTCCTGCCTTTCAGGCGTCGCGTACAGGTAGCCACCACCGAAGTAGGCAACGATCCGCTCTTCCTCGTAGAACGTGATCTGGTCGGGCGCGGCCGGCACCGGAGCGCCCGCGAATTGCGCGGCATTGAGCGCGTCGATCACGATCACACCCTTGCCTTTCCTGACCACCGACATCGCCATCGGCGCAAGCACCGTCTTGCCTGCTTCGGTGGCGATCTGGAGGTAGCGGATGACGTGTTCGGCGCGGTCGATCCACACCTCGGTGACTTCGCCGACCGGCTGCTTGTCCGCACCGATCACCATCATGCCGATCGGGTTCGCATCGCGCGTGGCAATCGAGATGTCCGCTTCGAGGCTCAACGGCACGATCCGCGGGCGGCCGTCATGCGTGATGTCGGGCACCGGCTTGCGTTCGGCCCAGGATGCCGGGCCCAGCCCGTCGATCAGCGGATCGCCGGTCGGCACGAACGGCGCGCCATGGGCGCCGAAGGAAGGCTTGGCCGGGATGTCGACCCGTTCGCGACGGCTGTCCTCTGGCGTCACCGTGCCGCGCCCGTGCGGCAGCTTGAAGGTCTTTACGCTGGCACGGCTTAGCGGCCCGCCGGGGCTTTCGACAAAGCCGCTCATCTCGTTCTCGAGCGGATAGCCCTCGCGCCGGTCTTCACGACGCAGGTAGAAGATGAGCGCGATGAAGAACAACACGAAGGCGAGGAACACCAGCTCCGTGATGTCGAGCGTACCCACGAGATAGGGATCGATCATTGTGGCTCTCCTTGAGTGGCAATCATGTCGGGAACTCGCGGAGTCCGAAGGGCTGTGCGAGGGTCTGCCCGCCGCCTTGGCGACGACGTGCGACGAGCGGGCCGAGCGCCACGAGCGCGGCCAGCAAGAGGATTATCTCGATGATGTAGACGCTGGCGTAACCGGCAGCCGGGTTGTTGAGCGCGCCCGAAAGCCCGCCGGCGGACGCCGCTTGCGAAATGAGATCGCGCAGCGTGCCGCCGATGGCGATGGCCATGCCCGCACAGCTCGCCTGCACCGCGCCCCATGCGCCCAGCGCAAGCCCTGCGCCTTCGCCGCTTGCGCGCGCCATTGTTTCGGTCAGCGTGCCGACCGAGAACAGGCCGAGCCCGAGGCCGATCGACGCAGCGCCCGTGAACAGGAGCAGGCTCGACTGGAACGGCGCGGCGAACAGCACCAGCAGGAAGGCGGTGATCCCGGCAACGAGGCCGGTGCCCGCGAGCCGCAAGGGGTCGCCGCCGCGCGAGAGGCTGCGCCCGGCAAGGCAGAAGCCCGCCAGCGCGCCCGCCGCCCATGCGCCGGTCAGCATCGTGGTGGTGCCGACCGACAGGCCGAGTATCTCGCCCCCGAAGGGCTCGAGCAGAGCATCCTGCATCGCGAAGGCGGCCGCGCCGATGCCGATCGCGGCGAGCAGCCGCGCGGTGCGCGCCTCGGCGATAAAGGTGCGCCACAGCACCGCAAAGCTGGGCCCTGCCGGGTCCGACGGGCGCAGCGAAGACCCGCGCGGCTCCTGCTTCCACAGCGCCACCAAGTTCAGCACCAGCGTCACCACTGCCGCTCCCTGAATCACCTGCACCAGCCGGGTGGCGGAGAAATCGACCAGCAGCGATCCGATCGCCAGCGCGGCCAGGATCGTCCCTGCCAGCAGCATGACGTAGAGCAGCGCGACCGCGCGCGGGCGCTTGTCCGGCGGGGCAAGGTCCGTCGCCAGCGCCAGCCCGGCGGTTTGCGTGACGTGGAGCCCCGCGCCGGTTAGCAGGAAGGCGATCGCGCTGGCGATAATGCCAAGCGTTGCCTTCGCCGGGTCGGACATCAGCAACAGCGCGAAAGGCATGATCGCCAACCCGCCGAACTGCATCAGCGTACCCAGCCAGATAAAGGGCACCCGCCGCCAGCCGAGTACCGAGCGGTGCGTATCCGACTTGTGGCCGATCAGGGCGCGCAAGGGTGCGACCAGCAGCGGGATCGCGATCATCACCGCGACCAGCCCTGCGGGGATCGACAGCTCGACGATCATCACCCGGTTGAGCGTGCCGGTCAGCAACACGCTCGCCATCCCAACGCTCACCTGGAACAGCGCGAGACGCAGCAGTCGTCCCAGCGGCAGATCCGCACTGGCCGCATCGGCGAAGGGCAGCCACGCGGTGGCCACCTTCATCCAGCTTGCAGCAAGGGGCGGACGCGTACTCATCCCCGGCGCACCAACTCGATTGCGTGCGAGGTGTAGAATCCGCTGGAGACGCACTCGCTGCGAGCGATCCGCCACTCGGGCAGTGCAGTGGCGAGCCGCGTGCGCAGCTGGCTCTCTACCAGCGGGACAAGCCGCGGCGACCGGTCGCTGCGCGGGAACAGCTTGCCCGCGTGGTACATCGCGAAAAGCAACGGCGTGCGTGGCACGAAGGTGAACAGAATGCTGTCCGAGGTGCGCTCTGCCAGCGCCGCCAGCGCCGCGATCAGGTCCCCCTCGCGGTAATGGATTAACGAATCCATCGCGACGACGTGGCCGAAACTGCCGAATGCGGGGTCCAGCATGTCGCCCGCGTGCCAGCGGATCTTTCCGTGGCCGACGAAGGAAGGTTCGCGCCGACGCGCCACGTCGACCAGCCCGGCGGCGACATCGACGCCGGTCACTTCCGCGCCGCGACACGCCGCCGCGACGCTGAACGCGCCCGTGCCGCAGCCTGCATCGAGCACGCGGGTGCGCCGGAGATCCTGCGGCAGCCAGTCCAGCACCATGGAGCGCATTGCCTCGCGCCCGGCGCGCACCGTCGCGCGCACGCCGCTGACCGGCGCGTCCGACGTCAGGTCGATCCATGCCTTCTGCGCGGTGCTGTCGAAATAGGTCGCCAGCCGGTCGCGGTTGAGATCGTAGGTGGAAGCCCCGCTTTGGTCGATTGCGCGCGTAGCCATCACTCGAACCCCAGAAAATCGAAGATGTCGCGGTCCTTCATCGCGGTCGCTTCGGACGGATCCACCCCGTCCCAAAGCAATTGCGCGAGCCGGATATATTCGAGCTGGGCGGCGAGCACTTCGGGGCACTCCTCCATCTCGAACAAGGTGCACTTTTTCAGGCGGCTGCGACGGATCGCGTCGAGATCCTGGAAATGCGCGAGCCGCTGCATCCCGATCTCGTCGCAGAAGCGGTCGATTTCGTCGGTCTCGCGGCTGCGATTGGCGACCACGCCGGCGAGCCGCACATCGTAGTTCTTCGCCTTTGCGCCGATCGCGGCGACGATCCGGTTCATCGCGAAGATCGAGTCGAAATCGTTCGCGGCGACCACCAGCGCGCGCTCGGCATGTTGCAGCGGCGCGGCGAACCCGCCGCACACCACATCGCCCAGCACATCGAAGATCACCACGTCGGTGTCTTCGAGCAGGTGGTGCTGTTTCAGCAGTTTGACCGTCTGGCCGACCACGTAGCCACCGCAGCCGGTGCCTGCGGGCGGCCCGCCAGCCTCAACGCACATCACGCCGTTATAGCCTTCGAACATGAAGTCTTCGGTCCGCAGTTCCTCGGAATGGAACTCGACCTGCTCCAGCGCATCGATCACGGTCGGCATCAGCTTCTTGGTCAGCGTGAAGGTGCTGTCGTGCTTTGGATCGCAGCCGATCTGCAGCACCCGGTGGCCGAGCTTGCTGAACGCGGCGGAGAGGTTCGACGAAGTGGTCGACTTGCCGATCCCGCCCTTGCCGTAGACCGCGAAGACCTTCGCGCCCTTGATCTTGTCGCTCGGGTCGAGCTGGACCTGGACGGAGCCGTCGCCATCCGGCGGTGCCTGTGTCGCTGCGTCTAGCATCATAGTCTCCTCATTCGGCCGCGACCACGCCTTCGAGCCGATCTTCCAGATCGTCGCTCGCCGCGCGCAGGGCTGCCAGTGTGTCGTCGTCGGGTTCCCAGAGCTTGCGCTCGCAGGCTTCGAGCAGGCGGTTCGCCACCCGCACGGATGATTTCGGATTGAGCGCGGAAAGCCGCGCGCGCATCGCTTCGTCGAGCACGAAGGTCTCGCTGATCTGCTGATAGATCCAAGGCTTCACATCGCCGGTCGTCGCCGACCAGCCGAGCGTGTTGGTCACGTGCATTTCGACATGACGCACGCCTTCGAAGCCGTGCTTGAGCATGCCTTCGTACCACTTGGGGTTGAGCGTGCGGGTGCGTGTTTCGAGGTCGATCTGCTCGCCCAGCGTGCGCACCTTGGCCGCCCCGTGGGTGGCGTCGAGGATATAGACCGGCGCCTCTTCGCCACCCTTAGCGCGCGCGATCGCGCGGTTCATGCCGCCCAGCCCGTCGACATACTGGTCGAGATCGGTGATCCCGACCTCCACGCTTTCGAGGTTCTGGTAAGTGAAGTCGACGCTGGCGAGCGCAGAGGCGAACAGCTCGCGCCGCTGCACGGGCGCGCCCTTGGGACCGTAGGCATAGCCCTTGTGCGTCTCGAACGCATTGGCCAGCTCATCCGGATCGCTCCACACGCCGCCGTCGATCAGCTGGTTGACGTTGGCTCCATAGGCCCCCTCGGCATTGGAGAAGACGCGCAGGCTCGCGGTTTCGAGATCGCAGCCATGCGCCTCGGCGAACGCGAGGCTGTGCTTGCGGACATAGTTCTGCTCGACCGGCTCCTCGGCGATGGTCGCCAGCCACGCAGCTTCGGCCAGCATCCGGGTCTGGAGCGGCAGGAGGTCGCGGAAGATGCCCGAGAGCGTGGCGACAACGTCGATCCGCGCGCGGCCCAGCTCTTCCAGCGGGATCAGTTCGGCACCGCTCAACCGGCCATAGGAATCGAGCCGGGGACGCGCGCCGATCAGCGCCATCGCCTGCGCCAACTGCATGCCCTCGCTCTTGAGGTTGTCGGTGCCCCACAGCACCATCGCGATGCTCTCGGGCGATTTCGTATCCGACGCGCTGTGGCGGGCGAGCAGCTGTTCGGCCTGCCGCGCGCCCTCGGCCACCGCGAAACTGCTGGGAATGCGGAAGGGGTCGAAACCGTGAATATTGCGCCCCGTGGGCAGCACCTCGGGGTTGCGCAGGATATCGCCGCCCGGCGAGGGCAACACGTAACCGCCGTCAAGCGCATGGATCAGCGCGGACATCTCGTCGTTGGCATCGAGCTTGTCTTCCAGCGCTTCCCGGTCGGCATCGGCGTCGGCCTGCTCGATCGCGTCGAGCAGCGTTTCGCGCTCCTCGCCTTCCGGGTTGGCACCGAAGACATGCAACCCGTGCGGGATCAGCGTGCGCTCCAGTTCGTAGAGCCGGCCCGACAGATCCTCGATATCGCCCATGAAAATCTCGAGCGTTTCGCACGCGTCCGCGATCATTGCTTCGATCGAACCGCGTTCCTCCGCATCGCTCGATCCGCGCCAGCGCTCGGTCAGCGCCTTCAGGTCGGCAAATCCCTTGTAGAGCCCGGCCTCGGCCAGTGGCGGCGTGAGGTAGCTGATCAGCGTAGCCGACGCGCGCCGCTTGGCGAGAATACCTTCGGAGGGGTTGTTGGCGGCGTAGAGATTGTAGTTGGGCAGATCGCCCAGCAGCCGCTCGGGCCAGCAGTCGCCCGAAAGCCCCGCCTGCTTGCCGGGCATGAATTCGAGCGCGCCGTGCGTGCCGAAATGCAGCACCGCGTCGGCGCCGAAATCGCGACGGATCCAGCGGTAGAAAGCGGAGAACGCATGCGTCGGGGCGAAGCCACCCTCGAACAGCAGCCGCATCGGGTCGCCCTCGTACCCGAAGGCGGGCTGCACGCCGACGAAGACGTTGCCGAGTTCGATGCCATAAATGTGGATCGCTGAGCCATCGGCCTGCTGCTTGCCCGGCGCGGGGCCCCACTGCGCTTCGATCTCTTTGAGATGCGGTTCGGCGCGGACATGCTCGTCCGCCGGAATGCGTGCCGCGACATTGGCGTCCGCGCAGAACCGGTCGGCATTGCCGTGCAGCACCGCGTCGCGCAGCGCTTCGATGCTGTCGGGCACCTCGACCGCGTAGCCCTCGGCCGCCAGCCGCACGAGCGTGGCGTGGAGCGATTCGAACACCGCGAGATGCGCCGCCGTACCGGTCGCGCCCGAGTTGGGCGGGAAGTTGAAGATGACGATCGCGAGCTTGCGCTGCGACCGCGCGGACTTGCGCAGCGTGACCAGCTTCGCGGTTTTCGCAGCCAGCGCGGCGGCGCGTTCGGGATGGCCGCGCATTGCCCGCACCGGTCCCTCTGCATCGTCGCTGCGACCGCCGAACAGGCTCGGCGCGATCGCTCCGTCCAGCTCGGGGATGGCTACCATCATCGTGGTTTCCAGCGGCAGCAGGCCCATCCGCCCCTCGGCCCAGGATTCGAGCGACTGGAATTCGATCGGGTGCGCCGCGATATAGGGCAGGTCGAGGCCGGACAGGGTTTTCACCGCCGCCTCGGTGTCGTTATAGGCAGGCCCGCCGACCAGCGAGAAGCCGGTCAGGTTGACGATCGCATCGACCGTGGGCTTGCCGTCTTTCACGAAGAATGTCTCGATCGCAGGCCGCGCGTCGAGCCCGGCGGCGAAGGCGGGAACCACTTCCAAACCTGCGGCCTCCATCGCCGCGATCACGCCATCGTAATGCGCGGTGTCGCGGCCCAGCAGGTAGGAGCGCAGCATCAGCAGGCCGACCCGGCCATGCGCGCCCTTCAGCCGGGGCAGCAGGCGCGCGCTTTCGGAGATCAGCTGGTCGGTGCGCGGATGATAGACTCCGACCTCGGGATACTCCTGCGGAGCCTCTGCATGGGTCCCGCCGCGCCGGGCTTCACGCTCGCCAGCCGCGTAGCGGTCGATCAGCGCACGGGCCATCGCGACCACGTTGTCGTCCGATCCGGCAAGCCAGTACTGCAGCGTGAGGAAATAGGCGCGCACATCCTGCGCGGTGCCGGGAATGAACTTCAGGATTTTCGGCAGGCGGCGCAGCATCTTCATCTGTCCCGCGCCCGAGCTGGCACCCGGCTTACCGGAACCGCGCAGCTTCTTGAGCAAGGCGAGCGGGCCCTTGGCTGGCGCATCCATGCGGTAGCCGCCCATCCGGGTCAGCTTGACCACCTCGCCCGCCGACATCAGGCCGAGCATCGCGTCGCACTTTTCGCGCCGCGCCTGGAGCGCGGGCATGATGGCGCGGACATGATCGTCGAGGAACAGCATCGTCGCGATGACGATATCGGCCTGCGCGATGTCGCTTTCCGTCTGTTCGAGCGATCCAGGCACCCGATCCCAGTCGGACGCGGCGTGGAGCACGATCGCAATATTCTCGTCCGCAAGCCGCGCGCTCGCGCGCTCGACCGCACCCTTCAGGTGGTTGTCGAGCGTCACGATCACGACGCGCGTGGCGGGGAGCGCACTAGCGGGCATAATGCGCCTTCGCATCGTAGAGCGTTTCGAGGTCGATCGCTGCGCGGCCCTGTTCGGCGGCGAAGCTCTCCGTGTTTCGCTTTGCCTTGCCGCGCACGAAGAAGGGGATCTTCTTCAGCTCCGCCTCGGCCTCGGCGGTCCAGAGCGAATTGCCTCCGTCACCCTGAACTTGTTTCAGGGTCCAGCCTTCTTCCTGGTTTGGCGTATCGGGTTGCGGACTGGATGCCGAAACAAGTTCGGCATGACGAATGGGCTGGCTCGGTGCGTGCGCGTGAAGGTGGCTTGCCCCCGCATCGTCCGAAAACTCGAAGTCCTCGCGGAACATCGTGAGCAGGTGCTCTTCCAGCCCCATCACCAGCGGATGGACCCAGGTGTCGAACAGCACGTTCGCGCCTTCGAATCCCATCTGCGGGCTGTGCCGCGCGGGAAAATCCTGCACGTGGACCGGGGCGGAGATCACCGCGCAGGGGACGCCCTGCCGCTTGGCAATGTGGCGTTCCATCTGCGTGCCCAGCACCAGCTCGGGCGAGGCGGCGGCGATTGCGTCCTCGACGTCGAGATGATCGTCGGTGATGAGCGGCTCGACGCCATAGAGCTTCGCGGCATCGCGCACTTCGCGGGCGAATTCGCGGTTGTAGCAGCCGAGCCCAACCACCTCGAAGCCCAACTCTTCCTTCGCAACCCGCGCGGCGGCGACCGCATGGGTAGCATCGCCGAACACGAACACCCGCTTGCCCGTCAGGTAGGTCGAGTCGACCGAGCGGCTCCACCACGGCATGCGCGACTCGCCGTCGGCGAGCGCTGGCTCGGGATCGACGCCTGCCAGCGCGGCGACCTCGGCAATGAACTCGCGCGTCGCGCCCACGCCGATAGGTACGGTCTTGGTGCGCGGCTGCTTGAACTCGCGTTCCAGCCAGCGGGCAGCGCTGTCGCCGATTTCGGGATAGAGCACGATGTTGAAGTCCGCTGCACCGATCCGGGCGACCTCGGCGGGCTCAGCGCCCAGCGGTGCGACGCAGTTCACATCGATACCGAGCGTGTCCAGAATGCCGCGCACTTCGCGCACATCGTCGCGGTGGCGGAAACCGAGCGCTGCGGGGCCAAGAATGTTGACCAGCGGCTTGCGCGTTTCGCGCGGCGCAGGGCGAATGTCGCGGTCCGCGATATGGCGTACGATCTGGTAGAAGGTCTCGCCCGCGCCCCAGTTCTCCTTGCGCGAATAGCTCGGCAGTTCGAGCGGGACGACCGGGCACGGCAGGCGCATCGCCTCGGCCATCCCGGCGGGATCGTCCTGAATCAGCTCGGCGGTGCATGAAGAGCCCACCAGCATCACCTGCGGGTCGAACCGCGCATAGGCATCGCGCGCTGCACGCTGGAACAGGTCGGCGGTATCCTTGCTCAGATCGCGCGCCTGGAAGGTGGTGTAGGTGACCGGGGGGCGTGCATTGCGGCGCTCGATCATCGTGAACAGCAGATCGGCGTAGGTGTCGCCCTGCGGCGCGTGGAGCAGGTAGTGGACTCCGCGCATCGCCGTCGCGACCCGCATCGCGCCGACATGAGGAGGCCCCTCGTAGGTCCAGACGCTCAGCTGCACGGCTACACCTGCAACACGTCGCGGCGGCGCAAGGGCCGCGCAAAGAGTTCGGCGAGGTCGCCCGCCTGTTCGAACCCGTGGATCGGCGAGAAGACCAGTTCGATCGCCCACTTGGTGGAGAGCCCTTGCGCCTCCAGCGGATTGGCGAGGCCGAGGCCGCAGACGGTCAGGTCGGGCCGGTCGGCGCGCACCCGGTCGAGCTGCCTGTCGACATCCTGCCCTTCGCTGATCCGCGTGCCCTGCGGCAGTTGCTCCAGATCGCGCGCGACCAGCTTGCGGTTGAGATAGGGCGTGCCGACCTCGACCGGCTCCATGCCGAGTTCGCTGGCGAGGAACCGCGCTAGCGGCACCTCCAGCTGCGAGTCGGGCAGGAAGGTGATCCGCTTGCCCGCCAGTTTTTCGCGATGATGTTCGAGCGCACGCTTGGCCCGCTCGCGGCCCGGCGCAACCACCGCGTTGGCGTGCATCTCGTCGATCCCGAAAGCCGCCGCTGTGGCCTTGAGCCAGGCGGTCGTGCCTTCCGCACCGAACGGGAATGGCGCATCGATCCGCTGGCCCCCACGCCCTTCCAGCGCCTGCGCGGTTTCACCGAGGAAGGGCTGCGCGAGCAGAATGCGCGTGTTCTGGCCGACCGAGGGAAGACTGCCGGCGGTGCGCGCCGGCAGCACGCCGACATTGTCGATCCCGAGCTGCGCGAACAGGCGCAGGAACTGGTCCTCGACGATATCCGGCAGCGATCCGACCATCAGCAATTCTGCCGCGGCATCGGGCGCGCTCTTGGGCATGGCGGGGACCAGCGAGGCAAGGCATGCGTCCTCGCCCTCGGTGAAGGTCGTTTCGATCCCGCTGCCAGAATAGTTGAGAATGCGAACCGCACCGGCATGCTTGGCGCCGAGTCGCTCGGCCGCCTTGCCGAGGTCCAGCTTGATGACTTCGGACGGGCACGAGCCGACGAGGAACAGCTGCCTGATCTCGGGGCGCCGTGCGAGCAACCGGTCGACCACCCGGTCCAGCTCTTCGTGGCAATCAGCCATGCCCGCCAGATCGCGCTCCTCGATAATCGCGGTGGCGAAGCGCGGCTCGGCGAAGATCATCACGCCCGCCGCAGACTGCAGCAGGTGCGCGCAGGTGCGCGATCCGACCACGAGGAAGAAGGCGTCCTGCATCTTGCGATGCAGCCAGACAATTCCCGTGAGGCCGCAGAAGACCTCGCGTTGGCCCCTCTCTCTCAATATGGGCTCGTGCAAGACCTCGCGTTCGGGCGAAACTGCGCAGCCGCTGTCTGCGGGAAGCGAGAATGTGTCCGCCTTCATGCGGGCACCGCCTGGACGCTGCCGGCAAGCCGCGCAGCGCGCAGCTTCAGCAGGAACTGTCCGGCATTGACGACATAGGCCGCGTAACCTGCCAGCGCGACGAGCATGCGCGCCTCGACGCTGCCGATGCCGCCCAGCAGCATCGCGAGATAGGCGGTATGCAGGCCGATCACGACCATGCTGAACACGTCTTCCCAGAAGAACGGCCTCGCGAAGAGCCATTTGCCGAACACGACCTTTTCCCAGATCGAGCCCGTGATCATGATCGTATAAAGCGCGAAGGTCTTGGCGATGATCGAAAGGTCGGCGGCAAAGGCGCCCTCGCCGGTCGCGAGAGTGCGCAAAACCAGAACCAGGCTGATCGCGAAAATCGCGAACTGCACCGGCGCAAGCACACCCTGCACGATGGTCCAGACGCTCGAGTCGCGGCGTGCACGTTCTTCGGGCGTGTAGAGCGACACGCCGTCGCTCGCCCGCGCGGCACGGGTTGTCCCGTGCCGCGTACGCGGCGCTTTCGTGCCTGTGTCCGGGTGAGCCTTGCTGGTCATGGGGTCGGCGACCGCCCTCCTCTCTCCAATGGCGCAAGACTACGCCTACCTCGCGAGGAGTGTCAATCTTTCATGACGACAAGTGAAGTGGACACTATCCGATTTGCCATATCGCGAAATCGGGCGTACGCTTCCTTCAGCTTGGGCGGAGTCGTATAAGTATAACCGCATGCCCGGGTCGACGCAGTCCGCGCCGCTAACAGACTGGGAGAGTCTGCAATGGCATCGGTTTTCGGCATGGGGTCCACGGCCCTCCGGAACATTATCGCTAACCCTCTGGGTGCCCGAAGGCGAGTGCCCGGCCCGCATGAGGACGAGCTGGGCGATATAGTGGAACAACACATGATCCCCCGCCTGATGCTGGCGCACTCGCGCGAGCCACAGGCCCAAGTCGCGACGGCACTTGACCCGATCGCACCGGATTTTGCGGACGGTTTCGCGGTCAGTCTGCTCGAATGGGATGCCGACCGGGCGCTGAGGGAAGTCGAGTCTCTGATAACGCGCGGCTACGAGATCCAGGCGCTCTATCTCGACCTCCTCGCCCCTGCGGCGCGCAAGCTGGGCGCCCTGTGGGAAGAGGACCGCTGCGATTTCGTCGAGGTGACGATGGGCCTGTGGCGATTGCAGGAGGTGATGCGCGAAGTCGCTTCTTCCACCGCGCCGATGGCCCGCGCGCTGGAGACACCAGCCCGCGCGCTGTTCTCGCCCATTCCGGGCGATCAGCACGCCTTCGGCGCCTTGATGATCGACGAGGTTTTCGCGCGCGCCGGGTGGGAAAGCGAAGCGCTGATCGATCCTCAGAGGCGCGAATTGCTGACCATCGTATCGCGGAAATCCTTCGATCTGATAGGATTGACCATTACCACCGATTCACCTAGCAGCGCGCTTCAATCCCTGATCCGGGCCATTCGCGCGGTATCGGCCAATCCGGCGACCCGCATCATGATCGGGGGGCGGATGGTCAATTCCAATCCGGACATCGTGAAGGAAGTCGGCGCCGACGGTACGGCGACGGATGCCTTTTCGGCGCTCGAAACCGCACAACGGATGGTCGCCGAAGCAGGACTGCTTTCTAACCCCGCACCCTGAAGGGGGCGAGTATCTGATGCTGACCAAAAAGCACTTCGGTGATGCAGACCGGTCCTTCGGCGACAGCGCCGGACTGTTTGGTACACTAGGCGTCGAGGCGGCGCAGCAGCTCGCCATGGCGGCGGGCGATATTGCGCTGGTGATCGACGATACGGGCCAGATCGTCGACGTGTCGGTCAGCGAGCAGGAATTTCCCGAATTCACGGATTGGGCGGGCGATAACTGGCTCGACACGGTGACCATCGAAAGCCGTGCCAAGGTCATGGAAATGCTCGCCGCCGCACGCAAGGGAGAGGCGCACCGCTGGCGTCAGGTGAACCACCCGACGACCGACGGCGACGTGCCGGTGCGCTATACGATCGTGAGCCTGGGCGATGGACTCCATATCGCGCTCGGACGCGATCTGCGCGATGTCGCGCGAACCCAGCAGCGCCTGTTGCAGGTGCAGCAGGCGCTGGAGCGCGATTACATGCACATGCGCCAGCTTGAGGCGCGCTATCGCATCCTGTTCGAACGATCGGGCGAGGCTGTGCTGATCGTCGAGGCGGATACGCATCGCATTCGCGAGGCGAACCCCGCGGCCTGTCGCCTTGCGGGCGCGCGCGGCGGAACCCTGCATGGCAAGAAGCTGGGCGGACTGTTCGACAGCGCCACGCGCGATTCGCTCACCACCCAGCTCGGTTCCGCACTGGGCACCGACGCCGCGGCACCGATCCCGGTCAAGCTTTCGCGCGGCGGTCGCAAGGCGATGGTCGCGGCGACCGGCTTCAGCCAGTCGCGGCGGCAATATCTACTGCTGGTCATAACCCCTGCGGACGAACAGGTGGCGAAGGACGATCATTCGCTGTCCGATATCATCGAAACGATGCCCGACGCCTTCGTTATCGCCGATGGCGACATGCGGGTTTTGCGAGCGAATTCGGCCTTCGTGGAAATGGTCGATGCGGCGAGCGAGGAGCAGCTCGGCGGACGCTCGCTCACGCGGTTCCTCGGTCGCCCGGGGATCGATCTCGATCTGATCGCAGGGCAGATGGAAAAGGATGGGGTCGCGCGCAATGTCACCAGCGTGGTCCGCAATCTGAGCGGGACGGCCGAAGAGCCGGTCGAAATTTCCGCCGTGGCCACCGGCGACGACAAGCAGGGCAATGCACGCCATTTCGGCTTCGTCATCCGTCCGATCGGCCGCCGTCTTCGCGAGGTCGCCGGCGCCGGCGAAGATCTGCCGCGCTCGGTCGAGGAGCTGACCGATCTGGTCGGCCGCATGCCGCTGAAGGACATCGTGCGCGAGAGCACCGATCTGATCGAACGTTTGTGCATCGAAGCTGCGCTGCTCTACACCTCGGACAATCGCGCATCGGCGGCCGAGATTCTGGGGCTGAGCCGCCAGAGCCTTTATTCCAAACTCAACCGCTACGGCCTCGGCAAGCAGGGCGAGGAAACGCGGTAGCCTTTGCCTGACATAAAGACTGTCAAAATGGTTTGACGGACCTTCCGCCGAGGCATACCCTGTTTGGCATGGAACGTTCGGCGCCCTTACCCGGAACGTCGCCGCCGCCCGCGGCCCGCGATGTCCTTGCGCTGCTCAAACCGATCACCTGGTTTCCGCCGATGTGGGCCTTCGCGGTCGGGGTCGTCTCGTCTGGCGTAGCGGTCGACGGGCGCTGGTTGCTGGTCGCCTGCGGCGTGCTGCTGGCAGGGCCGCTGGTGTGCGGGACGAGCCAGGCAGTCAACGACTGGTTCGACCGGCACGTGGACGCCATAAACGAACCGGACCGCCCGATCCCCTCGGGCCGCGTGGCAGGCCGCTGGGGCCTTTACATCGCGATCATCGGGACCTTCCTTTCGCTGCTCCTCGCCCTCGCGCTCGGGCCACTGGTGCTGGGCGCGGCAACCATCGGGCTTGCGCTTGCCTGGGCCTACAGCGCCCCGCCCTTCCGCCTGAAGTCGAGCGGCTGGTGGGGCCCGGCGACGGTCGGCCTGACTTATGAGGGGCTGAGCTGGTTCACCGGCGCCACGGTCATGTTGGGCGCGATGCCCTCAGCATCGGTTCTGATCGTGCTGCTGCTCTATTCGGCGGGTGCGCACGGCATCATGACGCTGAACGATTTCAAAGCGGTAGAGGGCGATCGCGCGACCGGCTTGCGCTCGCTCCCGGTCACGCTGGGCGTGCGCAACGCGAGCCTGCTCGCCTGCGCCACGATGGCGGGGGCACAGGCCGTCGTTATCGCGATGCTGATGATGTGGGGACACTGGCTCTCCGCAGGAATCGTCGCATGCCTGTTGATCGGACAGTTTGCCCTGATGCCGCGGCTGGTCCGCGATCCGGCCAAGCATGCGCCATGGTATGGGGCGACCGGCGTCACGCTCTACGTGCTGGGCATGCTCGCCGCAGGACTAGGCCTGGGAGGATATGTCTGATGGACGCCAACGCGGTGTCTGCGCCCGATGCGAGGGGCCTTGGCTGGCTCGCGATCATCCGGCTCGGGCTGGTGCAGGCGTCGATCGGTGCAATCGTCATGCTGGCGACCTCGCTGCTCAACCGGGTGATGGTGGTCGAATATGCCCTCGCCGCGGCGATCCCTGCGGGGCTGGTCGCATGGCATTACGCTGTGCAGCTCGCGCGCCCGCTATGGGGCCATGGATCGGACCGGGGACGCAGGCGTACGCCGTGGATCGTCGGCGGCATGGCGGTGCTGGCGGGCGGCGCGCTGCTCGCGGTGCGTGCGACAATCATGATGCCCGAAACGCCGGTGCTCGGCGGAACGCTGGCGGTGCTTGCCTTCACCATGATCGGCGCTGGCGTCGGCGCCGCGGGCACCTCGATGCTCGCGCTGCTGGCCTCGGGCGTCGCACCGACGCGGCGCGCGGCAGCGGCGGCAGTGACCTGGACGATGATGATCGCCGGGATCGTGATCGCGGCAGGTGTGGCCGGTGCGCTGCTCGACCCGTTCAGCGAAGCACGGCTGGCGAGCGTGGCGAATGGCGTTGCGCTGAGCGCGTTTGCCGTCGCCTGCCTCGCCATCTGGCGGCTCGAACCGCGCGCAATGGCGAACTTCGACACGCAGGATCGCGGCGAAGCGCCCGCCTTTGCCGAGGCGCTGCGCGAGATCATGCGGGAAACGGCTGCGCGCCGCTTCACCGTGCTGATCTTCGTCTCGATGCTCGCCTATTCGATGCAGGACCTGATTCTCGAGCCCTTTGCCGGGCTCATCTTCGGGATGACGCCGGGCCAATCGACCAGCCTTTCGGGGCTCCAGCATGGCGGCGTATTGCTTGGCATGATCCTCGCCGGCGTCGGTGGCAGCGCCTTTGCAGGGCGTCTGCCGGTGGATCTGCGCCTGTGGATCGTCGCGGGTTGCGCTGGCTCGGGCCTGGCGCTTGCAGGTCTGGCGATGGCGGCGCTCGCCGGGCCGGGCTGGCCGCTTGCCGCCAATGTCTTCGTGCTGGGCTTCTGCAACGGCGTGTTCGCGGTTTCCGCCATCGGCGCGATGATGGGGCTGGCCGGCGCGGGCGAAAAGACCCGCGAGGGCGTGCGCATGGGCGTCTGGGGCGCAGCGCAGGCCATCGCCTTCGGCCTCGGCGGACTGGGCGGCGCGCTGGGCGTCGATGTTGCCCGGCGCGTAGCGGGTCAGGATGGTGCGGCCTTCCAGCTGATCTTCGCCATCGAGGCCTGCCTGTTCATCCTCGCCGCCGCGCTGGCGGTGCAGGCGACGCGCAAGGCACCGGCACATTCGGGGGGAGTGGCAACGGCATGAGCATAGCGACAGAGGATGCGATCTACGACGCGGTGGTGGTCGGCGGCGGCCCTTCCGGTGCCACCATCGCCAAGGACCTTGCCGATGGCGGGCGGCGCGTGCTGCTGCTCGACCGCGCGGGCCGGATCAAGCCGTGCGGCGGCGCGGTGCCCCCGCGGCTGCTCAAGGATTTCGAAGTGCCGCACTCGCTGCTGGTCGCGCGCGCGCGCTCGGCCCGGATGATTGCGCCATCGGACCGCAAGGTGGACATGCCGGTGGGCGAAATCGGCTATGTCGGCATGGTCGACCGCGATGTGTTCGACGAATGGCTGCGCAACCGTGCGGCCGAAGCAGGGGCGGAGCGACGCACCGGCACTTTCGAGCGGATCGAGCGCGACGAGGCAGGCACCAGCGTCTGCTACAAGGAAAGCCGCGACGGCGAGATGCAGCAAATCCGCACGCGCCTGGTCATCGGCGCGGACGGTGCGCGCTCCAAGGTCGCGGCCCAGAATATCGAGGGCGCGGACCGGATGAAATGCGTCTTCGCCTATCACGAGATCATCAAGTCGCCCGCGAACGATACGCCGGGCTATGACAAGGACGCCTTCGATGGATCGCGCTGCGACGTGTTCTACCAGGGCCATCTCTCGCCCGATTTCTACGCGTGGGTCTTCCCGCATGGCGACACCGCCAGCGTCGGCGTGGGCAGCGCAAACAAAGGCTTCAGCCTGCGCGGTGCGGGCGCCCGGATGCGCGGCGACCTCGGCCTCGATTCCTGCGAGACGATCCGCCGCGAAGGCGCGCCTATCCCGCTGAAACCGCTAAAGCGCTGGGACAACGGGGCGGACGTGATCGTCGCGGGCGATGCCGCCGGGGTGGTAGCGCCCGCATCGGGCGAAGGCATCTACTACGCGATGATGGGCGGGCGCTGCGTGGCGCAGGCGGCCGAACAGTTCCTCGCGACCGGGCAGCCCGCTACGCTCAGGCAGGCGCGTCGAAGCTTCATGCGCGAGCACGGGAAGGTGTTCTGGATCCTCGGGATGATGCAGCACTTCTGGTATTCGAGCGACAAGCGCCGCGAGCGTTTCGTGACCATGTGCGCCGATCGCGACGTGCAGCAGCTGACGTGGGAAGCCTACATGAACAAGCGACTCGTGCGTGCGAAACCCATTGCCCATGTCCGTATTTTCCTGAAGGATTGCGCGCATCTTCTGGGCCTGAAGGCCGCCGCGTGAGGGATGCATATTGATGGCTCGCAGCTGGCTGTTGCCGATGATCGTGGCGGGCATCGCCGCGATGTGCGTTGCGATGCTGGGCGGTACGATCACCGATCTGGGGCCTTGGTACCAATCGCTCGCCAAGCCCGACTGGACCCCGCCCAATTTCCTCTACCCTGTCGCATGGACCGCGATCTTCGCGCTGGCGGCGGTAGCGGCGGTGGCGACGTGGCGCGCGGCACCGAATTCGCGCGTCGCCGATGCCGTCATCGGACTGTTCGCGCTCAACGGATTCCTCAACATCCTGTGGAGCCTGATCTTCTTCCGCATGCAGCGGCCCGACTGGGCCTTTGCCGAGCTGCTGCTGCTGTGGCTCTCGGTCGGTGCGCTGATCCTCTTCTGCGCCCGCTATTCGCGCTTCGCGGCGATCGCGCTGGTGCCCTACATCGTGTGGGTGAGCATCGCGGGCGCGCTCAACTGGAGCATCGTCGAGCTCAACGGGCCGTTCTGACATGGCAGACATGATGGAAGCGCTGTTCGCCAGCGGGCATGCGGCGGACATCGTATTGGCCGTGCTGGCGCTCGAGGCGCTGTGGCTGGCGAGCCGTGGTTGGCGCATCGGCGCGATCGCTGGCCTGCTCGGCCCCGCCGCGCTAATGATGCTCGGCCTGCGCGCCGCGCTGACCGGGGCGGAATGGTACTGGGTCTCGTTTCCGATCGCCCTCGCCTTCCCGCTTCATGCGATGGACCTGCGGATGCGGTTTGCTGGGAAAGTCTGAATTGGGCGAGAATTGTTCGGTAACCTGACCGTCAGCTAACGACCCCGTTGCGGACATTTCGATGGGTGATAGGAATGGGATATGGCGACTACTTATCACTTCATGTCTGCTCCACATGAGCTCGATGTCTTAGATTGGTTTAGATCACAGGCGGAAACAGCAGAAGAGCATCAAAACGCTGAGCGGATATTGCTATTCTATCGCCAGTACGGTCCCTTAGCCCACAACGAAGATGGTAGCCCTGACGCAACAGGATCGCCTCTCGTTTCGATCTACAATCCTAAAATTCGGAAATCGTCACTCTGGACAATTGGAGAAGTTCATTTCCTTTGGAGGGGTGCGTCGAGGTTTCCTGCACTTGGGCGAATGCGCAAGCGGTTCCAAAATTGGCTCCGCGAACGGCCTGTTGTATGGGAACGGAGCCAAGATGGTTTGGAGGGCTACGGATACTACTTGGAAGGCACGGTAAGAAATATCTCTGACTCCATCTATGCATTTCCGGACGGTTTGGCCGCCTATCGAACTGGTCAGTATTTTGTTGCCGAAAGTGACAATGAGTTTGTGTTAGACCGTGTGTGCCGGACCCTCCAATTGCGCGGCATCGACTGCTCCTGAAAAGGGACCGTTTTCCACCCCATAGTCGAATATCAATAAGCCGCTTCAGTCTCCCGGAGAGCCGCCACTCAGTCCCGATACAGAAAAAGCCCGACCGCGATGGCCGGGCTTTTTCTTGTTGCCTTCGCAGCAGGTCAGCGCGGCGGGGCGTAGTGATGCTCCTGCGCCCACAGGTACCAGTTGTCGACCACGGTGCCGGTCAGCAGGATGCCGATCCCGCCGGTCAGCGTGGTCAGCACCGCGAACCACCAGGCCCAGCGGTGGATCGATTCCATCGTGGCGTTGAAGCCCATGGTCCAGCGCCAGAACAGGCCAGCGCGCTCCGCCGCCGTGCCGCGATCGGTGATCTGTTCGATCTCACGCTCCCCGCCATAGCGGCCGACCGCCAGGATCGTCCCGCCATGCATCGCGAAGAGCAGCGCCGAGCCATAGAGGAAGGCGATCGAGAGACAGTGGAACGGGTTGTAGAACAGGTTGCCATAGATCAGCGAGAAGTTGTTGGTCCAGTCGAGGTGCGGGAAGATGCCGAAGGGCACCGCCTCGCTCCAGCTGCCCATCAGTCCGGGGCGGATGAAGCCGAGCACCAGATAGAGCCAGATCGCGCTCGCGAAAGCCCAGGTGACATGCAGCCCCATGCCCAGCGCCTTGGCGCGGCGATAGGTCCGCAACCACCACAGCAGGATCGACGTGGTCAGGAAGAACCCAGCCATGATCCACCAGCCGCCTTCGGCCAGCGGGACGAAGGGCTGGAAGCCGTACTCGGGCCCCGGCGGATCGAGCGAGAGCCAGAAGAACTCGCGCACGAAGGCCTGCGGGCTCCAGTTGACCGAGGCGAGCATGTTGAGCCCGATGATCTCGATCGCGATGAAGCCGAAGAGCAGCGAGGCAAGGCCCAGCCAGCCGAGATAGATCGGCCCGAACTGCGCCTGGCCGAGCTTGCCGAACCAGTGGGCGTTCCAGTGAAGCGGGATGCGCGGCTCGTCGGCGAAGGGCAGGTCGATGCCCATTTCCGCCGGGCCTTCGAGCTGCACTTGGGTGAAGATGTTCTGGTAGCGTGGCATGACAAAGTACCCTCCTCAGGACCAGATCGGGATGCTGCGCCACCAGCTCCACCATTCGGGGAAGCTGCCCTGGTACAGCGGCCCGGCAAGGATCATGCACGCCGCGCTCCAGAACCCGGCGTTGAGCGCCAGGAGGAGCCCCAGCCGGTGGATGCCCACGGTGCCGATCGAATAGCCGATGAAATCGCGGAAAAACGTGTCTTCGTACTCGGGCGACTTGACCTCGGTGCCCTTGGGCACGTTGACTGCCGACAGGACCAGCGCACCATGCAGCGCAAGCGCGAGGCACGTCGTGAAAAAGAACGTGATCGCGACCATGTGCAGCGGGTTGTAATGGAAATTCACGTAGGAATAGCCGGTGTTCGACACCCAATCGAGGTGGGTGAAGATGCCATAGGGAAAGCCGTGCCCCCATGCGCCGAGCCAGATCGGACGGATCACGACCAGCGTGGCATAGGCGAGGATCGCGAAGCTGAAGGCGACCGGCACGTGGTATCCCATGCCCAGCTTGCGGCAGATCTCCACCTGCCGCAGCGCCCATGAGACGAAGGCGATCAGCGCACATACGGTTATGATCTGCCAGTAGCCCCCGGCATTGAGCGGGGCGGCGGCAAGCCCCGCTTCGATGGGTGGCGGATCGATCGAGATCAGCCATGGGTTCAAGGTTGGCCCTTGGGAAGCCGAGGCGAAGATCAGGAGCGTGCCCAGCAACGCAGCAATCGCCGCCGTAACGCCGAAGAAGCCCACGTAGAATGGACCGACCCAGAAATCGAACAGGTCGCCACCGATCAGGGTGCCGCCACGCACGCGATATTTCCGCTCGAAACTCAGGAGCGCCATAGGTCCATCCTTCCCGCCCCCAGTGGCGGGTCTTGCAGGTTCATCCCAGATTACTCACCGGGCCGCGCATGCGGCGCCGGCTGCGGGGACGGAGAAACCCGCCCCCGTCACGTCGGGCGGGTCGCTAGCCCGTCGTCGCCGGGCCTTCGACCGCCGCAGCAGTCGTCGCCGGAGCGGCGCTTGCGCCATCCAGCCAGTTGTACCGGTTGGTGCTGAGCAGGATGAAGTGGATCAGCAGCGCGAGAACGAACAGGAACACGAAGAGTGCAACCAGCGCCCTGCGCGGATCGAAAATGAGCCAGATTCTCCACATTTTTAAATTCCTTTCATGTGGTTACGGCAGTTAGCGCTCGCTGGCGCGCGCACGCGCCGGCCAAGGCATGACGGATCGCTCAGAGCCAGGGCTTGTAGGCCCACAGCGCGATGTGAGCGAGGACGGCGATCCCCGTGAAGCCGATGAAGGAGCCCATGAAAATCTTGTGAAATTCCTTGGCTTCTTCCGGCGTCAGGTAGGTCCGCAGACCGAAGCGATCGTCGCCAGGTGTTGGATCGTTCATTGATCAATCTCCAAACTTGCTGGACATAGTGGGGCATTGCTGCCCCGGCGGTATCCGCGAGAGGACACGGTCCATCGCGCGAATTGCTTGGCCCGTCGCCGGGCGGATGGTCGGGCCGCGCGCCTCACCGGGCGGCCCCTTCGAGCAGGGCGTCGGCCAGCCGGTCGGCGGTCACCACCGTCTCCCCCGCCCCGCGGGCGGCCGCTTCGGCGGCGTCCCTCAAACGCTTGGCAGCCGAGATCCGGACGAGCACGGGCTGGGCTTCGACGATCGCGTCTAGCCGTGTCTTGGCCTGCGGCTCCCAGCGCAATTCGGCCTGCTTGCGCGCCGGCGTTGCGTCTGCTTTGTCCATTTCGGAGCCGAGCGGCAGGATGTGGAACAGTGCATCGAACAGCGCATTGCACACCTCCTGCACGAGGTAGGTCGCGCCCGAATAACCCATGAAGGGCGTGCCGGTGTGGCGACGGATCGCGGCGCCGGGGAAGCTGGCGGCAATGAACTGGCCTTGCGGTCCATGGCCGCGCCCTGCGACCTCGGCCATGTACATCCGCTCGTTATAGCTGCCGAACACCACCAGCGGCGGGTTGGCGTGGATCGCGGCGCGCACGTCTTCGTTCTTCGGCTTCACTCCGGCACAGCGCCCGAAGGCGAAGCTGCACGGAAGCCCCATATCGTCTTCGAGGAAGTGCCGGATGCCGCGCGCGTAAGTCTCGTTCGCGCAGATCCCGAAATTGGCGGTGCCGAAGAAATCCTGCGTGACCGAGCGCCACAGGTCCCACAACGGCTTGATCGTCGTGTGTTTCTCGCGCTCGATGAACGGCTCGGGGTCTAGCCCGAGTTCCTCGCCCAGCGCGCGCAGGAACTTCGTGGTCGACGTCAGCCCGATCGGCGCCTGGAAGAACGGCCGCTCCAGCAGTTCGCACAGGTTGCGGCCATACTCGCGATACATGCACACATTGGCCTGCGCATTGGCGAGCTTGCGCATGTCGGCCAGATGGCTGCCGAGCGGGAAGGACAGATTGATCTCTGCCCCGATCCCTTCGACCAGACGGCGGATTTCGGCGAGGTCGCTCGCCATGTTGAACATGCCGTAAGCGGGGCCGATGATGTTGACGAGCGGCTTTTCGCCCTCTTTCAGCTCCCTGGGTTTGGGCATCTTTTTCGGCCCGAACTCGGTCCACAGCCAGCTCAATGCGCGGTCGGCGCTTTCCCACTGGTCCTCGTCGATCGTGCGCGGCAGGAAGCGGCGGATCGTGGTGCCTTCGGGCGTCACACCGCCGCCAATCATTTCGGCGATGGAGCCCGTCACCACGACCGAGGGCAATTCGGGGTCGAGCGTTTTCCACGCCCGCTTCATCGCGGCTTCGGTGCCGGTCTTGCCCAGCTCTTCCTCGCCCAGGCCGGTGACGACGATCGGCAATTCGTGCGGCGGCAGGCCGTCGGTATAGTGGAGCACCGATGTCACCGGCAGGTTCTCGCACCCGACCGGCCCGTCGATGACGACCTGCAAGCCCTTGATCGCCGTGAACGTGTAGACCGCGCCCCAATAGCCACCCGCCCTGTCGTGATCGAGAACGAGGGTCATACCTCGCCTCCCGCAAAACCCGAGATCGCGACGAATCGAAGAGCACCGTGATCGAGGACGAGGGTCACGATCCCACCGCCTCTGCCGCCTTGAGCGCGGCAGCCGTCTGAGCGGCGAATTTCTTCTTGAACTGCGGGCGGTCGACCGGGGTCTCCTGCCAGATGCCCGCGTTATCGTCCGCGCCGACGCCTTCGAAGAAGTCGCGCATCTTGTCGAAGCGCGCCTTGTTGCCGAGCGCGGCATTGACCACCTGCGCCAGGCTGCCTGCGCCTGCCGGACCCATCAGCGGACGGGCCGAGATCAGGTTGGTGAAGTAGAGCGCAGGGGTCGCCTTCTGCTTGGCATGCTGGACGACCGGCGTCGTACCGATGGCCAGATCGGGGCCGAATTCCTCGACTGCCGCGATATCTTCTTCCAAGCTGGCGCGATAGTTCACGCGCACGCCCTTGGCCTCCAGCCACGCACGGTCGGGATCGGACCATTTCGTGCGCGGGCAGGCGGTGCCGACATAGGGAACATCCGCGCCGCTTTCGATCAGCAACCGCGCAACCAGCAATTCGGAGCCTTCGTAGCCCGAGACCGTGATCCTCCCCTTGACGGGCGTTGCGGCTAGCGCGCCGGTGATGGCGGGCAGGAACGCGTTCTTGGCTGCATCGACCTTGTCTTGCGCGACGCCGCAAGCTGCGCCGATGGCATCGAGCCAGGCGGCGGTCCCCTCACGCCCCACCGGAGCCGAACCGACCACGTTGCGCCCGGCAGCTTCGAACTCGCGCACGCTGGCAGTGTAGAAAGGATGGATCGCAGCAACGACCGCACAGTCGAGCGCGCTATACAACTCGCGCCACTCGCGCGTGGGGACGACCGGCCCTGCGGCGAGGCCCAGCGGCTCCAGCATCATGCCGATGCCGACCGGATCGGCGGGGAACATCTCGCCCAGCAACGATACCGTGGGGCGATCCTGTGCCGGGCCGTCGGGCCGCGCAACGGGGCCTTCCTCGGCCTCTTCGCGCGCATATTTGAGCATCGCGCCTGCCAGTACGTCCTTCGCCTCGGCATGGGTCGGGATGCCGAAGCCGGGCACGTCGATGCCGATCACGCGCACGCCGTTGATCTGGTCGGGCAGCAGCCGCAGCGGTACGCCGCTGGCGGTGGGCACGCACAGGTTGGTGACGATGATCGTGTCGTATTGCGTCGGGTCGGCGAGTTGCTCGACCGCTTCCTTAATATCCTCGAACAGCTTGCCGGTGACGAGCGTTTCGGAGCTGAAGGGCACGTAGCCGACCGTGCGCCGCGCGCCGTAGAAATGCGAGGTGAAGGTCAGGCCGTAGACGCAGCAGGCACTGCCCGAAAGGACGGTCGCGGTGCGCTTCATCCGCAGGCCGACGCGCAACGAGCCGAAAGCCGGGCACATGCTCTGCGGCTGGTCGTGCGGTCCCTGCTTGGCCTCGTCGAGCGGATAGTCGCGCGCATACTGGTCGAGGATCTCGCTCTTGCCAGCCTTGCGGGCAGCCTCACGCATGGTGTCGCCGCTCGCGCAGCCGCCTTCATCTGGCTTACCGAGATCGAGCCGGTCGGCGGCGCGTAGGTCTGGAGTGATGGCTTCGCTCATGTCCATCAAGCCTCGTCGTAAACCACTTCGAGGCTCGGCTTGGGTTCGAACGAGCCGCCGCGCATGTCGGCCTGCGTGGCAGGAACAAGCTCGACATTGCCGCCGGTATCCTCGGGGCTGAACAGGTCGAGCAGGCCATCGCCCTCAAGCGGGGTTGGCCGCTGCGGCGGGGCATTGGCGACGTTGATCGCCAGCTCCTCGAACAGCGGGGCCCATTCGCCACCGGGCTTGCCGATGATTTGGTAATTGGCCGACTTGCGTCGAATTTCCTCATTCGCGGGGATCGCGCACAGCACCGGGATGTCAACCGCCTTGGCGAAAGCCTGCGCCTCGCCCGTGCCGTCATCCTTGTTCACGATCATGCCCGCAACGCCGACATTGCCGCCCATCGAGCGGAAATATTCGACCGCCTTGCACACGTTGTTGGCGACGTAGAGCGATTGCAGGTCGTTCGACCCGACCACGATCACCTTCTGGCACATGTCCCGCGCGATCGGCAGGCCGAACCCGCCGCACACCACGTCACCGAGAAAATCGAGCAGCACGTAGTCGAAGCCCCACTCGTGAAAGCCCAGCTTCTCGAGCAGTTCGAAGCCGTGGATGATCCCGCGCCCGCCGCAGCCGCGCCCAACCTCGGGCCCGCCCAGCTCCATCGCGAACACGCCGTCGCGGTGGAAGCAGACATCCTCGATACTGACCTCCTCGCCCGCGAGCTTTTTCTTGGAGGAGGTTTCGATGATCGTCGGGCAGGCCTTGCCGCCGAACAGCAGGCTGGTCGTGTCGCTCTTGGGATCGCACCCGATCAGCAGCACGCGCTTGCCCTGCTGTGCCATCATGTAGCTGAGGTTGGACAGCGCGAAGCTCTTGCCCGAGCCGCCCTTGCCGTAGATTGCGATGACCTGCGTCTGCTTGGTCACCTCGCCATCGTGCACCGGATCGGGCTCGATCGCGGCCTCTTCGCGCAGGGCGTCTACGGCGGAAGCTTGGTCGAGGTGGGTCATGCAAGTTCGCTCCAGTCCAGCACCAGCTTGAGGCAATCGCGGTCCTCGAAAGCAGTGGGGTAGGCGGCGCACGCATCGCCCGCCGGGGCCACGTCGGTGACGAGGCCGGCAAGGTTCAGCGCGCCGGTTTGAATAAGGGATTGCATCGCAGCGAGGTCTTCGGGCTGCCACTCGGCGGCGATCCGCAGCCGAGCCTCGCGCTGAAAGGCGGGCGCAAAATCGAAGCCCAGCCGGTCGCGGTAGAAGCCTGCAAGCACGATCTCGCCGCCCTTGCCCAGCCGCGTCACCAGCGTGTCGAGCAGCGAGGCATCGCCGCTGACGTCGTAGATGCTGCGATAGTCGCTGCGCGAATCCGCTTCGGGATGGACAACATCGTAGCCTTGCGCGCCATGCGTGCGGGCCGGATCGACCTCCCACACCGTGGGTGCGGGCGCGCCGTTGGCGATGGCGATGCGCGCGAGCAGTCGCCCGAGCACGCCGTGACCGATGATGAGATCGGGCGCGTCGCCGCCAGCCAGCGCGTGGCGCGCGGTCGCAGCCAGCGCGAAGAGCACGCCTTGTTCGGCCAGCGACTCAGGGATCGGCAGTGCGCGTGCGGCGGGGACGATCAGCGTCCGCGCGGTACCGCCGAAGAGGCCCCGCGCATCGGTGTAGCAGTTGGCGCCGGGGACGAAGACCCACTCGCCGATGCGGCTTTGTGCGTCGTGTCCGGCATCGACGATCCGGCCGACCGACTCGTAGCCGGGCACCAGCGGATAGCCCATACCCGGGAATGGCGGCATCTCGCCGGTCCAGAGCAGCTTCTCGGTGCCGCTGCTGACGCCGCTCCAATGGATCGACACCACCACGTCGGACGCCTCGACCGCCCGCAACTCGAGACGCTTGAGCGCCAAGCGCCCCGGTCCTTCGAGTGTGACGGCCATCGTATCCATTGGTCCGGTTCCTCTCCCCTTGGTCGGTCCGTCGCCACCCGGAGGTGGGATAGCCCACATGTCAGCTACGCCTACCGTGACGTAGTGTCAATTCTGCATGACAGATTAGTTGTCAGGCATGGGCGACTATCATGGACGCGGTCAGCGTCTGTCGCGTGGCGAGCGAGCGGCTGCGCGCGAAGCCCGCTTCGCGCAGCATCGCGTGAATCTCGCGGGCGGTGCGGGGGCGGCCTTGACCCATGGCCCAGAGGTAGAGGCCGAAATAGGCGTCGCCCATTGCCTCCGCGCCGGGCGTTCCGGACATTGGCTCAGCGATCAGCAGGGTTCCGCCGGGTTTCAGCGCAGCGCGGATGTTTGCAAGGATCCGCAGCGCGGGTTCGTCGTCGTGATCGTGGAGAATGCGCACCAGCGAGGCGCAGTCGTAGCCGCGCGGCAGATCGTCGGAGAGAAAGCTGCCGGAATGCACCGCCACCCGGCCCGCCTCGAGTCGCGCGACGACTTGCGGAAGGTCGAACAGGCCGAGTCGGAGCCCGGGATGCGCCGCGCCCACCGCTTCGAGGAACGCGCCATGCCCACCGCCGACATCGAGCAGCGAGCGATGCCGGGAGAAATCATAGGCCGCCAGCGCCTCGTCCGAAACCGCCGCCTGCGAGGCCGCCATCAGCTGCGAATAGGCACCCGCCTCGCCCTCTTCCGCCGTTTTCTCGGCCCCCGCATAGGACCAGAAGCGCGACAGCGCGGTCGACTCGGCGCGGTCCTTCCGCAGCAGCGCGAGCGGATCGGCGAGGTCGGCATAGAGCAGCTTGTGATGGTGGATCATCGCCAGCGCACCCGCGTTGCCGTGGAGCGCGGCACCATGGCGGCCGAGCATCCACCAGCCCTCTGCCACCTCTTCCGCGATCCCGATCGCCGCCGCCGCACGTAGAAGGCGCAGCGTCGCCTCGCCCGAAAGCCCGGCAAGATCGGCCAGCTCCGCGGTCGACGCAGGCCCTTCTCCCAGGCGCTGCACACAACCGCTCTCAACCGTGCACAAAAGCACCTGAGAGTAAGCAAAGCCCGCCACAAGGTCGAACAGAGCACCCGCACGCGCTCTTGCGATCGGGCGCAGAAACGGATTGGCCGCAGCGTGACGCTGGAAGGCGCGGCTGCCGATAATCCGGTTGCGCCAGCCGCGCAGGCGAACCTTCAGCCCACGCGGCTCGACCGATGATTGCCCTTGACCCGTTTTCATTTGTCCAGTTTGTTGGACAGATGCTATGTAAATAGCAATCGTCTTGTGGGAGAGCGCGCAGATGGCCGAGAAGGTCGTCGTCATCGGAGCAGGGATCGGCGGGCTCGTCAGCGCCGCGCTGCTTGCCGCGCGCGGCTGCGACGTCACCGTGATCGAGAAGGAGCCGCAGGTCGGCGGCAAGGCCCGGCGGCTGGAGGTCGATGGCGGCGCGATCGATGCGGGCCCCACCGTCTTCACCTTGCACGAGGTATTCGAGGATATCTTCCGCGCCTGCGGCAGCAACCTGCGCGCCGCGCTCGACATTAAACCCGCGCAGGTCATCGCGCGCCATGCGTGGAGCCCCGACGAACGGCTCGACCTGTTCGCCGATCCGCTTCGCAGCGAGGAAGCGATCGGCGATTTTGCCGGGGCCGAGGCCGCGCGCGGCTATCGCAACTTCCGCGCAGAGGCGCGCCGCATCTACAACATCCTCGACGAAAGCCTGCTGCGGCAGGGCAAGGTCTTCTGGCCGCTGCCGCTGATGCAGCGGATCGGCCTCACCCGGGTCGGCGATCTAGCCGCGATCCGCCCTTACGAGAGCCTGTGGAAGGTGCTGGGCGAGCATTTCGCGGACCCGCGCCTGCGCCAGCTGTTCGGCCGTTACACCACCTATTGCGGCTCCTCGCCCTTCGACTCGCCCGCCACGCTGATGCTGATCGCGCATGTCGAGGCGAAGGGTGTTTGGCTGATCGATGGCGGGATGAGCGCGCTGGCCGAAGCGCTCAAGGCACTGGCCGAGGCCAACGGAGCGACCTTCCGGCTGGGCGAGGGCGTCGCCCGGATCGAGACGGATCGCGATGGCGTATCCGGCGTCGTCCTTCGCCGGAGCGAGCGTATCGCTGCCGATACTGTGCTGTGCAATGCCGACCCTGCCGCGCTCGCATACGGGCAATTCGGCGAGGCGGCGCGGCGCGCGGTCGGCAAGACGCCGCAGGGCCGCCGCTCGCTCTCCGCGCTCGTCTGGCTGGCCCATGCGAAGACCAGCGGCTTCCCGCTTTCGCGCCACAACGTGTTCTTCTCGCCCGATTACGCTGCCGAATTCCGCGCCACCGGCAGCGGACAACAGATCGCCGACCCGAGCGTCTATGTCTGCGCGCAGGACCGCGATGCGGACGTCGCCCGCACCGGCGCCTCACCCGCCACCCATGGCGGGCGGGAGAGCTTTCAGGTGATCGTCAACGCCCCGGCAAATGGCGATTCCCACACCTTTACCCAACAGGAGCTTGACCAATGCACGCAAGCCATGACGCGCAGCCTCGCCCGCTGCGGGCTGGAGCTGGAGCCCGACTTTCCGCACCAACTGGTCACTCCGGCGGATTTCGAAGCGCTGTTCCCTTCGACGGGTGGGGCCCTTTATGGACGGGCCTCGCACGGATGGGCGGCGTCCTTCCTGCGGCAGGGAGCAGCCACGCGGATCCCTGGGCTCTATTGCGTCGGGGGGAGCACCCATCCCGGCGCGGGCGTGCCGATGGCAGCCTTGTCCGGGCAGATCGGGGCGCGCGCAGCGATGGCGCGCCTCGCTTCGATGCGGAAGTCCCACCCGGCGGGTATGGCTGGTGGTATGTCGACGCGATCAGCAAGGACGGGCGCCACGGCCTGACCATCATCGCCTTTCTGGGCAGCGTTTTCTCCCCCTATTACAAGGCGAGCGGGCGCGGCGATCCGCTGAACCACGCATCGCTCAACGTCGCGCTCTATGGCCCGAAGGCACGCTGGGCGATGACCGAGCGCGGAGGCGCCGATGTAGAGCTGAGCCGCGATACGCTGGTGCTGGGGCCCAGCAGCGTGCGCTGGACCGGCACTGCGCTGGAGATCGACATCGATGAGCGCGACAAGCGGCTCGGCGTGCCCTGGCAGCGCCGGGTGCGCGGGCGCATTCGCGTACACCCCGAAGCGCTCAACCCTGTCAGCTTCGCGCTCGATCCGGCGGGCAAACATATCTGGCACTGCCTCGCGCCGCGCGCACGGATCGAGGTGGATATGCACGAGCCCGACCTGAGCTGGACGGGCCGCGCCTATCTCGATTCGAACTTCGGCGCCGAGTCGCTGGAGGATGGCTTCGACGTCTGGCACTGGTCGCGCGCGCATCTCAGCGAAGGCGCGGTGGTCTGCTACGAAGGCAAGCGCGCCGATGGTTCGCATTTCGCCAGCGCGATCCGCTTCGATGCCTATGGCCTGCCGCAGCAGGTGGAGCTGCCGCTGGCCGCCCCGCTGCCCAGCACGCTCTGGCAGATGGAGCGCAAGACGCGCGGCGACCGGGGGCATGCGAGCGTCATCAAGACATGGGAGGATTCGCCCTTCTACGCGCGCTCCACGCTGCGATCGCGCCTGTTCGGCGAAGAGGTGGTCGCGGTGCAGGAAAGCCTCGACCTCAGGCGCTTCGCGTCGCCGGTGGTGCAATTCATGCTGCCCTACCGGATGCCGCGGGTGGCGTAAGACCTTCGATTGCAACCCTTCGTGGTGAGCCTGTCGAACCGCGAACGGCGCGCCAACGTTCGCCGTTGACGCTTCGCCTCTCATTCCTCGTCGTTGCGAAGCGCATTGAAATTCAGCGCTGCTCGTCGTCCGCCTTCTTCGCCTTGTCGCGCTTTATCTCGCGGCTGACCGACCAGTATTGCCACCCGCCAAAGCCCAGCGCGACGACTGCGGTAAAGACGATCTCGACCCAGCCGTAATGTTCGCCGAAGCCTTCCATCTGTCTATCCTCCATGGGGAGCCTGAACGCTAATTATACTCGTCATTGCGAGCGGAGCGAAGCAATCCAGTGCGGTGCGAGCTCAGCCTGGATCGCCGCAGGGCTTCACCCCCTCGCGATGACGATATCCGGGGGTCACGCGATCAATTCGAGTGGCCCTGCCGATCCAGAAACCCTCGGATCAGCCCCGCAATCTCTTCCGGCCGTTCCTCGTGCATTAAGTGGCCAAGGCCCGGCAGCACTTCGAGCGTGGCGTCTGGCAAGGCCCGCGCCGCATCCTCCACCCCGTCGAGCGGGATGGCATTGTCGCCGCGCGCATGGATCAGCAGCACCGGGTTCGCGATGCCCGGCAAGGCACGTTCCAGCGGCTCCAGATCCCAGTTCGCCATCATCGCCAGCGCGCTGCGTGCATGGTCGCTGTTGCCGAGCAACGTCGCGTAGCAGCGCGCACCCTCGCGATCGATCCGCGAATTGGTCGAGCGCTGGATGAAGCCTTCGGTATCGCCCGCAAGACGGCTGATGCCGGAGAAGAGTTTCGGCACCAGCGGGTTGAGCGCGAGCAACCGCGCCATCGCGGGGAAGACCTGGGCGGCGGGCCAGGGAAACGGCGCGAGCGCGGGGTTCAGCCCGATAATCGGCGTATCGGTGAAGCGATCCAGCGCGGCAGTGAGCGCGATGGCGGCACCTGCCGAATGGCCGATCATCGCTGCCGGTTCGATTTCCAGCGTTTCGATCAGGGCGCGAACCGCGTCTGCCATGCCCGGCAGACTCATCTGCGAATCGCGCATAGCTTGGGTGAAGGCATGTCCCGGCAGGTCCGGCGCGATCACGCGGTAATTCTCGGCCAGCAGCGGCATCAACCCGCGCCACGAATGGCACGACGCGCCGGTGCCGTGGAGCAACAGTAGCACGGGCGCGTCCTCTTCGTCCGGCCCCATCACCTGAACATGCCAGCGCAGGCCGGCACTTTCGATGAAGCGGCTCGCCTCGCGGTGCGGCCAAGTGCGCCCGTCGCGCTGCCAGTCCAGCGATCCGCTCATGCGGCCTGCGCCACGGGTTGCGCAGCCTTGACCGCCGCGTGAAGCTTCGCCGCGTCGGCCATCGGCAAGGCGAGGAAGCGCGCCCGCATCGCCTGCGCCAGCTCGCCCGCCTCGGGCGCGGTGCGCGCGGAGATATCGACCACCAGCGCATCGAGCCCGCGCGCCGCGATGGTCTTCGCGGCGATGAGCGCATCTTCCTTCGCCTGCGGGCGACCGCCCTTGCCCTCGGCATTGATGTTGGCGCGCCCGTCGGTCAGGATCACGAGATGCGGCGTCTTGCCGCGCGCTGCGACCGCCTCGGCCACCTCGCTTCCTGCCTTCAATCCCAGCGCCAGCGGAGTCCCGCCGCCGCCCGGCATCGCGGCGAGCACGCGGCGCGCGCGGGTGAGTGAGCGGGTCGGCGGCAGCAGCAGCTCCGCACCCTCGCCCCGGAATGCCACCAGCGCGACCTCGCTGCGGGTGACGTAGGCCTGCGCCAGCATCAGCTCGACCGCGCCCTTGGCCTCGGCCAGCCGCGCCGCCGCCGCCGAGCCCGAGGCATCGACGCAGAAGATGGTGACGCGCGCCCCGCGCTCCTCGAAGCGGCGCACGCGCAGATCGGACTTGCGGATGACGAGGCTGTCGTTCGCCGCGTCCAGCTCGCGTCGTCTGAGCGCCTGCCACGGCACGGCAGCGCGCAAGGTATCGACCAGCGCCAGCCGCGCACCGCCACGGGGCATGCCGGGCCGCGCCGAGAGCGGTTTGCCGCGCTGGCCGGAGAGCTTGCGCTTGCCACCCCCGCTCCCGGCGCTGCGCCGCGTGCGCCCCTCGGCCAGCTGCGCCAGCAGATCGGCCGGGATCGAGGCGAGCGCTGCGTCGAGCACCACGTCGTCGAGTGGCCGCTCGCCCGGCTGCGACGCCTCGTCGCGCTCGCCCGCTTCGGATTGCTCTGGCGGCGGTGGCGCTTCGTCGGGCAAGTCCTCGGGCAGCTCGGGCATCTGCGTGGCGCGCGGGCCGAGCACGAGGCGCGCCGCAGCGGAGATATCCGCTTCCGCTACCGCCTCGCGGCCTTCCAGCGCGCCATGCGCGCGCGCGGCATGGCATGCAAAATTCAGCGCGCGGACCGAATGGACGCCCAACGCCGTCGCGGTCGCGGCGAGTGCGTGCAGCGCCTCTTCGCCGAGCGGTGCGACGTCTTCCACGTGGCCAAAGCGCAGCGCAGCACCGGTCATTCCAGCGCGTGTGAGGTCGCAATGAATTGCCACCCGTTCCAGCAGTGCGGTCGGCGGCACTTCGTCTTCGGTGCCATCGTCCAGCAGGACGAGCCCGAAGTGCGTCTCTTCGGCGTCCATCGCCTGCGCCAGACGCCCCGCCACGCCTGCATCCAGCCGCTCCGCCATCGGCACGACCAGCACTCCGCCGGTGATCTCTTCGAGCAGGCCACGCGCGCGCACCTGCCGCCCTCCGGCGAGGCTGGCGGCAAGGTCGACCCCGCCCAGCAGCCGCTCGTCGTCGACATGCGCGGGCATCCGGCGCAGCGGAAACGTGCACCCGGCAGCTTCGCTAAGCCGCTCCAGCAATGCATCGCGCACCGGACCCGAGCCGCGCAGGCTCAGCCCGCCCAGCTGATCGGGAGCGATGAGAAACAGCGACAACGCCAGCAGCGCATCGTCCTCCGGAGCGGCGGCTGGGCCTGCCCCGGGCTCCATCAGAAAACCTCGGCGATCGCGCGCTCGATCCGCGCGGCGGAGCCGGTCTCATCCAGCACGTCGCGCCGCAATCTGTGCCGCAGCGCCGATGGCGCGACCGCCATCAGCTGCGCCTCGCCAACCTTCTTCGCGCCCTCCAGCGCAGCCAGCGCGCGGGCCGCCCTCATCACGGTCAGCTCGCCGCGCAGGCCATCCGCGCCCACCGCCATGCACAGCTCGGCCGCCTTGACCAGCATCGCATCGGGCACATCGACCTTGGCCAGCCGCTTGCGCCCGCGGTCGATCCGCTTGAGCACCGCCTCCTCCTCATCCGCCCATTCGTCGGCGAAGGCCTGCTGATCGGCCTCCTGCCGCGCGCAGCGGCGCATGATCTCGACCCGCGTGTCGATATCGCCGGGCGTGCGCACCTCGACCGACAGGCCGAAGCGGTCGAGCAGTTGCGGGCGCAGCTCGCCCTCTTCCGGGTTGCCGCTGCCGATCAGCACGAACCGCGCCGGATGGCGGACCGACAGGCCTTCACGCTCGACCACGTTCTCGCCCGAGGCGGCTACGTCGAGCAGGAGGTCGACCAGATGGTCCTCCAGCAGGTTGATCTCGTCGATATAGAGGAAGCCGCGATGCGCCTTGGCGAGCAGGCCGGGTTCGAACGCCTTCTCGCCCGAGCGCAGCGCGCGCTCCAGATCGAGCGCGCCCAGCACGCGGTCCTCGGTCGCGCCCAGCGGCAGATCGACGAACGGCACCGCGCGCTTGCGCATCGGCCCGCTGCCGCACACGTCGGGATAGCGCGCCTGATCTTCCTTCGAGCAGCCATAGACGCAGTCCTTCGCCGCGCTGATCGGCGGCATCAGACCCGCCAGTGCGCGCGCGGCGGTCGACTTGCCCGTGCCCCGGTCACCGAACACCATCACGCCGCCGATCGCGGGGTCGACCCCCGCGATCAGGAGCGCCTGCTTCATCTCGTCCTGACCGACGATTGCGGAAAAGGGAAAGCGCGCCATTGGCCCCAAAGTGTCGCAGCGGGCGGACGCTGGCAAGTGTCTTCCGTATTTGTCGATTGTCTGATGGCTTCGCGCTGCTAGGACAGGTGGCGAACTGCAACTAATCTGGGAGAGATCAATGTTCAGCCACGTCATGCTCGGCGCCGACGATATCGAAGCCTCGAAGACCTTTTACGATGCGTGCTTCAAGGCACTCGGCGGGCGCGAGGGCTCGGTCGATCCCAAGGGCCGCGTCATCTACATGCACAATGGCGGCATCTTCCTGCTGACCAAGCCGATCGACGGCCAGCCTGCGAGCTGCGGCAACGGCTCAACCATCGGCTTCGCCGCGACGAGCGAGGAACAGGCTAATGCATGGCACGCCGCCGGGCTCGCGCATGGCGGCACCGCGATCGAAGACCCGCCGGGCATCCGCGAAGGCGCGGGAATGAAGCTCTATCTCGCCTACCTGCGCGATCCGGCGGGCAACAAGATCTGCGCGATGTATCGTCCGGGGTAGTGCGTGCGCTGCTCCTCCCTCCTTCGGCTTGCTGGCACAGCCAGCCGCTCATGACAGGCCTTGAGGGGGAGTCTGGGTGGGGGTGTGCGGCGCCGGGAGGTCTGAAGAACCTCCCGGCGTAGAACCCCCACCCCCAACCCCTCCCCCGC
>Ga0114903_1000208_pt1 | contig 39021 bp, 37 predicted proteins | sample MalvirDeepMed_s2_FD_87289 | JGI IMG/M metagenome (GOLD analysis project Ga0114903, IMG submission 87289) | Marine viral communities from the Global Malaspina Expedition - Malaspina viral metaG DeepMed_s2 | ecosystem: Environmental > Aquatic > Marine > Oceanic | place: Mediterranean Sea...
AGCGCGCACTGTGCATCGCCTCAATCTGTTTCACTGCTAATGAATGTGCGCGCAACCCAAGGGTGTCGAAATTCCTTTAGGAACCCGTCGAGCTTTTGTAAGAAGACATAGTTTATATATATACTTTTTTGGCCAAAGTTCAGTTGTGCGGAGTTGCCGTCCGTGGACGTTTCTAGTTTCAGGCGTTCTTTGTATACTTCCTGAGTCTCGATTGAACCGATTAAGTGTTGGTGCAAGCGTTCGTATATCTCTTTTCGAATGATAATGATTTGATCCAAAAACTCCCGGCTTGCAGCCGTGAATGAGTGAGTTTTCTCAAGCAGGTCGCGGAGCTCTTGGCGAAACTTCTTATTTATCTTCTCGTTATTTATCAATTCTTCGGCGTCCGTTGTCGATTCGAATGATACCTTGCTTCTTGAATTGCCTTTTGGGGAATAGTCAGCGCTCTGAACTCGCTTCCTTCTGAGGGAAACGCCATGAAGAGGGGAGCTATTGTGCATCGCGTGATTTCTAAGCGCGTAGCAAAGCCTGTAGCTGAAGGAGTTGTCGTATTTCTCCGAGAAGATTGCGTTTAGATCAGCCTCCAGCACTCCTACTGCTTTGTGCTTTGGTATGCGTTTTCTGATTCGCTCTTCGAATACGCGGCTTGAGCTCAGGAAGGTTTGCGCTGAGATGTTTAGGTCTGCATAGGGTGTGTCTAAAAATTCGTGGCCAGGCAGCCGCGCGTCGAGTTGGCGATCGCATTCGAGCGCATAGATCAGCTGCCGTTTCTCGAACTCGAAGTGCGCTCGCCAAAGCGCTCGGAATGCCTCTTCGATCTCCCAGAGATCGGAGATGAACGCGTTTGATTGAAAGATGGACGTGGCTTCTGCATCGGACAGAACGATCTCGCCAATCGCACCTGCTCGCCAAACAAGTTGCGCCGTGCTCATCTATCGATCGCCTCCACGCCCCCCATATACCCCCGCAGCACCTCCGGCACGACGATGCTGCCGTCCGGCTGCTGCCCGTTCTCCAGCACCGCGATCAGCGCCCGCCCCACGGCTACTCCGCTGCCGTTCAGCGTATGCACGAATTGCGGCTTCCCCCCGTCTGCGGGCTTGAAGCGGGCGTTCATGCGGCGGGCCTGGAAGTCCCAGCAGTTCGAGACCGAGCTGATCTCGCGGTAGCGCTTCTGGCCCGGCAGCCAGACCTCGATGTCGAAGGTGCGGCGGGCGCCGAAGCCGGTGTCGCCGGTGCAGAGCTTGATCGTGCGGTAGGGGAGATCCAGCGCCTCGAGGATGCCCTCGGCGCAGGCAAGCATCCGCAGCTGCTCGTCATCGGAGGTGTCGGGGTGGGTGATCGAGACCATCTCGACCTTCTCGAACTGGTGCTGGCGGAGCATGCCGGCGGTGTCCTTGCCGGCGGACCCGGCCTCGGACCGGAAGCACAGGGTGTGGGCGGTGAAGCGTTTCGGCAGGTCGGATTCGGAGAGGGTCTCGCCCGCGACGATGTTGGTCAGGGGCACCTCGGAGGTGGGGATCAACCACCAGCCGTTGGTGGTCTGGTAGCTGTCCTCGGCGAATTTGGGGAGCTGGCCGGTGCCGCGCATCGCCTCGTCCTTGACGAGGACGGGGGGAATGATCTCGGTCAGGCCGTTCTGGTCGACATGGGTGTCGAGCATGAACTGCGCCAGCGCCCGGTGGAGGCGGGCGATCTGGCCGCGCAGCAGGGCAAAGCGGGAGCCGGAGAGGCGGGCGGCGGTTTCGAAGTCGATGTCGGCGGTGAGGTCGTAGTGTTCCCTGGCGTTGGCGATCGGGGTGGGGTCGCCGTGGCGCTTGATCTCGACGTTGTCATCCTCGGAGGTGCCTTCGGGGACGTCGGGGGCCATGGTGTTGGGCAGGGTCATGAGCTGGGCGATCAGCTCGGCATCCTTTTCGCGGGCGGCTTGTTCCTGGTCGGCGACCTCGGCCTTTTTCTGGGCGACCTCGGCGCGCAGGCGGTCGAACTCGGCCTCGTCACCCTGCGCCTTGGCGGCGCCGACCTGCTTGGAGGCCGCGTTCTGCTGGGCCTTCGCGGTCTCGGACGCGTGGATGGCGGCGCGGCGGGCCTCGTCCAGGGCCAGGAGGGGGGCGGAGGCGTTCGGGATGCCGCGGCGGGCCATCGCGTCGTCGAAAGCTTCGGGATTGTCGCGGATGGTGCGGATGTCGTGCATGGGGGCCTCCGGGCGGGGTATCGGGCGTGCGTTCGAGTCGCGCGCGTTATGGCGCAATCTCACGGTGGTGTGTAGCCGGGCAGCAGTTGCGGCGAGATCAGCGTGGCGAGGCTGCGCGTCGTGCCGATCCCGGCGATGAGGATGGCGGCGGCGTGCCAGCCGTCGGCGGTGCGGGTCAGGACGGGGCTGCCCCGCTCGGCCGGGGCGGTGGGACAGTCGAGCAGCAGATCCATGCCGCGCCGGTCGATCAGGCGGCAGGTGCGGTGCGCAGGATCGGTGGCACCGGCGGGATAGGTGATCAGCGCCAGGATCGCCCCCACGGGCGGAGCGGGGCCGGTGGGCAGGGGCGTGAGAAGAGTCGCGGGATCGAGCGGCAGCGCGGCCTGGGAAATTTGGGCGTGGTATTCGGGAATCGGCGGCAGGTTCGGACGGAGGATGGCACCGGGGCGGTAGGTCGTCGCAGGGCCCTGGAGGTTCCGGTTCGCCCGGGCGCAGGGCACGGTCGTCAACGCGGTGGCGGGGGCGATCAGGAACGCGGTGCAGGTGTCGCGCTGGTCCGGGCGACCCAGGCGCAGAACACCCTCGGACGGGGGCGGATCGGTGGCGCCGGGCAGCAGCACAAGGGCGATGAGACAAAGGGCGCGGCGCATGCGGGACACGATAGCGCAGGGCTGCGAATGCAAGGAGAGCTTTTGCGCCAGATGGAATTGCCGCACGGTTTTTCGCATGCCGCTTGTCGGTGTTTGCACTTTGTTCACGCATGTCGCGCAATCTGGCGGCAGGTTCGGCGCAGGGTCGGGCTTGCTGGACAACGGGGGAGGGCACAGATAGGACGAAGCCGATTTTGAAGCCGGGCCGCCTTGGCCCCAACCAGCCCTGTGAGGACCGACCATGTTCGCCACACCCGCCTATGCGCAGGCCGCCGGTGGCGCGGGAAGCGCATTTGCCAGCTTCGTGCCGCTGATCCTGATTTTCGCCATCATGTATTTCCTGCTGATCCGGCCGCAGCAGAAAAAGGTGAAGGAGCATCAGAAGATGGTCGAAGCGCTGCGCCGGGGGGACCAGGTGGTCACGGCGGGCGGTCTCGTGGGCAAGGTGACCAAGGTGCTTGACGCAGGCGAGGCCGAGGTCGAACTGGCCGAAGGCGTCAAGGTGCGGGTCGTGAAGTCGACCATCGCTCAGGTCCGTAGCAAGACCGAGCCCGCCGAGGCTTGAGGCCTGCTCGCTGAAAGGCACTGACATGCTGCAAATTCCGCTCTGGAAACGCGTCGTGATCTGGGGGCTCGTGGCCCTGGGGATCGTGCTGGCGGTGCCCAACCTGTTCTATGGACGGGTGGAGCAGGCCAACGATGCCCGTGCCACGATCGAGACCATGGGCGCGACGCCCGAGCGGACCGCTGCCGCCGAGAGCTGGCCGGACTGGCTGCCGTCCGGCTTGGTGAACCTTGGCCTCGACCTGCGGGGAGGGGCGCATCTTCTGGCCGAAGTGCAGGTCGAGGATGTGTATGCCCAGCGGATCGACGGTCTGTGGCCCGAGCTGCGAAACGAGTTGCGCGAGGCGCGGGACACGGTGGGCACCATCCGTCGCACGGACGAGGGCGGGCCGGTGTTGGAGGTGCGGATCTCACGCCCCGATGGACTGTCGCGCGCCTTGGAAATCGTGCGGGGGCTGTCGCAGCCTGTGGCCTCGATCTCGGGTGCGGGGACCCAAAGCCTGGAAGTGTCGGGCGAGCAGACGGGCGATACTGCGGTGCTGCGACTGACCCTCAGCGAAGCAGAACGCGCCGCGACCGACGACCGAACCATCCGTCAGAGCCTGGAGATCATCCGCCGCCGCGTCGACGAGGTCGGCACGCGCGAGCCCACGATCCAGCGCCAGGGCGCGGACCGGATCCTGATCCAGGTGCCCGGCATCGGGTCAGCCGCGGAACTCAAGACCTTGATCGGCACGACAGCGCAACTGACCTTCCACCCGGTTTTGAACCGGACCGGCGATTCCGACGCGAATGCAGGGCCGGGCAATGTGATTTATCCCTCGCTGGACGAAGAGGGAGCGTATTACGTGCTGGAGCGCACTCCGGTCGTCTCGGGCGAGACGCTGACCGACGCGCAGCCGGCGTTCGACCAGAACGGGCGCCCCGCCGTCAATTTCCGCTTCAATCCCCAAGGCGCGCGCGCGTTCGGCGATTACACAGCCGAGAATATAGGATCGCCCTTCGCCATCGTGCTGGACGAGGAGGTCATCTCGGCCCCCGTCATTCAAAGCCACATCCCAGGCGGGTCGGGCATCATTACCGGTAATTTTACGGTCGAGGAATCGACAGAACTGGCCGTGCTTCTGCGTGCAGGCGCACTTCCGGCCGAACTGACCTTCCTGGAAGAACGAACCATCGGCCCCGAACTGGGCCAGGATTCGATCGACGCTGGCCGCATCGCCTGCCTGGTGGCTTTCGCCGCCGTGATGGTGATGATGGCCGCCAGCTATGGCCTGTTCGGGATCTTCGCCAACATCGCGCTGTTGATCAATGTGGGCCTGATCTTCGGTTTGCTGAGCCTGATCGGCGCCACGCTGACGCTTCCGGGCATCGCCGGGATCGTGCTGACCATCGGCATGGCGGTCGATGCGAACGTTCTGGTCTTCGAGCGAATCCGCGAGGAACTGAAGACCGCCAAGGGCCCCAGCCGCGCGATCAGCCTGGGCTACGAGCGAGCGTTGTCGGCGATCGTCGACGCCAACATCACGACGTTCATCATCGCGGGCATCCTGTTCATGCTGGGCTCGGGTCCTGTCCGCGGTTTTGCCGTGACGCTGGGCCTGGGGATCCTGACCAGTGTGTTCACCGCAATCTTCGTGACCCGCCTGATCATCGTGACGTGGTTCGACCGCCGCCGTCCCAAGACCATCGAGGTTTGACGCCATGCGCCTGAAATTCGTCCCCGACGATGTGAATATCGACTGGTTCAAGCGTGCTCGTCTTACCTTCGGCGCGTCGGTCGTGGCCATGATCCTGTCGGTGATCGTCTGGGCCGTGCTGGGCCTGAACTTCGGCATCGACTTCCAGGGCGGGACGACCATCCGGACCCAGGCCGAGGAGGTCGTGGACGTCGCCGAATACCGTGCCGCGCTGGAACCGTTGGGCCTGGGGGATGTCGTGATCTCGGAGGTGTTCGACCCGTCCTTCGGGCCGGACGAGAACGTGGCGATGGTGCGTCTTGGCGCGCAGGGGGAAGAGGCCAGCGTCTCTCCCGATACGATCGAGGAGGTGCGCACCGCGCTGGCAGAGGTTGCCCCGTCGGTGGAGTTCACCAGCGTGGAATCCGTTGGTCCCAAGGTCTCGGGCGAGTTGATCCAGACGGCGTTCCTGGCCGTTGCGGCTTCGCTGGCGGCGATCCTGATCTATATCTGGCTGCGGTTTGAGTGGCAGTTCTCGGTCGGGGCGGTCGCGGCGCTGTTTCACGACGTGATCCTGACGATCGGGCTGTTCTCGGTCCTGCGGATCCAGTTCGACCTGGCGACCATTGCGGCGATCCTGACGATCATCGGCTATTCGATCAACGACACCGTCGTGATCTTCGACCGGCTGCGGGAAAACCTGATAAAGTACAAGTCGCGCGCCCTGAAGGACGTGATGAACCTCAGCGTGAACGAGACATTGAGCCGGACGGTCATGACCAGCGGCACCACCCTGATTGCGCTGATCGCGCTTCTGGTTCTGGGCGGCGATGTGATCCGCGGCTTCGTCTTCGCGATCACCTGGGGTATTATTGTCGGTACGTATTCGTCCGTCTTCGTCGCGAAGAACATCGTTCTGTTCCTGGGCGTGAAGCGCGACTGGTCGAAGCCCGACAAGACAGAGGGCAACCAGTTCGCAAAGATCGACAGCTAGCCCGCGACCAGCGCGCGCGTGATGCCGTAGACGTACAGCCCGGCGAACAGGATGTTGGTGTATTTCAACTGCGGCTCGGTCCTAAGCCAGCCGCAGAAGATCCAGATCAGGCAGAAGGGCAGGCTGAGCGTCATTGCGGCGAATTGCCAGCCCTGCACGATGCAGACGGTGCTGGCGAGCCCGAGGGCGAACGCGATCCATTTCAACGGTTGCTCGGCCCGAGCAAGCATCGAGAGCGTCATGTCATGGCTTTCCGGTGATCGGCGCCGTGGACCCGGCGTTCCGATGGCTCACAGTAGCGTGAGCGAAGAGGTTGGGCAAGCGCCGCCGCTCCGCTGTATTGGCTGCGTCATAGGGTTTCGGTCGCAGGGGCTTTGACCCGTCCGCGAAGGAGGCTAGGGTCCGCGGCATGGAACTGAATCCGACTGAATTCATGGAAGGCGTGCCCATCGACGGGTATGGGACGGGCTTCTTTCGCGTGGGCGGCGAGGTGCACGAGGGGGCCATGTTGCTGTTGCCCTCGGGGCGGTTCGCGTGGAGCGGTTTCGACGCCGCCCCGATCCTGGCGGCCCGCGACCAGATCGACATCATGCTGATCGGGACCGGCCCTGAGATGACACATATCCCCCGCGATTTCCGCGATGCGCTGGATGAGGCGGGGATCGGGGTCGAGAGCATGGCTTCGGGGCAGGGGTGCCGGACCTACAACGTCCTTCTGGGCGAGGGGCGCCGGATCGGTGCGGCCCTTCTGCCGACGTGAGACCACGATGAGGCTGGAGGCCAGAGGGCTGACGGTGGGACGCGGCGGCCTGCCGGTCCTGGCGGACCTGTCCTTCGCGGTCGAGGCCGGTCACGCGCTGATCCTGCGGGGGCCGAACGGGTCGGGCAAGACGACGCTTCTGCGTACCTTGGCCGGTCTGCAACGCGCCTATGCGGGCGAGGTCTCGCCCGGGTCGGACGCCATCGCCTATGGCGGGCACCGCGACGGAATGAAGGGGCAGCTGACCGTGGCCGAGAACCTGTCGTTCTGGGCCCGTTTGCATGGTCTTCGCGACATCACCCCGGCTTTGCGCGCCTTCGCGCTGGAGCGGTTGGATGATCGGCAGGCCCAGCACCTGTCGGCCGGGCAAGCCCGGCGGCTGGGGCTTGCGCGATTGCTCGTCACAGGGCGGCCAATCTGGTGCCTGGACGAGCCCACCGTTTCACTGGATGCCGAGAACACCGGCCGCTTCGCCGACATGGTGCGCGCGCATCTCGGGGATGGCGGGATCGCCGTGATCGCCACGCATATCGATCTGGGGTTGCAGGGTGATACGCTGGACGTCCAACGCTTTCGCGCGACGCTGGAGGCCTTTGGGTGATCCGCCTGATCCTGCGGGACCTTGCACTGGCCGTGCGGGCGGGGGGCGGCTTCGGCCTTGGGCTGGCCTTCTTCCTGATCGTCACCGTGCTCGTCCCGTTCGGAGTGGGGCCGGAGACCGCGCGACTGGCCCCCATCGCGCCGGGCGTGTTGTGGATCGCGGCGCTTCTGGCCTGCTTGTTGTCACTGGACCGCATCTTCGCCATTGACCGAGAGGACGGCGCGCTGGACCTTCTGGCCACAGCCCCCGTCCCGTTGGAGGGGGTGACGCTCGCCAAGGCGGCGGCGCACTGGCTGACGACGGGCCTGCCGCTGAGCCTTGCCGCCGCGCCTTTGGGGGTTCTTCTGGGCATGCCTTGGCCCGGGCATCTGTGGCTGACGGTCTCGCTTCTGGTCGGCACCCCGGCGCTGTCGCTGATCGGTGCGTTCGGCGCGGCGTTGACCGTGGGGCTGAAGCGGGGCGGGCTGTTGATGTCGCTTCTGGTGCTGCCCCTCTATATCCCCACGCTGGTCTTCGGGGCGGACGTCGCGCGGCGGGGGGCGGATGGGCTGGATCCGGGCACGCCGCTTGCCCTTTTGGGGGCGGTCACGCTGGGCTGTGTCGCGGGCTTGCCGTTTGCCGCGGCGGCGGCATTGCGCACCAGCCTGCGCTGACGCGACGAAGGTGTGACCGCCCGTCTCTTGTTGGCCGGGATCGTGCGCGGTAGAGGAAGAACCATGCCGTCGATCTGGACCTTCGCCAATCCGACCCGCTTCATGGCCGTGACGCAACGGCTGGTCCCCGCGTTCGGCGGGCTGGCGGCGCTGTGTCTGATCGGAGGGTTGATCTGGGGGTTCTTCTTCACCCCGGACGATTATCGCCAAGGCGCAACGGTCAAGATCATCTACCTGCATGTCCCCGCCGCCTTCCTGGCGATCAACGCGTGGTTCATGATGCTGGTGGCGTCGCTGATCTGGCTGATCCGGCGGCATCATGTCAGTGCTCTGGCCGCGCGGGCCGCCGCGCCGATCGGTGTGACCATGACGCTGATCGCGCTTGTCACGGGGGCCGTCTGGGGCCAGCCGATGTGGGGGACGTGGTGGGCGTGGGACCCGCGTCTGACCTCGTTCCTGATCCTGTTTCTGTTCTACCTGGGCTATATTTCGCTGTGGGGCGCCATCGACGACCCGGACACCGCGGCCGATCTGACCAGCGTGCTGTGCCTTGTCGGGTCGGTCTTCGCGGTACTTTCGCGCTATGCCGTGAATTTCTGGAACCAGGGCCTGCATCAGGGGGCGTCGCTGTCGCTGGACGCCGAGGAGAACGTGGCCGACGTGTTCTACTATCCGCTGCTGGTCTGCCTTGCGGGGTTCCTCGCGCTGTTCGTCGCCTTGGTCCTTCTGAGGACACGGACCGAGATCCGGGCGCGGCGGCTACATGTGCTGCGCTTGCGTGAAAGGATGGCCGATGCCTGATCTTGGGAAATACGCGCTGGAGGTCGGCCTGGCCTATGGTGCGTCGGCGGTTCTTTTGCTGGCGCTGGTCGGACTTTCGGTACTGCGCGCCGCCCGCGTCAGACGCCAGCTCGAGAAGGTGGAGGCGCGGCGTGGCTAGATTTCCGATTCTGGCGGTCGTCCCGCCCGTGGTGTTCCTGGGGCTGGCCGGGTTGTTCTTTGCCGGGATGCAGCGCGAGGATCCTGATGCGTTGCCGTCGACTTTCGTGGGTCGCGAGGCCCCGGCACTGACAGTCACGCCTTTGGGGGATCTGCCGCCTGTGACGGCCGAGGCATTGCAGGCCGAGGGTGTGAAGCTGGTGAATTTCTGGGCCTCCTGGTGCGCGCCCTGCCGGGTGGAACATCCGAACCTCGAGGCGCTGGCCGAGGACGAGGGAGTGCCGATCTATGGCATCAACTACAAGGACGAGGAAGAGAATGCGCTGGCATTCCTGAACGAGCTGGGGAACCCCTATGCCGGCACATCCGCGGATTCGAGCGGTCGGACCGCGCGTGATTGGGGCGTCTACGGCGTGCCCGAGACGTTCGTCGTCGATGGCGAAGGACGAGTGCTGGCGCGCGTGGCCGGTCCGGTAACGGAACGCACTCTGGACCGGACGATCCTGCCGGCGCTGGAAGAGGCCGGCGTCAGGTGAGCGCGGCGTAGACCAGCGCGATCATCAGCACGGCGGTCTCGACCATCGGAAGGGGCCAATCCAGTTTGGCCGTTGCGGTTCTGATCGCGTCTTTCATGGCGGGAAAAGCGGGTCCGTCAGTATTTTGACCCAGTGTTACCTTGATTCCGCAATATGTCGATGGAGAATCCATCCATCGGCAATGGGATCCTTTACCTGAGGTTAGCAAACGCGGCGATAAGCTCGGCCGATCTTGCAGGCAGGGAGTTGTACCGTTGAAATTGAACATGTTAGGCCTCTCGGCCCTTTTCGCCGTCTCGGCCACGGTCGCCGTGGCGCAGGGGCAGACCTTCAATCAGATCGACAGGGACCGGTCCGGCACGCTGGACCCGGCCGAGCTTCAGGCCGCCTTCGGCGCGGCGGGGAACACGACCCTGGCCGCCTATGACAGGGACGGGGATGGAACCTTGTCGCTGGACGAGGCGAGCCGCTCCGGCGGTGACGATGCGGACGGGGATATCGGTGATGAAGGCGAGGAGGTGGCGAGAGACACCCATTCCTTCAGCCCCGACGCGCAACGCGCGCTATCGAAGTTCGACGAGAACGGCGACGGCATGGTGACCCGGAACGAGGTGCGGGCGTCGGACGATGCGCCGGGCGACCGCGGCCGCGACTCGGACCGGGGCGACTCAAGTGGACGCGACTCGGGCGGACGGGACTCTGGCGGACGGGACTCCGGTGGACGGGACGCGGGCGGACGGGATTCCGGTGGGCGCGGCAACGATGGCGGTCATGGAAAGGGGAACGGTGGCGACAAGGGCAAAGGGCGCGGCCGGGGCTGATCGAAACGCCTTGCGCGCCGGGGTTTTGGTCCGGCGTGCCCCCTGACGCGGGAAGGCCCGCCGCGAAACGTCGCGGCGGGCCCTTTCTTGATCGGCGACTGTCGCGGCCGGTCAGGCGGCCGAGGCGGTGTCCGCCAGGCGACGCAGCACGTAGTGCAGGACGCCCCCGTTCTTGACGTAGTCGATCTCGATCGCCGTATCTATCCGGCTCTTCAGCGTTATGTCCTTGGTCGCACCGTCCGCGTATTTGATGGTGCAGGGCACCTCGGCGCCGGGGCCGAAATCCTCTTCCAGGCCGTGGATCGAGAATTCCTCGTCCCCCGTCAGGTTCAGGCTTTCGCGGGTGTCGCCCATGAACTCGAACGGCAGGACGCCCATCCCCACGAGGTTCGAGCGGTGGATGCGCTCGTAGCTTTCGGCGATGACGGCCTTGACGCCCAGAAGGGCGGTGCCCTTCGCGGCCCAGTCCCGGCTGGAGCCAGCGCCGTATTGCTCGCCCGCGATCACGACCAGGGGGGTGCCCTGTTCCTGATACTTCATCGCGGCGTCATAGATCGGCATTTGCTTCCCGTCCGGACCCTTGGTGTAGCCGCCTTCGACCCCATCCAGCATCTCATTGCGGATGCGGATGTTAGCGAAAGTGCCGCGCATCATCACCTCGTGATTGCCGCGACGCGAGCCATAGGAGTTGAATTCCCGCGGCTGGACTTGCCGTTCGGTCAAATACGAACCGGCGGGTGTCGTTTCCTTGAAGGAACCGGCAGGGCTGATGTGGTCAGTGGTGACCATGTCGCCCAGCAAAGCCAGCATCCGGGCGCCGTCGATGTTCGAGATCTTGCCCGGCTCCTTGTCCATGCCCTGGAAGTAGGGCGGGTTCTGAACGTAGGTCGACCCCGAGGGCCAGTCATAGGTCTGGCTGTCAGTGGTTTCGACCGCTTTCCACTTCTCGTCGCCTTCGAAGACGTCGGCGTATTTCTCCTGGAAGCGGTCGCGGGTCACGGTGTCCTCGACCATCCGCGCGATCTCGTTCTGCGAGGGCCAGATGTCCTTGAGGAAGACGTCGTTGCCGTTATTGTCCTGGCCCAGCGGCTCGCGCGTGATGTCGACATTCATGTCACCGACCAGCGCGTAGGCCACGACCAGCGGCGGCGAGGCGAGGTAGTTGGCCCGAACGTCGGGGCTGATCCGGCCCTCGAAGTTGCGGTTGCCCGACAGGACCGACACGCCGATCAGGTCGTTGTCGTGGATCGCCTTCGACAGTTCCTCGGGGATGGGGCCCGAATTGCCGATGCAGGTCGTGCAGCCATAGCCCACGAGGTTGAAGCCGATGGCATCCAGATCCTCTTGCAGGCCGGTGGCTTCGAGATAAGAGGACACCACCTGCGAGCCCGGCGCCAGCGAGGTCTTCACCCAAGGCTTGCGATCCAGCCCCAGTTCGCGCGCCTTGCGGGCCATCAGGCCGGCGCCGATCATCACGTAGGGGTTCGACGTGTTGGTGCAGGACGTGATCGAGGCGATGACGATCGAGCCGTCATGCAGTTCGAACGATTTCTCCTCGCCGTCGATGTCCTTCATCGTGACATGGGCGCGCTTGTGGTTGCCCTTGTCGCCGGGGATTTCCTTCGGCGCGGGCTGTCCGCCTTCGGCTTCCCAGCGCTTCTCGCGGCGCTCGTCCTCGGGTTTGTCCGAATGGCGCTGTTCCTCGATATAGGCGTGGAACTGGTCGGCCGCCTCGTCGAGGTTGATGTGCTGCTGGGGATGCTTCGGGCCCGAGATGGCGGGCTTCAGCGTGGACATGTCCAGTTCCAGCGTGTCGGTGAACACGGGCTCGTCGCCGGCGTTGCGCCACATGCCCTGCTGCTTGGCATAGGCTTCGACCAGCGCGATTGTCTCTTTCTCGCGACCGGTTTGGTTGAGGTAGCGCAGCGTTTCGTCGTCGATGGGGAAGAACGCACAGGTGCCGCCGAATTCGGGCGACATGTTGCCCAGCGTGGCGCGGTCGGCCAGGGGCACGTTGTCCAGCCCGTCGCCGTAGAACTCGACGAATTTCTGCACAACGCCTTTCTTGCGCAGCATCTCGCAGACTTTCAGGACAAGGTCGGTGGCTGTGCAGCCCTCGGGCATCGCACCGGTCAGCTTGAAGCCGACGACCTCGGGGATCAGCATTGACACGGGTTGGCCCAGCATCGCCGCCTCAGCCTCGATCCCGCCGACGCCCCAGCCCAGAACGGCCGCGCCGTTGACCATGGTGGTGTGGCTGTCGGTGCCCACGAGCGTGTCGGGATAGGCGACCATCTCGCCCGACTGGTCGGTGTCGGACCAGACCGTCTTGGCAAGATATTCCAGGTTCACCTGGTGGCAGATGCCGGTGCCGGGCGGGACGACGCGGAAGTTCTGGAACGCCTTCTGACCCCACTTGAGGAAGGTGTAGCGTTCGATGTTGCGCTCGTACTCGCGGTCCACGTTCATCTGGAAGGCGCGCGGGTTGCCGAACTCGTCGATCATGACCGAGTGGTCGATCACGAGGTCCACGGGGTTCAGCGGGTTGATCTTCTGCGCGTCACCGCCCAGCTGTTCGATCCCGTCGCGCATCGCGGCCAGGTCGACCACGGCAGGAACGCCAGTGAAATCCTGCATCAGGACCCGGGCGGGGCGGTACGCGATCTCGCGGTTGGTCTTGCCGCCGTTCTGTGCCCAGTCGGCGAAGGCCTTTATGTCTTCGACGGTGGTGGTGTTGCCGTCTTCGAACCGCATCAGGTTCTCGGCCAGGACTTTCAGCGATTTCGGCAGGTTGGAGAAGTCGCCCAGTCCCGCCTCCTTCGCGGCATCGAGCGAGTAATAGGCGTAGGCTTTGCCGTCCACGTCCATGGTGCGGCGTGTCTTCGACGAGTCGTGTCCGACTTCGATCGGCATGGCGATGCTCCTTGCGATGGTCAATTCATGCGTCGGGTGTTCCCCGGCGAGCTAGGTTGGAGTTAGACCATTTCCAGATTGTATGCAACAGTATGCAGATGTGACATATGCGCAAGTCGCGCCATTTGGTTACGTCCCTCTCGCAAAACCTTGATTGGCCTCTGAGGGTGGGGGGTCATACGACTGCGCCCTGTCCCGATCGTCCCGGAGGTTGCCCCGTGCTACGTCGTCTTCTGTGTGCCCTGGCGCTTGCCGCCTGGGGTCCTGCCGTGGCAACGGCCGAGGATCAGCCCGTCGTGGTCGAGCTTTTCACCTCGCAGGGGTGTTCGTCCTGTCCGCCGGCGGACCGTTTCCTGCACGAGATGTCCGACCATCCCGACGTTCTGGCTTTGGCGCTGCACGTGGATTACTGGGACTATATCGGTTGGAAGGACAGTTTCGCGGACCCGCGTTTCACGAAGCGTCAGAAGGCCTATGCCCATGCCGGGGGCGAAAAGATGATCTATACCCCGCAGGTGATCGTGGGTGGCGAGGCCCGAACCGTGGGCAGTCGCGTGGCGCAGGTCGCCGACGCGATCATGGCCGAGAAGGGGGACCCCCAGCCCGCCCGAGTCGCAGTTTCGCGCGATGGGGGCACCCTTTCGATCCGGGTCCAGATGGCCGAGGGTGCGGCGGCGCGGCCGATGCTGGTGCAACTGGTAAGTTTCACCCCGCATGAACGCGTCGCCATACACGACGGCGAGAATGCGGGCCGGGTGATGGACTATGCCAACATCGTGCGCGACTGGCAGGTTCTGGGCGAATGGGACGGCACCGGTACCTGGACCGGCGAGGCGGCGGTGAACGGGCCGGCTGCGGTCATCGTGCAAGCGCCCGGTCCAGGCGAAATCCTGGGCGCGCGCCGCGTGGAGTAGGCCTGCCCGCCTTGTAGCCCCCCATGCCCGTTGGTAGAGGAGTGACCCGAAGCCCCGGAGGAGCCCGCCCATGCGCGCCGAGATACAGAACACCGTCGAGTCCATCGAGAAATCGCTCGACCTTCTGCGTCAGCGGATGGACTACGGGACGGCGGCCTTCCGGTTGGAAGAGTTCAACGCCCGGGTCGAGGACCCGACGCTGTGGGACGATCCCGACAGCGCGCAGAAGCTGATGCGCGACCGGCAGGCGCTGGTCGATGCACTGGCGCGCTACGAGGGTATGGCGCAGGAACTGTCGGATCAGGTCGAGCTGATCGAGATGGGAGAGGCCGAAGACGATGCCGACATCGTGGCCGAGGCCGAAGCTGCCCTTAAATCGCTGGAGAAGCGCGCCGACGCCGCCGAGCTTGAAGCGCTGCTGAACGGCGAGGCGGACGGAAACGACACATTCCTGGAGATTAACGCGGGCGCCGGCGGAACCGAAGCCTGCGACTGGGCACAGATGTTGCAACGGATGTATGTCCGCTGGGCCGAGAAGCGCGGCTTCAAGGTCGAGCTTCAATCCGAGGAAGCCGGTGGCGAGGCGGGGATCAAGTCGGCAGGATACAAGATCAGCGGGCAGAACGCATATGGCTGGCTGAAATCGGAATCGGGCGTCCACCGGCTGGTGCGGATCAGTCCCTTCGGGAAGGGCACGCGCGAGACTTCGTTCGCCTCAGTCTGGGTCTATCCGGTCGTCGACGACAATATCGAGATCGAGGTGAACCCGGCCGATATCCGTCTGGACACCTACCGCTCGTCGGGCGCCGGCGGCCAGCACGTGAACACGACCGATTCGGCTGTGCGGATCACCCACATCCCCACGGGGATCGTGGTCACTAGCTCGGAAAAGTCGCAGCACCAGAACCGCGACATCGCGATGAAGGCGTTGAAGTCGCGACTGTACCAGATGGAGCTGGACCGGCGGAACGCGGCAATCAACGAGGCGCATGAAAGCAAGGGCTCGGCCGGTTGGGGCAACCAGATCCGGTCCTATGTGCTGCAGCCCTATCAGATGGTGAAGGACCTTCGGACCGAGCATGAAACCTCGGACACCAAGGGTGTGCTGGACGGCGATCTGGACCCGTTCATGGCCGCGACGCTGGCGATGGACGTCGCAGGCAAGTCGCGGGCTGAGGCCGCGGGCGAAGACTGACGCCCCCCACCCTGGCGGTGCAATCGATGGGCTGCCATGCGCAAGGCCCAGCCCGTGCCGAAGGGATGCATGGCGTCATCACCTTGCGACCCCGGGCGACTTCGATAAACTTCCCTGACCAAGACAACAGACTGACAGGGAAACCCATGAAAACCACCAGCCTGCTTGCCGCAGCCCTTTTGACCACCACCACGGCCGCCTCCGCCGAGACGCTGCGGTGGGCGCGTGCGGGCGATGCGCTGACGCTCGACCCGCATGCCCAGAACGAGGGTCCGACCCACGCTCTGAACCAGCAGATCTACGAGCCGCTTGTCCTGCGCGACAATGACGGCAACTTCGTGCCCACCCTCGCCACCGACTGGAGCGTGAACGAAGACGATCCCAACGTCTGGACCTTCAAGCTGCGCGAGGGCGTGACCTTCCACGATGGCGCCGAGTTCACCGCCGAGGATGTCGTCTTCTCGTTCGAGCGGGCGAAGTCCGAGGATTCGGACATGAAGGAGCTTCTGACCTCGATTACCGAGATTCGCGCGGTCGACGACCACACCGTCGAATTCGTCACCGACGGCCCGAACCCGATCCTGCCGTCGAACTTCACCAACCTGTTCATCATGGACAAGGGCTGGGCCGAGGCGAACGACGCCGTTGAGGTGCAGGATTACGAGGGGGGCGAGACGACCTATGCCGCCGCGAACGCCAATGGCACCGGCGCCTTCAAGCTGGAAAGCCGCGAGCCGGACGTGCGCACCGTCCTGTCGCAGAACGAAGATTACTGGGGAATGGACGAATTCCCCATGGCCGTGACCGAGATCGTCTATACCCCCATCCAGAATGCCGCGACGCGCGTGGCGGCCCTGCTGTCGAACGAGGTCGATTTCATTCAGGACGTTCCCGTCCAGGACCTTGGCCGGGTCGATGGGACCGACGGGCTGTCGATCCAGAGCGCGCCGCAGAACCGCACGATCTTCTTCGGTCTGAACACCGGTGCCGACGATCTGGAGAATGACGACGTCGACGGAGCAAATCCGTTGGCCGACAAGAACGTGCGCAAGGCAATGAACATGGCGCTGGACCGCGCGGCGATCCAGCAGGTCGTGATGCGCGGCCAGAGTCAGCCCACCGGCATCATCGCGCCCCCCTTCGTCAACGGCTGGACCGAAGAGATGGACAACTCGTATGAGAAGAACGTCGAGGAGGCGAACCGCCTGATGGAGGAAGCCGGCTACGGCGACGGCTTCTCGCTCCAGCTCGACTGCCCGAACGATCGCTATATCAACGATGAAGCGATCTGCCAGGCGGCCGTGGGGATGCTGGCCCAGATCGGGGTCAATGTGAACCTAGACGCCAAGCCCAAGGCGCAGCATTTCCCGCTGATCGCGAACGAGACGACCGATTTCTACATGCTGGGCTGGGGTGTTCCGACCTTCGATTCGGAGTACATCTTCAACTTCCTCGTCCACACCAAGGGCGACGAGCGCGGCAGCTGGAACGCCACCGGCTATTCGAACCCCGAGCTTGACGAGCAGATCGTCAGCCTTTCCTCTGAGACCGACGAAGAGGTGCGCAGCCAGACCATCGCCGATATCTGGGACGTGGTGCAGGACGAGACGCTGTACCTGCCGATCCACCACCAGGTGCTGAACTGGGGCATGGCCGACGGCGTCCAGACCGAGGTGGACGTGGAAGACCAGCCGAAGTTCAAGCTGTTCGAGATGTCGTCCTCCTGATTCAGACGGCGCCGCCCGGCAGGAAAGCCGGGCGGCGCGCACATGACGGCCCAACGTCATCTTCAACGAAGGAACGCATCGTGATCCGTTCGACCCTGACCGTTCTGGCGTTCGCCGCCGCCGTTCCCGCATCGGCCGAGACGTTCCGCTGGGCCAGCCAGACCGATCCGTCGACGCTGGACCCGCACGCGAACAACTCGACCCCGGTCCTCAGCTTCCTTGGCAACGTCTATGAGGGACTCGTTCGCCGCGACCGCGTCATGGGCATCGAACCGGCCCTGGCCACCGCCTGGGAGCCCATCGGCGACGGCGAGGGCTGGCGCTTTTCCCTGCGCGAGGGCGTGACCTTCCACGACGGGTCGGACTTCACGGCCGAGGACGTTGTGTTCAGCTATGAGCGCGCCGCGTCGGAGGGGGCAGACACCGCAAGCTGGTTCGCTGGCGTAACCGACGTGACCGCCCCCGACGACTATACCGTCGAGATCCGCACCAAAGCCCCGAACCCGATTTTCCCGGACTCCATCGCGAACTGGCTGATCATGGACTCCGGCTGGGCCGAGGCGAACGGCGCCGAACGGCCGGCCACCACCGAGGCCGGGTATGCCACGCTGAACACCAACGGCACCGGCCCTTACCGTGTGACCGACCGTCAGCCGGGCCTGCGCACTGTGCTGGAGCCGTTCGACGGCTGGTGGGGCGAGGACCGCGGCAACGTGACCGAAGGCATCTTCACCCCCATCGACAATTCCGCCACCGCGGTTGCGGCCCTGCTGTCGGGCGAGGTCGAGATGATCGAGCCCGTTCCCGTGCAGGACGCCGACCGGGTCGAGGCCGCCGCCAATGTCCGCCTGATCCGCGGTGTGGAAGCGCGGGTGATCATGTATGGCTTTTCCATGGACAAGGACACGCTGATCGGCGGAGAGACCGACGGTAATCCATTCCAGGATGCCCGCGTCCGCCAAGCCGTCGCCCATGCGGTCAACGTACCCGCGATCCTGCAAACGATCATGCGCGGCTCGGCCGAGCCTGCGTCCCAACTGGTCGGGTCCGCGATGCGCGGCTACTCGGACGCGCTGCCCGATCGCCCGGCCTACGACCCCGAGCGCGCGCAGGAGCTGCTGGCCGAAGCCGGATACCCCGACGGATTCTCGTTCCTGCTGAAATGCCCGAACGACCGCTACATCAACGACGAAAGCGTCTGCCAGGCCACCGTCGCGATGCTGGCTCAAGTGGGGCTGGACGCGCAGCTGGATGCGATCCCGGTGCGCAACTACTGGCCCGAGTTGCGCGAGGACCAGTTCGACATGTACCTTCTGGGCTGGTCGCCGGGCACCTTCGACGCCGAACACCCGATCCGCTTCCTCGTGGCCACCCAGACCGACCGCATCGGCACCTGGAACTTTGGTGGCTATTCAAATGACCGGATCGACGAACTGCTGCCGCAGGTGCAATCCGAGATCGACGAGGACGCCCGGCAGGCCATGCTGGACGAGATCGCGCAGATCGTTCAGGACGACGCGGTCTATGTGCCTCTTTACGTGCAGCCCCTTCTCTGGGGGGCGGCGGACAATGTCGACCTGACACAGCGCGAGGACAATTTCTTCAACCTGCGCTGGGTTACTGTGAACTGAAGGACGGGGCGTGCTGGCATTCACCATCAGGCGGGTCGGACAGTCGATCCTGGTGCTTCTGGTCACCGGGTTCGTCGCCTTTTCCATGTTCACCTATGTCGGCGACCCCATCGACAACATGCTGGGGCAAGAGCGGACGCAGGCCGATATAGAGCGTCTGCGCGACCAGCTGGGCTTGGATCAGCCTTTCTTCGTGCAATACTGGAATTTCCTGAAAGAAGCCGCGCAGGGCAATTTCGGGCTGAGCTACCGCCAGGGCCGCCCGGTCGGAGAGATCCTGGTCGAACGTCTGCCCGCCACGCTTGAGCTGGCCTTCGTCTCGGGGCTGATGGCGTTGATCGGCGGGATCGGGCTGGGGATCTTCACCGCCATTCGCAAGTCGGGCGCGCTCTCCAGCAGTATCATGGCGCTGTCGCTGATCGGCGTATCGCTACCGACCTTCCTGATCGGGGTCCTGCTGATCTATATCTTCGCGGTTGAGCTGGGATGGCTGCCATCCTTCGGGCGGGGGCAAGTGGTGGATCTGGGGTTCTGGACGACTGGTTTTTTGACCGTCAGTGGCCTCAAGGCGCTGATCCTGCCCGCGATCACGCTTGGCCTCTATCAGATGACGCTGATCATGCGCCTCGTCCGGACAGAGATGCTGGAGGTCCTGCGCACAGACTATATCCGCTTCGCCCGGGCTCGGGGTCTGCGCGAACGGGCGATCAACTTCCGCCACGCGCTGAAGAACACGCTGGTCCCCGTCATCACGGTGACGGGTCTTCAGTTGGGATCCATTATCGCCTTCGCCATCATAACCGAGACGGTGTTCCAGTGGCCGGGCGTGGGCCTGTTGTTCATTAACGCGATCCAATTCGTGGATATCCCCGTCATGGCCGCGTATCTGATGATGATCTCGGTCATGTTCGTGGGCATCAACCTGATCGTGGATCTTCTGTATTTCGCCATCGACCCGCGCCTGCGCGTCGATCGGTCGGCTGCGAAAGGGCACTGACGTGACCGACACACCCGATCACCGCCCGCCCGAAATGCAGGCGCGACCGTCCCGCCTGCGCCGCGCGTGGGAGAGCGATTTCATATACTCCTTCACCCGCTCGCCCGTCGCGATGGTGTCCGCCTTCGTGGTCGTCGTGCTTGTCCTCGGTGCGGTGTTCGCACCGCTGATCGCCCCCTACGATCCTTTCAACCCGGCCTCGCTGAACCTGATGAACGGCTTCACGCCGCCTGGGACAGCCAACCAGTTCACTGGCGACGTCTTCGTGATGGGCAGCGACGACCAGGGGCGGGACGTGTTCTCGACCATCCTATACGGCATGCGGATCTCGCTGTTCGTGGGCTTTGCGGCGGTGCTGCTGGCAATGACCATCGGCGTCACGCTGGGGCTGATCGCGGCCTATGTGGGTGGCTGGGTCGAGACGATCATCATGCGCATCGCGGACGTGCAACTGACCTTTCCGGCGATCCTGGTGGCCATGTTGATCTTCGGCATTGCCCAGGGGATCACGCCCCCTGAATACCGGGACCAGGTGGCGATCTGGGTGCTGATCCTGGCCATCGGCCTGTCGGATTGGGTGCAGTTCGCCCGCGTCGTGCGCGGCGCCACGCTGGTCGAGAAGAACCGCGAATACGTGCAGGCCGCGCGGCTGGTCGGGCGGTCCGGCAATGCGATCATGCTGCGCCACATCCTGCCCAACGTGCTGAACCCGGTGCTGGTGATCGCCACGATCTCGCTGGCGCTGGCCATCATCGCCGAGGCCACGCTCAGCTTTCTGGGCGTGGGGGCGCCGCCGACCAAGCCATCGCTGGGCACGCTGATCCGCATCGGGCAGGAGTTCATGTTCTCGGGCGAATGGTGGATCCTGATCTTCCCCTCGGCCACGCTGCTGGCGCTGGCGCTGTCGATCAATCTGCTGGGGGACTGGTTGCGAGATGCCCTGAACCCGAAGTTGCGCGCATGACCGACCCCGTATTGTCGGTCCAGGGCCTGACCGTCGAGATCCCCGGCCGCCGGGGTATTCTGCGCCCCGTGGACGACGTGTCTTTCGACATCGCGGCGGGAGAGATCCTGGGCGTCGTCGGCGAAAGCGGCGCAGGCAAGTCGATGACCGGAAACGCGGTGATCGGCCTTCTCGACCCGCCCGCGCGAATCTCGGCCGGGCAGGTGATGCTGAAGGGCGAGCCGATTCACACCACGAAGGGCGACGCAATCCGCCGGATCCGGGGCAAGCGCATGGGGATGATCTTCCAGGACCCGCTGACCTCGCTGAACCCGCTTCTGACCATCGGTGACCAGCTGACAGAAACAATCTTGCAGCATCTTGATGTTTCAGAGCCCGAGGCACGACGTCGCGCGATGACCGCCCTTGATGACGTAGGGATTCCAGCGGTCGAGGACCGGATCGACAGCTATCCCCACCAGTTCTCGGGCGGGATGCGCCAGCGCGTCGTGATCGCGCTTGCCTTGTGCGCCGAGCCCGAGGTCGTGATCGCGGACGAACCCACGACCGCGCTGGATGTCAGCGTGCAGGCCCAGGTGCTGGCCCTGCTGAAGCGCCTGTGCCGCGAGAAGGGGTTGGCCGTCATGCTGATCACGCACGACATGGGGGTCATTGCCGAGACCGCCGACCGCGTGGCCGTCATGTATGCGGGTCGCATGGCCGAGCTTGGCCCGGTTCGTGATGTGGTGACGGTCGCGCACCACCCTTATACGGCCGGCCTCATGGCCTCGACCCCCGATGCCAGCCGGGGAGAGGCACGCCTGCGCCAAATTCCTGGATCGATGCCACGGCTGGGTAACCTGCCGGCGGGCTGCCCCTTTCATCCGCGTTGCGACCGGGTGGGCGAGAAATGCCGCCACGATCCCCGGCCAGACCTGTCCGTGGATGGCGGCCGCGCCGCCTGCTGGTTCCCCCTGACCGAAAAGGCCGAGACATGAGCGCGATCGTCAGGGTCCGCAACCTTAGCCGCGTCTTCGATGTCTCGAAGCCTTGGTTGAACCGGGTCATCGAGCGGCTGCCAAAGGCACGGTTGCGGGCCGTCGACGACGTCTCGTTTGAGATCGAGGAGAACGCCTGCTATGCTTTGGTCGGGGAAAGCGGCTCGGGCAAGTCTACGATCGGCAAGATGGTCGTGGGGCTACTGCCGCCCTCGCAGGGGTCGGTCGAGGTCATGGGGGTCGATCTGGCGACCGAGCCCGAGGGCGAGCGCCGAGTTGAGGTGCGGGCGAACCTGCAAATGATCTTCCAAGACCCTTATGCCTCTCTCAACCCGCGCTGGAAGGTCCGCGACATCGTCGCCGAGCCTGCGGTCGCGCAGGGAAAAGCGACCGACGGTCTGGCCGAGGCGCTTCTGGAAAAGGTGGGTCTAAGCGCCGTAGATGCCGGCAAGTACCCCCACGAGTTTTCGGGCGGGCAACGTCAGCGTATCTGTATCGCGCGGGCGCTGGCCGGCGAGCCGAAAGTGATCATTTGCGACGAGCCGACATCCGCGCTGGATGTCAGCGTACAGAGCCAGGTCCTGAACCTCATGTCCGATTTGCGCGCGGATCTGGGTCTGAGCTATCTTTTCATCAGCCACGACCTGACGGTGGTGCGCCATATGGCCGACACGATTGGGGTCCTCTACCTGGGTGCTCTGATCGAAGAGGCGCCGCGGGATCGCCTGTTCGAAGACCCCAAGCATCCCTATACTCAAATGCTGTTCGAGGCAGCGCCCAAGATGGATGCCTTCGGGCGCGAGATCGACCCGCCCAAGGGCGAAATCCCGAACCCGATCGATCCGCCCTCGGGCTGTCCGTTCCACCCCCGTTGCCCGATTGCGGTCGACCGATGCAGCGTGGATCGGCCAGAGTTGAGGTGGATCGGATCGACCCGCGTGGCCTGTCACCTGGCAGAATGATCGCGGAAGCTGGGGGCTTGTTCGGGCCGCTTTAGCGAAGTCTTGAAATGACGGTCGGGACTCGGGGGGCGCTGCCCCCGCCGCTGTGCGGCTCCTCCGGGGTGTTTTACAAGGGTGAATGGCCGCCCTCGACGGCTTGGAGAAGCGCGCGGGCGGCTGTCGCGGCGCCGTCGGGAATAAGCCTTTCGGCGATGTCGCGGGCTCGGTCCCGTGTTTCCGGCGAGAGGATTGCGGCGAGATCGGCGGCGGCCTCGGAAGGGCGGCGGATGCGGCGCCCGATGCCGGCGCGCTCTACCCGCGCCACGTTATCGGGCTGGTCGGCGCCGAGTGGCATGATGAGTTGCGGGATGCCGGCGCGGCATGCAGCCCCCGTTGTGCCGATCCCGCCGTGATGCAGAACGGCTGCTGCGCGGGGGAACAGCGCATCGTGGGATGCCGCCGGAAGGGTGAAGAGGTCGGGAGCGTTCGGCGTGGCAGAGGGACCCGCAAGGAAGACGGCCCGCAGACCGGCGCTTCGGGCGAGCGCGCAGCAATCGCTGTAGAAGGCCGGGCCGCCAAGATTGTGCGACACGCTTCCCAGGCTGACCACAAATGGCGCAGGCCCGGCGTTGAGAAAATTGAGAAGGTCCTGCGGCAAAGGAGTGCCGGGTGGCTTCGGGAAGCCGGTAAGCGTGACGGGGCGATCAGGCGGTGCCTTGGAGAAGGCGGGATCCCACAGGCCCAGTTGCGCAATCGGTTCCGCCGCATGACCAAAGAGGGGGACCGCTCGTGTCGGGGGAAGGCCAAGGTCACGACGGGTGCGGGATTGATCCCGGGCGTGGCGCCGCGAAAACTCTGCGTCGATGACCCGAAGCCAGGCGCGGTTCCAGGTGCGCGTAGCTTGCGATCGGGGCTTTGCCGCCATCGGGGGGCTGAAACCGGGAATGCGCGGCGGGTCCAAGGCTGACCGCAGCAGCATCGGTTGCAGCAAAAGGGGGATGAAAGGCGTTCGGGTAACCTCGGCCGCCAAGGGGGCGGCCATGGCCAAAAGGGTTGCCGAAACGGCACGGGCCTTTTGTGCCTCGGGGATCAGGCGTTGTGCCAAGTCGGCCAGCATTGGGTAGGTCCCGCGCGTGAGGATCGGCGAGGGATTGCGAAATATCTGTCGCGCCAGACCGTCCGGATCGAGCCCGAGCCGATCGAGAAGTTCGGTCTGCGAGGGGCCGAAGTCGAAGGCATCGAGGCCATGGGCCCGAGCGATCAGGGCATCCTCTGGCGAGAGCGCAAGCCGTGCCGGCTGTCCAAGTTCTTCCAACGCACGCGCAACCGCGATGACGGGAAAAAGGTCGCCATGCGACCCGACGGTAGAGAGGAGGATGGGGGCGGTCATCCAAACCCAGATAGCGGCGCTGGCGGGGTCGGCCAGATTGCATTGAGTTCTGGCCCCACAGGTATTCCTGCTCGAGATTTCGGAGAAGACGATCTGAGCGATGTTCAAATCCTAGATTAGAACGGCCGGTGACCGCTGGTTTCTGCCAGGACAACGGCCTCAAGTGCCTTATTGGCCGTGGCTGTCAGGCATAGTAACGGCGGTTGCGATTCTGATTCTCGAATCCGGGCTCAAGTCGGGAGCCTGCAAACGAAAAACGGGCGTCGCGGCATTGCCGGACGCCCGTTGGTCTCTCATACCGTTGTGCTTCAGCTTTCGGAGGAGCCGCTGGTCGCCGGCGCGTTCGACGCGGCCGGAGCGGGGCTGGACGTTCCGGTGCTTCCCATGGGCTGGCGGGATTGGCCACCGCCCTGGGTGTTCAGCGGATCGTCGCGGCGGGCGACGGAGCCTTCGAAATGGGCGCCGGATTCGATCGCGATCGTCTTGTGAATGATGTCGCCCTCGACCCGCGCGGTGGAGGTCAGGCGAACCTTGAGACCGCGGACGCGGCCCACGATGCGGCCGTTGACCACGACGTCGTCAGCCATCACTTCGCCCTTGACCACGGCGCCTTCACCGACAGTCAGCAGATGCGCACGGATGTCGCCTTCGACGTTGCCTTCGATCTGGATGTCGCCGGTGGTCTTCAGGTTGCCCTTCACTGTCAGATCCGAGGACAGGATCGATGCCGGCGGCTTGGCCTTGGGCGCGGTCGAGGACGTGTTGGTCTTGGGTGCGTTCATGGAAGTCTCGCTCGAGGGTTTCACGGCCTCACCGCCCTGTTTCGGCCCGGGCTCGTTGATTTTGGATTTAGAAAACATTGCGCGCTGCCTTGATGTAGGTCATCGGATTGACGGGCTTGCCGCCCACGCGGACCTCGTAGTGAAGGTGGGTGCCCGTCGAGCGTCCGGTATTGCCCATATCACCGATCCGGTCCCCGCGCGAGACCCTTTGACCGACCTTGACGTGGATTGCCGACATGTGAGCGTAGCGCGTCTCGATCCCGAAATCGTGCTTGATCTTGACCAGGTTGCCGTAGCCGGACTGGCGGCCTGCGAAGGTTACGACGCCATCGGCGGTGGTTGCGATCGGCGTGCCGTGGGCGCCTGCGAAATCGGTGCCGTTATGCATCCGTCCCCAGCGCGGGCCAAAGCCAGACGTGAAGCGGAAGCTTCCGTCGACCGGAAGCGCGAAGGGGGCCTTGGCCGCGGCCAGGCGATAGAGGTTCATGCGATCGAGTTTCTCGATGATGCCGTTGGCACGCACGCTGGTCTCGTCCGGCGCTTCGCCCTTGGTCGAGAAGCTGATCGGGGTCAACGGGCCACCTTGGCCCGAATAGCCGCGCCGCACCGAGTTCAGCAGCGTGTCGGTGTTGAGACCGGCGGAGCGGAACATCTTGTCGAGCGGCGCGACCGAGATGGACAGCGCGTCTTCGAGCTGGGTGAAGATCTTGTCGTGGCGATCCTGCTGGAGGCGCGCTTCGAGGATCATCTCCTCGGCGAAGGCTTCGGCCTCGTCCGCATGGTCGGACATCGAGTCGCGCTGCGTCGCGGTGGAATCGAGGGCCGACGCCAGGAAGTCGATAGTGGCCTGGTAATCGTCCAGGCGCGCCAGTTCGGCGGTCGCCCCGGCATCTCCGTCGAGGCGGGCGGCGAACTGGTCGCGTGCGGTCTGCGCGGCGTCCCGTTCGGCGATCGCCTTCTTGAGGTTGGCCTGCGCGATCTCGATCCCGCGGGTCAGTTCCTCGCGCCGGGTTTCCGATGCCAGAAGCTCGGACTGCATGGTGCTGATCTGCTGAAGCGCGGCGTTGAACCGTTCCTGCGCCGCGCCGGCCTCGGCCAGCGCCGTGTCGCGCTTGGTGCTCATCTCGTTCAGGCGCTGTTCATAGGTCACCTGCTCGCGCGCCGCGTTGTCACGCAGGCCGTCGGCGCCGACGGAGTCCATCAAGATCACGGCAGAGGCAAGGATGGTCCATCCGACGACAAGGGCAGAGCCCGATATGGCGAAGAATTGCGTCGCAGGAGATAGGCGGACGAAGCGCGTTTCGGTGTCGGAGCGGAGGAAAAGCCGGCGTTCCGGGAAGGCGCGCGCGAGAGCGTCGCCTACGAATGACCTTCGAACTGTCAGCAATTTCGTCCCCTTGTGCTGTTTTTTCGCCAGCGGCTGCCGCTTCCCGGCTTGATCTGTGCCTACCGGGCGACACACGGCCCCGCAACGATTTTGCCGATACCCCGGGACTTGCGCGCGGAAACCGGCCGTGTTCGGCGAGATTCTGCCGATTCTGTGGGGACTTGCGGACCGCATTTCGGAATAACGCATATCCGTGCGCAAGCATCGGTTGAGAATCGCCTAGGTCTCACCCTCCGTCGGGATGTTAATGACCGTTCCGCAGTGCTTGCAGTGGCTGGCGTCAGGGTCGTGCAGTTTCAGCCCGCATTCGGAACACTCGATTTCGACCTTGTCGGGGCGATACAGCGCCTGGATCAGCTTCAGGAAGAACCCGATCCCGAACAGCATGATGAAGATCGTGAGAATCCGCCCGGCACGGTCGGTGAGGGTGATGTCGCCGTAGCCCGTCGTCGTCAGGGTCGTGATCGTGAAGTAAAGCGCATCGACATAAGTTTCGACGCCCGGGTTCTTGTCGTGTTCGAGGACCCAGACCATCGACGTGACGACAAAGATGAACACCAGAAGGTTGGCGGCAGCGACCGAAACCCGTGTATTGACCGAGATGACCTGGAACACATTGTCCAGTTGACGCATCAGGTGGAAGCCGCGCAACAGCCGAAGGATGCGCAAGGCACGCAGGAAAGCCAGGTTCGACCCGGCGAACAGCGGGACGAGCAGTGTCGCGATGACCACGATATCGGCCAAGGTCGTAACCGAGAGAAAGAACTTCCAGCGATGGTCGGAGATCGAGAACCGCGCGATCAGATCTGCGGCGACGAAGACACTGATGGCAAGGTCGACCGCCAGGATCGTCGAGTCGATGGTCGCCGTGGCCGTCAGCAGGAAATACGCGATGGTCGCCAGGTCGAAGACGAACAGGGCGCCCCGGAACGCCAGCGCCTTGCGATCCTCGCCCTCGTACAGCGCGCGGATCATGCCGGGCGGTCTTCTGGGATCAGAAGCGAGGCGTCGCCGTAGGAAAAGAAGCGATAGCACTGCGCGATGGCGTGGTCATAGACGGCGCGGATCTCGTCGACGCCCAGAAAGGCCGAAACCAGCATCATCAACGTGGATTTCGGCAGGTGGAAATTCGTCATCAGCGCGTCGGCGATCCGGAACGAAAAACCCGGCGTGATGAAGATGTCGGTGTTGCCGTGCCACGGGGCGATCACCCCGTGGTCGGTGGCGGCCGTTTCGATCAGGCGCAGGGCCGTGGTGCCCACGGGGATCACCCGACCGCCCCGGCGCTTCGTTTCCATGATCTCGGCGGCGGCTTGTTGACTGACCTCGCCCCATTCGGCGTGCATCTTGTGGTCGCGGATGTCGTCCACCTTAACCGGCAGGAAAGTCCCCGCGCCGACATGCAGGGTGACGTGGGTGAAACCGACACCACGGTCGGCCAGCGCCTGAAGCAGCGCCTCGTCGAAATGCAGCGACGCCGTCGGGGCGGCGACCGCGCCCTGATGCCGGGCCCAGACTGTCTGGTAATCCTCGCGATCGGCGACATCGGCGGCGCGCTTGGCGGCGATGTAGGGGGGCAGGGGCATCGCACCGGCTGCGGCGAGGGCGGCGTCGAAATCGTCGCCGTCGAGGTTGAAGCGCAAGGTGGCCTGTCCACTGTCGCGCCCTTCGACTGTGGCCGAGAAGCCTTCGGAGAACCAAACCACCTCGCCGTCGCGCACCTTTTTCAGGGGTTTGAGAAGCGCGGTCCATGTGCCCTCGGCGCGTGGCTCCAGCAGCGTCACTTCGATCTTCGCGCCCTCGCCGCCGTCACGGACGCGCCGGCCTGTCAGTCTGGCGGGGATGACCTTGGTGTCGTTCAACACCAGACGGTCGCCGGGTCGAAGCCAGTCGGGCAGGTCATAGGCGTGCGCGTCGGTGATCCGCGCACCTTGCGCCACCAGCATCCGGGCCGAGGATCTGGGCCGCGCGGGCCGGACGGCGATAAGGTCGTCGGGAAGGTCGAAGTCGAAATCGGAAAGGCGCATGGGCTGTCTCATTGGGTCGGACGCACCGGGGGCGGGCGTCGGAAGATCTCGCGGAACATGCCCGGGGTCAGGATGGACAGCGGGTTCACCCCGACCTGCGGCTCCGAGACCGGCCCTTGCAAGGTAAAGTTCACGCCGAACAGCCCCTCGCCCCGCCGGGTGAAGATCGAGCCGATGCGATTGAGAAGATAGATCGGCGACACCACGCCCTGCATGTCCATTCGCTTGTTCACGGTGTCGTACACGCCATCCATGGAGAGGCCAAGCGACGCTCCGACCGCCGAGGACCGGTAGAGCGTGATGCGCTGGGGCGCGACGCGGAACTCCGCGCTGACCTCCTCGAACGGGATGCCGGATGTACCAAGCTGTTCCAAAAGTCCCACCACCGAAATTGCCGAGAGGAGTTCAGCAACCGCCGGTGCATCGCGCAACAGAGGGTTCAGGACGCGGGCCTGCCCCTCGTAGGTGCCGCGCGCGCCGGTAGGGCGCAGGATGACCTCCATTTGGCCGCCTTGCACGCGGTCCACCAGTCCCGCGTCGCGCAGCAGCGCCCCGGCATCGTGGGTCTGAACGCGGATCGCGGTGCCCTGCGCCTCGCCCTGCAGGGCGCCCGCGACAGCAACACCGCCATTGACGAGACCGCTAAAACTGCCCGACAGGATAGATCCCGCGGACAGGTCCACGCGCGCATCGCGCAGGGCGATCGTGTCAGTCAGCGTCACCCGGTCGAGGCGCAGGGTCACCGGACCGCGATCACCCCCGGAGCCTTCGCCACTGCCCCCCAGTTGGGCCCGGCGCAGATCGACGCTGCCGGACGTGACGGCGATGGCCGGGGGTTGGCCGGTGCCGCGGGCCGTGATCTGGACACTCGCATCCAGCCAATCGCCCAGCACGACACGGTCGAGCGTCAGCGCCCCGAACCCGCCCCCATCGCTTAGGCGCACGCTGCCGCGCGCCGAAAGGCCAGGCCCATCCAGCCGTATCCGGTCAACCACAGGCGTCGCGCCTAGCGTCGCGGCAAGGTCGAAGCTGCCCTTCTGATCCGGACGCAGCCGCCAGTTGACGGCGTCGACTGCCATGCCGATCCCGGACAGGTCCGAGCTTGCCGTCAGCCGCGGGGATCGTCCCGTGGCGAGGTCCACGCGGATATCTGCCGTTCCGGTTCCGCTCAGCAGCCCGTCGGGCAGGGCGATGCCCAGGGCAGCCAGGCTGTCGTCCGATACCGTCGCCGTCCCCTCGACCGAGCCTTTGCCGCGGTCGGGACCGGACAGGTTCTGGATCCATGCCCCGCGGAACGGAACGCCGTCGAAGGTGAAGGCGCCATCGGCCCGGATTTCGTCCTTGTCGACCGCGACATCGACGCTGGTCGACCGGATCGATCGACCGTTCACCGCGCTGTCCGACTGGAAGTCGGTGATGGTGCCGGAAACGTCGAACGCGACATCCTCTATCGTCAGGCCCTTTTTCAGGGGCAATTCGATCAGCGTCCGCCCCGACGCGGTGCCCTGGGCGATGTCGGGGCTTCGGTCGCTGCGCGACAGAACCGAAAGGGGCGGGCGGTCGACCAAGGCTAGGATCGATGCCAGCGGCCCTTCGGTCACGAGATCGATCTCGGCCGGCGGCGGCCGGAGGCGGGTTTCGGGAATGGTGAATGTCGTGCCTGACAGGTTCACCGGGGACCGGCCCGCGGGGGTCATTCGCCCTTCGTCGAGGCGCAGCGAGAAGCGCCCGTCGGCAAGGTTGGCGAACCCGGCAGCTTCGGTAATGAGGGGCAGGAACGGCACTACCCGGGCGCTCGCGGAGGTGAACCCGAAGCTGATATCCGTCCGGGGCTTGGGCAGATCGGGGCGCATGCGGAGCGACACGACGGGGTCGATGATCGTGCCGGCCTCGACCCGTTCCAGGAAGAACGCCCGCGCCTTCCGCGCCACCGGAACCGGCCAGAGTTGGCGCAGACGCGTCGCCTGCATCTGCTGGGTCCGCAGACTGAGGTCGGCGGACCAGCCGTCCTCGCCTGCTGTCGCCCGGGCAGTGCCACGCAGGGCATCCTTCGGCTGGCCCGTGTCGGACGGAAGGGCCCATTCACCGACTTCCACGGTGAAAGGGTCGAGCCGCAGGCGCAGATCGACGGAACCGCCGCGAACCTCCACAGGCTCGGGGAACAGGTCGGGCGTGGTGATACGCAGTCGATCCACGCTGAACTGACCCAGCAGCGCGCGGGGAAAGCCGTTCGGCCCGATCTCGGACAGGTCGGCATGGCCCGAAAGGCGGGCCGACCCTTCGCGGGCGCTGACGGCGACCTCGGAAAAGGCGATGCGGTTTGTCGCGGGGTCGAAGTCGAAATAGGCGCGCGCGCCGCCGAACGACAGCGGTCGCGCCTCGGCCCGCGGGCTGAGCGCGCCGGCGCCGATCTGCAGCGTGCCCGCCAGTCCGTCAAGCGTGCCGTCGGCCGCCAAGGTGGTCCGGAGGGCGCCGGAGATCGGCGCGTTCAGGACCGACAGGACCGCCAGGGCAGGGGATTGCAGCGCGATGTCCGACGCGGCCACGCGATCCAGTTCGGCCCGCAGCTGGGCGCTGGAATCGTCCAAGTCCGTGGCGATCGACAGTTGCAGCCGTGCAAGGGTGTCCGACCCGTTGAAGAGGTCGGCGTTCAGTCCGAAATCCAGCCCCTCGTCGTCGCGGGTCAGCACCGCGCTGCCATTGGTGATCTGCCAGACGCGGGCGGTGCGCGCGTCCTCGACCGCGATTGCGGCGTTGCGCAGTTCCACCCGCACGACCCGGTCGAGAGGGGGGCGGTCGAACGCGTCTTCGACGAGGTCGAGGAGAGCGCCCGGTGTTTCGGCCGTGAAGCTGCCGCCGCCGCCGAAGCTGATCTCGAACCGGCCGTCGCGATCGCGTCGCAAGATCAGGTCGGCCCCGCCCACGCGCAGCACATGCGGAGCGATGCGCCCTTCGAGGAGGGCGGCCGGTGAGATGGCGACCCCGATTTCCGACAGGCTGGCAAGATCGGCGCCCGTTGGTGACGATAGGCGCACCCGTTCGAGGTAGACTCGCGGTATGCCGCGGCGGTCGATCTCGACCGTGATCCGGCCGAGGTCTATGTCGATGCCGCCCAGGCGCGCGTCGATGCGCGACTGAACCCGGTCGACCAGGGCGTCGGGCAAGGCGAGGCGTGTGTCAGAAAGTGCCAGCGCAGCCAGGCTTGCCAGGAACGCGATGACGAACCCGGTGGCCAGCAGGATGCTGTGCCCGATCACGCCCGGTCGCCGTTTGCGCCTTGGTTTTGCCTGCCCTGCCATCGGCGGCAATCTGACGTCTTTGAGAGCCTTTGGCCACGGTCAGACCGGCGCGTTCCGATCACGTCCGCGTCGGGCGTTGCCTTTTCTCCGCGGCATCGCACCTTTGGGCGCAGTGCAACATGGAAAGGACCCCCGATGGATCTGACCGGCCAGACCGCCCCCGAGATCGAGCTGCCCCGCGACGGGGGCGAGACCGTTCGAATGTCGGATATCGAAGGCCCCGTCGTTTTGTTCTTCTACCCGCGGGCCGATACGCCCGGATGCACGACGGAGGCCAAGGGTTTTACCGATGCCGCCGACGATTTCGCGGCGGCCGGCGTGACGGTCCTTGGGATTTCGAAGGACCCGGTAAAGAAGCAGGACAAGTTTCGCGACAAGCACGGTCTGACGGTGGCGCTACTGTCGGACGAGGAGGGCGATGTCTGCGAACGCTATGGCACTTGGGTCGAGAAGAAGATGTACGGCAAGACCTCCATGGGGATCGAACGCTCGACCTTCCTGATCGGGCCCGACAGGAGCGTGGTACGCGAGTGGCGCAAGGTGAAGGTGCCGGGCCACGTGGACGAGGTGTTGGAGGCCGCACGCGGCATGTAGCGAGAGCTGTGGCGGGCGCGAATGTCTACCATGGCATAGTGTCCGACGATTTACCCTGTTGAAGTATTTACCCGTTTGATAGGCGCGATTTCGACGAATCGAGTCGGCCGCAGCACATTCGGCGTCCGCCCTTGGGGGCAGGCGCCGACAAGGAGATGACGGGAATGATTGCAGTTCTGGGCAGCGCCTGGGCCCTCTTTCTGGGCATGGGCCTTCTGATGATCGGGAACGGGATGCAGGGCACCCTTCTGGGTATCCGTGGTGATATCGAGGGGTTCTCGACCTTCGAGATGTCGATTGTCATGGCGGCCTATTTCGCCGGATTCCTGGGTGGATCGCGTCTGGCGCCGGAGATGATCCGGAGGGTCGGGCATGTTCGCGTCTTCGCCGCCTTGGCGTCTTTTATATCCGCCGTCCTGATCCTTTACCCGTCGATCACCGAGCCATGGGCCTGGATCGCCCTTCGGGTGATCATCGGATTTTGCTTTTCGGGCGTCTATGTCACCGCAGAAAGCTGGCTGAACAACGCCACGACCAGCGAGAACCGCGGTCAGGCGCTGTCGATCTACATGATCGTTCAGATGGGCGGAATCGTGACGGCGCAGTCGGTGATCGTCCTGGGCGACCCGTCGGGCTTCATCCTGTTCGTCATTCCGTCCGTTCTGGTGTCGCTGTCCTTCGCGCCCATCCTTCTGTCGATCACGCCGACACCACCTTTCGCCTCGACCAAACCCATGAGCCTCAAGCGGTTGTTCCAGTCGTCCCCGCTGGGGTGCGTGGGCATGTTCCTTTCGGGCGGCATGTATTCGGCCCAGTTCGGCATGGCGTCGGTTTACGGCGCACAGGCCGGACTGACCGTTACCGAGATCGGGACGTTCATCGGCGCGATCTTCATGGGCGGGCTGCTGCTGCAATACCCCGTCGGCTGGATCTCGGACCGCGTCGACCGCCGCCTGCTGATCCTGGGATGTTCGGTTATCGGTGTTGTCGCCAGCCTGGCCGGCGTCGTGTTGCCGCCCAGTCTGTCGATTCTGATCACGGTGGGCTTCATCGTCGGCGGGATGATCAATCCCCTTTATTCCCTGTTGATCGCATACACCGCAGATTATCTGGAATACGACGATATGGCCTCGGCGTCGGGCGGGCTGCTTTTCATCAACGGGATGGGCGCCGTCGCCGGTCCGCTGGCGATCGGTGGATTGATGACGGCGATCGGTCCGCGCGGGTTCTGGGTTTTCGTGGGCGCCCTTCTTGCGCTGCTGGCTGCTTACGCGGCCTACCGGATGACCCGCCGGACCGCGCCCAGTTCCGACGAGACGGGCGCCTATGTCGTGCTTACCCCATCGGTTTCGTCGGTGGGCCTGACCGCGGGTCAGGAATGGGCGGCCGAGCAACAGGATGAAGAATGACCCGGAACGGCCCTTGCGTAAGGCCCCGGCATTTGTGACGCTACGGTAACTGGGGACCCAAGAGGAGCATTCACCATGGCGTCACCCGAAGAAGTTCTGTCCTTCTGGCTGGACGAGGTCGGTCCGGAAGGTTGGTACAAGCAGGACGACGATCTGGACCAGGCCTGCCGTGACCGGTTTGCCGCGACCTGGGTCGAGGCGCGGGCGGGCGGCCTGTCACTTTGGTTGACCTACCCCTCCGGGACGCTTGCCTATTCCATCGTGACGGACCAGTTTCCGAGGAACATGTGGCGGGGTCATTCCGATAGCTTCGCACTGGATCCCGTCGCGCTGGCCGCGGCGAAGGTGGCGATCGGCCGTGGGTGGGATATGAAGATCGACCCGCCATCGCGTCAGTTCTTTTATCTGCCCCTCATGCATTCCGAGAACCTGAGCGATCAAGAACGATGTGTGCGCCTGTTCCACGCCCGGATGCCCGAGGCAGAGGATAACCTGATCCACGCCTGTGCGCATCGCGAGGTCATTCGTCGTTTCGGCCGGTTCCCCCACCGCAACGAGACGCTGGGGCGCGAGACCTATCCGGCTGAGTTCGAGTTCCTTCAGAACGGCGGCTATGGCGCTGTGGTGCGCGAGACCCGCGCCGCGGCGTGATCCGGCTTAGGCGGGAACCTTGTCTGGCCCGACCCGGTTGATCGGCAAAACCGCTAAGGGAGTCGATCATGCGGAGTATTTGGGCCTCGATCGCGATGCTTGTCGCCGGGCTGAGCATCGTCGTGCTGCGTCCGATGTTCATGGCCGACGAGATGGCCACCAGCGTCTATGAACGGGACACCGGTCTGGTCTGGTTCGGCTGGCTTCTTCTCGTTTTCGGGGCCGGCATGATGGTCTTCAGTGTCGTACGCTCGCGTCGCAAGAAACGGTCGTAGGACCTTGCCTCGGGGCGGTTTCGGGCGTTTGAGGGGGGCATGCCACATGTCCCCGACCGATCCGATTGGCCCCTGATCCTGCTTCTTTTCACGGCGGGGCTTCTGGCCGCGTGGCAATTCGCGAAGATCTCTCTGCTTCTGCCGGTGGTCGCAATCCGATACGGCAGTTCCCCGGCGGATGTCGCATGGCTCGTGTCGATCGTTGGGCTGGTCGGCATCGTGTTGGGGGCGGTTGCGGGGAATGTCGTCGCAAGTCTCGGGGCGCGTCGCGTTCTGCTCTTCGCACTGTGGCTGGGGGCCGCCTTATCCGCCATCCAGATGGTCTGGTTGCCGATTCCGCTGCTGGCGCTGACGCGAGTCCTGGAGGGGATGTCCCACACATTGATTGTCGTGGCTGCACCGACTCTGATCGCCGGCGCGGCGTCCGAAAGCGGGCGTCCGGTCGCGATGGGTTTGTGGGCCATGTTCTTCGGCGTGGCTTTCGCGCTGGGCGCTGTGGTTTTCCCACCGCTGGTGGCACGCTTTGGGCTGGACGGGTTGTTCCTGGCCCATGCCGTCGGGCTTGCTTGGATTGCCATGATCATCGGGCCGTTGCTGGCGCCACAGCCCCGGCAGCGAATCCTGTTCGCCCCTTTGGATCTGCACCGCAGGATATACATCGCCCCGAACCGGGCCATGCCGGGACTTTGCTTCGTCTTCTACACGGTTCTCTTCGTGGCGCTGGTCACGTTGCTTCCCGTCGCGCTGGACCGGCCCGGCCTTGCCGTCAGCCTGCCGCTGCTGAGCCTTCTCGGCACGTTTGGGGCCGGGTGGCTGTCGAAAAGATTTCCACCCCAGTCGGTGACTGCCGCCGGTTTCGTCTGCACGGCCGGGTTCGCCGCGGCAGGCTGGTTTGGCGGGACGTGGCCCATATTCGGACTGTTCACCACCATGGGGTTGGTTCCCGGCGCCTGTTTCGCCTTGATCCCGCATCTGAATCGCACGGTTGCCGACCAGGCCCTTTCGACGGGGGGGATCGCGCAGATGGGCAATGTTGGTACCACACTGGGCACACCCATTTTCGCGGCCGCGCTGGGCGTGGGCGGGCCGCCCACGCTGTGGCTGGGCACAATGGTGATCGCGTTCGGCGGGCTGGGAACGCTTTGGGCGTTGTCACGAAAAGCGGCGAACTACGGAACGGAGCGCACCAGGGTGCATTGATCCCGGGAAGAAAGGATTTAGCCATGCGCAGTATGTGGTTTTGGGGGGGTGTCACCCTTGTCGGCGTGATCGTCGTCTATGCTTCACAAGGTCTGTCCACCGATCCGGCCGTGGACGCGGACACGGCACTGATCTATCCACACTGGTTGGTCCCCGTGGGGTATTTCGTCTCACTGATCGGGGCCGCTGGATTGGTGATCGCCTATATTCGGCGCAAACGCCGCGGCTGATGGACACAATAACCGGCGTGTTCTATGAATGTTCGCATCACCCGCTGGTATCTGCCACATCATTGTTTATCTGAGGCGGCGATCCTTATGGAGGTCCCATGCCCGAGCTGAAGAAGATCGAGGTTCGCGGCGCGCGCGAACACAACCTCAAAGGTATAGACGTCGATATTCCGCGCGACCAGCTGGTTGTGATCACCGGGCTTTCCGGCTCTGGCAAGTCCTCGCTGGCCTTCGACACGATCTATGCCGAAGGGCAACGCCGCTATGTCGAGTCGCTGTCGGCCTATGCGCGGCAATTCCTCGACATGATGGAAAAGCCGGACGTTGATCACATCAGTGGTCTATCGCCCGCGATCTCGATCGAGCAGAAGACAACGTCGAAAAACCCGCGTTCAACCGTGGGCACTGTCACTGAAATCTACGACTACATGCGTCTCCTGTTCGCGCGGGCAGGCACGCCGTATTCCCCCGCGACCGGCAAGCCTATCGAGGCGCAGCAGGTTCAGGACATGGTCGACACCGTGATGCGGATGGAGGAGGGCACCCGCGGATACCTCCTTGCGCCCATCATTCGCGACCGGAAGGGCGAGTATCGGAAAGAGTTCCTTGAGCTTCGCAAGCAGGGCTTCCAGCGCGTGAAGGTCGACGGCACGTTTTACGAGCTGGACGAGCCGCCCACCCTCGACAAGAAGTTTCGCCATGACATCGATGTGGTGGTCGACCGCATTGTCGTGCGCGAAGGGTTGGAGACGCGGCTTGCCGACTCGTTCCGCACGGCGCTGGACCTTGCCGACGGGATCGCGATCCTCGAGACCGCACCTCGCGAGGAAGAAGGAGAGCAGGAGCGTATCACGTTCTCCGAGAACTTCGCCTGCCCGGTCAGTGGCTTCACCATCCCCGAGATCGAGCCGCGCCTGTTCTCGTTCAACGCGCCCTTTGGCGCGTGCCCGGCCTGCGACGGCTTGGGGGTCGAACTGTTCTTCGACCCCGAACTGATGGTACCGGATGCTAACCTCAAGATCGGGGACGGCGCCATCGCCCCGTGGCGCAAGGGAAAATCCCCGTATTTCACCCAGACGATCCAGGCAATGGCCAAGCATTACGGCTTCTCGTCCTCGACCAAGTGGAAGGACCTGCCGCAGAACGTGAAGGATGTGTTTCTGTACGGCTCGGGCGCCGAAGAGATCAAGTTCCGCTACGACGAAGGCGGTCGCGTCTATCAGGTCGAACGGTCGTTCGAGGGCGTGATCCCGAATATGGAACGCCGGTATCGCGAAACGGACTCAACTTGGATCCGCGAGGAGTTCGAGCGCTATCAGAACAATCGGCCCTGCGAAGTCTGCAGCGGATACCGCCTGCGCCCCGAAGCGCTGGCCGTGAAGATCGCCGATCACCACGTCGGCGAGGTGGTCCAGAAATCCATCGGCGAGGCGCTGGATTGGTGCGATTCTGTGCCCGCTAAACTGTCCAAGCAAAAGAACGAGATCGCGCGCGCCATCTTGAAGGAAATCCGGGAACGTCTGGGGTTCCTCAACAACGTGGGCCTCGATTACCTGACCCTGTCGCGCAACGCGGGCACCCTGTCGGGGGGCGAGTCCCAGCGGATCAGACTGGCCTCGCAGATCGGGAGCGGTTTGACCGGCGTGCTTTATGTGCTGGATGAACCGTCCATCGGTCTGCACCAGCGGGACAACGACCGGCTCTTGACGACGCTGAAGAACCTTCGGGATCAAGGTAACACCGTGATCGTCGTCGAACACGACGAGGAAGCGATCCGTGAGGCGGATTACGTTCTTGATATCGGCCCCGGCGCCGGTGTTCACGGTGGTCACGTGATTGCGGCCGGCACTCCGCAGGAGGTGATGGACACCCCATCCAGCGTCACGGGCGATTACCTCGCCGGCCGGCGCGAGATCGCGGTCCCGCATGAGCGGCGGAAGGGCAACAAGAAGAAGCTGTCGGTCGTGAAAGCACGTGGCAACAACCTTCAGAACATCACGGTCGACTTTCCGTTGGGCAAATTCGTCTGCGTCAGCGGCGTCTCGGGAGGTGGCAAATCAACCCTGACAATCGAGACGCTGTTCAAGACGGCCTCCATGCGGCTGAACGGGGCGCGGCATACACCGGCGCCGTGTGAGACGATCAAGGGACTGGAGCATCTCGACAAGGTGATCGATATCGATCAGCGCCCCATAGGTCGGACACCACGGTCCAACCCGGCAACCTATACCGGGGCCTTCACTCCGATCCGCGACTGGTTCGCGGGCCTGCCCGAAGCTAAGACCCGCGGGTACAAGCCCGGGCGCTTCAGTTTCAACGTGAAAGGCGGTCGCTGCGAAGCATGTCAGGGCGACGGTGTCATCAAGATCGAGATGCACTTCCTTCCCGATGTCTACGTTACCTGCGAGACCTGCAACGGCGCGCGGTACAATCGCGAAACCCTGGAAATAAAGTTCAAAGGCAAGAGCATAGCCGACGTTCTTGATATGACGGTTGAAGATGCGCAGAGTTTCTTTCAGGCCGTCCCCTCTATCCGGGAGAAGATGGACGCCCTGGTCAGGGTGGGCCTGGGCTATATCAAGGTCGGGCAGCAGGCGACGACCCTTTCGGGGGGCGAAGCTCAGCGTGTGAAGCTATCGAAGGAACTGGCGAAACGCTCGACGGGACGGACCCTTTATATCCTGGACGAACCGACGACCGGGCTGCATTTCGAGGATGTGAAGAAGCTTCTGGAGGTGTTGCACGAGCTGGTGGATCAAGGGAACACGGTCGTGGTTATCGAGCACAATCTGGACGTCATCAAGACGGCCGATTGGATCGTGGATATCGGCCCCGAAGGCGGCACCGGGGGCGGGACCTTGGTGGCGACTGGCACGCCGGAGGAGGTCGCCGAAGTCGCGGGATCTCACACCGGCCAGTACCTCAAGCCGATGCTGCAACCGCGGAAGGTGGCGGCCGAGTAGGCCGCTACCACAGAATTACGGTCCCGATTTCGATGACTTCCAGAACTATGAGCGTTTTTCGCTTCGCCCGGTAGATGTATTCGTCAAAGCGCATATAGCCTTCGGTCTTGTCGAGGCGGGGTAGGTCGAGGCCGGGGAAGACGGCGGCGAGGGGGGTGTCGGGG
>Ga0114903_1000210_pt1 | contig 38810 bp, 30 predicted proteins | sample MalvirDeepMed_s2_FD_87289 | JGI IMG/M metagenome (GOLD analysis project Ga0114903, IMG submission 87289) | Marine viral communities from the Global Malaspina Expedition - Malaspina viral metaG DeepMed_s2 | ecosystem: Environmental > Aquatic > Marine > Oceanic | place: Mediterranean Sea...
CCAGGGCAAAACCCAGCGCCGGCCACGAGCGGGCGGCGTGGATCGTCGCCAGCAAATTCCGGATCTGGTCAGTATTCACTTGCGCCCGCCGGAAGTCGACGAGCGACTGCTACCGGGCCACTGGGAAGGCGATCTGATCAAAGGCGCCTTCAATCGTTCAGCGGTGGGTACGCTCGTCGAACGCGTGAGCGGCCTGGTGTTTCTGGCGAAAATGGATGGCGCGACGGCGACGGCCGCCGTTGAGGGCTTTAGCGCCGCACTCAACCGAGTGCCTCTGGAGATGCGCAAAACCTTCACCTACGATCAGGGGCGTGAGCTTGTGCGGCATGCTGAGATCACGCAAAGAACCGGCACCGCTATTTACTTTGCTGATCCACACAGCCCCTGGCAGCGGGCCGTCAACGAAAACACCAACGGCTTACTTCGTCAATACATGCCTAAGGGAACGGACTTATCGGTCTTCACTCAGGACGAATTGGACGCGATTGCGTTCGAGCTGAATACCCGGCCACGCAAGCGGCTGGGCTTCAAGCCGCCGCTGGAAGTTTTCATGAATCTGATCAAGCAAAGCCAGGACGCGCCTTCAGGCGTTCATTAACCGAGTGTTGCGCTTGGTGTTGGAGACCGCCCTGAATGTAGATTAGCGAGCTAGCAGGACACCCACAACAGTTACATGGACGCTCACGTTAAAAATCGCGACGATATATTGTTGCGATGGGTGTCCCAGCAATTTGCCGGAGGTGTTTTTAACCAATGCAAGGTCGCCCGGGTCGCCGGCACCCATCAGCCGCTGGAGATTGCGTCGAAGCTGATTTTCCACCGCAAGCCAGTGCGGATAGTAGCGGGCGCCATTGGTAATATTTTCCTGCGCAAACCGCGCCACGGCCTCGCTGGCACGTCGGGGCCAAGGCGCGACAGCTGCGTGGTTGAGATAAGCCATCTGTGGGTCGAGAGGAAACTCGTTCTCTAGGTCGTTCATTATGTTCTCTACCAGTGCGGCGTTTGGGTGAATTCAGTTGAACTGTGCCTGTCGTTGGCTTGAGGGCTATCGTTCGAGGCTTCCTAGGGTAAAGTAAAGTCTGTCAGACTTGCAGCCTTGTTGGGCGCGGTGAACGCTCTCTGAATTTTGTATCTGGAATCTTTTAATCTCATGACGTCTCATGGCTTCCCCATCCGTTATATCGAGCCCGTCTTCCGTCCACCGAGTGAGGCGAGGTCGCTCATACTCCCTGTCACCAACGGCTGCTCATGGAATCGCTGTGCCTTTTGCGAGATGTATACCCAGCCGCAGAAGAAATTCCGGGCCCGGAAAGATGACGAAATTGCTGAAGACATCCGTAGGGCCAGCGAACAACTGGGTTCAGTGCGTCGAGTGTTCCTGGCTGACGGTGATGCGTTGGTTTTGCCGGTCCGGCGTCTGATCGAAATCATCAATCAATTGAAAGCCGCGTTTCCCGATCTGGAGCGGGTCAGCAGTTACTGTCTGCCGAGAAACCTGGCACGGAAATCCATTGAGGAACTGACTGAATTGCGCCGGGCAGGGCTTGAAATGGTTTACGTGGGTATGGAGTCCGGCGACGACGAAGTGCTGCGCAGGGTCAACAAGGGCGAGACCTACGAATCCACCAAGTCCGCTCTGAATAAGCTCCACGAAGCCGGAATCACAAGCTCGGTCATGGTCCTCAACGGACTGGGCGGCAAAGCCCTGAGCGAACAGCATGCCCGCAACACGGCACGGCTTTGCAACGAAACCCAACCGAACTTCCTGTCGACGCTGGTCGTGAGCTTCCCGACGGGAGACCAGCGATTCAGAGAGGCTTTCGGAGAAGACTATCAGCCGTTGTCACAACCGGAACTGTTTCGGGAAATTCGTTGGTTTCTCGAAGATCTGGATCTCACAGAGACCGTATTCCGAAGTGATCATGCTTCAAATTATCTGGTGCTCAAAGGCGTGCTCGGCCGGGATAAGCCGCAGATGCTGAGACAGATTGATCTGGCCATTTCCCAGCCTGGCGCCGTTCCTTTGCGAGAAGAATGGCAGCGAGGTCTGTAAGGAGACCGACCACGTCCAGCACCCGTCACTACGGAAGGTAACCATGACAAGTACACCGGACACTATTGTCGATCAAGTCGAAGAGGCTACCCGGGGCAGTCTGCCGCCATTAGATAAATGGAACCCGGACCTCTCCGGGGAGATGGATCTACGAATCAACCGCGATGGCGAATGGATTTTTCAGGGCAGTCCAATCAAGCGCGAGACCATCACAAAGCTCTTCTCAACGATACTTCGGCGCGAGGAGGACGGGGAGTATTACCTCATTACGCCCGTTGAAAAGTGGCACATTCACGTCGACGACACGCCGCTCTATGCGCACACCCTTGAGGTAACCGGCTCTGGACAGGACCAGCAGGTCAGTCTTCGGACCAATTTCAACGAGTCCCTGCCCATTGGCTCCCAGCATCCACTGCGGATCGAAGTCTACGAGGACAGCGGCGAACCGCGTCCGCTGGTTCGTGTTCGCCAGGGGTTCGATGCCCGTATCGTCAGTTCGGCGTATTACGAGATGGCCCGCTATGCCGTCGAGGACCCCGATAGGCCAGGGGAGTACGGCCTTTGGAGTGGCGGAGAATTCTTTCCGCTTGCCGCCGGTGCTGAGCAGGCCTGAACAACAAATCTCCATCCGTGGCCAGACGTCATCTGAGGACGGATTCGGGGTGAACGGTGGAAAGCACCGCAAAGACCTTGTTAGACTGTGAACTACGTAATTGAGCGGCGTGGCCGGTGAGCCCGTCGCTGATCGCGAGTTCTTCGGTTCAGAATGACGGTTCACTCCGGCTGTTCACGATCGCTTACGATCCATATTCACCGTAACAGTCATAGCAACCAAGGAGATTCCATGGCGCAACCCAGAGTGGTTACGATCCATTACACCCTGACCAATGACCAGGGCGAAGAGCTTGATTCCTCACGTGTTGATGGCCGTGAGCCTCTGAAATATCTCGAGGGCGCGTCCAACATCATCGGCGGCCTCGAAAGTGCGTTGGCTGAAAAAAGTGCAGGTGATCAGGTCAAAGTTTCCGTTGAGCCTGCTGAAGGTTATGGCGAAGTCAACGAAGAGCTGATCCAGCCTGTCCCGCGCTCCGCCTTCCAGGGTGTTGATACCATCGAGCCGGGCATGCAATTCCAGGCTCAGACCCCGGGTGGCCCACAGGTCGTACGCGTTGTCGAAGTTTCTGACGAGACGGTGACGATCGACGCCAACCACCCGCTGGCTGGCGCCACTCTGCACTTCGACGTAGAAGTTGTTGAAGCGCGGGAAGCCACCGACGAAGAGCAGCAGCACGGTCACGCCCACTGATCTTGCACACACTGCTCTGCTAAAGCGGCTCCTTCGGGAGCCGTTTTTGTTTTGCCTCCGGTTCAGGCAAAAGCGATCAATCGCAATCCTGCCATCTGTTCATATCGCCCGCGCTTTTGCTCCTTTCTAGAGCAGCAATTCCATCGGCTACTAACCTCACGCAAGCTGATGATTCAACACCGATATAAACTGAATTAAATTTCATTTTATTCCCCAAAGCGCGTCACAAAAACGTCAACTGACCGACCGTTTGCCTGATTTCACATTACCCAATGAGGTACTCTGGAACGCTTAAAAAATAACCGGTTCCAGTCGGTTAGGCGCATTACCTCGTATGTTAAAGGAGCCTCTGAATAACTCCGAATCGCCCCTGCGTGCTCTGAGGGTTGCAGATGCAAGGCGCGACTTGCCGCAAATGGCCACTGTTCTTCAGAGAGTGGGCCTTCGCAAAAGTCGCAACGCAGCAGATGCGTCCCTCAGAGCACGCCCTCCGGGGCTTTCAGAGCGGCCCTCTCTCGTCGTTGTCGCTTCTTGAAAGGCAACCAGCCTTCCTGCGAAGCCGCGCCTAGAGAGTGAACCGCTCTGAAAACCAGAGGTGATCCGGAGTTATTCAGAGGCTCCTTGAGTCTGAGGTGATTGAGACGGATATGCGGCCAAGTACTACTGCTCCAACGGCTCGCACTCCTTAGTCGCCAGGGGGTTGACTGGACAATAATAATTGGAGTGCTCGGATGTTCGCTGAACAGCGTGATAATCCTTTAAAGAGGTTCCTCTGTAGTATCACCGCAGGACTCTGTGTTGCTGCGGCTGCCTCGCTGGGTGCCCCGTCTCTCGCTGACGCCGCCCAGATGTCTGGCTCTCGCCAGTCTCCCAAACAGGAAGTCATCAATCCGATCAAAGGAAGCGTCGAGTATTACGGTCAAAGTGGCGAAGCCTATGCGATCTTCTGTCCGGGTGAGGCCACCAACGGACCCGTCAATGTTCTGATTACACTGCCTGGATACAGCCCGGGCGATGTGGGTCGTGAGCCTGACTCGTTTGAGGTTTACCAGACCTGCGGAGGCTTCGGTTTCGGAGGCCGCTCGAATCATCTCGTTAAATTTGGCTATAAGAACGGCGGCGACTTCATTCAACGCAATGGCGGTGCATTCGCTGAACTGATCAAGACTCTCAATCGCGGGCTCAGGCTTGGCGATGACGACCGTATTGTGGTGGTCGGCAACAGCATGGGCGGTGTTGTCGCCCGATATGGACTATTGGTACTGGAGAGTGAAGGCTTCGAACATCATGTCGACAAGATGATCAGCATTGATGCACCCCAGCTCGGTGGTTATGTCCCCATCGGCATGCAGTTCCTGCTCGACCGCTTCAAGCCCGACGCAGGTACAGATTCTCTCGCCCAGCTCAGAGCGCCGGCCGCTTTGCAACTGTCTCGTTACAGTATGGCTCGGCAAGGCATGTTCCCCACCTGGATTGATGAATTCACGCAATTATTTTTCCGCGACATGGGTGAGCGAGGCTTCTGGCCTAAAGGACCAAAACTCGTAGGTGTTTCGAGCGGCCGTTCAGACGGAGTGATCGAGGGCCCAGCGCCGGGCAGTATTTTCTTCCAGGGCTCGCGGACCGAAACGAAGCGTGTCGGCCTGCCAGGTCGATCCCTCAGCCAGAACAGCTGCACCATGACGTTCCGCGCTCAGGAATTCGAGCTAGGTCTCGAAATACAGGCTACGGCTCGGACGCTCGGCCTGGAAGGTTGGGTTCTTGAGCCGGTTGCAGAAATCAAACAGGTCGATGCGCGGGTGCAGACCCTGGGTGCCAGCGAGCTATTGACTGCCCCAGTGAAGGTGGACGATCTGAGCGGCCTTTACCAGAAGGTCCGATCTAGAATCACAGGTTCGCCCGGCTGTCTGGCCACATTTGGTTCTGATGCCCTGAAGTCGCGTCTGGCTGAGGAGGTTACGACTGATATTCAAAGAATCTTGGTAAACACGGCTGATCAATGGAAGGCGATCAACGACAAGACTTTCTATGCGTATACGGACAGCGTGACTTCGGCGGGCGTCCCCGGTGGGCTCAGAGATGAGTCATCGCTATTTCGTCTGGGTATGGAGCGCGCGGGTTTCAGGGTTAACTACCTGAACCAATCCGGTCACTCGTTTATCCCGCTCTATAGTGCTTTGGGAATTCCTTTCCTGAGTCCCGGTGAAATGCAGAACATGACCCGTGCAGAGATCACGGAGCGCAGCCCGTTCGATGTCATCTACATGGAGAACTACCGGAACCTGAACCACACCGACTCTTCGTTCGACTGGTATCAGACTGAAGTTTCCTCCTTTTTCAAGCGCTAAGGAGTGGCTGGCGAAGCGGGCCTTGATGCGATTTTCTAGCCACGGATGGCTGTCCGAAGCCGATGCATGGCGCAGAGAACTTATCAACCGCTCGCTAATTTCAGCGTTAAAAAAGGCGGACCTCTCGGTCCGCCCTTTTTTGTCTGCCAGTCTGATTGACTGGACCCTTACATATTGGGGTAGTTGGGGCCACCGCCGCCTTCAGGCGTTACCCAGGTAATGTTCTGGGCAGGATCCTTGATGTCACAAGTCTTACAGTGAACGCAGTTCTGCGCGTTGATCTGGAAGACTTTATCGCCGCCACCTTCTGGCTCAACCACCTCATAAACACCTGCCGGGCAGTAACGCTGAGCAGGCTCATTGTATTTCGGCAGGTTGTGCTGGATGGGGATCGACGGATCTTTCAGCTTCAGATGGATCGGCTGATTCTCGGCGTGGTTCGTGTTGGAGATGAACACCGACGTCAAGCGGTCAAAAGTCAGTACGTTATCCGGCTTTGGATATTCGAGTTTTTTGGCGCTCGAGGCCTCCTGAAGCGCTGCGTAGTCTGGCTTGGTGTCGCGGAACGTAAAGGGCAGACTGCGGCCCAGAATGTTCTGCTCGAAGAAGGCAATCGCGCCTCCCACAAAGTTACCGAACTTGTGCATTGCCGGGCCGAAATTGCGCTCGTTGTAAAGCTCTTTGTAAAGCCAGCTGTCTTCGAACCGCTTTTTGAAGCCTGTGAGCTCTTCTCCGGTTTTGCCAGCGCGGAGCGCCTCAACCACTTCCTCAGCACCCAGCAGTCCCGACTTCATCGCTGTGTGCGAGCCTTTGATCTTGGAGCTATTCAGCGTACCCGCGTCACAGCCTAGCAGCAGACCGCCAGGGAAGGTCATTTTGGGCAGGGCATTGTAACCACCCTTCGTGATGGCACGGGCGCCGTAAGAAGCACGCTTGCCGCCCTCAAGATACTTGCGGATCTCAGGATGCAGTTTCAGCTTCTGAAATTCGCCGAACGGACTCAAATGGGGGTTGCTGTAGGAAAGGTCTGTGATCAGACCAACGTATACCTGTCCATTTTCGAGATGGTACAGGAACGACCCACCCGTCGAGCCGCTATCAGACAGCGGCCAGCCCGTGGTGTGAATGACCAGGCCCGGCTCGTGTTTGGCGGGATCGATATCCCAAAGCTCTTTGATACCGATGCCGTAATGCTGCGGATCCTTACCTTCGTCAAGCTTGAACTCAGCGATCAGACGCTTGCCAAGGTGCCCACGGCAGCCTTCAGTGAAGAGCGTGTACTTGGCGCGCAGCTCCATTCCAGGCATATAGCCTTCTTTTTCGCTGCCATCTTTGGCTACGCCCATATCACCAGTAATGATGCCTTTGACTTGCCCATCCTCAATGATGGTTTCGGCGGCGGCGAAGCCTGGATAAACCTCAACACCCATCGCTTCGGCCTGCTCGGCCAGCCAGCGACAGAGATTACCGAGGCTGATGATGTAGTTGCCCTCGTTGTGCATGTTCTTGGGCACGAAAGCATTGGGGATTTTTGTGGCGCTGGTTTCGTTGCGCAGCAAGAAAATGTCATCACGGGTAACCGGAGTGTTCAGCGGAGCGCCTTTTTCCTTCCAGTCCGGGAACAGCTCATTCAGAGCCGTCGGCTCAAAAACGGTGCCCGCCATGATGTGAGCTCCGATTTCGGAGCCTTTCTCGACGACACAGACCGTCAGCTCTTCACCGGCTTCCTGAGCCAGTTGCATCACACGGCAAGCTGCAGACAGGCCTGCGGGTCCACCGCCGACGATCAGAACATCAAATTCCATCGATTCGCGTTCCACGTTGGTCTCCTCAATAACTGTACTTGTGTTTATCAGGACATCGACGCGCTGGGCGCTCACAATTCAGGGCCGCCGGGTAGGGTGGGCCGCTTGTTGGCACGCAGTATATAAAAAGTTGCGTCTGAAAATCATTTTTAATAATGAAGTCACGCGCCTGAGGCGCTCAGAATAAAGGCATTGCCAATTTCAAACAAACGTTTGTTTGAAAATATCACGTCCATTTGGCATTGTAGTGGCCCCGCGTCACCGCCCATTGGCCGATCTGGCAAAAGTGTCTGTCGGATCAGACCATTGACCGTTAAAGCCATTGTGGGCAACATTGTCGCGCTCTGACAGCAGGTTCGGGGGTATGGACGCCCTGTTTGTGCATCCGGCCACTGTCTAATTATTACGACACTTAGCAGCTAATCATGGTCTGGCAGTTCTCTGGCGGGCCTCATGTTGTTAGTGCTTTTGAGTCTTTTAACCCATCGTAGAAGAACGAGGAATCTATGAAGGTTCTGGTCGCTGTAAAACGTGTAATCGACTACAACGTCAAGGTACGTGTAAAGCCAGACAACACTGGTGTCGACCTGGCCAACGTCAAGATGGCGATGAACCCTTTCTGTGAAATCGCTGTAGAAGAAGCGGTTCGTCTGAAAGAGAAGGGTGTTGCCACTGAAATCGTAGTTGCCACCATTGGTTCAAAAGCCTCTCAGGAACAGCTTCGCACCGCGCTGGCTCTGGGTGCTGACCGCGCGATTCATGTCGAGACTGACGAAGAAGTCCAGTCTTTGCAGGCGGCCAAGGTTCTCAAGGCTCTCGTTGAAAAGGAAGAGCCGAAGCTGGTTATTCTGGGCAAGCAGTCCATCGATACCGACAACAACCAGACGGGCCAGATGCTGGCTGCACTGACCGGTATGGGCCAGGGCACCTTCGCCTCTGAAGTCGTGATCGACGGCGACAAGGTCAACGTTACCCGTGAAGTCGACGGTGGTCTGATGACCGTTGGTCTGAAGCTGCCGGCTGTGGTTACCACAGACCTCCGACTGAATGAGCCGCGTTACGCTTCTCTGCCTAACATCATGAAGGCCAAGAAGAAGCCGCTCGAGACTGTCAGCCCGTCTGACCTGGGCGTTGACCTCAAGGGAAGCCTGTCTGTACTGAAAGTTGAGGCTCCGGCTGCACGTAAGGGTGGCATCAAAGTAGCGGACGCTGCCGAGCTGGTCGATAAACTGAAAAACGAAGCGAAGGTGATCTAAATGGGCATTCTCGTTATTGCTGAACACGACAACAGCAGCCTTAAATCATCGACTCTAAACATTATCGCTGCTGCCAAGGCCATCGGTGGTGACATCGACGTGCTGGTCGCAGGCGAAGGCTGCGGTGCTGTCGCTGAAGCCGCTGCCAAAGCGGAAGGCGTGAGCAAGGTTCTGTGCGCAGACAACGCAGCTTACGGTCATTTCTTGGGTGAAAACCTGGGTGACCTGGTTGCCGAGATGGGTAAAAACTACAGCCACATCCTGGCAGGCGCCGGAACCACGGGCAAAGATTTCATGCCTCGCGTAGCCGCTCTGCTCGACGTCGCTCAGATCTCTGACATCACTGGCGTTGAAGGTGCTGACACCTTTGTTCGTCCGATTTACGCGGGTAACGCGATCGCGACCGTCAAGTCTTCAGACAGCATCAAGGTCGTCACCGTACGGCATACCGGTTTTGACCCCGTCTCTGGCGAAGGCGGTTCTGCCAGCGTCGAAAGCGTCGACATCGTTAAGGATGCCGGTCTGTCTACCTTCGTAAGCGAAGAACTGGCCAAGTCCGATCGTCCTGATCTGGGCACTGCCGACATCGTTATTTCCGGTGGTCGTGGCATGCAGAACGGCGACAACTTCAAGATTCTGGAGAAAGTCGCTGACCTGCTGGGCGCAGGTATGGGCGCATCCCGTGCGGCTGTTGATGCGGGCTTCGTTCCCAACGATATGCAGGTCGGTCAGACCGGTAAGATCGTTGCGCCTCAGCTCTATATCGCTGTCGGCATCTCTGGTGCCATCCAGCACCTGGCCGGTATGTCTGACTCCAAGGTGATTGTTGCAATCAACAAGGACGAAGAAGCGCCAATCTTCCAGGTGGCGGACTACGGACTGGTCGCTGACCTGTTCGAAGCCGTACCAGCGTTTGAAGAAGAGCTGAAGAAAGTCCTGTAATCCTGGCTTCTGATGTTCTGTTCTGATTAGTCAGGACGCGAAAGGGCACCGCAAGGTGCCCTTTTTTGTTCCCGCAACTCCCTGAGTTTCTACCTGCTATGCCTGAACAAAGCTTCCCGCGTTAACCCCTCAGCGTTGAGTGTCCTGATGGTTGTTGTCGTTTGATGCCAGGCGTTTGGTTTGAGCGTCAGAGCGTGATCGTCTCTGGAAAAGTGTGCGGCGATTGATAAGAAGATCAGCCGCAACGTGAACCACCCGATTGGTTTTGCGCATTCCCTCGTAAAATGCCTCAGTTCGGCGGTCGTAGCCTGCTTTGGCTTCCTGAGAGCCAAGCTTGAAGTCGGCGTCGCGGGCGAACTTATCGATCAGCGTAAACGTTGTATCGGAAAGAGCTCTCTGAGCCAGCTCAAGTATCCGGGTGCCGGTTTCAAGAGAAGTTTCGGACAGGCGTAAACCATCCTTGCGCTCCCGCCGGGCGTGCTCCGCCGAGGCGACACGGGTCAGTCGCGTGCCCACTGCTGCTTCCATCTTCTGCCTGCGCGACTCCAGCTTGATCAGTCGCCAGGCCACATAGCCCACCGTCGACATCACGATCAGCACACCTAGGGCCAGCAGCGCTATCCATGCGGTTTCAGTCATAAATCCTCAAATAATATCGTTCAGGTCGCGAGTAGTTAGGGCGTTTTTTTATTCGGTTATCGATACTCCAGACGCAAGTCCGACTCAATGCCACGCCTTCCAAGCTCTTCTTCCATTTCACGCATAACTTCCTGATAGACCATTCTTTTCACCACACTGGGCAAGCGATCAGCCAGCAATTTACCGGAACGCGATTCTTTGCGGGCAAGCGCCAGAGCGTTGCGCACAGATAGCGTAATCATAGGCTCAGGCTCCCGCCGTTCGTCGGCCATGGCCTGAATAGTATTCATCTGATCCTCTAGCTCAGAGAGCCGTTTTTCCTGTTGGTGAAGCTGCCAAACCAGATAAGCGGCCAGTAAGCCCGTCAAAACAACGAGCACTAAAAGAAGGAACACCATGGTGCGCATCTCCGTCTGCGATTGGGTCTTGATTCAGAGGCTTCCAGGAAAGGTTTAGCCCGGAAGCTCTGCCTGTATCTATTTCTGCACAGCGTCGCCCACAAATACCAGACTGCATCGGGTGACGCTACTGGCGTTGGACGTCACGTCGCTGGGGCGTCCAACCTCATGCTTGAGAATAGCGCTTGTGAATCGAAGCTGAAATCGCTGCAATCTGTTGGTTGAGACCCAACAGGCATACCTTAGGTAACATGACTTGTTGTATCTTTGTGCGACAAAAATCGGGGTCATCCCGTAAAGTTGCTTCGCAGATCCTGGGAGATTCGCAATGGAATGGCTAAAGGCGTTTGTCAGTGGTTTTGTCTCTACGCTGATTTTTCATCAGGGATTGTTTGCAGTCCTGCATCTGGCCGGCATGATCCCGGTCGCTCCCTATAACTTTACGCCAGTGCCGCCGTTCGGCGTTCCGGCCGTGGTGTCACTTTCGTTCTTTGGCGGTTTGTGGGGTATCCTGCTTTGGGCATTGGTTCGCAGAAGGATCGGCTGGTCCCATTGGGGCCTGAGCATCCTTTTCGGCGCCATTGCGCCCACACTCGTTGCAATGCTTGTGGTATTCCCGCTGAAAGGTGCTGAGCCGACGGCCCAGATGTGGATCGGTGGTCTTCTGCTGAACGGCATGTGGGGTCTGGGTGTGGCGATTTGCATGGCGCTTGCTGGCGCTCAACGCTCATCAGTCACCAAAGCCTGAGCCATCCTTTTCGTCAATCCTGCCGGGTTTACGGCAGAGAAATATAAAAAGCACAGTTATCAAAGCAGTCAGGGGTGCGAGCGCCGGCGTGGTAAGTTGCCGGGGTCTGGGGCTCGTATCATTCATCCGATGTTGTTGGGCTGATCGCAAGCCACCTTTGCGCTAGCTGCTCGACCGTTTAATACGGAGTAAACATGGCGAAGAACCATTCCTATGATTTTGTCGTTTTCGGAGCAACCAGCTTTGTGGGACAGATTCTGACCCGCTACCTGGCCGGGCGCCATCCCGTCGGCGGCGACATTCGCTGGGCCATTGCGGGCCGCTCCGGCGCAAAGCTGGAGTCGCTCCGTGAATCGCTGGGTGATGCCGCCAAGTCTCTCGAAATCCTGATTGCCGATTCAAACGACGCCGATAGCCTCACGGCGATGTGCCAGTCCGCCCGGGTAATAGTCTCCACCGTCGGCCCCTACGCCTTATATGGCGAGCCGTTGATCAAGGCCTGTGTCGAAACCGGAACGGATTACTGTGACCTCACCGGTGAGGTGCAATGGATCAAGCGAATGATCGACAAGTATGAGCAGCAGGCTCGTGAGTCGGGCGCCCGGATTGTTCATTGCTGTGGCTTCGATTCGATTCCTTCCGATCTCGGCGTCTGGTTCCTCCAGGGCGAATCACGCCGGAAGTTTGGCAAGCCCTGCCAACGGGTCAAAATGAGAGTGAAAGCCGCCAAGGGCGGTATTTCCGGCGGTACCGCAGCCAGTATGGTCAACGTGTTTGCCGAGGCAGTCAAAGACCCCGCGCTGCGCAAGGAGCTGGGTGATCCGTACTCCATCTGCCCGCCCAGTCACAAACCGGGTGTTCGCCAGCCAGACGTTAAAACCCCAGAGTTCGATGAAGACTTCAATGCCTGGGCTGGGCCGTTCATCATGGCAGTGATCAACACGCGGATCGTTCATCGCACCAACGCGCTCCTCAATGCCAGTTACGGCAAGGACTTCGAGTACGATGAAGCGGCGCTCGTGGGCAAGGGCTTCAAGGGACGCCTGACGGGCCTGGGATTCTCCGGAGCACTGGGCGCTTTCGCCGCTGCGGCGGCGCTGAAGCCAACCCGCTGGCTTCTCGAGAAATACGCGCTTCCCAAGCCAGGCGAAGGCCCGAGTGAGGCCCAACAGAACGGTGGCTACTACGATTTGCGCTTTGTCGGCAAAACCCCAGAGGGCCAATCGGTCCGAGTAAAAGTCACGGGCGATCGTGATCCGGGTTACGGATCCACCGGCAAAATGCTGGGAGAAGCCACCGTTTGTCTTGCCATGGATTTTGCGAACAAAGACGGCCGTGGCGGATTCTGGACACCGGCCTCCCTAATGGGCGGCAAGCTGGTGGAGAGACTCACAGCCAGCGCGGGACTTACTTTCGAAGTGCTGGAAACCAAACCAGAGTAGGTTTAAATCGACAGGGGCGCTGATTAGAGGGTCCCTTGTAAAAGGTCCCTTATTAGAGCTGGATCAGACGGTCAAATGCCGGCAGAACCTCCGCACTGTGCGCAAAACTTACGGTGGTTTTGCCGGCTATCCAGGGTTGAATCTGCTTCAGCACCGCCGCCCGGGTGGTTTCATCTACTCCCGTAAACGGTTCATCAAGCAGCAGGTGAGGGCGGTCAGTCAGTAACACCCTGGCCAGCACCAGTCTCCTCTGCTCGCCGCCCGATAACTGGATGCCCTCGTGGCCGATCCAGGCGTCCAGACCGGGTTCTGACAGACGCTCGTCCAGATTGAGCGCCGTTAGCAAAGGCCAGATATCCGCATCAGTGATATCGTCCCGGCCAAGGGTCAGGTTAAACCTCACCGTATCCTCGAACAGCACCGTTGCCTGGCTGAGATAGCCGATCTTTGCGGGAGCCGGAGAATGGCTGTGATCAGGGAGGTTGGCTTGAGCATCATCGATACCGGCTAATCTGTCGGCGATAGTGCTTTTTCCGCTGCCGGATTCGCCAATAATCGCAACGCTCTCGCCATCGTGAATGTCCAGCGACCACCGGGCTAGCCGGTCGCCGACACGGCGCTCATCAAAGTCTTTGCCGTGGACAGACCAGACTAGGGACCTGTGTGGATTGTTCGGCACAGCCTTGGAGTCACGGGCACCGAACCTCCGCCTGGCAAGGCTATCGCGATTGAGGCGAGTCGCTGAAACCACTGTGCCACCGAGGCGGGCGTAGGCGTCGGGTAGCATCGCCAGTAATTCGTTGAGCCCAAACAAGGCCAAAGGCAGAACCACCATCAAAGGGCTGGCGATCTGCTCACGCGCGACCATCTCACATCCAGCAACCAGCAAGAGAAGCACCGCGAGACTGTTGCAGGCAGCGGAAAGCGCCTGGTGCAGCCCAGTGCATCTTTCGATTTCAGCCTGAACGTTGATCAAGCGCTGAGCATCGTCCTGAGTTCGTGCCCTCATCTGATGGGTCAATCCCGCGGCCTGCCATTCGGATTGGCCGTCGAGAACGCCCGTTATCGCAACCCGCAGTGACTCCGAAGACTCAGCCATCTGCGCAGATAGGCCTCGAGTGCGGACGAATGTGCCAACTGTCGCCAGAACAAATGACGACAGCAACATCAAAAGAATCAGGGCTGCGACACCGCCCCCGATCAATAGCCAGGTTGCGGCCACCAAAGCGAGTAATCCGATGACTGCAATAACGGTCGGCGCCAGTATCCGTAAATACAGGGTATCTAGCGACTCGACATCCTGAATCAGCCGCACCAGCCAGTTGGCCCCGGACTGGCGCCGCCGTTCTTCAATACTACCCGCCGCAAGTTTCTGGAACAGGCCAACGCGGATGTCGGCGATCATTCTCAGCACGGTATCGTGGTTGTAGAGCCTCTCGACGTAACGAAAAATCGTTCGTCCCAGCGCAAACGCTCTTATACCGCCGCCTGGCGCGTAAATATCCAAGGACAGGGTGCCGACCGTCGCCAAAGTAATACCGGCCAGGGCCGTGGCGGTAATAAACCAGCCGGATAACGCAAGAAGCCCCATACCAGCAGCAATCGTCGCGGCCATTAGTAGAGCTCCCAGAATGAGCCTGCGCCGCCGGTGAATCATGATTCTCAGCCAGGGCAGAAGTTCAGACATGGTTTGCCTCGCTATCCTCAATCCGAATCACACTATCGGCCATCTCCACCACAGCATGGTGGTGGGTCGCTATCACCAGTGTCCTGCCCGACTCAGCTAATGCTTTTAGCCCCTTGATCACCGCTGCCTCGCTGTCTCTGTCTAGCCCGGCGGAGGGTTCATCCAAAAGCATAAGCGGATGCTGCCCGAGCAGGGCTCGAGCCAGCGCGAGTCGGCGGGCCTGGCCCCCGGAAAGACCACCGCCATCATCGCTTAACGGAGACTTCAGCCCCAGCGGCCGCTGGTCCAACAGCGATTTCAGTCCCACCGTTTCCAAGGCCGCTAGCATGTCCCGCTCAGTGGCCTCTGGAGCGGCCCATTTGAGGTTCTCTTCCCAGGTTCCCTGAAGAATAAACGGCCTTTGCCCCAGCCAGCCGATAGGAACAGCCCCGGGCTCATGACCAAGCACGGTGATGGTCCCGGCAGTGGGTTTAAGGAATCCTGCAAGCAGATTCAGCAGCGTGGTTTTACCGCTGCCGGAGGCGCCGGTAACAACCAACGTCTGGCCCCAAGCAAGGCTCAGAGCCCTGAGCCGCAATGACGGCGGCGCTGAAGCGTGGGCGAACTCAAGATGGGTGATCTCGACCGCACTGTGCGTATTCCGGGGCTGAGCATCTACATGGTCAGGATCGGCCTCTGCCTCAGCAGTCGCCAACTGGTCAAGACGTTCCTGAATCTGCGATGCAGCGCCGACGGCTGCCGCCCGATCATGGTAATGCTGGGAAAGCTGACGCAACGGCTGGAAGAATTCCGGGGCCAGCAACAGGATAAATAAGCCTGTGAAGAGATTGAGCTCTGATGCTGGCCCAAACTCCAGAAAACCCAGCAATCCAAAGCCGATATACATGGCCACAACCGCAATGGCGATCGAAGAAAAGAACTCCAGTACCGCGGAAGAAAGAAATGCAATTCGAAGCGTTTTGAGGGTGATTCGCCTGAACTGATCGGTGCGCTCTGACAGCTGATCGGCTGCAGGCGCCGTGCGCTGAAAGATCTGCAACGTGGTGAGGCCACGGATTCGATCAAGAAATTGTCCTGAAAGCCGGCCCAGCGTGCGGAAGTGTTCCTGATTGATCTGTTCAGCGCCCATACCGACAAGGGCCATGAACAGGGGAATCAACGGAGCCGTGAGCAGCAGTAGCGCACCGGCGACCCAGTCGAGCGGAAATACGACTGCCAGAATAAGCACCGGAACGATAAGACACAGAAAAGTCTGCGGCAGAAAGCGGGCGTAATACCCGTGTAATGCGTCGGTCAGATCAAGCCATTCGCTCGCCTGAGTTGCTGAAGGCGCCATTCGCGAGCGCTGCGGCCCGGCAGCAGACCAGGCCACAAAAAGCTGATTGCGCACGTAGCTGCGTACCCGACTGCTTGCCACAGACGCGGCCCGTGCCTGCAGGATCTGAGCGCCGGCCCGGCCCGCAATCGCAACAATGATCATCAGGATCGCAGGCCATAGCAGCCCCACACTTTGCTGGCCTATTGCTGCGCCATAGACCAGCCAGGCCACACCAGCCATCTGCGCGACCGTAAACACCCCAACCAGAGTGCCGCCCAACACCACCAGGCGGATTTCGCGATGCTGGATTTTAGCCAGCGCCTTCAGCCAGGACCGAGTGGCTGGCGAAGGACCTAGGGCATCCTTTGAGTCAGATGATGCGTTCCCGCCCACGCTGGCCTCAGTGATAGCCTTCGCCAGCTCTGACTTTTCCTCGGAAAACCCAGTAAGACCAGGCGGTGTAACCCAGAACAATCGGAATAACGAAGAGCAGGCCGATCAACAGGAAGAGCTGAGAACTATAGGCTGAGGAAGCATCCCACAGGGTGTAGTCCGGCGGCACAACGTAGGGCCATTTACTGGCGATCAGCCCCAGATAGGAGGCAATGAACAGCGCCATGGTGAAGACAAACCCCATGGCTTCGGAGCGCTGACGCACCGAACGGAAGATCCGGTAAGCGAAAAACAGCACCAGCACCGGGAAGATCCACAGGACGCTGAGATTATCGAACCAGCGATTCTTGACGTACTCGTCCACAAAAGGCGTCCAAAGGCTGATCACACCGAAAACCACGAGCACAATCGCAAGAAGCGGAAGTGTCAGGCGGTAGGCCCATTCCTGCAGATCACCTTCGGTTTTCAGAATCAGCCAGGTCGCGCCTAGCAGGCAGTAGCCCGCCATCAGACCAATACCGGTCAGCACCGTAAACGGCGTCAGCCAGTCCAGCGCACCGCCAGAGTAGGCGCCGTTAGTCACCTCGAAGCCCTGAATATAAGCCCCAACAACCACTCCCTGAGCGAAGCTTGCCAGAGTCGACCCGCCGGAAAAGGCAAGGTTCCAGAGATACTTCGAGCTACGCGCCTTGAATCTGAATTCAAAGGCAACGCCCCGGAAGATCAGGCCGGCAAGCAGCAGGAATACACCAAGATAAAGGGCCGGCAAAAAAATCGAATACACCAGCGGGAAGGCGGCCAGCAGACCCGCACCGCCCAAAACCAGCCAGGTTTCGTTACCGTCCCATACCGGCGCGACCGTGTTCATCATCACGTCCCGCGAGGTTTCGTCTGGCGCGAAGGGAAAAAGCATCCCCACGCCGAGATCAAAACCGTCCATCAGGACATACATGATCACTCCGAAGCCAATAATAAATGCCCAGATCAGTGCCAGATCAAAGGGTTGAGCATCCATGATCAAAGACCTCCTTTGAGCGGTGCGTTCTGAGTGTCGACATCATCGCCATTGGCATGCAGCTCCAGCGGCACATGCGCAGCCGACAGAGGCCGCTTGGGGCGATCCGTATCAAGTTCTTCCATGTTGCGGGCATCATCCGGCCCCGCGTAAAGCACCCGCATGAGGTAATAGACGCCAGCAGAGAACACCAGGGCGTAAACCACGATGTAGCCAATCAGCGTGAACAGCGCCATTCCGCCAGTGAGCGAGGGAGTCACCGCCTCAGCGTGAGACATCATTCCGTAAACTAGCCAGGGCGCACGGCCGGTTTCAGTGACGAACCAACCTGCCAGAACAGCGACGAACGGTGTCAGGCTCATGGCTCGCAAGGAATGCAGGAACCAGGAGGTGCGCCAGTAGCGATCTTTGAAACGAAGCACAAATCCGGTGAACGCCACCAGAATCATCAATAACCCGAGGCCGACCATCACACGGAAAGACCAGAAAACAATAGCCACAGGAGGCTGCTCTTCCGGAGCCACCTCTTTAAGGCCCGGCACAACACCGTCCCACTCATGAGTGAGAATCAAACTGGCCAGATTAGGTATGCCGATCTCTAAGAGATTGCTCTGGGTGTCACGGTCTGGGATAGCGAACAGTAAGAGCGGTACGCCCGCCTGGGTTTCCCAGTTGCCTTCCATCGCAGCAACCTTGGTAGGCTGATGCTCAAGGGTGTTCAGGCCATGAAAGTCGCCTACCACGGCCTGGGCCGGGGCCAGAATCAACAGCAGCCACAAACACATTGAAAGTGCTCGTTTGTTTGCTTCGACCTCACGGCCCCGCAGGATGTACCACGCGCTCACGCCTGCCACTACGAAGCCACCTGTCAGGAATGAGGCCATCGCCATATGGACGAATCGGTAGGGGAAAGACGGGTTGAAGATCGCCTCGCTCCAGGAGACTACGTGGAAGACCCCATCACGAAGCTCTACGCCCGCTGGTGTTTGCATCCAGCTGTTGGCGGCCAGAATCCAGAAAGCCGAAATGAACGTGCCGGTTGCCACCAAAATGGCGGACATAAGATGCAGACCGGGCGGGACCTTGGACCTTCCAAACAGAAGCACGCCCAAGAATGCCGCCTCTAAGAAGAAGGCCGTGATGACTTCATAACTCAGGATCGGACCCAGGAAATTAGCGGAGGCCTGAGCGAAATTGCTCCAGTTGGTGCCGAATTGGAACGACATAACGATGCCGGAAACCACGCCCATCCCGAACACCACGGCAAACACCTTGGTCCAGAAGGTGGATAGTTGCAGCCACTGAGGATTGCGGGTTTTGAAGAAGAGCCCCTCAAGCAGAGCAATATAGGAAGCCAGCCCGATGGTGAACACCGGAAAGATAGCGTGGAACGAAACAACAAAGGCGAACTGAATTCGCGAGAGCAGTAATGGGTCCAGGTCCACGGCAACCTCCTTGGTCTGGCCGAATCGGGTAGGCGAGCAGCATCAGGCTCCCACAGACTCTTCTCAGAACTGTGACGTCGGACCCTGACATCGACAATACTGCCATGTTACCCCCGAGGCCATCGCCGCGCCGACAGTCATAATGTCGCATACGCAACCGTAACCAGGGGAGCCTCTGATTCGCTGGGTCTTTTGTGGCTTGGATTGCACTGATCGCACGCGGCCTATAGAATCCGGTCCGGTTCAATCCCCCCATTTATACCCCTCAGCCCGGGTGGTGGAATGGTAGACACTGGAGACTTAAAATCTCCTGGCCGTTAGGTCGTGCCGGTTCGAGTCCGGCCCCGGGCACCAGCGCTTTCAATGATTTAGCTCATTTCTCAGGCAAAGACCTAGGCGCGCACGCACTTCGATCCGGCCACCCGCGTTTTATCTCTGTCATCGCACGTCCTGAAATTATTGTAATTGCCAGTCCTGCAAATCCCCGTAAAAAACCCACGTAAAAACAGCCATGTAAAACGACACACTCTGGTTAATGTCGAACTGTGACGTACTGCTCTAGTCCACCGTGCCTCTGCGGGTGTAATAGTTAGCTAAGCAATGGATTTGATCGCCAGGGAGGGTTCGGCGCGGTCAATTATCGTAATTGGAACATTCGGGGCAGGGGGGCAGTGATGCTGGCTGAGTTCGCTGGAGTAGTCGGGAGCTTGGCTAACGGGCTGTTGAATCCCCGCTCTGGGGAAGGTTTCTATGAGCAGGGTATTGCGTTCAGACGATGACTTAAGCAGTGATCACGGCCTGTTGCTGCGGCCCGGAGAGCATCGGGTGATGCGTTATTTTGGTCTGGCTTCGAGCCATTCTCGCCGCATGCAGGCTGTTTTTTCCTGGGTGAAGCAGAACGCCGGCTCTGCCGGCGCGGCCTTGATCGCAGGCGAGCCCGGCACCGGTAAAGGCGTGGTGGCTGATGCCATGCACACTTATAGCCTTCGAAGGCACCAGCCGTTTGTGCGAATCAATTTACGTGCTTTACCGCCAGAGTCCGTTGAACAGGAGTTTTTCGGCAGCCCTGTTTCTGGCGTGACCAGGATGTCGCGAACGCCTTTTGAGCGCGCTCATCTGGGCACGCTCTACATCAATGGCTTCGATCTGATCCCGCAGGCTTTGCAGGAGAGAATTCTGGCCACGGCTTGCGGTCCCGCCCAACGAAACATTGAGACTGAAGGCTCATCACTGGACGTACGGCTGATCATTTCCACTGACTGCAAACTTGAAAAGGTCGTGGCCTCCGGAAAGCTTTGCGATTCAGCTATCGCAGCGACCAACAATCGTAGGATTGAAGTGCCTTCGCTGGATCAACGCCGGGAGGACTTGCCTGATCTCATTGAGCATATGCTAGGGCTGCTGAATCACCAGACTGGCGAGCGAAAATACTGGAATCGCGATGTAATTCGCGTTCTCAGCCAGCAACAGTGGCCTGGCAATCTTTCCCAGCTTGAGCGAGTGCTTGCTGAGATCTACCGACTTAGCTCGGAAATCATCCACCTGAGTGATATTCCCGACCACGTTTTCGCAGACACGGAGAAACGCGAGCACCGCAAGGAACTGAGAATTCCAGTGGGCACCACAATCGCAGAAGCGGAAAAGGCGCTGATTCTCGCAACACTGAAGATGACCGACGGTCACCGCAGCCAGGCCGCGAACACCTTGGGCATCAGCGTAAAAACCCTTTATAACAAGCTGCGCGATTACGGATTACTCATAAAGTATTGAGATGCCGCGAGCGAGAACACGGATGAGACGCTGCGCCTGTGATTAGCGAGCGTCCGCCTGACGCGAGGCAGATGATCTCCGCCCTGGAAGCCTGGGAGTTAGTAGCCTTGTGCGCTTGAGGTACTGCGTCTCGGATCAGCACCGCCGTAGAGCGTGCCGTCCGCAGCGCGATGAACGCTCTGGATAGCTCCCATGGCTGACTTCACCACCACGTCATGGCCCATGGATTCCAGCAGGCGAGTTGTATCCGGACTAATGCCTTCTTCAACTCGTAGCTCATCAGGGAGCCACTGGTGGTGAATGCGCGGTGCGGCAGTGGCCGACTGCACGTTCAGGCCGTGGTCGATCATGTTCATCAGCATCTGAAGGGTGGTCGTGATAATCCGTGACCCGCCGGGACTGCCTGTGGCAAGCCAATTGGCGCCATCCTTGCGGACGATGGTGGGCGACATGGACGACAACATGCGCTTGCCGGGTTCGATGCTATTCGCTTCGCCCCCAATCAGGCCGTAGGCATTCGGCACACCCGGCTTCGAGCTGAAGTCGTCCATCTCGTTATTCAGCAGAAAGCCGGCTCCTTCTACGGTGATGCCAGAGCCATAACTGAAATTGATGGTATAGGTGTTGGAAATCGCGTTACCCCAACGGTCGACGACCGAGAAATGGGTCGTTTCATTACTTTCAAACGGAGTAGGGTCACCCTCAGAAACCGATGCGCTGGGTGTCGCTTTTTCTAAATCAATCGTTTTACGCAGCTTCTCGGCATAAGCCGGCGATGTCAGGCCTTTAAGGGGCACGTCGACAAAATCTGTATCACCCAGATATTTCGACCGATCGGCGTACGCGAGTTTCATGGCCTCGGCCATCAGGTGAATGGTCGCCGCAGAGTTGTGCCCTAAATCACCGATGGGATAGCCGCCGAGGATGTTCAGAATCTGGACGATATGGGTGCCGCCGGAGCTGGGTGGCGACATGGAGAAGATGTCGTAACCACGGTATTGGCCGTGAACGGGCGTTCGCAGCGTCGCTCTGTAACCGGCCAGGTCTTCGTGGTTAATCAGCCCGCCATGGGCCTTCATTTCCGCGACGATGAGGTCGGCGGTTTCGCCTTTGTAGAAGCCGGCAGTGCCTTTATCGGCAATGCGCTGGAGCGTCCGGGCGAGGTCTTTCTGTACGAAAATATCGCCGGGCTGATAGGCCGAACCGTCACTCTTGAAGAATTTTGCCTTGCTGGCCGGCCAGGGTTCCAGTCGCTCGCGGGCACTTTCCGTGCCTTCCGTGAACCTCGGGAGTACGGTAAAGCCGTTGCGGGCAAGCTGAATCGCGGGCTTGAGGGATTCGGCGAGCGTTCGCGTGCCGAACTTTTCCAGAGCGAGCGCCATTCCGGCTACCGTGCCGGGGACGCCGGCTGAAAGGTGGCTGAAGCGGCTGCGTTGACTGACCACGTTGCCGTCATCGTCCTGGAACATCGTGCGGGTGGCCGCCGCAGGTGCGGTCTCCCGATAGTCGATCGCCACGACTTCACCGCCATCGCCCGGCGCGTAAAGCATGAAACCGCCGCCGCCGATGTTGCCGGAGCGAGGCTGGGTAACCGCCAGCGCGAAGGCCGCCGTGACGGCTGCATCCACAGCATTGCCACCGTCGCGCAGCACTTCCAGAGCCACCTGTGTTGCCAGCGGATGGCTGGTAGCCACCATGCCATTTCTGGCACTCACAGGCTCGAATCGTTCGCCCTCAATGATGGCTTCAGCCGCCAGGGCGGGGGTGCCAATCGCCAGACAGCCAAGCATTACGCTCGCCACTAATCCTGGTGATAGCCCAACGACGCGTCCTTCTAGACCAAGCATTCGCTTTCTCCTTCCTGGTGGCGATTCGGAGGCTGGCTTTCGATGGAAAACCGCTGCTGTTGCGTTGCTACTGCTCAGCCACTTCCAGGCGGTCGCCGACTGAGATGTTGTGGGCTCTAAAGAAGCCCTCGTTCATTTCGACCACATTGGTGTAAGACACATCGGCGTAATAGGTGGGGCAGCGAATGGCCAGAAAACTCGGACATGGCTTCATCTGCTGGATGTTGAGAATCACGTTATTCTCATCCATATAGGCGATGTCCAGCGGGATAAGCGTGCGATGCATCCAGAAACCGCTATGGGGCGGCCGGGGCGAGTCGTAAACGAAAAGCATGCCGTGGTTTTCAGGCATCTCGGTTCGGTCCATCAGGCCGATCTGCCGCTCTTCGCTGCGTCTGGCGATTTCGACGGTCACTTCGGTGGTGCCGCTATCTGTCACGAACGCAGCCGGGACTGACGGAAGCCGTTGGCCACCGCTACTGCCAACAAAGGCGCAACCGCCGAGCAGCAGCGCGCCAGCTAACAGGAAAGCGCCGTAGCGGATCAGGGCCGAATGCGATAACCGGTTTTGAAAATCCAAGCGATGACTCCCATACACAGGAACAGGAAGAAAAAGATCATGGCAACACTGATACCAATGTGAACGTCCGATATTCCATAGAACGCCCACCGGAATCCGCTGATAAGGTAAACCACCGGATTGAAGAATGTCACGGTCTGCCAGAAGCCCGGAAGCATATCAATCGAGTAGAAGGTTCCGCCCAGGAAGACCAGGGGAGTGACAATCATCAGCGGGATGATCTGCAGCTTTTCAAAGCCGTCCGCCCAGACGCCAATAATGAAGCCAAACAGGCTGAAGGTGATGGCCGTGAGCACCAGGAAGGTCAGCATCCAGACCGGATGAAGCACCGAATAGTCCACGAAGGCGCGGGCGGTAATCAGAATGATCAGACCCAGCAACACGGACTTGGTGGCTGCTGCGCCAACATAGCCGAGAACGATTTCGAAGTAGGAAACGGGCGCGGACAGGATTTCATAGATGGTGCCCGAGAATCGCGGCATATAAATGCCGAAACTGGCATTTGAAATGCTCTGCATCAGTAATGTCAGCATGATCAGCCCGGGAATGATGAAAGCGCCGTAGCTGATGCCTTCGATATCGCCCATTCGAGAGCCAATCGCCGATCCGAACACCACAAAGTATAAAGAGGTGGAAATAACCGGCGAAGCGAGACTCTGCATGAGCGTTCGCCACATTCGCGCCATTTCAAACTTGTAGATTGCTGCGACTCCGCGAAAATTCATCGTTTACTACCTGTCCTGAGCTGCTTTGCGGTCGTTGACCAGTTCAACGAAGATGTCCTCCAGCGAACTTTCGCGGGTTTTTAGATCCCTGTATTCGATGTTCAGGTCTGCCAGTTGTCGGAGCAGATGAGCTACGCCGGTCTGATCCTGCTGGGCGTCGAACGAATACACCAGTTCGCAGCCGTTGCTCGCTGTCTCCAGGGGCAGATGACCCAGCTCATCCGGGATGCGATCCAGAGGCTCCTGTAACTGAAGCCGTAATTCCTTACGTCCCAGCTTGGCCATAAGCCTTTCTTTCTCTTCCACAAGAATCAGCTCACCGTTACGGATCACGCCAATACGGTCCGCCATTTCTTCGGCTTCTTCTATGTAATGGGTGGTGAGAATGATCGTGACGTCTTTCTCGCGGAGCTTCCGCACCATGGCCCACATGTCCCGGCGCAGTTCCACGTCCACCCCAGCGGTGGGCTCATCGAGGAACAGGATGCGGGGCTCGTGAGACAGCGCCTTGGCGATCATCACCCGCCGCTTCATGCCTCCGGACAGCTCCATCATCCGGTTGTCTCGCTTTTCCCAGAGCGTCAGATCCCGCAGGAGCGATTCGATATAGGCATCGTTACGAGGTTTTCCGAACAGGCCGCGACTGAACGACACGGTATTCCATACCGATTCGAAGGCGTCGGTGGTCAGCTCCTGGGGGACGAGACCTATGGCCTCCCGCGCCTGTCGGTACTGACGGCTGATATCAAAGCCATCGGCGATAACCTTGCCCTCAGACGCGTTAACCAAGCCACAGATGATGCTGATGAGCGTGGTTTTGCCGGCACCGTTCGGGCCAAGCAGAGCGAAGATTTCGCCCTGGCGGATCTCCAGGTTGATATTCTTGAGGGCTTCAAAGCCACCGCTGTACCGTTTGGATAATCCGCTGATTGATATGTGGTGTTGCACTTAGCCTCTCTCCGGACTGACCCTGTTTCAATGATGGGCGAAACACTGCAGGTTCAGGGTAACCGGGGTTGGCCTTCGCCGGTCCCCGGAAAATTTGAGCCTCATTCTGTCACGACTCCCCATACCTTGGAACTCAAGGAGCTTCCGAAGTACTTCGGATCGCTTTGAAAGCCCTGCAGGATCTGTTGGCTGCCTGTGGAATCCGTTACGAACTTGCGCTGCTGCACATCGCCGCTGTCATCTGGATGACAGTTTGGATAATCCCTGTAGAATTCATCGACGTGTTCTGCGTCATGAGTTGCGCTGCAAGATCGGGGCGCAGTTGTCCAGCCGGTACGAGGAAATCCAGATGAATTACGGCGAGAGTGTCCAGCAGGTTCTTATCCGCAAGCTCAATCGGGTTGAGCGGGAATTGATGCAACTGAAACTCGACTATTGCCGGTTTGTTTATGGACTTTCTCATCGCACGCTCGTTGAAAGCGGCGGTAAGGTCTATCGGGTGAGGGGAGTCGATATCAACTCCATGCAGAGCCTGGTAAACGGCGAACTAAGTCGTCCTTCGGTCACGGGCGTTCTCGCCGACGCGCCAACATCCGATCCGGTATCCCTCGGCGATAACTGGGTACTCAGCAGCCGTCAGGCTCATGCCGGTGGTGTCCTCAGAAACAACGCTTCCGCTGCCTCCAAGAGCAACCGGCCGACGGTCCGAAGCGCCTAGTATTCCAACAACCCAATTAGCTTATGAGACTCTGGAGCGATTTTTCGGAGCCCCTCTGTCTTTCAGTGGAATAATCTCGGGCAATTACGGCTGCTTTGCAGACCGTTTGAGGTCTGGCGGGACGGGGTAGTTATAGCGTGCGGATCAGAGGGAGTAACTGGTCATTGCAGTATGAAGGGAGTATTCCTCGGGCACCATTCCTGTCTCAAGCCAATGAGTGGCCGCTTCAGTGCCGAGTCTGAACGGACCAACTCGAACATTGCTTTCCGTCAGGTGATAAAGATCGCCAAGCAGGCTGGAAGGCGGCTTCTCCATGAACGCGGCCATTACTTTTACCGCTTCCAGGTAGAGATCATCAGACTGGCGCAGGCCAGGCGCTGCGAATGTGGTAGCGCATCCGTACAGCCATGATAGAGCGTAATAAAGCGCGGCATCGGACGCGGCTGCGGGATCTACCATTTGCGCTCGCGACAGACGAGCCTGAGCAACTAGAATGGTCGTCAGTTTGTCGATAAGCCCCATTTCTTCGATGGGCGAGGTGCTTACTGAAACGCTTGGCTCTCCGGTAAAACAATAGGCAAGCGGCCGGTTTGCGTCAGCAATCGTCTTGAGATCGCCGGTTTCCCTCTGGGTGCGCATGACAATCAGCGCCAGGCCGCATGCCAGGAGTAGGGCGATCAAAACTTCGAAGCTGACGGGGGAGCTGTGCACGTCTGGGCCTGCATTGAATCAACGAGAACAGCTGCAAGTCTAGATCAGTCCCGGTTCGCTGGCTGTTGACTACTCTACAGAATTGCAAATCAACTCAAAAACGTGTCTTACGTAACGACTCCCTCCAGAAGCAGTTACGCAGCCTGGTGCCGGGCGGCATCAGCGTGCCATCGAAAAAACACTCTGTGACGACCATGGTTGAGGAGAAACGGACCCTGCGGGGTCATTCTTGGGCTCAAACTTGCGCTTAAATCTGAAAAGAGGAGGAACCACCGCGCTAAAACACAACGGCGAACCCGAGCTTGCGCCCGGATCCGCCGTCAGAGATTCTGGTGAGAAAGAACGATTTACAGGAGCTTTTTAGCTTCTTCTGACCACTTTTCGACGGTTTTCTCACCGAAGGCTTTGAGCTTCTCCAGATCGGCCGACGAGGGACTGGTCAACTGCTTCACGTCGGTGATGCCTGCGCTCTTGAGCTTTTCAGCCATGGCCGGTCCGATTCCTTTAACGTCCGTCAGTGCAGCGGATGCTTTTTTCTTGGCTGCCGTCGCGGAGTTGCCAGCGGGCTTTTTGGGCGCCGTCTTCTTCGGGCTGGTTTTGTTGGGCTTACTGGAGGCTGGATTGACTGCATCGTCGATAATGGAAGCCGCTTCGTCGTGAGATACGGCTGTTTTCTTGCTCGTTGCCTTTTTAGCGCTCGCCCTCTTGGGCTTGCTCGAGGCAGGATTTACCGCCTCCTTGATGGTAGAAGCTGCTTCGTCAGCCGACATGGCTGCTTTTTTGGCTGGCGTCTTTTTCGCAGTGGATTTTTTGGATTTGGAAGCCGGTTTCACGGCGTCTGCAATCGTCGAAGCCGCTTCACTGGCCGACATGGCGGCCTTTTTTGCTTTGCTTTTGGCAGGATTGAGATCTCCGTGGGCGGCTTCGTCCATTTCGCGCGCCACCGTCTCACCTTCACTGCCGGCACCAAACCCTAAACGATTCATGAGAATCTGTTGCAGGTGATGGAGGTCGTTGAGGCGTTTTTCCAGTTCATCACCAAAGCGTTTAACTTCTCGCTCCCGCAGATCCTCTATTTCCTTGATCCATTTTTTTACGGGTTCCTGAAGTTGACCCTGGATATTGTCGAACTGGACAAGCGCTTCGCTGATAAGCGTTTCGATCTTTTCAGAAGTCTTTTCTATTTCCTTATTAACCTTTTTGACTAGCTTATCTGCGCTGGCTTCTTTCTTCGCCATAACTCCACTCTCCTTGGCCCATGCGGTAAAGCGCGATGCGTTGAACGGAATACTACGACTGAGATTTTCAGAAAGATTGCTGTAAGTAAGCGTCGAGCAAAGACTTCAGTGTTGCGTCAACCTGAAGTGGCACCCCTTGCCTACCTTGCAATAAACCATAGCGAGGTTGACCCGCTATGGCAATGCAACACAAAAACAAACAGGCCCCTGAGGGCCTGGTTGTCTGTCATTTAATCGTCAGATTCAGACTGAAGCGAAGTCAGCTTATAAAGATCATGTCGACGATGTTTAAGGTTAGTGACTGATCCCTCGTTGCGTACGAGAACCAGCTTTTCCAGATCAAGATCCGCGAACATGATCATCTCTGTGTTGGGCGTCGCTTCACTCATCAGAGCATCATGAGGGAAAGGGAAGTCCGACGGCGAGAACACAGCAGATTGCGCGTACTGAACGTCCAGGTTTTCCACCTTGGGCAGGTTGCCGACGCTACCCGTTATCATGACGTAACATTCGTTTTCGATGGCGCGGGCCTGGGCACAGTTACGCACGCGCAGATACCCGTTTTTGGTGTCGGTCCAGAAGGGCACGCAGATAATATCGACACCCTGATCCGCCGCGAGACGTCCCAGCTCAGGAAACTCGATGTCGTAGCAGATGAGAATCGCGATGCGGCCGGCATCGGTTTCGAACACCTGCAGGGAATCACCGCCCTCAATGACCCAATCCCGGCGCTCATGCGGCGTGATGTGAATCTTGCGCTGCTCCTCCACGCGACCATCTCGGTGACAGAGATAGGACACGTTATACAGCCTATCGTCATCCAGTAATGGCATGGAGCCAGTCACGATATTGATGTTATAGCTCACCGCCAGCTCAGACATCCGTTCCTTGAACTGCTGGGTGAAGCCTGCCAGAAAACGGATCGCCTGGTTCTGATCCATCTGGTCGGTCAGTCCCATCAGCGGCGCGTTGAAGAACTCCGGAAACAGCGCGACGTCGCTTTTGTAGTCAGACAGCGCGTCGACAAAGTACTCCACCTGTGTAAGCACCTCTTCAACGTCACCGAATTCGCGCATCTGCCACTGCACAGCGCCGACCCGAATCTGGGTTTTCTTCACGCTCACCACAGGTGTAGGCGGCGAGAAGAAAATGTTGTTCCACTCCAGCAAAGTCGCGTACCCCATCGATTTTTCATCTTCGGGCAGGTACTTGTGCAGCAGGCGCGTGACCTGGAAGTCGTTCGATAGCTGGAAGGTCAGAATAGGGTCATAGATCTGTTTGCGGTCGACCTTTTCAATGTATTCGAGCGGCTGCATTTCAGAGGCGAACTTGTGGTAATTCGGGATGCGGCCACCCGCCAGAATCGCCCTGAAGTTCTTGGAGCGACAGAGCTCCTTGCGAGCCTCATAGAGCCGGCGCCCAAGGCGGTAACCCCGGTAATCCGGATCAACCAGCACATCCAGACCGTAGAGAGAATCACCGTCGTCGTTATGCCAGAGCTGCTCGTTCTGGAGGATGAGATCGTCGTAGGTATGCGGGTTCGAGAAGCGCTCGTAATTAACGCATACCGTCAGCGCAAAGGCGACCAGCTCGCCGGAGTCCTCGATGCAGATCTGCCCCTCGGGGAAGCTCTTGATCAGTGCTTCAATGGTGTCCTGAGGCCAGGCACCGCCGATGTCGTTGTAGATACGATCCATCAGCACTTTGATTTCTGGATAGTCCTCCGCGGTCAGATTGCGGAGGTTGAGATGCAACTCTTCATGGGGCATTAGGATTCAGACTCCTGAGACTCGGACAAAAAAGGTAACTGCACAAACGAGTCATGTGCATCACGTGGCCAAAGTATTTGTCGTAAACGGCACAACGAAATCAGTGGCTTCAATTTCTCGTTACTCTGAGGCTCCCTCGGCGCTTTTGCGGCACTTTTGCGGCAATAGGTCGGCTCACCAAGATTCCTTTTCATGGAGCATACACTACGATCCACCGCCGGGTTGGATTGCCCTGTCAGAGGCGACTCACCTGATTTTCTCTGATCTGCTGGCGCTCAAACCCTCAGCAACCAGGCTTAGCTGTTTCAGAGGTCACGCGTTACCGCGAGGAATTCTGCGCCGTAGCGCTCAAGTTTTGCCTGGCCAACGCCACTGATCAAGGCCATATCGTCCAGCGACTGGGGGCGCAGATGCAGCATTTCCAGTAAAACGGAATCATGGAAAATAACGTAAGGCGGTACTTCGCGCTCGTCTGCGAGACGTTTCCTGCAGGCACGCAGACTTTCCCAGCCTTCCGGGTTATCCATCGCCGCCTCCGGGTAGCGACTGCGCATTTTGGTACCAGACCCTGCCGAGCGTCGCAGGGGCCGAACATCTTTCCTCAAGCGCACCGTCTGCTCGCCCCGAAGTACAGGTCGGCAGTCGTCGGTCAATCTCAGGCTGCCGAACCCCTCGGGATCGGTCGAGAGATAACCCGCGGCGACCAGTTGCCGGAAGACGGACTTCCATTCCCGACTATCCAGTTCCTTGCCGATACCGAAAACACTCAATTCCTGATGGCCACTCTGGTGGATTCGATCGTTATCGACACCCAGTAGCACGTCGATCAGATAACCGACACCAAATCGCTGACCGGTGCGATAGGCGCAGGACAACGCCTTCCGAACGGCCTCTGTGCCATCCCAGGTTTCAGGTGGCGACAGGCAGGTATCGCAATTACCGCAGGGTGTATCCAGCTCGTCCCCAAAATAGCGAAGCAAACTCTGGCGCCGACAACTGGTCACTTCGCATAGCGCCAGCATGGCATCCATCTTCTGACGCTCAACCCGCTTGAACTGATCGTTGCCGGCCGAGGATTCCAGCATCTGGCGCAGTTTGATGACGTCCTGAAAACCGTAGATCAGCCAGGCCGTTGACGCTTTTCCGTCCCGGCCCGCGCGCCCGGTCTCCTGATAATAGGCTTCGAGAGATTTTGGTAAATCCAGGTGACAGACGAATCGCACATCCGGCTTATCGATACCCATGCCGAAGGCGATGGTGGCCACGATGATCACCTGTTCCTCGCGTAGGAACCGCTCCTGATGCTCGTAACGCTTCTCCGGCGACATCCCTGCATGGTAGGGAAGGGCGTTATAGCCTTTATCGGCCAGTGTGCGAGCAACGGATTCCACCTTGTTGCGCGACAGACAGTAAACGATACCCGAGTCGTTGGGATGCTCAGAGCCGATAAAATCCAGCAACTGCCGGTTACCATTCGCCTTTTCTGCAATCCGATACTGTATGTTGGGTCGATCAAAACCACTGATGAAATGACGGGCATGAACCAGTTCTAGCCGCTCCGCTATTTCGCGGCGTGTGCGCTCATCGGCGGTGGCCGTCAAGGCGATCCGTGGTACGTCCGGGAAATCCCTCGCCAGAATATCAAGCCCCAGATAGTCGGCTCGAAAATCGTGGCCCCACTGGGAGACGCAATGCGCCTCATCGATGGCGACTAACGACAGACGGATACGGTGCAACAAAGCCAGCATCCGAGGCTGGAGCAATCTTTCCGGGGCACAGTAAAGTAGATCGATCTCGCCTCTGAGCAGCGCCTCTTCGGTCGCCTGAGCTTCGAAGGGCGGCATGGTAGAGTTCAGAAAGGCCGCATTAACACCCGCGAGCTTGAGCGCTTCAACCTGGTCGTGCATTAATGCGATCAGCGGCGAAACAACGACGGCTGTACCGGCGCGCACCAGCGCTGGAACCTGGTAGCACAGAGATTTGCCGCCACCGGTGGGCATCAGCACCAACGCATGGCCGCCGCGGCAGACTTCTTCGATTATTTCGGCCTGCAGAGGCCGGAACGATTCGTAGCCGAAGACATCCCGCAACACCTGATGAGGTGAACGGCTAGCGGCAGGTGCGGTAGAAAGAAAGGCCGTGGACATCGTGTTGTCATCTGATGGGTGTGTTCAGAGCTTCGGGATAATAACAGAGAGACGAGGCGGGTTCAGTGCCGTTAGAATACGGCTTAAACAAAAACGGAAGGCTGCAGGAAGCAAGCACATGTCCCAATTCGACGCCATCAGGCCCTACGAGGATGAAGATATCCCCGCAGTTCTGGGGCGCCTGAACACAGACAAAGATTTTCTGGGTATGGTCGGGAAAATGCGCTCTCCGCTGCTTTACCGGATACTGCCCGGAACCGTTCGCAGGCGCGTCGCCCACTGGCTTGAAGACGAATTCGAAGGCATCACGACAATCCGTGAAATCCAGCGACGCGTTTACGGATACGTCGAAACACTCGTCGAGAAAACCACCTCCAGGCTCACGGTTTCAGGGCTCGACAGTCTTGATCCGGATAAAGCTTATCTGTTCCTCTCGAACCACAGGGATATCGTTTTCGATCCAATGGTTGTCAACTTTCTCCTGGCCCGCCAGGGACTTCCGACAACCCGTATTGCGATTGGCGATAATCTTCTGCAGAACCGCGGTTTCGCCGAACTGATGCGGCTGAACAAGTCGTTCGTGGTTCGTCGCGGGCAAGCCAGCCCACGGGAAATGCGCGACACTTACATGACCCTCTCACAGTTCATTCACAACAGTGTTGTGAATCAGCAGGAGAGTATCTGGCTTGCCCAGCGCGAGGGTAGAGCGAAGGACGGCCTGGATGTGACCGAACCCGCCATTCTGAAAATGCTCTATATGAGCCACAAACGGTCTGGCGAAAGTTTCTCTGAGGCTCTGCAAAAACTGAACATTGTTCCAGTCAGCGTGGCCTACGAGTACGATCCCTGCGACGTGGACAAGGCCAAACAACTGGCCAGTCGCCAGGAAAATCCACAGGCTCAACGTAGCCGCAGCGCGGCTGAAGACACGGCCCACATCATGAAGGGGCTGTCTGGATTCAAGGGGCATGTCCACGTTCATTTCGGCAAGCGGCTCACCGACATTCCCAAAGACGCTAAAGCACTGGCGCAGCAGATCGACTGTGACATTCAAGGCAACTACCGGTTGCACGGAACCAACCTCGCCGCTTACCGCCTGAGCCTGATCCATCCGCAGCGACGGCAGACTCCGGAAGCCGTGAGCGACGCGATAGCGATGAGCGAGACTCTATCCGAGGCAGAACTGGAAGCCGCAGATCAAGCCATGAGCCGTCGACTGGAAGCCGTCTCTGAGGAGCTTCAACCCTATCTGCTGGCGATGTACGCCAATCCGGTAGTATCGGCGCTCGGTGTTCAGGAGCAAGAACGCTCCTCCAGCTTGGCCTGAGCCATCTCCTCACACGCTCTCCATTTCAATAAACCCCAGATCAGGAATGACTTTCAATGGAACCGCTGAAGACGCTTGTTATCGACACCGGATCATCCCCGGACGCCGCCGTAATCTGGTTGCATGGACTGGGCGCCAACGGCCATGACTTTGAACCGGTAATTCCGCATCTGGGCCTGCCCGAATCTGCCGCCGTGCGGTTCATCTTCCCGCATGCACCGGAGATGCCGGTGACCATCAACGGCGGCATGAGAATGCCAGCCTGGTACGATATTAAAGCGATAGCCATTGACCGCACGGTGGATACCGAGCAGCTCGTTGCTTCAGCAACGGCGGTTGGGGATATCATCCAGTCATTGAGAGAGGAGGGGATTACTGACGATCGTATCGTTATTGCCGGCTTTTCCCAGGGCGGAGCCGTGGCTTATCAGCTTGGTTTGAGTTGGCCGGAAAAGTTGGCCGGAATCTTTGGCTTATCGACCTATTTCGCAACTGCCGATACGATCGAAATCGCGGATGCCAACAAACAGACGCCTATTCTCATATGCCACGGCACTCAGGACCCCATCGTTCCGGAAGTGCTCGGCAAGCGCTCAGTGGAAGTTATGCGGCAGGCAGGATTTAAACCAGAATATGAGACCTATCCGATCGAACATTCGGTTTGTCTTGAAGAAATCCAGAAAATCGGCGTTTTCCTGCGCAGTGCTCTGCAGCTGACTTAAAGCCGACGGATCAGTGATTGTGATCGCCAATCAGCGGCTTGAGTAGCGCATCCAGCTCACCGCTTTTTCTGAGTTTCTCAAGCCCGTCATTGAAAACCTGCGTCAGATGCTCGCCGCGAGGATTGGCGCGGGTAAACAGAACATGGATCGGCCGATCATGAAGCGACTTATTGTCGTGAGTCAGTAGCGCCTGCTCTTCGGGCTCGAAATGCGCTCTGATGATCTCGTCGCCGACCAGGGCATCCTGAGGATAAAGCTTAATCCGACCTTTAAGAAGTAGCTTCATGTTCGTGACATCGCTGGGAATTCTGATGACACGAATCTCTCCCGCCGCTTCAGCTGCCTGGAATTCATCGCCGTAGTAATAGCTCATGGTGGCGCCGATAGGCATCTCAGCCAGGTCCGTGATTTTTTCCCAGGATACCGGTGGTGTTTCGCGCAGCCTGAAGAACACCATGCGACCGGTAACCACTTCGTCGCTGCAGAAGTAGTTTTCCGCCCGTTCAGCAGAACAGTAGGCCGGCATCAGCGCGTCAGCGGTGCCTTCAAGGGAGTCTTTGAGGCTACGTGGCCAGGGGTGAAACTGAAACTCAACGCCATATCCTGCGCGATTGAAAACAATCTCGAGAATCTTTCCCAGGGTGCCGTGAGACATCCCATCCTCGACAGCGTAGGGCGGCCAGGGTCCCGTGGCGACGACTACGTTGCGATGGGCTGTCTCACCCATCTCCACTTTATCAGGATGCTGATCTGACGGGCTCTGGCCGGCCCGGGCTGGGACGACTGAGGTAGCCCATACAAAGCTCAGCATTGCCAGCACGATGCAACGAGTGATTGGACGGTATAACAGGAACATTCCCAACCTTGGTCGTAGGGCGAGTTGAACATCAGCGTCGAAATTGTAGAAATAGTGCACGCTGAACCCAATGCTTCACAACAAACTATATTAATAGACCTGACTTTTAATTGGTCCGAATGACGCGTCTTTTACCTCGCGTACCAGAAATCGCTCTAATCCAGGCCGTGGCTCCCCGAATCCGCCGTGACGCATAAACGGCTCGAATAAGGCGTCACATCCTTCAGTCAGTATGCCGCTTTTGGTGTTAAACCCTCCGGTCTCGCTCGCAAAACATGGTGAATTATCTATCTTTTTAGGGGTAGGGGGCAGGAACCGCCCTCAAACGAAGGCCGCGATTGACGGCTGAAAAACCATCGAACTGATCGTTTTTTTCGGGAGCTCGCCGTACTCGTTCCAACGCGATCCAGCAAACTGCTCTGGAAAAAGGGATAGCCATGCTTTTGCCTGCATCTGCAAGACAGCTGGTACTTTACGGCATCATCGCCGTAGCCTTGGCGTTAGGAGGGGCGTGGGAGCTTTACCGGTCTGGCAGCCAGGCTGTAAAGGAGCAGTTCCAGCAACGTTCCGCCGACATCCTGCATGAAAACGTCAGCCGTCTGGAGCTCCTGCTGCAGCTGCCCGTCGGAGATCTGCGTAGCGTCCTGGCCAATCCCCAACTGTTTTCGCGGGGTTTAAGATCAAAAGAAGCGCTTCATGATTATCTTCGAATCATGCTGAGCACTGTGCTCTCGGGCAACGATGAGTATGCTGAGGCGCGATGGGTTGATCTCTCTGGCCAACCTCAACTCCGGTTAACCAGAACAGCCAGTGAACAGGTTGAACTGGTGGCTCCAGAAGCCGGTGATTCATGGCCCGTTTCCGGCGAACTCATTCAGGCCATGCAGAAAATCGAGGCCTTCCAACTCTCAAAATCACGGCCAAGAGTCCTCACAGCAGACGACGGCCAACGGCGGTCAGTGATCGAAATAGGCGCGAAACTGCCAACAGCACCCTGGGGCACCCCAGGATTCGTTGTTATTCGCCTCAATCTGACCGATACCTTTCAGCAGGCCATTATCTCCGATGACGGACGAAATTTTTTCGTTGTGAACTCAGCTGGGGAAGTGATGGCCGGCAATCCCAACGCTTCTCTTTCTTCTTACCAGCCACCTTCATTCGATCTGTCATCCATCGACGGCTTGACACCGGGAGAGCTGCCCAACAGGGTTTTTTCGCTAAGTGAAGATACCCTGGCTCTTGATATCAATATCACCGATCAAAGCGACCCAATCTACGGAATAGTGAATGGCGGAAGCCAGCTACTACAGGACGCTCGTTCCGATCTAGCGGCAAGATCTTTGAAGGCGCTGTCCATCGCACTATTGATCACCGCATTCTTCATGGTGGCACTTTACAGCGCTCTTCGCTCCAGAGCCTCCAGGGAGACCGAAGTCGAGCGCCTCCAGCAGTCTGTGGATTATCGGGACGAATACTACCGATGGATCTTCTCCAAAATGGATCAGATCATATTTATTTTCGATCAGCGTGGACACGTCATCTATGGCAATCCGCTCTTTCGCAACACCCTATCCACGGACTCCGAAAAACTGAATATCTTCGATCTTCATTATCTTGAACCATCAATTATTCATAAAGTTACCGATGATATCTCATCTATTTTCCAGAAAGAAATCAAAGGTAGAATCTATCGGTTCTCGGTTTGTGCAGTGCGCCGACCTGAAGGCCGTACGCAGACTGAGTTTCTTGCCACCGCCACCGATATTTCGGATCTGGCACGGGCCCATAGCCAGCTTTTCAAAATGAACGAAGAGCTCTCCGAAAGGACTTATCAGGCCGAAAGCGTGGCGACGGTGAAGGGCAATTTCCTTTCCAACATGAGCCACGAAATCCGAACTCCAATGACTGCGGTTCAGGGGCTCCTTCATTTGCTGCAGAATACCGCTCTGGACGCGGATCAACGCTCAATCGTCACCAAAATCACACGTTCTTCGAAGGCACTGCTGTCCGTCATTAACGACGTTCTTGATATCTCTAAACTGGAATCCGGGAAACTGGAAGCGGTTCCGATCAGCTTTCAGTTGGAACTGATGGTCCGGGATCTGGTAGACCTTTTCGAAGCCAGCTTCGTCAACAAAGGCGTTCAGCTTAACCTTCGCTACGACTCAACGATTCCGGGTTTCATTCTGGGTGATGAGCAACGGATCCGACAGGTCATCACCAACCTTCTCGGTAACGCGCTGAAATTCACTCAACAAGGTAGCGTCACACTCGAGGCGCGGGTGGTTACCCGAAATAGTGAGGATGAAGGCCGCATTCTCGAGATCGCAGTGAGCGACACCGGAATCGGGATACCCGAAGACAAACAGTCCGACATATTCAGTAGCTTCACTCAAAGCGATTCTTCTATTAGCCGGATTTACGGTGGAACCGGCCTCGGGCTATCGATATCCAGATCACTTGCTGAACTGATGGGAGGGGATCTGACGCTTCAGAGCGAACCCGGCAAGGGCAGCCGATTTGAATTAATGCTCCCATTAATCACACCAGCCGACGCACCGGCGCTACAGACCAAAATCTCGATCATCGTAGGGATGGGAGGTGATCGGTTGAGCAGACTGCAAAGCGGGCTCCGAAGTTGGGATTACACCACGATGTACGAAGACGATCTCGAGAATCTCGAGCCACCCCTGAGATATTCTCAGGAGGACGACACCGATTTCGTGCTTTTTGTCTCCGTTCCCTCATGGACCGATCGCTCCCTTGAAACGTTCATACGCAAATTACTGAAATTCGGCTATTGCTCCTCTCGTCTGAAAGTCATTTTCGACGTAGCTAACAGTGCTGAGCTGGGGGCAGGGCATCAAAATGTGCACGAAGAGCGCAAGATATGCGGCGTATGTTGTGTCATCTGGTCAGGACCCTTCTCCGCTTCAGCCGTTCATGATCTGGCGGATTTGACGGATATTGGGCAAACAGAGTTATCCAATGAGGACTTAGCGTCTGAAGATGAGGTGTGCCCACCCGGAGCCTGTTCGGTTCTTCTGGTTGACGACAATGAGGTCAATCTGGAGATCATCGTCGCATTTCTGAAGCCCCTGAATCTTGACCTTTGCACAGCGAGCGATGGGGTCGACGCCGTCAAAGCCGCTCGAGAAACCAAATTCGATCTCATCATTATGGATCTTCACATGCCGCGAATGTCCGGCTTTGAAGCAATCGAGACCATCCGTGCCGGTGGGCCGAACTGGGAGGCCCCGATTATCGCCTTGAGCGCGGCGGTCCTTCAAAGTGATGTCGAGCATGCCATGCGTTCCGGGGCGAGCGCGCATCTGGCGAAGCCCATCGATCCTCAGAAACTCCTCCGTACTGTGAGACAGCATTTGCGGCGCGCCGCCAACGGTCGTGTTGCCAAGAATAATTCCGCTCAATCACTTACCGAGCCTCAGCCTCCGGGTACCGGAGGAGCGGAGTCGATTCTTGCCAGACACCTGAGCGTCTATCCGGTGTTGGAAACGAAGTTTTCCGGTAACACCGATATGATTATTCGAGTGTTGCGCATGTTCGTCAGCTCAAAGAGTGACACACCAAATCGCTTGCGTAGCCCGGATGAGACTTTAGAAGCCAAACGGCAGTTACTGCATTGGATTCGTGGCGCTGTGGGCAATCTGGGCTATAAAGATTTTGAACAATTGGCTCTTGGGCAGGAGCAACTCCTGGCTAACGGTGATTCTTCGGCTGATATGACAGCGGTTGCTGACCAGTTGGAGGAAATATATGGCGAGTTAAAGTATTGCCTCAAAGAGCTGGATATCCTCGAAGAAATCGCCGCTCAGATTTAAATCAGGAACAGGTAAGCGAATCATGGCCAGTCATTACAGAAAGCCTGCACTCAATCTGACCGTCGCACACTGGCTGGTCGTCGGGTTTTCTCTCACGCTGACAATCATTGCCTGGCAGGTCTCCTCAAGTTACGCCGACAGCAAGTCGGCTACTCAGTTTGAGTTCCAGACGGACCAGATTGTGTCGGTTATCCAGGACCGGGTTTCCAAGTACGAAAACGTCCTCTGGGGCGGCGTGGGCATGATCCAAAGTCACGAGGAAGCTCTGGACCACTCGACCTGGAAGGCGTTTAGCGACTCTTTGGCTTTACAGCAAAGACTACCAGGAATCAACGGAGTAGGAGTGATATTTAAAGTTGAGCCGGAAAACGTTGACACGTTCATCCGCGAGCAACAGAAAGCACGTCCGTATTTTACGATACATCCGGAACACAGCAGAGAAGAGTTCTGGCCGATTACGTACATTGAGCCTGAAAGAATCAACCTGGCCGCAGTTGGCCTGGACATGGCGCATGAAGATAACCGATACAACGCGGCGGTTGGCGCAATGCGCACGGGTAAGCCGCAAATAACCGCTCCGATTGCTCTGGTACAGGACTTCAAGCGGACGCCAGGATTCCTGCTGTTCGTTCCCTTTAATAATCATGCGCAACAGGAGAACGAGACTAAGCCCAATCCATTTCTGGGGCTGGTTTATGCACCGTTCATCATGAGCAAACTTATGCAGGGCACCGTCGTCGATTCCCGATATGTTGATTTTACGGTCTCTGACGAGGGAGAAATCCTGTTCTCATCGACCACCGACAGCCCCGAAC
>Ga0114903_1000211_pt1 | contig 38730 bp, 35 predicted proteins | sample MalvirDeepMed_s2_FD_87289 | JGI IMG/M metagenome (GOLD analysis project Ga0114903, IMG submission 87289) | Marine viral communities from the Global Malaspina Expedition - Malaspina viral metaG DeepMed_s2 | ecosystem: Environmental > Aquatic > Marine > Oceanic | place: Mediterranean Sea...
CCAATAAACCTCCGGGGGGTCTGGGGGGCTGGCCCCCCAGTTTAACCGGCGGTCTGGGGGGCTGGCCCCCCAGTTTAACCGGCGGTCTGGGGGCTGCCCCCCAGTTCAAGCACCAGCAAGAGGACCGCGCCCCGGTTTCCGAGCGATCAGAATACCTTGTCGATCACCCGCTTCAGCCGCGCCACGGTACCATGCACGTCATAAAGCTTGTCGAGACCGAAGAGCCCCAGCCGGAAGGTGCTGAACCCCGCCGGTTCGTCGCATTGCAGCGGCACGCCGGCGGCAATCTGCATGCCGTGTGCGGCAAAGGCGCGGCCCGACTGCACCTCCGGGTCGTCGGTGTAGCTTACCACCACGCCCGGCGCACCGAAGCCCTCTGCGGCGACCGACCCCACGCCCTTCTCCGCCAGCATCGCGCGGACTGCATCACCCAGCGCCCACTGTGCCTCGCGCAGCCGGTCGAAGCCATAGTCGCGCGTCTCGATCATCGTGTCGCGGAAGGCGCGCAGACCGTCCGTCGGCATGGTGGCATGATAGGCATGGCCACCGTTTTCATAGGCGGTCATGATCTGGTGCCATTTCTTCAGATCGACGGCAAAGCTGTTGGACGCTGTGCCCTCCATCCGCTGCACCGCGCGCTCCGACAGCATCACCAGCCCGGCGGACGGCGTCGCCGACCAGCCCTTCTGCGGCGCCGAGATCAGTACATCGACGCCGGTGGCGCCCATGTCCACCCAGGCGCAGCCGCTGGCGATGCAGTCGAGCACCATCAGCGCGCCGACCTCGTGCGCGGCCTCGGCCAACGCGGTGACATAAGCGTCGGGCAGGATGATGCCGGCGCTCGTCTCCACATGCGGGGCAAAGACCACGTCCGGCTTCACCTCGCGGATGCGCGCCGTGACCTCGTCGATGGGTGCCGGTGCAAAGGGCGCCTGGGCGCCGTTGCCGGTCTGGCGGGCCTTCATCACCGTCGTCTCGCCACCCAACTTGCCAGCGTCGAAGATCTGGCTCCAGCGGTAGGAGAACCAGCCGTTGCGCACCACCAGAACCGACGCGTCCTGGCCGAACTGCCGCGCCACCGCCTCCATCCCGTAGGTGCCGCCGCCGGGCACCAGCACCACCGCATCGGCCTTGTAGACCTCTTTCAACATGCCCGAGATATCGGTCATCACCTGCTGAAAGCTCTTCGACATGTGGTTGAGCGACCGGTCCGTGAAGACCACCGAAAATTCGTCGAGCCCCGCAGGGTCAACCTGATCCAGCAATGCCATCGTGCATCCTCCTCTTGTTGCCCCTGTCCTACCCGCCGCGCGCGGCTTTGGCAAAGCGGATCGACGCGCGCGAGCCTGTCGTTTCGCCGTCACACCGGGAAACCTGATGCAGGAAGGGATTCCCTTTTGAAGAAAATGACTTAAAACTGTCTCAAATGCGGCAAAAATGCGCCGCGCCGGGGCAACGACCCCAGAACGCAGGCAAAGAGCAGTCATGCCGCAGACCGAGCTTTTGCTTTTCGGGAACAACATTCTCGACGGAGCAAACGTCAATACCCGCTCGAACGGCGGGTTCGAGAACGAGGGCATCGCCCGGATCCGCAACGGCGAGATGCCGTTCGAGGCGGATGATATCGTCGTCGTCCTGGTCGAGAACGCCACCGACACGCTCGAGGTCAACGGAAGCAGCCGCATCGTCGGAATCCGCGTCTATGACAACGCGACGGATTACTTCAACGAAACCGCGCTGTACACCTACGCGCCGCAAAACCCGGGCCAGTATGCCAACATCCAGTCCGACGTCAGCGGCCTCGGCGACCAGTACCTGCGGTTCAACGCCAACGTGCTACGCTCGGACGATCCGGGGGCCCCGCGGATCAACCAGCTGTTGCTGGTCGCCGGGCAGGACCTATCGGGCGTGGCCAACAACGGCGAAACGCTGGTGATCGACCGGGTGTCGGATATCGATTACAACGGCAACAGCACGATCGAGGGCAGCACCACGGAAGACGGCAACGGCTGGTTCAACACCGAGAACAACCTCTACGTCACCCAAGGCATCGTGCCGCCGATCTGCTACGTCCGCGGCACGCTGATCGAAACGCCGAACGGGCCGCGTTTCATCGAGACGCTGAAGGAAGGCGACCTGGTCACGACGCTGGACCACGGCCCGCAGCCGATCCGCTGGATCGGCCGTCGGCGCCTGCCGGGCACCGGGATCAACGCGCCGGTGCGCATCCGCGCGGGCGCGCTCGGCAATGTGCGCGACCTCTGGGTATCGGCCAATCACCGGATGCTGCTGCGCGGCGCAGCGGCCGAACTTCTGTTCGGCCAGGCCGAGGTGCTGGTCGCGGCAAAGCATCTGGTCAACGACGACAGCATCCGCATCGTCCCGCGCGCCGAGGTCGAATACATCCACTTCCTCTGCGACGATCACCAGATCGTCTTTGCCGAGGCCTGCCCCTCCGAATCGCTCTACCCCGGCCCGCAGACCCTGCGCAGCACCTGCGACACGGCCCGCGCCGAGATCCTGCGGCTCTTTCCGGAGCTTGAGGCAACCGAAACCACCGGCGCGCTGTCGCGCTACGCCCTCACCCGGCGCGAGGCGCAGGTGATGCGAAAAGCCGGGTAGACCTCAGATCGGTCCGGGGCGCCGTTCCTCGGTCAAGAGCACGTTGGCATCGACATTGCCCACGCCTGACAGCGTCATGATCCGCCGCCGCAGCACCCGTTCGAAATCCGAGATGTCGCGCGCCACGACCCGCAGGCGGTAGTCGTACATGCCCAGCACATGCTCCACGGTCTGCACCTCGGGGATGGCGCCCACGGCGCGTTCGAAATCGTCGAGACCGACCCGGCCCTTGGTGGCCAGCTTGATGCCCAGGAAGACCGTCACGCCGAACCCCAGCGCCTCGCGGTCCAGGTCCAGCCGCAACCCGCGGAATACGCCCGCGGCGCGCAGACGCGCAATGCGCCGCCAGGCGGCGGGCTGCGACAGGCCCAACCTGCGTCCCAGCGCACCCGCGCTTTGCGTCGCATCCTCGGCCAGGGCCGCCACCAGCGCCCGGTCGGTGTCGTCCATAGGGATCATGGCGCCACTCTCATAGCGGCAGGGTCTCGTCGGTCTTGAGCCGCGCGACATGCATCAGCGCCTCGATATCGGTGATGTGCGGCAGGGTCAGCACCCGGTCGCGGTAGACCTGCTGGTAATGCGGCATGTCCCGCGCGATCACCGACAGGCGCACATCGACCTGGCCCAGGAAGGTCTGGATCTCGATCACTTCGGGCACCGCGCGCGCGCCTTCGATGAAATCGTCGAAGGCGCGGCCCTGGGTCTTGTCGAGCGTGATGCGCAAGGACACCTCGACCTCGTAGCCGAGCGCCGGCCAGTTGATCACCCCGCGCACCCCGCGCAGGACACCCGCAGAGCGCATCCGGTCCAGCCGCCGCGCCAGGGTCGACGGCGTGACCCCGGCCCGTTCGGCCAGGTCCGCCGCAGGCATCTCGGGTTCCGCCTGCATGTGCCGCAGAATGCGCCTGTCGCTGTCATCGAGCATGAAATTTTCCTTCTTTCGGCTCTGAGCGAATGATTTCACCGCAATTAGCCGAAATTTCCTGAAGAACGCAAACATTCTCCGGATGCTGCGGCTATGGTGCCGCCAGAACAAGAACCCAAGGAAGGATCCGACCATGCGCGTGTATTACGACCGCGATTGCGACATCAACCTCATCAAGGACAAGAAGGTGGCCATCCTCGGCTACGGCAGCCAGGGCCATGCCCATGCGCTGAACCTGCGCGACTCCGGCGCCAAGAACGTCGTCGTGGCGCTGCGCGAAGGCTCCCCCTCCGCCGCCAAGGCCGAAGGCGAGGGCCTCAAGGTCATGGGTATCGCCGAAGCGGCGGCCTGGTGCGACCTGATCATGTTCACCATGCCCGACGAGTTGCAGGCCGAGACCTACAAGAAATACGTGCACGACAACCTGCGCGAAGGGTCGGCCATCGCCTTTGCCCACGGTCTGAACGTGCACTTCGGGCTGATCGAGCCCAAGCCCGGCGTCGACGTGCTGATGATGGCACCCAAGGGTCCGGGCCACACGGTGCGCGGCGAATACACCAAGGGCGGCGGCGTGCCCTGCCTCGTGGCGGTCGAGAACGACGCGTCGGGCAAGGCGCTGGAAATCGGCCTGTCCTACTGCTCCGCCATCGGCGGCGGCCGCTCGGGCATCATCGAGACCAACTTCCGTCAGGAATGTGAAACCGACCTCTTCGGCGAACAGGCCGTGCTCTGCGGCGGTCTCGTCGAACTCATCCGTATGGGCTTCGAAACCCTGGTCGAGGCCGGCTACGAGCCCGAGATGGCCTATTTCGAATGCCTTCACGAGGTGAAGCTGATCGTGGACCTGATCTACGAAGGCGGCATCGCGAACATGAACTACTCGATCTCGAACACCGCCGAATACGGCGAATACGTCAGCGGCCCGCGCATCCTGCCCTACGACGAAACCAAGAAGCGCATGAAAGAAGTGCTGTCGGACATCCAGACCGGCAAGTTCGTGCGCGATTTCATGCAGGAAAACGCCGTCGGTCAGCCGATGTTCAAGGCCACACGCCGTCTGAACGACGAGCACCAGATCGAACAGGTGGGCGAGAAGCTGCGCGGCATGATGCCGTGGATCTCGGCCGGCAAGATGGTCGACAAGGCAAAGAACTGAAACAAAAAAGGACCCCGGCGCACGGCCGGGGTCCTTTCTCGATTTTCAAGATCGCTTACTTCGAAGGGCCGTCCGCGGCCAAGCTGCTTTTGGGCGCCTCGGCGCTCGCCAGACGCTTTTCGGTGTCGTGCTTGCTTTTGATCGCCATCACGATGACGGCGAACATGGTCATGAGTGCCAGAACCGGCACGATGAAAAAGAAATCCATGGGTGTCTCCTCTCGCGTTTCAGCAACGGAAACACCCCGGGAGACCCCCGGTTCCCTGACGTCACGCGAACGTGGCCAGAGACGCAGGCGTTACATGTCGTCCTTGAGTTGCAGCACGCACCATGCGAGCAGGGCCAGAAGAATGACGATCGGCAGAATATAGAACATCGGAAGCTCTCCCTTATTATGAAATCAAATCTAGCGGAAAGCCCCGGCGGCGCAAGTCGCGGTGCCGCTTGTGACGCCCGCCGTTTCGGCATCTGCCGAATGTCTGCTGAATGACCGGGCAAACAGCACCCGAGATCACGGCCCGCAGCTGGCTGATGGTGCTCACCCTCGGGCTTGTCTGGGGGGCGACCTTTCTCGTCATCGAACTGGCGCTTGCGGGCGTGACGCCGCTCTGGCTTGCGACCTTCCGCATCACCTTTGCCATGCTGCTGACGCTGGCGATCTGGGGGCTGCGCGGCTTTCGCCTCTTTCTGACCGACGCCCGCCCCTGGGGCACGCTTGCGGCCATCGGCGCGCTCAGTTCTGCGGTGCCGTTCATGGCACTGAGCTGGGGGCAGCAATACGTGACCAGCGGCTTTGCCGGGGTGTCCATGGCGGCGGTGGCGCTGATGGTGCTGCCGCTTGCGCATTTTTTCGTGCCAGGGGAGCGGATGCACCTGCGCCGCGCTGTGGGGTTCGCCATCGGCTTTGTTGGCGTGGTGGTGCTGATCGGCGGCCAGGCCTTCGTGTCCTCGGGCGCGGTGCAGGAGCCGTTGGGCCGTCTGGCCTGCCTGTCCGCGGCGGCCTGCTACGCGGTGAGTTCGGTCACCATGCGCCGCCTGCCGCCCATCGACCCGATCGGCCTTGCCGCGATGCCGCTGATCTTCGGCGCGGCGATCGTGCTCCCCGTCGCCTGGGCCGCCGAAGGTCCGCCGCCCCTGCCCGCCCCGCAGACAATGGCGGTGCTGGCATTTCTGGGACTCGTGCCCACGGCGGGCGCGAACCTGTTGCGGGTGCTGGTGATCCGGTCGGCAGGGCCGGTGTTCATGTCCCTGACAAATTACCAGGTGCCGCTCTGGTCGGTGCTGCTGGGCGTGGTGTTCCTGGGTGAACCGGCGGGCGCGAGCCTGCTGGTCGCGCTGGTGCTGATTCTGGCGGGCGTCCTGCTCAGCCAGTGGGGCGCGCTGATGCGGCTCTTCGGCCGCGGTTGACGCGCCGCGGTCTCCCGCGGCGCGCCGCCGCGCTTATTCCCAGCAGCTCACCAGCACCGTCATGCCGGAGGCCACCGCGGTCAGGTCCTCGGGTGCCATGACGCCGATGCTTTCGGTGGCATCCGCCGTGATCCCCGCCCGGCTCAGCACCGCGCGGATATCCTCGGCCTTGGCGGCAAAGCTGACCTCTTCGGGCAGTTGCCGTCCGCCCTCTTCACGCGGCAGCAGCATCCCCAGCACGGCGCCACCGGCATCCAGAACCGGTCCGCCAGCATCGCCGGGCAAGGAGGCCAGCGCCAGCCGCTTGACGTTCTCTTCACCGCCGAGGCCACGCAGATCCTCCAGCGTGCCGAAGGTCATGCTCGGCTTGCTGAGCACGCCGCCGAAGGAATAGCCCGCGACCGCCACTTCGGACTGCAGGCGCGGACGCCCGTTGCGGAAGGCCGCCACCGATTGCGGCGCCAGCCGTGTCGTGGGCCGCAGCACCGCGATGCCCGAGGCGGCGTCGCTGGCGGTCACCTGCGCATCGTGCACACCGTCGAGCGTGATGCGCCCGCAAGCCTCCACCGCCTCGGCCGATGTCACCACGTCGCCCGCCGCATTCACGTAGAAACCCGAGGCGGTCAGCTTGGGCCGGCGCACCTGCAGGCCCGACAACAGGTCGACCGACGGCATCTCTTCGGAAACGGCTGCGGGGTCCAGCACCGGCGCCGTCGTGTCGAAGCTGCTTTGCATGAGGCCCAGCACACGGGTGCGTCGTTCCTCGTCCCCGGCGGGCCAGATCAGGGTAAAGCCCTTGATCGCCCCACCCTCGAGCCGCGCCTCGGTATGCGACACGATCCGGGCGTTGGCCCCTGTCAGGGTAAACCCGTTCGCGCGCCGCTCGCGGTCGCCCTCCAGCGGCACGATCTCCAGCGTCTGCATGATCTCGTAAAGACCGTAGAGCGTGTCCTGATCGCCAGGCTGGCTGATCAGCAGGACGCGCGCGCCAAGGTCGGTGCTGGCGTCGTAATGCACGAAGGGCGATTCGTACTTGGCGAATTCCACCACGCCCATGGGCATCTGCATGACGACACCGGCGCGCGGTTCGCTCACCACCTCCATGCCCATCCCGTCGAGCACGGCGTTGTACTGCCGCAGCAGTTCGGAGCGCTGCATCGTCGTCAGGATGCCGGTCGCCTCGAAGCCGTTGGCGGCCTGCCAGTCGGCCATCGACCCGCGGGTGCCGCGGCCGAAGGCGCCGTCGATGGCGGCGTTGTAGTAGCCGGCCCACCGCAGCGCGATCTGCAACTGCTCGCGTTCGGCGCGGTTGAGCCGCGCCTCGCTCGCCCGCGCCTCGCGCGGGGTTTCGTCGATCACCGGCGCGGGCGCGGGATCGGTCTGCGCTGGATCGGCCTGCGCCGGGTCTTCGACTGCGGCCAAAGCCTGCTCAAGGTCGGTGTCGGGCGCCTCGAGCGCGCGGTCGATCACCACCGGCCCGGCACCCACCGGCCAGAACCGGCGCTGGAAATCGTCGGGTGCGGCCAGATAGCTGTCGCGCGGCACCTGCCCCTGCGCCCGCAAGCGCTGCAACAGCGCCTGCGCCTCGTCGGGGTCGTAAGGCCCCAGCGCGATGCTGTACCAGCCGCCGCCCAGGGCAAATCCGTTCACATCCTGCAAATACGAGGCATAGTCGCGCGCCCGTTCCTCGGCCCGGCGCAGCGACGGCTGCGCCTCCACCTGGATAAAGGCCACATCCTGGGCGACCGCCGCCCCCGCCGCCCAAAGCAGCGCCGCACATCCAATCCAAAAATTCCGCATCATACCTGCAATTGTCCCCGAACCGCTTCGGTCTCTGGTGTTATCAGGGCAATGTTTAGCAAAGACTGCAGGCTCTGCACCCCAAATCCGCGTGACACCATGGTCAATTTACCCATCGTGGCCTAATTGACCCCCGGCCCCCCGCATCCTAAGCAGGCAGGATATTCAGACAGGCCGGGCCGGATCGACATGACAGCAGACAAACCCCGCAGTTTCCAGGACATCATCCTGCGCCTCCAGACCTACTGGGCGGACAAGGGCTGTGCCGTGCTGCAACCCTACGACATGGAGGTCGGCGCCGGCACCTTCCACCCGGCCACCACGCTGCGCAGCCTCGGGCCCACGCCCTGGGCCGCAGCCTATGTGCAGCCGTCGCGGCGGCCCACCGACGGGCGCTACGGAGACAGTCCGAACCGCTGGCAGCACTACTACCAGTACCAGGTCATCATCAAACCCTCGCCGCCGGACCTGCAGGCGCTCTACCTCGGCTCTCTCGAAGCCATCGGCATCGACATGGAGATGCACGACATCCGCTTTGTCGAGGACGACTGGGAAAGCCCGACGCTGGGCGCCTGGGGCCTGGGCTGGGAGGTCTGGTGCGACGGCATGGAAGTGTCGCAGTTCACCTATTTCCAGCAGGTCGGCGGCCATGACTGCGCCCCGGTGTCGGGCGAGCTGACCTACGGGCTCGAACGACTGGCGATGTACGTGCTGGGGCACGACGACGGCAACGAGATGCCGTTCAACGCACCCGATGCGCCGATCCCGCTGACCTACGGCGACGTCTTCCGCGAGGCCGAGGCGCAATACGCGCGCTGGAATTTCGACGTGGCGGATACCGACATGCTGTTGCAGCATTTCGTCGACGCCGAACGCGAATGCCAGCGCATCCTCGACCAGCCCGAGGTCGATCCCAAGACCGGACGCCGCATCGTCATGGCGCAGCCTGCCTACGACCAGTGCATCAAGGCCAGCCATCTCTTCAACCTGCTGGATGCGCGCGGCGTGATCTCGGTCACCGAGCGGCAGGCCTATATCGGCCGCGTCCGGGCGCTCGCCAAGCTTTGCGCCGACGCGGTCGTCGCAAGCCAGCAAGACGGGGCGGCGGCGTGACCGGAAAGGTCCTCGTCCTCCTCATTGTCGTCGCTGCCGTTCTGGCGGGCGCAGGCATGTATTATCTGCAGGTCTACGCCTATTACGAAGAGGTCGTGCCCACCGGCAGCGACGACGTGCAGCTCACGCCTCTGAACGGCGACACGCCCGAAACCATCCTTTACGAGGATTTCCGCGCCATCGACGCCGACAGCTCTCCGATCCGCTACCGCGCCTGTTTCACCACGCCCACCGGGCTCGGCACGCTCGAGGACATCTATGCGCCCTATACCGGCGCGGCGCCGCGTGTCGCGCCGGGCTGGTTCGACTGTTTCGACGCCGAGGCCATCGGCGAAGATCTGGCAGAGGGGCGCGCCAAGGTGTTCCTGAGCCAGCGCAACCTCGAATACGGCATCGACCGCGTTGTGGCCGTGACCGAGGACGGACGCGGCTACGTCTGGCACGAGGTAAATGACTGCGGCGACAAGAGTTATGACGGCTCGCCGCTCGACCCGACCTGCCCACCGCGCGAGAACTGATCGCCGGATCGGTTTCCGCCGCCCGCCGAAATTCGCCTTTGCCGGGAACTCCGCCCGCCTCCAGCGCGCTTCTTTGCGAAGGAGCGTCCGTCATGTCCACAGACACACCCCCGTCCTTCGTCGTCCCGGTGATGCGCCTGGGCTATGCCGCCCGCGGGATCACCTACGCCATCACCGGCAGCCTCGCCCTGACCGCCGCTCTCTGGAGCGGCAATGCCGAGGGCACCACCGGGGCGCTCGCGACCCTGCGGGCGGCGCCCTGGGGCACGGCCCTGCTCTGGGTCATCGCTCTGGGGCTGATCTGCTATTGCCTCTGGCGGCTGATCTGCGCGGCCTATGACCTCGAAGACGAAGGCACCGACGCCAAGGGGCTTGTGGCGCGTGCGGGCCAGACCGTCACCGGGCTGCTGCACGCCGGTATCGGCCTCTCCGTCGCGGGCCTTGCCCTGGGCGGCGGCAGTGGCGGCGGCAGCGGCGCGCAGGACTGGACGCAGCGCCTGATGGCCCTGCCTTACGGCAAGGCAGTGGTGATCGCGGCGGGCCTCGTCACCATCTGTGCGGGTATCTACTATGCGCACAAGGGCCTGAGCGAAAAGTACAAATCCGCGCTGCGCCTGACGCCGACGACGCGCAGGCTGAACCCGGTGATGAAGTTCGGCTTCGTCGCACAGGGCGGTGTCATCGGCATCATCGGCGCGCTGATCGTGCTGGCGGGCTGGACCGCCGATGCGTCCGAGGCGGGTGGCGTCGGTGCCGCGCTGGACCAGCTCCGCGGCGTCGCCTACGGCCGTATCCTGCTTGGCGTGACGGCGCTTGGCCTCATTGCCTTCGCCGTCGAGAACTTCGTCGAGGCCGCCTACCGGATCGTGCCGCGCTGCGCCGATCCGGAAATCAAGACGCTGGCCACCCGCGCCAAGGACAAGGCCCGCGAAGCCGCCGCCTGACCGCCCGGCCGGCGGTCGGGGTAATCGCTGGACGCCAGCGACAGGGAAGGCTATCCACCCGGGCAAATGACGAGGCCCGCGGCTGCGGGCCAAAGCCCTGGTGACCCGATGCCCGACCTCCTGATCGAACTCTTTTCCGAAGAGATCCCCGCCCGCATGCAAACCCGCGCCGCCGACGACCTGCGCCAGCGCGTGACCGACGGGCTGGTCGAGGCTGGGTTGACCTATGCCCATGCTGCCGCCTTTTCCACACCGCGCCGCCTGACCCTCGCGATCAAAGGCCTGCTGGAGCGCAGCCCCGACCTGCGCGAGGAGCGCAAGGGCCCCCGCACCGACGCACCGGAAAAGGCCATCGAAGGTTTCCTGCGCGGTGCGGGCGTGGCGCGCGAGGACCTGGTCGAGCGCGAGGAAAAGAAGGGCACGGTCTTCTACGCGGTGATCGACAAGCCCGGCCGCCCGGCGCCCGAAATCGTGGCGGAAGTGCTGGAACAGGTGATCCGCACCTTCCCCTGGCCCAAGTCGATGCGCTGGGGCGCGGGCAGCCTGCGCTGGGTGCGGCCGCTGCATGCGATCCTCTGCATCCTGACCACCGAGGCGGGGGCCGAGGTCGTGCCCATGTCCGTCGACGGGATCGAGGCTTCGGACACCACCCGCGGCCACCGCTTCATGGCGCCGGAGCCGTTTTCCGTCACGTCCTTCGAGGATTACGCGGCGAAGCTGAAGCGCGCCAAGGTGATCCTGTCGACCGAGGAACGGGCCGAGACGATCTGGAACGACGCCACCCAGGCCGCCTTTGCGCTGGGTCTGGAGGTGGTCGAGGATCGCGGCCTGCTGGCCGAGGTCGCGGGGCTCGTGGAATACCCCGTGGTGCTGCTGGGCGAGATCGGGGCGGAGTTCCTGGACCTGCCGCCCGAAGTGCTGCAGACCTCGATGAAGGAGCATCAGAAGTTCTTTTCGGTGAAGAACCCCAAGACGGGCCGCATCGAACGCTTCGTCACCGTCGCCAACATCGCCGCCCCCGACGATGGCGCCACGATCCTTGCGGGCAACCGGAAGGTGCTGTCGGCGCGGCTGGCGGATGCCAAGTTCTTCTGGGAAAACGACCTGCGCGTGGCGCAGAGCGCGGGCATGACCGCCTGGACCGACCAGCTGTCCAATGTCACGTTTCATAACAAACTGGGCTCGCAGCGCGACCGCATCGAGCGCATCGCGGCCCTCGCGCGCGAATTGGCCCCGGTGGTCGGCGCGGATGCCGACCTTGCCGAACAGGCGGCGCGCGTCGCCAAGGCTGACCTCTCGTCGGAAATGGTCTACGAATTCCCGGAACTTCAGGGGCTTATGGGCCGCTATTACAGCGATGCCTCAGGCCTGCCGCCCGAAGTGGGGGCGGCCTGTCAGGACCACTACTCCCCCCTCGGCCCCTCGGACGCCGTGCCGACGGCGCCGGTCTCCGTCGCCGTGGCGCTGGCCGACAAGTTGGACACCCTGACCGGGTTCTGGGCCATCGACGAGAAACCCACCGGGTCGAAGGACCCCTTCGCCCTGCGGCGGGCGGCGTTGGGGGTCATTCGGTTGGTACTCGAGAACGGAATCCGGATCTCAATGGACCGCCCGGTCGATGCGCAAATTCTGCGCCACCAAATCGGCGTCAACGCCCAACACTCCGAGACGCTGGAGGCCATCCTGTCGGCCTCGGTGGCCGAAGGCGTCTTCGGCGCTCGCACCCGGACACTGATCGAGGCCGCCGAAGCGGAGGCCCCCGGCTGGCTGCCGCTGGTGCGCGATCACGATCCGTCGGTCAGCGACGATCTTCGCAGCTTTCTCCATGACCGGCTCAAGGTCTACCTGCGGGACAAGGGCATCACTCACGACGTTATCGACGCCTGCCTCGCAATGCCGGAGAACTGCGACTTCGCCCTGTTGGCCAAGCGCGCCGAGGCTCTGGCCGCCTTCCGTCTCACCGAGGACGGCGAGAACCTCGTGCAGGGCTTCAAGCGGGCCAACAACATCCTCACCCAGGCCGAGGAGAAGGACGGCGTGGAATATTCCTTCGGCGCCGATCCGAAATTCGCCGAAAGCCCCGAGGAAACCGCGCTTTTCGACGCCCTGGACATGGCAGAGGCGAAGATCAAGCCCGCCATGCAGGCCGAGGATTTCGCCACCGCCATGACCGCCATGGCCGCACTGCGTCCGGCGGTCGATGCATTCTTCGAGGCGGTGCAGGTCAATGCCGAGAACCCGGTGCTGCGCCGCAACCGCCTGAACCTGCTCAGCCGCATCCGCCAGACCTGCGGCCAGGTGGCCGACCTTACGCGCCTGGACGGCTGATCCGGGCGGACCGGGACCGGCCCGCGCCGAAGTTTCCGATGGGCGGCATCTTTCGTTCCGGGGTGCCGTCAACCGCCGCACCGGCGCGCGTAGGCCGCAATGCCCAGCTTGCCATGGCCCGCGTCGGCGGTATTGTCGGTGCATGTCACGCGGGTCCACCCTTCTCAGCACGCAGATTCCCGATCAGCGGGTGACCCTGATCGGCAACACTGCGTCGATCGCCACCCAGACCCATGGCGGGCGGGCCAAGTGCCTGCAACGGCTGGTACGGCTCAACCTGCCGGTGCCGCGGACCGTGGCGCTGTCTTTCGACACCGTGCATGCGCTGGCCACCGGCGCCCTGCCCGACATCGCCAAGATCTTCCGCTTCTTCGACGGCGATCCGCTGCTTTGCGTGCGGCCTTCGTCGATGGACCCGGACTGGGGCGGCCCCGGCGCGATCCTCAACATCGGCATGAACGACGTGCGGCACATGCACCTGTGCCAGAGCCTCGGCAAGGAGGCGGCGACCGCGCTCTACCTGCGCTTCATCCAGGCCTACGCCGTGCACGTGGCGCGGCTCGATCCCGACATCTTCGACACGCTCGACGAAACCGCGCCGGACGTGCTGGCCGACGCCCTGGCGATCTACGAGGACGAGGCGGAAGAGGGCTTTCCGCAGGACCGCGAACGGCAGTTGTCCGAAGTGCTGCGGTCCATGGCGCGGGCCTGGGAGGGCACGACGGCACGGCTCCTGCGGCAGGCCAAGGGCGCGCCGGTGGATGCGGGGCTGGGCCTTGTGGTGCAGGCGATGGCGTTGGGGCTGGGCACGGGCGAATGCGGATCGGGCGTGCTGCAGCTGGTCAATTCCGACACCGGCCTGCCGCAGATCACCGGCCGCTACCTGAGCCAGAGCCAGGGCCGCGATGCGCTCCAGGGTGGCGCGAAATCCGTGTTTCTCGAACGCGACCCGCGCGGCCCGTCGCTGGAAGAGCTGGCGCCCGAGGCCTTTGCCGATCTCAAGGCGCATGCGGCGCTGATGCGCAAGAAGCTGCGCGCAGAAATGCAGATCGAATTCACCATCGAGAACGGCAATGTCCATATCCTCGACGGGGTGCGTGTGCGGCGGTCGTCGCGCGCCGCGGTGCGGATCGCCGTCAGCCTCGCCCAGGACGGGATCATCACCCCGCAAGAGGCAGTGATGCGCGTCGATCCGCACGCCCTGTCGGAGCTGCTGCACCGGCAGGTGGCCGAGGATGCGCCGCGCGACCGCATCGCCACCGGCATCGCGGCAAGCCCCGGCGCCGCCACCGGGCGCATCGTCTTTTCCGCCGCCGACGCCCAGGCCAGTGCGGCGCGCAGCGAACCCTGCATCCTGGTGCGGCGCGAAACCACGCCCGAGGACGTGCGCGGCATGCATGCCGCCATTGGCGTGCTGACCGAACGCGGCGGCATCACCAGCCACGCGGCGGTGATCGGGCGCGGTCTGGGCCTGCCCTGCGTCGTGGGCGCCGCCGACCTGCGCTTCAACCTCGGCCGCAAGACCCTGACCACCCGCGACGGGCGGGTGTTCCGCGACGGCGACACGATCACCGTCGACGGCACCAACGGCGAGGTGCTGGCCGGCAGCCCGGCGACGGTCGAGGCCGCCCTCGACGACAGTTTCCAGACGCTGATGGCCTGGGCCGATGCGGAGCGCGACATCGGCATCCGCGCCAATGCCGACACCCCCGCCGATGCCCAGACCGCGCGCAACTTCGCCGCGCAGGGCATCGGGCTCTGCCGCACAGAGCACATGTTCTTCGAGGCCGACCGGCTCACCGTCATGCGCGAGATGATCTTTGCCGAAAGCTCGGAGGACCGGCGCGCGGCGCTCGATCTGCTGCTGCCGATGCAGCGCGCCGATTTTACCGAACTGTTTCGCATCATGCAGGGGCTTCCGGTCTGCATCCGTCTTTTCGATCCGCCGCTGCACGAATTCCTGCCCGCCGACCGCGCCGGGCAGCGCGACTTGGCCGAAGCGCTGGACCTGCCGGTGAGCGACGTGACCCGCCGGGTGGAGACGCTGGGTGAATACAATCCCATGCTGGGGATGCGTGGCGTGCGTCTGGGCGTGACCGTGCCCGAGATCTACGACATGCAGGCCCGCGCCATCTTTGAAGCGACGATCGACGGCAGCCGCGACGGCGATCCGGTGGTGCCCGAGATCATGATCCCGCTGGTCTCGGCCCGGCGCGAGGTCGAGCTTGTGAAGGGCCGCATCGACGCCGTCGCCACCGCCGTGCGCAACGAGCGCGGACGCGACTTCACCTACCGGCTGGGGGTGATGGTGGAGACGCCGCGCGCCTGCCTGCGCGCCGAAGAGATCGCCCAGCACGCGCATTTCCTCAGTTTCGGCACCAACGACCTCACGCAGATGACCTACGGGCTGAGCCGCGACGACGCCGGTCGCTTCATGTCCGATTACGTGCGCCAGGGCGTCTTTGCCGAAGATCCGTTCCACGTGCTCGACACCGAGGGTGTCGGAGAGCTTCTGCGCATCGGCGCAGAGCGCGGACGCGCGGGCCGTCCCGCCGTCACGCTTTCGGTCTGCGGCGAACACGGCGGCAACCCCGAATCGATTGCCTTTTGCCGCGCGGCCGGGATCGACTACGTGAGCTGCTCTCCGTTTCGCGTTCCGGTTGCACGGCTTGCAGCCGCTCAACTGGCGATCAGGGACAAGATCGGGTAGGCCCGGCCGCACAATCCACCCTATCTTCCATTCGGAGGCCCCGAACAGCGGATTCTCGCCGGTTCCATTTTCGGCCAACTTTACCGATTGTGTCTTTTTGTCTATGCGACGCGGAATTTGCCGGCCGGGTGCGCTGCTGCACCGATCCGGCGCTTATCCGATCCGTTCGTTCCGAGAAGGTAGACAAAATGACGTTCAGACTGCTCGCCCTGGCCCTCTGGGCCGCCCTTTCCGCATCCTCCGTTCACGCCGAACGCGCTGCCAATGCCGCCAGTTCCCTGCTCGCGGCAGAGAAACAAGGGCTGCAAACCGCCTCTGCGCAGCATCTGCAACAGCTGGTCACCCCCACCGCCCGCGGCATGGCGAAGGTCAACTACGACCGCGCCTGGCTGGCGTCGGTGCCGGAACCCGCCGGTGGCGAACAGTGGCGCTGCCTGGCCGAGGCGCTGTATTTCGAAGCCCGCGGCGAAACCGTGAAAGGCCAGTTCGCCGTGGCCGAGGTGATCCTGAACCGCGTCGACAACCCCAACTATCCCAGCTCGGTCTGCGGCGTGATCAACCAGGGCACCGGGCAGAAATACGCCTGCCAGTTCACCTATACCTGCGACGGCCACCCCGAGCATATCTCGGAAAAAGGTGCCTTCGACCAGGTCGGAAAGGTCGCCAAGGTGATGCTCTCCGGTGCGCCGCGCAAGCTGACCGACGGCGCCACCCACTACCACACCACCGCCGTCCGCCCCCGCTGGGCGCGCAAGTTCCCGATGACCGCACAGATCGGCGTGCATCGCTTCTACCGCCAGCCGACCCGCATCAGCATGAACTGAGGCTGCGCGGCCCGCACCACCGGCGGGCCGCACACCCCCTTTTGGCGCGGTGGCATTGCACCGACGCGCGTTGCTAGTCTACCTAGACCCGTCACCACCGCGGAGCCGCGCCATGAGCACAGAAATCCACCTTGCCTTCGCGCATCCCTCGGAACGGGCCATCGCCACTGCCGGCGACGATCCCCGCGACCGCATTTCCCTGCGTGACCACATCCGCGAGGTAGAGATCGGTGCGTTCCAGGCCGAACGCGGCATCACCCAGCGCATCTGCTTCAACGTCGTGGTCGAGGTTTTGCCCTTCACCGGGCCGCTCGACGACGATGTCGACCGCATCCTGAGCTACGACCGCGTGACCGAGGCGATCTCGCATGAGCTGGCCGCCGAACGGGTGAACCTGCTGGAAACCCTGGCCGAACGCATCGCCGAACGCATCCTGCTGGAGCCGCAGGCGCTGCGCGCCTTCGTCCGCATCGAAAAGCTCGACCGCGGGCCCGGCGCGCTGGGGGTCGAGATCGTGCGCTCGCGCGCGGACCTGCGCGACCGGCTGAACGACGCCGCGCAGGAGCGCCCGCATCCCCGCGTCGTCTACCTCAGCAATGCCGCCATCGCCGACCCCCGCCTGCCGGGCTGGCTCGATGCGCTGCAGGCCTCGGGCGATCCGCTGATCTTCTGCGTTGGCGCGCCTGACACCGCCTCGCCGCAACCGCAAAATCCGCACCGCATGGTACAGCGGCGCATCGACCTGCTGGCCATCGAACAGAACGGCTGGGTGCTGGCGGCGCGCGACGATCGCTGCAAGGTGGTGGCCACGCGGACGGAACTCGACTGGGCGATGAAGAACGGCCAGGTCTGCGTCTGGGCGCCGTCGAAGATCGTGCTCGACGCCACCGACGGCCCGACGGTGCCGCCGCGCGACGGGCTGGCGCTTTCGGCGTGGTTCGCGCAGGCCATGAGCGCGCGCGAGTTGCTTGTGATCGGCGGCGCCGCGCCGACCGGCGCTTCCCTGCCGGTGCGGGCGCTTGGCCTCGGCGATCCGGTCGGCTGAGCGCTTGCAAGCATCGCCCCGATCCCCCATGCAGAGCCCATGACAGCCTATTTCCGCCCGCTCGTCCGTTCCGAGCCGACCCGGCCCGGGGATGCCCTGCCCGTCGCCGGAACCCGGCGCTGGTTCAGTCACGCGCTGCGTCTCGAACGCGGGCAGCCGCAACGGATCGTGCCGATATCCCAGATGCCGCCCGAGGCGCGCGAATCCATCTCGGCCCCGCGCGCGCCGATCTGCGGCCTGACGCTCGATCGGCCGCGGATCATGGGCATCCTCAACGTCACCCCCGACAGCTTTTCCGACGGCGGGCTGCGCAGCGGCGCGGCACAGGCCATCGCCTTTGGCCGGCAGATGGCAGAGGATGGCGCCGACCTGATCGACGTCGGCGGCGAATCCACCCGGCCGGGGGCCGAAACCGTCCACCACCAGGCCGAGATCGCGCGGATCGAGCCGGTCATCCGGGCGCTGCACCACGACATCGACGTGCCGATTTCCATCGACACGCGCAAAAGCGCGGTGGCCGAGGCGGCGGTCGAGGCCGGGGCGCGGCTGGTCAATGACGTGTCGGGCTTCACCTATGACAAGATGCTGGCCCATTACTGCGCCCGCGAAGGCCTTCCGGTCTGCGTCATGCATGCCCGGGGCGATCCGGAAACCATGCAGGACAATCCGCGTTACGACGACGTGCTGCTCGATATCTACGATTTCCTCGCCGCGCAGGTCGCCATGCTCACCCGTGCGGGCATCCGGCGCGAGAATATCGTGATCGACCCGGGCATCGGCTTCGGCAAGACCGTGGCGCATAATCTCGCGCTGATCCGGGACATTGCCCTGTTTCATGCCATCGGCTGCCCGATCCTGTTTGGCGCCTCGCGCAAGGGGTTCATCGGCAAGCTGTCGACCGCGCCCGACGCCAGCCGCCGCGCGCCGGGGTCGATTGCCGTGGCGCTTGCGGCGGTGGCGCAGGGGGTGCAGGTTCTGCGCGTACACGACGTGGCCGAAACACGCGCGGCGCTGGCGCTGTGGCAGGCCGTGGAAACAGGAGAGACAGATGGCGCGTAAGCTTTTCGGCACCGACGGGGTGCGCGGCACTGCCAATATCCATCCGATGACCGCCTCCATGGCGCTGTCCATCGGCGCCGCGGCCGGGCGCTATTTCCGCCGGGAGAAAGGCGGCGTGCATCGGGTGGTGATCGGCAAGGACACGCGGCTCTCCGGCTACATGTTCGAGAACGCCCTGACCGCAGGGCTGACCTCCACTGGGATGAACGTGCTGCTGCTGGGTCCGGTGCCGACCCCCGCCGTGGGCCTGCTGACGCCGTCGATGCGCGCGGATCTGGGCATCATGATCTCGGCCAGCCACAACCCGAGCCACGACAACGGCATCAAGTTCTTCGGTCCCGACGGCTACAAACTGTCGGACGAGGCCGAAGCCGAGATCGAGGCGCTGATCGACGCCGGCGTCGATCCCGCCCCGGCCACCGAAATCGGTCGGGCGCAGCGGATCGACGATGGCCGCTTCCGCTACCAGGAACGGGTCAAGTCGACCTTCCCGAGCGGCATGCGGCTCGACGGGATGAAGGTCGTGGTGGATTGCGCCAACGGCGCGGCCTACCGCGCCGCCCCCGAGGTGCTGTGGGAACTGGGCGCCGAGGTGATCCCGGTGGGGGTGTCGCCCAACGGCACCAACATCAACGAAAAATGCGGCTCGACCGCCCCCGGCACCGCGGCCGAGGCGGTGGTGGCCCATGGCGCGCACATCGGCATTTGCCTGGATGGCGATGCCGACCGGGTGATGATCATCGACGAGACCGGTGCGGTGGCGGACGGCGACCAGATCATGGCGCTGATGGCGGCCCGCTGGTCCGAGGAAGGCCGGCTGCGCGACGGCACCCTGGTCGCCACCGTGATGTCCAACCTCGGGCTCGAGCGGTTCCTCGATGCGCGCGGCCTGCGGCTCGAACGGACCGGCGTCGGCGACCGCTACGTGGTCGAGGCGATGCGACGCGGCGGCTGGAACCTGGGCGGCGAACAGTCGGGACATATCGTGATGACAGACTACGCCACCACCGGCGACGGGTTGATGGCGGGGCTGCAATACCTGGCCGAGATGGTGCGTACCGGCCAGCCCGCTTCGGCGCTGGCGCACAGTTTCGAACCGGTGCCGCAACTGCTCAGGAACGTTCGTTTCGCCGCCGGGCAGACGCCGCTTGAAACCCTGTCGGTGCAGCAGGCCATCGCGGAAGGCGAGGCCCGGATGAACGGCAAGGGCCGCGTGCTGATCCGCAAGTCCGGCACCGAGCCGCTGATCCGGGTGATGGCGGAATGCGAGGACGAGGCGCTGCTGTCACAGGTGGTCGACAGCATCGTGACCGAGATCAGCGCCGCGGTCTGACCGCATCGCCAAGCCGGAAAAAACGCGTTTTCCGATCTGGAATTCTCAGGAATTCCGGGGGGCCATCGCCGCCTGTCGCGACAGGCGCCGACCGGGCCGGCGGAACAGCCCGCCCAGAAGCCCCGCGAGACCCGCGACAAACGCCCAGCCGCCGAAGAACCCGGTGCCTGCGAAGACCGCGCCTTCGAACGTGGCGGGCACCGACGGCTCGTATGCCGCCCAGGCCCGCGCGGCGATATCCCTGTCGCCCATGTGCGCCGCCAGCCGCGCCCGCATGAACGGCCCTGCACCTTCGAGCGCGGCAAGGTCCGCCTGCAATCGCGCGTGGCGCGCGATGGTCTCGGACATGCTGGCCGCCCGCGCCGCGCCGAAAGCGCCGCCGCTCTCCAGTTCGGTGAGCGCCGCGTCGCGGTCGAGGCCGACGCTGGCGGCATCGCGGTCGAACTGCGCGACCACGCGCGTGAGTTCGTCCACGGCGCCGCCCAAGCGCTGCTGGTATTGCTGCGAAAACGCCGGGAATTGCGACAGGCCCGCGGCGCCGGTCAGCCCGGCGGCCAGGGTCAGAACCCTGAGGATCATCTGCCTCTCCTGCTCGTGTTTTCGGGCAGTGTACCGGATCGCGCGCCTGGCGTCAGCCGTTTTGAAGGGGGCTCTGCCTCCGTCGCCGCAAGCGGCGACTCCCCCGGAGGTTTAGGGGCAAGATGAAGCCGCGGGATCGCGCGCCGGATCAGGCCTTGGCGGAATAGATTTGCGAAATCCTCTCCACCGCCTCTTCAGGCGGCATCTCTTCGCTTTCGCCGGTGCGGCGCGAGGTCAGTTCGACCACGCCGTTCTTGAGCCCCCGCGGCCCCACGGTGATCCGCCACGGCAGGCCGATCAGGTCCATGGTGGCGAACTTGCCGCCGGCGCGTTCGTTGCGGTCGTCGTAGAGCGGATCGAGCCCCAGCGCGGTCAGGCTGGCATAGAGCGCGTCGCAGGCCGCGTCGGCCTCTGCGTCGCCCTGCTTGAGGTTGACGATCCCGCAGTGGAACGGCGTGACCCCCTCAGGCCAGATGATGCCGCGGTCGTCGTGGCTGGCCTCGATGATCGCCCCCACCAGGCGGCTGACGCCGATGCCGTGGCTGCCCATGTGCACCGGCACCTTGTTGCCTTCGCCGTCGCTGACGGTGGCACCCATGGCCTCGGAATACTTGGTGCCGAAGTAGAAGATCTGCCCGACCTCGATGCCGCGCGCCACGCGCTGGCGATCCTCGGGGATCCGGGCGAAGAGCTCCGCGTCATGGGTCTCGTCGGTGCGGGCGTAGCGTGAGGTGAATTCCTCGAGCACTGCCCGGCATTGCTCGACCGAATCGTAGTCGATGTCCCGGTCGCCGAATTTCAGCTCGGTGATTTCGGCATCGTAGAAGACTTCCGATTCGCCGGTCTCGGCCAGAACCAGGAATTCATGCGTGTCGTCGCCGCCGATGGGGCCGCTGTCGGCGCGCATCGGGATCGCTTGAAGGCCCATGCGTTCGTAGGTGCGCAGGTAGCTGACCAGGTGACGGTTGTAGGCGTGCAGCGCGTCGGCCTTGGTCAGGTCGAAGTTATAACCGTCCTTCATCAGGAACTCGCGGCCCCGCATCACCCCGAAGCGCGGGCGCATCTCGTCGCGGAACTTCCACTGGATGTGGTAGAGCGTCAGCGGCAGGTCCTTGTAGCTGCCCACGTGGCTGCGGAAGATGTCGGTGATCATCTCTTCATTGGTGGGACCGTAGAGCATGTCGCGGTCCTGCCGGTCGCGGATGCGCAGCATTTCCGGGCCGTAGGCATCGTAGCGCCCGCTTTCGCGCCAGAGGTCCGCCGATTGCAGGGTCGGCATCAGCATCGGGATATGCCCGGCCCGCGCCTGTTCCTCGTGTACGATCCGTTCGATGTTGCGCAGCACCTTGTAGCCCAGCGGAAGCCAGGAATAGATGCCGGCGCTGGCCTGCTTGATCATCCCCGCGCGCAGCATCAGCCGGTGCGAGACGATCTGTGCCTCGGACGGCGTTTCCTTGAGGACGGGCAGAAAGTATCGGCTCAGGCGCATGACGGACCCCTTGTTGGTCGGTGATGGCCCGGTTGTGAGGCAACGCGGCAGGCTTGGCAAGTTCGCGGTTGACGGAATCGTGCGGCGATCCGATGCTCAAGAGATGTTGTTTTGCGATTTCCGGCCATTGAGGCGCCTCTCTGTCTGTCTTGCCATATTTGGTCTGTGTGCGGCGGCCGTGCCTGCTGCCGCCCAAGGTCAGCCCTGGCAACCCACAGGGCCGGTTTATCAGACCGATATCAATCCGGGCGAGGATCTGATCGAGAAGGCTTACCGTGCGTGTCCCGCGGGTTTCCGGGAGCGGGGGCGTTCGCTCGTCCCCGGTACGCAACTGCAAAGCGTCCAGTTCCAATGCCTGACCGGCGTGCAGGTGCCGAAGTTGCCCCATGTCGAGCAAATCCGGTCCGAAACCGGCAAGCCGCGATACAGGCTTGCGTGCGCAACGCTTGACCGGTGCCTGCCGCTGGTGATCGAGCTCTGCCCCGGCGGCACCGAGAACCGCAAGTTCGGGCCGCCACGTTCCGGCGACGGTTTCTACTACGCGCCCAACGTCAAGGTCGGATCGCGCTGGCGCAAGGCAACGCTCTACACGATCAGCTGCAGCTAGCCCCCGGCCCTTGCGGCACCGCCCGCCCCGGGCCGCGCCACGTCGCCGCTTTGCCGGGCGGGCCTTGAATCCGGCGGCGTGACAGGCGATGTAGGACGAGGTTTTGCGAGGATCCCGAGATGTCGCTGACGGCGCGCGAGCAGTTCAAGTACTGGGGCTTTGCCCTTGTGGTTTTTACCGTGCTGCTGTGGTTCCTGGGCGACGTACTGCTGCCGTTCATCCTTGGCGGTGCGGTGGCCTATTTCCTTGATCCCGTGGCCGACCGGCTGGAAAAGCTGGGCGCCAGCCGGGTCATGGCCACGGCGATCATCACCGTCGTTGCGATCCTGATCTTCGTGCTGCTGGCGCTGCTGGTCATCCCGACGCTGATCCAGCAGTCGGTGCAGCTTTTCGAGACCGCGCCGCAGCTTTTCCGCGACCTGCAGGCCTTTCTGACCGAACGCTTTCCGACGCTGATGGAGCAGGACGACGCGCTGCGCGAGACACTGGCGTCGCTGGGCGAGACGATCCGCGACCGCGGCGGAGAGCTTTTGCAGACGGCGCTGACCTCGGCCCGGTCGCTGATCAGCGTGGCGATGCTGTTTGTCATCGTGCCGGTGGTGGCGGTCTATCTGCTGCTCGACTGGGACAACATGGTGGCGCGCGTCGACGAGATGCTGCCGCGCGACCATGCGCCGACCATCCGCAAGCTGGCATCGGACATCGACCGGACGCTCGCCAGCTTCATCCGCGGCATGGGCACGGTCTGCCTCATCCTCGGCACCTACTATGCCGTGGCGCTGATGCTGGTGGGGCTGCAATTCGGACTGGTCGTGGGGTTCGTCGCCGGGCTCATCACCTTCATTCCCTATCTCGGCGCGCTGATCGGCGGGGCGCTGGCCATCGGGCTCGGCCTCTTCCAGTTCTGGGGCGACTGGCTGTCGCTGGGCCTGGTGGCGGGTGTCTTCGTGCTGGGCCAGGTGATCGAAGGCAACGTGCTGACGCCCAAGCTGGTCGGCGACTCCGTGGGTCTGCACCCGGTCTGGCTGCTCTTTGCGCTGTCGGTCTTCGGGTCGCTCTTCGGCTTCGTCGGCATGCTGGTGGCGGTGCCGATCGCCGCCGCCCTTGGCGTCGTGGCGCGCTTTGCCGTGGCGCAGTACAAGCACAGCCGGCTTTACCGCGGCACGTTCGAGGCGGACCAAGACGACGCGGACCAGGTGTGACCATGATACGGCAACTGCGGTTCGACCTGCCCGTGCGGCCAGCGCTGGGGCGCGGCGATTTCATCGTCACCGAGGCCAATGCCATGGCCGTGGCGATGATCGACGATTGGGCACATTGGCCCGGCGGCAAGCTGGTGCTGACCGGGCCGCGCGGTGCGGGCAAGACGCACCTGGCCCATGTCTGGCGCGATCTGTCGGGCGCATCGCTTGTCGCCGCCCGCGACCTCGCGCAGGCCGACATCCCGGCGCTGGCGTCGGGCCATGTCTGCGTCGAGGACGCGCAGCAGGTGGCGGGCGCGCCCGAGGCCGAAGCGGCGCTCTTTCACCTGCACAACCTCGTGCTGTCGCAGGGCGGGGCGCTGCTGGTCACCGCCGATGCACCGCCGCAGAGCTGGGGCCTGGCGCTGCCCGACCTTGCCAGCCGCATGTCCGGGACCACGCTCACGGCGCTGCTGCCCCCCGACGACATGCTGCTGACAGTGGTGCTTGCCAAGCTCTTTGCCGACCGGCAGATCGTGCCGGCGCCGAATGTGCTGCCCTACCTGGTGCGCCGCATGCCGCGCAGCTTCGACATGGCCGGGCAGCTGGTCGAGGCCATCGACGATGCCGCCTTGGGCACACCCAAGGGGGTGAACCTGCCGCTGGCCCGCCGCATCCTGGCAGAGCTTGCGCCCGGCTCGGATGCGCCGCAGGATTGATGTCATACCGCCGTTACAGACCCGCTCCAAAAGGCGCCCATGACCCAAGCCGATTTTCTCACCGCACCGCTGCCTGACCCGGTCACGCTGGACGACATGGACCTCACCGGACCGGGCCGGTTCTACAACCGTGAACTCAGCTGGCTGGGCTTCAACTGGCGCGTGCTGGAAGAGGCCGAGAACGCCCGCGTGCCGCTGCTCGAGCGGCTGCGTTTCCTGTCGATCTCGGCGGCGAACCTCGACGAATTCTACACCGTCCGCGTCGCGGGCCTCCGCGAACTGGCACAGGCGGGCAACACCACGCCCGCCGCCGACGGGCTGACCCCGGCGGAACAGCTGGTGCTGATCAACGACAATGCCCGCAAGCTCATGGCCTCGCAGCAGCGCGTCTGGATCGCCCTGCGCGCCGAAATGGCGGAGCGCGGCATCTCGATCCTCAGCCGCGAGGCGCTGAGCAAGGCCGACATGGCCTACCTGGCAGAGACCTTCCTCGAACAGGTCTTCCCGGTGCTGTCGCCGCTGGCCATCGACCCGGCGCATCCCTTCCCGTTCATCGCCAACATGGGCTACTGCCTGGCGCTGCAGCTGGAGCGCGGGCGCGACAAGCGCACGCTGCAGGCGTTGTTGCCGATCCCGGCGCAGATCGACCGGTTCATCGCCCTGCCCGCGGGTGACGGCGGCCATCGCTTCATCCTGCTCGAAGAGCTGCTGTTGATGCATATCGACAGCCTCTTTCCCGGCTACTCGGTAAAGAACCACTTCGGCTTCCGCGTGCTGCGCGACAGCGATCTCGAGGTCGAGGAAGAGGCCGAGGACCTGGTGCGCGGATTCGAGGTGGCGCTGAAGCGCCGCCGCCGCGGCCAGGTGGTGCGTCTGACGATCACCGCAGGCGCCCCCGCCGCCCTGCGCGGCGTGGTGATGCGCGAATTGCACGTCAACGAGGACGAGGTGATCGCGCTTGACGGCATGATCGGCGCGGCCGACCTCAAGGAACTGGTGATCGACGCCCGGCCCGACCTGCTCTGGCCCACCTTCACCCCGCGCGTGCCCGAGCGGGTGCAGGATTTCGAAGGCGACATGTTCGCGGCGATCCGGCAGAAGGACATGCTGCTGCACCATCCCTACGAGACCTTCGAGATGGTGACGCGCTTTCTGATGCAGGCGGCGCGCGATCCGGATGTGGTGGCGATCAAGCAGACGCTCTACCGCACCTCGCGCAATTCCCCCATCGTGGAGGCGCTCTGCGAGGCCGCCGAGGACGGCAAGTCGGTGACCGCGCTGGTGGAGCTCAAGGCCCGCTTCGACGAGGCCGCCAACATCCGCCAGTCGCGGCGGCTGGAACGGGCGGGCGCGCATGTGGTCTACGGTTTCCTTGACTGGAAGACACACGCCAAGATTTCCACGGTGGTGCGCCGCGAGGGGTCGAAGCTGGTCACCTACACCCATTACGGCACCGGCAACTACCACCCCATCACCGCCAAGATCTACACCGACCTGAGCTTCTTCACCTGCGATCCGGCGCTGGGGCGCGACGCCACCAAGGTGTTCAACTACCTCTCGGGCTATGCCCAGCCGTCGGAGCTCGAAAACCTCGCCATCTCGCCGCATACGCTGAAATCGCGGATGCTGGAGCTCATTGCCGACGAGGCCGAGCATGCGCGGAATGGCAAGCCCGCGCAGATCTGGGTCAAGATGAACTCGCTGATCGAACCGGACATGATCGACGCGCTATACGCCGCAAGCCAGGCGGGAGTGCGCATCGACCTCGTCATCCGGGGCATCTGCGGCATCCGTCCGGGGATCAAGGGCCTGTCCGACAACATCCGGGTGAAATCCATCGTCGGCCGGTTTTTGGAACATTCGCGGATCGTCTGTTTCGGCAACGGCCACGGCCTGCCGCACAAGAAGGCGCGGGTCTTCATGTCCTCCGCCGACTGGATGGGCCGCAACCTGTCGCGCCGGGTCGAGACGCTGGTCGAAGTGCAGAACGCCACGGTGAAGGCGCAGATCGTGAGCCAGATCATGGCCGCGAACCTCGCCGACACGGCGCAAAGCTGGGTGATGTCGCCGGACGGGTCGTTCCACCGCGATCCGGTGCCCGAAGGGACCTTTGCCTTCAACTGCCACCGGTTCTTCATGGAGAACCCGTCCCTGTCGGGCCGCGGCTCCGCCGGGGCCGCGGACGTGCCGGACCTCACCCATGCGGATGATGCCTGAGGACAGGTTTCGGCGCGTTCCAGAAAGACCACCCCTTGGCACCGAGGCGCGGACTCAAGGCGGGCTTGCCCGCCGCCGCGCCCCTCACCCGAGATAAATCATCCCCTCCGGGTACCGCACCCGCGGCGCGCTGCGGGTGGCGAGGAAGAACCCCAGCGCCAGCGGGCCGACCCGGCCCACGAACATCACCAGCATGACGAAGGCGAGCCCCGCCCCGTCCAGCTCGCCCGTCGCCCCGCGCGACAGCCCGACCGTGCCAAAGGCCGAGGTCACCTCGAAGGCGAGGTCGAGGAAGTCTCCGTCATGGCTGATCGACACCACGAAGATGCCCGTCAGCACCAGCAGCAGGGAGATCGTTGTCAGGGCCATAACCTTCAGCACTTCCTCGAGCCCAAGCGACCGGCCGAAGGCATGCAGCGCCTTCTGGCGCCGGAAGAAGCCCACCGTCGCCAGCAGCAGAACCGCCAGCGTCGTCACCTTGATCCCGCCGGCGGTCGAGGTGCTGCCGCCGCCCACCAGCATCAGCGTCATCATCAAAAGCGCCGTGCTGTCGTGCATGCCGCCGATATCGACGGTGTTGAACCCGGCGGTGCGCGGCGTCACCCCCTGGAACCACGCGGCCCAGAGCTTGTCGCCGGCGGTCAGCCCGCCCAGCGTCGCCGGGTTGGTCCATTCCAGCACCGCGAAGGCCCCGCAGCCCCAGACGATCAGCACCGCCGTCCCCGCCAGCATCAGCTTCGAATGCAGCGTCAGTTTGTGCCAGCGGCGCTTCTGGTAGATGTCGCCCACCACGATGAACCCCAGCCCGCCCAGGATGAAGAGCGCCGGCACCACGAGGTTCACCAGTGGATGCCCCACCCATTGCGACAGGCTGTCGGGATAGAGCGCGAACCCCGCGTTGTTGAAAGCCGACACCGAATGGAAGACCGACTGCCACAGCCCCTGCCCCCAGCCATGCTCCGGCACGAAAACGACCGCCAGCAGCAGCGCCCCCACCGCCTCGCAGGACAGGGCCACCACGAATATCACCCGCACCAGCACGTTGAGATTGGACAGCGAGGTCTGGTTCAGGTCCTCGCGCAGGATCATCCGCTGCGGCATGCCCACGGGGATGCCGAGCGCGCTCAGCACCAGCACGGCGAAGGTCATCAGCCCCAGCCCGCCCAGCTGGATGAGCACCGCGATCACCGCCTGTCCGAAGCCGGTGAAGGTGGCGCCGGTGTCCGACAGCACCAGCCCGGTCACTGTCACGGCAGAGGTCGAGGTGAACAGCGCCTCGACTGGGCCGACGCCGCCGGTATGCGCGATGGGCAACCACAAGAGGCCGCCGCCCAGAACGATCGACACCAGATAGAGAAGCGCCAACGTTGCGGGCGGCGGGATGCGCAGTCGCCGCTGCCCGCCGATCCTGCGGCCGGTCAGAAGCCGCGCCATGGCTCAGAGGCTCGCAGCAAAGGCGCGCAGATGCTTGCGCTGACCCAGCAGGAGCAGCAGGTCGTCGCGCTCCAGCGTGCAGCCCGACCGGTCGTCGCCGACATATTCGGTGCCGCGCATCACGCCGATGCAGCGCAGGTTGTAGGTCTCGTTATGCGGCAAGTCCGCGAGTTTCTTGCCCTCTAGGCTTTCGGGAATGCGGAAGTTGACCACGTGGAAGCCGTTGCCGAGGCTCACGTAGTCGCGCACCAGCGGGTTGTGCATCACCTGCGCGATGTGCTGACCCACTTCGACCTCGGGGTGCACCACGCGGTCGACGCCCAGCCGACTCAGGATGCGGTGGTGGGTCTTGGTCTTGGCCTTGGCCCAGATCACCGGCACGCCCAGAAGCTTGAGGTTCATCGCCGAAAGGATGCTGGCCTCGAGATCCGAGCCCATGGCAATGAGCCCGACATTGCACTCGCCCAGCCCCGCCTCGCGCAGCGCCGCGTCGTCGCGCGCGTCGACGATCATCGCCTGGCTCAACGCCTCGGCGTGGTTGGCGACGCGCTGGTCGTCGATGTCGATCCCGATGACGCTGTTGCCGAAGCGCTGCAATTCGGTTGCGACGGTGCTGCCGAAATTCCCCAGCCCGATCACGCCGAACACCCGGCCGTTCTTCTGTGCCATTTTAGCCGCCCCCGTTCCGTCTGCGGCAGACGGTGAACCAAGCCGCGCGGTCCACGCGATCGCGTCAGTGATATATCGCAGCACCGGGCGGTGAAAACCCCCCGCTGCGCGCACCGCAAAAGCGCCGCGTCATGTCGGGGCTTTCTTGACCCTTCCGCGCCGGTCCGGCATGGTCTGCCCAGCCACGGGGGAGCGGATCATGGACGGCACATCCGACACCACTCAGACCGATTGGGGCCCGTTCGGCCGCCCGCTCTTCGAAGATGCACGGGCGCGCGGCCTGTCCCGCGTGGGCGTGATCGACGTCGGGTCGAACTCGGTCCGGCTGGTGGTCTTCGACGGGGCGGCGCGCTCTCCGGCCTATTTCTACAACGAAAAGATCATGTGCGGCCTGGGCGCCGGCATGGCCGAATCCGGCCGCTTGAACCCCGAGGGCCGCAAACGCGCGCTGGCGGCGATCCGGCGTTTCCAGATGCTGGCGCAGGGCATGGACCTGCCGCCGCTCACCGCCGTGGCCACGGCCGCGGTGCGCGAGGCCACCGACGGGCCGGACTTCCGCGCCGAGATCGAGCGCGAGACCGGCATCAAGCTCTGGGTCATCGACGGGCGCGAAGAGGCGCGGCTGTCGGCGCAGGGCGTGCTGCTGGGCTGGCCCGGCAGCTATGGCCTTGTCTGCGATATCGGCGGCTCGTCGATGGAGCTCGCGGCGATTTCCGGCGGCAAGGTGGGCACGCGCGTCACCTCGGACCTGGGCCCACTCAAGCTGCGCGACCTCAAGGGCGGCAAGAAGGCCCGCGCGGCGGTGATCAAGTCGACCATCGACACGCTGGCCGAAACCATGGGTGCACAGCGCGACAGGCTGTTCCTGGTGGGCGGGTCCTGGCGGGCCATCGCCCGGATCGACATGCACCGTTTGGGCTATCCGCTGCACGTTCTGCACGAATACCGGATGACGGCGAAGACCGTGCAAGCCACGGTGAAATATATCGAAAAGGCCGATCTCGAGGCGCTGCGCAGCCAATGCGGCCTGTCCTCTGCGCGGATGGCTCTGGTGCCTTACGCAGCGGAAGTGCTGAGCCGCCTCGTCCGGGTCTTCAAACCCAAGGACATCGCCATTTCCAGCTACGGCATCCGCGAGGGTCTGCTGTACGAACAGATGCCGCAGGCCCTGCGCGACCGCGATCCGCTGATCGAATCCTGCCGCTTCGCCGAATACAAGGACGCCCGCCTGCCGGGTTTCGGCAAGAAGCTCTTCCGCTTCATCGAACCGCTCTACAAGAACGTGCCCGACGCCCGGCTGCGGCTGGTGAAGGCCGCCTGCCTGCTGCATGACGTGAGCTGGCGCGCGCATCCAGACTACCGCGCCGAGACTTGTTTCGACAACGCCACCCGCGCCAACCTGGGCGGTCTGAAACACGGGGAACGGATTTTCCTGGGCTTGGCCTTGCTGCACCGCTACCGCAACAAGCGCGAAGGCACGCGGTTCGAGGATCTCTACCAGCTCATCGACGACAACGAGAAACTGAACGCCGAAATCCTCGGCAAGGCGCTACGATTCGGCGCGATGCTGTGGATGTCCGACACCTCTCAGGGCGGCGCCAGCCTGTCCTGGCAGCCCAAGAAGAAGCATCTGGTGCTGACGCTGAGACGCGAGACCGAACCGCTTTTCGGCGAGGTCGCGCAATCGCGATTCCAGTCGCTCGCCTCGTCCCTGTCGGCCACCACAGAAGTGGCGGTGATCAACTGATATTTTCCCGGTGAAACAGTCAGTTACGCAGGCAGGCTAAAGTTCTACCTCACCTTCTGGCGCCGCCGGGTCTTCGCCCATTTCCTCGGGCGTCTTGCGCCGCAGTATGATGTCGCCGTTGGGCATCATCTCGGGCGGGTGATAGACCGACCAGTCCTCGACCTCGGCCAGCAGGTCACGCATTGCCGGCCCCATTTCGGCGGCGAAGTCGCGCAAGGCGGGGCGCATCTCGTCCGCGAGACCCTGAAGCTCTTCCAAAGCCGGTTCCATTTCCTGCATCATGCCGCGAAAGAACATTTTCGCGCCTTCTTCGATCAGGTCGAACCCCTCTTCCTCTTCGGTTTCCGGAAGCGGCTCGGGCGTCTCCTGCGCCGCCAGCGGGCTGAGAGGCAGGGCAAGGGCAAGAATGAGGGCTGCGCGTGTCATGCCCCTAATATAGGCACAGCACGCGCGTCTGAGAAGGGTCAGAGCGCGATGTCCAGCGTGACCGGGAAATGATCCGAGGCGGTCAGCAGCGCGTGGCGCAATTCCGGCACCTCCCAGCAGCGCGGATCGTCGAAGGGATGCCAGATGCGCCAGACGGGATCGCGTGCGCGCAGGTCAGGCGACACCATGATGTAGTCCAGAAGCGCCTGCAGGTAGCGTTTCTGGTGCCCGAGGTAAAAGCGCGCCGTGGTCGGCTGCAACCCCAGCCGCCGCTGCAACGCCTGCGCGGCATTGGGGTCGTAGAGCTTCGGCTCGGCGTCCCCCAGCACGATCTCGACCGAGGACCGGCCGAAAAGGTCCTCGTATTCGTCCAGCCCCGGCCCGTCGTTGAGATCGCCCAGCACGATGAGGCTCTCGCCCGCCGCCAGATGCTCTTCGATCCGGGCGCGCAGCCAGATCGCCTGCGCCAGCTGCTTGCGGCGGTTGGCGATGGACAGGCGCATCACCGCGTCGCGCCCCTGCGCGCCGTGCGGCGCCTTGGATTTCAGATGCGCGCCGATCAGCCGGAACGCGGTGCCGCCCGCCGAGACCGCCGCCAGTTCCAGCGGCGGCTTGGAGAAGCGCACCACGTCGCGGGTGCGGTCGACGTCAAGGTCGATGTGAAAGATCCCGTCGAAGCGCGGCGCGGCCTCGCTCTGCCTCGGATCGTGCCGCACCTCCAGCCGGTCGGGGTCGTACATCAGGGCGATTTCCTGTTGGGTGTCGTTCACGAACCCCATGACCGCCGCCCGTGCCCGCAGATCGAAGGCGCGCGCAAAGCTTTCCAGCGCCGGGATCGTGCTGCGGCGGCGGTGGGTGTCGGGCGCCTCGATCACCATGACCGCGTCCGCATCGAGCGCCGCAAAAACAACCCCCAGGGCCTCGGTCTGCTGCGCGCGGGTCACGTTGTGCCGCGCCGACCAGCCGTCGTTCATCAGAAGCTGCCCGCCGTCGTCGAACAGCGCGTCGAACCATTCGACGTTGTAGGTGGCGATGCGCATCTCAGGCGGCGGTGCGCGCCTGGATCTCTTCCCAGGCCCGGTTGATCGCCACCAGGCGCTTTTCGCTCATCTTCACCGCCTCTTGCGGAAGGCCGCGCGCGACCATGCGGTCGGGGTGGCTTTCGCGGACCAGCCCGCGCCAGACCTTGCGGATCTGCGGCAGCGGCATGTCCGGGCTGACGCCAAGCACAGTGTAGGGATCGGGCGCCGCATCTGGCACAAATCGCGCCCGCAGTTTGCGGAACTCGGCTTCGGGCAGGTCGAAAATCTCGGCCACCCGCGCGAGGAAGGCATCCTCTTTCGGATGGTAGGTGCCGTCGGCGATGGCGATGTGAAACAGCCCCTCGAGCAGGTCGCAGAGCGTACCGCTGGTCTCGCGGAACATGGCGCGGATGCGCTGCGCGTATTCCTCGAATCCCGCAACATCCTGCCGCGCGAGGTTGAAGACCCGCGCCGCCCCCGCCTCGTCCTCGGGCGCGATGTGGAACACCTCGCGGAAGGCCATGACCTCGGCGCGCGTCACCAACCCATCGGCCTTGGCCATCTTGGCCGAGAGCGCGATCACAGCGATGGTGAAGGCGACCGAGCGTTCCGGCGGCGTGCGCAGCCGTTCGAAGACAGCCGACAGCCCCTCGCCTTTGGCAAGGGCGGAGACGGCCTGGGTGATGCGGGACCAAATTGACATTGTGTCACTCTAAAGCGCCGCCGGGCCGTTGTCAGTGCGACAATCAGAGAATTTTCTGCATCAGCACAAGGTCGATCCAGCGCCCGAACTTGTGGCCCACTTCCGGAAGCCTCGCGATCTCCTTGAACCCCAGCGCGGCGTGGAATTTCACGCCTGCCGGGTTCTCCGCGCTGACCCCGGCCCAGAGCGAATGCACCTCTTCGGCCCGCGCCGCATCCATCAGCGCACGGCCCGCGCCCTGCCCCCAGGCCGCTGGCGCGAGCACGATGGAATGCTCCTTTGTGCGTGCATAACCCGGCCCGCCGCGAAACGGGAAATAGGTGGCGAAGCCCGCCACCGCGCCGTCCATCTCCACCACCTGGAAGGCGGGGCCGCGCGCAGCGATATCCTCGGCGATGCCTTCGGGCGTCTTCAGCAGCGTGGTGAAAGTGATGGCGGTGGATTCGATCACCGGGTTCTGGATCGCGGCGATGGCGGCGGCATCGCCTGCCGCGGCGGGCCGGACGATCATGTCAGCACCTTTTCGCCCTCGGGCGTGGCGAATCGTGCCCGCAGGCCCGCCGCTCCGGCCTCGAATCCGACGCGCGGATCGGCAAGGTACGGCGCCAGCAGGTCCTGCAGCGCCCCGGCCTCTGGATGGGTCACGGTCAGCCGGTCTAGCCGCAGGCCGGGTTCCGAGAGGGTGTCGCCGGGGATGGGCGCGGTCTGCCATTCGATCAGCGCCGGAAAGAGCCCGCCCCAGGGAAGACGCCCATCCCCGGGCACCGCCATGCGCCAGCGCAGGTCGCCGCGCGACAGCGCTACCGGCTGGCCCGCCTTCGGCAAGGCCTGCAGCGCGGCGTCGAGGTCGTCCACCCGGCAAATCCACTTGTCGAGCCGCGGCGCGCCGGTGAAGTCATCCAGCCCGAACCAGCGCGGGTATCCCGGCGCCTTGGCATCGGGGTCGATGGCGATGGCTTCAAGGTAGAGCCCCGCCTCGAGCCCCAGCAGCGCATTATGGGTGGCGAAATGCGGATGACGCCCGCCCGGGTGCAAGACGCGGCCCAGCGCAGCCTCTGCATGGGCCTGTGCCGCCTCCAGCGACGTGCCCAGCACCGCCAGGTGATCGAGCGTCAGCATGGGCTCAGCCGCGTGCCTCGCGGATCAGCCGCAGGATGTCCTGCGCCGCCTCGGGGATGTTGGTGCCGGGGCCGAAGATCGCCTTGACGCCCGCATCCTGCAGGAACGTGTAATCCTGCTGCGGAATGACGCCGCCGCAGATCACCAGGATATCCTCGGCGCCGGCCTCTTTCAGCGCGCGCACCAGCTGCGGCGCCAGCGTCCGGTGCCCCGCCGCCTGCGAGGAAATTCCCACCACGTGCACGTCGTTGTCGACCGCATCCTGCGCCGCCTCTTCCGGCGTCTGGAACAGCGGCCCCACGTCGACGTCGAAGCCGATGTCGGCAAATGCGGTGGCGATCACCTTGGCGCCGCGGTCGTGGCCGTCCTGTCCCATCTTGACCACCAGCATGCGCGGGCGGCGGCCTTCCTCCTCGGCGAAGTCCTCGACCGATTTCTGGATCGCGGCGAACCCCTCGTCGCCCTCGTAGGCGGCGCCATACACCCCTGCCAATGTCTTCACCTCCGCGCGGTGCCGTCCGAACACCTTTTCCATCGCCATGCTGATCTCTCCGACCGAGGCCCGGGCGCGGGCCGCTTCGACCGCCGCTTCGAGCAGGTTGCCGCCGTCCGCCGCGCGGCGGGACAGCTCTTCGAGCGCCGCGGTGCAGGCGCCGTCATCGCGGCTCGACCGGATGCGCTCCAGCCGCCGCACCTGGGATTCGCGCACCTCGTCGTTGTCGATGTCGCGGATGTCGATCGGGTCTTCCTTGTCCTTGCGATACTTGTTGACCCCGACGATCACCTCGGTGCCGCGGTCGATATCGGCCTGGCGCCGCGCTGCCGTCTCCTCGATCCGAAGCTTCGGCATACCGCTGGCCACGGCCTTGGTCATGCCGCCCATCTCGTCCACTTCCTCGATGATCGCCCAGGCGGCTTCGGCCAGATCATGGGTCAGCTTTTCGACGTAGTAGGAGCCTGCCAGTGGGTCGACCACGTTGGTGACGCCGGTTTCCTCCTGCAGCACCAGCTGGGTGTTGCGGGCGATGCGGGCGCTGAAATCGGTGGGCAGGGCGATGGCCTCGTCCAGCGCGTTGGTGTGCAGCGATTGCGTGCCGCCCAGCACCGCGCTCATCGCCTCGTAGGCGGTGCGGATGACGTTGTTGTAAGGATCTTGTTCCGACAGCGTCACGCCGCTGGTCTGGCAATGGGTGCGCAGCATCTTGGACTTGGGGTTCTGCGCGCCCAGTTCGGTCATGATCCGGTGCCAGAGCATCCGCGCCGCGCGCAGCTTGGCCGCCTCCATGAAGAAGTTCTTGCCGATGGCGAAGAAGAACGACAACCGCCCCGCGAATTTGTCGATGTCCATGCCGCGGGCCATCGCGGTTTTCACGTATTCCTTGCCGTCGGCGAGCGTGAAGGCCAGTTCCTGCACAAGGTTCGCGCCGGCCTCCTGCATGTGGTAGCCGGAAATGCTGATCGAGTTGAAGCGCGGCATCTCGGTGCTGGTGTATTCGATGATGTCCGCGATGATCCGCATCGACGGTTCGGGCGGGTAGACATAGGTGTTGCGGACCATGAACTCCTTGAGAATGTCGTTCTGGATCGTCCCCGACAGCACCGACTTGTCGTGTCCCTGCTCTTCGCCTGCGACGATGAAGTTGGCGAGGATCGGGATGACCGCGCCGTTCATCGTCATCGACACCGACACCTGGTCGAGCGGGATGCCATCGAAGAGGATCTTCATGTCCTCGACGGAATCGATGGCGACGCCCGCCTTGCCCACGTCGCCCACCACGCGAGGGTGGTCGCTGTCGTAGCCGCGGTGGGTGGCGAGGTCGAAGGCCACGCTGACCCCCTGCTGACCGGCGGCGAGGTTGCGGCGGTAGAAGGCGTTGCTTTCCTCGGCGGTGGAAAAGCCCGCATATTGCCGGATCGTCCAGGGCCGTCCCGCGTACATCGTGGCCTTCACGCCGCGGGTGAAGGGCTCCGCCCCCGGCAGGCTGCCCATGTGCGGCAGGCCCTCGACGTCCTCGGCGGTGTAGATCGGCTTGACGGCGATCCCTTCCAGCGTCTGCCAGGTCAGGTCGTCGACGCTGCGCCCGCGCAGCTCTTTCTCAGCGATCTTGCGCCACTCTTCGGGTGTCTGTGTCATCAGCGGTTGGTCCTCTTTCCAGCAGATCCGGCGGCCAGGTGGTCCTGGTCTTGTCCGGTTCCGGTTCCTCGATGTAGCGCGCGAGCCCGTCGGCCCCGGCGCGCAGCCAGTAAAGATCGTCCGCATAGGCCGCGCGCAGGTGCAGGGCTTGAAGCGGCGAAAACGGCATCCAGCGGCCCGACCGGGCGCCCAGTCGCGCCGGGTCCTCGCCGCGCGCCGCCATGACCTCGGCCAGGGTGGGAACGTCCGGCGCCCGGTTGCACCATGGTCCGTCCGCAGGCGCGGCAGGGGGAAAGAGCATCCCCGTCGCCCGTTGCAGCAGCCGGTCGGGATGCGCGGCGAAGCGTTCGAAAGGGGTCACCAGCAGTTCGGTCCCGGGCATGGCGCAGGACAGGTCCGACACGACCTGCCGCCAGCTGCGGGACGCCGCGGCCAGCGCCGCCAGCGTGTCGGCATCCGGGCACGGCACGCCGCGCGGCAGCAGGTAGGCCAGCAGCGAAGCCCAGTAGCTGTCGAGCGAGCGGATCTGCAGCAGCGCGCGGCGCGGTTGGCCAAAGGCATGGTGAAACCGGGCGACCCGTTCCCCGGCTTGTGGGTAGAGCGACCGTTCGCGCAGGTTCCGGCGCGGCGTGCCCAGCATGTTCTCGTCGCTGACCAGCAGCACCGCGGCACCGCGCCGGGCCGCCGCCGCGCAGGACAGGGCCACCCGACCCGCCGCGCGCCGCCCGCGAACGGAATTGCTGGGCTGCTCGGGCAGATCGTGAAACTGGCCCTTGCGGGTGCGCTGCGGCCCCCAGAACCCGATCCCCTGGCCCGAGAGGGCCGCGCCCGATTGCCGCATGTAGGTCTGAAAGCTGGTCGAGGCGCAGCGATGCGCCCCGAGGTGCAGGATGATGTCCAAGGCCGTGTCCGCCGTTGTTGCAAGTCACGGCGATCATGACGCGGCACCCCTGACAAAGCCCTTAACGTTAAAATTTTCACGGGTCCCGGTCACTTGGCCGTTCGCAAAGCCGCGCGGGCTGCCTATATTTGCGGGTATGAAAACATGCTTAACACTTGCGCTCGCCCTCGGTCTTGCCAGTGCCGCGTCCGGCGTGTCCGCGCAGTCCGCCGGCAGCAGCGCCGCACCGATCCAGGCGCCGGTCCAGACCGAGGAGATGATTCTCGATGCCGCGGAGGTCGATCTGAACGACCTGCTCTGGCTCAAGCGTCCGCTGGTGGTCTTCGCCGACAGCCCCGCCGATCCACGGTACGTGCAGCAGATGCAGCTGCTGACCGAACGGCTGGACGTGCTCGACGAACGCGACGTGGTGATCGTGACCGACACCGACCCCGATGCACGCAGCCAGCCGCGGCGGCAGCTGCGTCCGCGCGGCTTCATGACGGTGGTGCTGGCCAAGGACGGATCGGTGGTGCTGCGCAAGCCCGAACCCTGGGCGGTGCGCGAGCTTACGCGCAACATCGACAAGCTGCCGCTGCGCCAGCAAGAGGTCCGCGACCGGCGCGATGCCTTGCGCCAGTAGCGCCGCACACCTATATACAGTATAGCGCAAGGAGGCGTGAGCATGGAAAAAGACCCCAACATCCCGTTCACTCCGATCCCGATAACCGGCCGGACCGGCCCGCGTCCGGGCTACTGAGCCGCGCGGCCTCTTCGGCTCCGGCGCGGTCGCCTTCGGAGTAGAGCTTGATCAGCCGCAGCGCATGCTGACCCGACAGAAACGCCTGTTTCCGCATCTCCAGGTAATCCGAATACATCGCGATCCGGCGCGACTGGTCGAATTCCTCTGACCGGAACCTGTCCCCGCGCATGTCGTCGCACAGCGCGGAAATCGCCTTGATCAGGCTGTAGTAGGACACCACGGCGTCGATGGTGACGCGCGGCAGCACCTCGATCTCGTCCAGCACGGCGTTGTAGATGTGATCGTCATGTTCGCGCGGAACCAGCGGAATGAAGCCCGGTTCGGAACGCATCCGCGCCAGCGTCTGGTTGCCGTGCGCCTCGCCCTCGCCCGCGTCATACAGATTGTTAAGCGCATTGCCGATCTCGGCATACAGCGCCTTGTGATAGTCGCGGGTCTTTTCCGCCTTGTCGCGCTGCTGGGCATTGGCCGCGAAGATCGCCGTGGTGAGCCAGCCGGTGGCAATGAAAAGCCCCGCGATCAGCGCCTGCCAGACCCTTTCGTCGAGGTCCAAGAACCGCGCCACCAGCAGCAGCATCAGCCCCATCGCCGCGGCCACCGGCAGCCCGATGGTGACGAAGAACTGGAAGATCAGCCGGCCCGCCAGACGCTCCTCCGACCCGCCGCGCCAGACAAAGACCCCCCACAGCGCCAGAAGCGCCGCGAGGCCGGCCATCGCCGTGGTCTGGGCGGTGTCGGACATGCGTTATTCGAACTCCATGATCACGTCGTCGACCGCGAGGCTGTCGCCTTCGCCGGCGTTGATCTTGCTCACCGTGCCCTTGCGCTCGGCGCGCAGGATGTTTTCCATCTTCATCGCCTCGATGGTGCAGAGCGCCTGACCCTCCTGCACCTCGTCGCCCACCGCGACGTTGAGCTTGACCATCAGGCCGGGCATCGGACAGAGCAGCATCTTCGAGGTGTCAGCCGCCTCTTTCTCGGGCATCCGCCGCGCCAGTTCGGCCTGCCGTGGCGTGCGCACATGGACCTTGAGGTCCGCGCCGCGCGACCGGATGCGGAAGCCGCCCGAGACCTTGCCGACCTTGAGCACCAGCGGGTGGCCATTGACCTCCATGCTGGCCAGCTGGTCGCCCGGTGTCCAGTCGCCCGCGACGCGCATTTCGGTGCCGTCGTCGAAACGGACGGTGGCGGCGCCCTTCTCGGCGGCGATGCTCAGGTCGAAACTCTCGCCCTGCAAGGCCACGTTCCAGCGGTCGC
>Ga0114903_1000212_pt1 | contig 38592 bp, 36 predicted proteins | sample MalvirDeepMed_s2_FD_87289 | JGI IMG/M metagenome (GOLD analysis project Ga0114903, IMG submission 87289) | Marine viral communities from the Global Malaspina Expedition - Malaspina viral metaG DeepMed_s2 | ecosystem: Environmental > Aquatic > Marine > Oceanic | place: Mediterranean Sea...
GATCGGCAACGCGGTGCGATATGGCACGCGGGCCGAGGTGTCAGTGCAGATGACCGAAAAGTCGCTGCGCATCCGCGTGGAGGACGACGGGCCGGGCATCCCGCCCGCGCAGCGCGAAGAGGCGCTGCGGCCCTTCGTGCGGCTCGATCCCGCGCGCAACCAGGACCGGGGGTCGGGGGTCGGGCTGGGACTGGCCATCGCGGCGGATATCGCGCGCGGGCATGGCGGCGTCCTGCGACTGGGTCAGAGCGACCGGCTGGGTGGTCTTTGCGCCGACATCGTCATCGCGCGGTGACGGCGGATTTGCTCAAAATTCTAAAAAAATACAATAAAATCAACTGATTTTGCCTTGAATCCGCCATCCGCGCTTCACGCTTTGGTCTCTGCCGGGAGGGTATCTGACAGGGCTCACGCAGCGGGGTCCGCCCCGCCTCACCGAACCCCGAAGGAGACCCCGATGAAAACCGCTTTGCTCGCCTGTGCCCTCGTGGCCGTCACCGCCACCTGTGCCACCGCCGATATCCAGGGCTTTGCCACCGGCCTGTCCCGCGACATCGACGACGTCAGCGTCTGGACCGTTGCCGGCGGCCCGCCGCAGAATTTCCAGGGCGACTACTACACGACGTCGAACAACTGCACCTATCGTCGCGCGCAGGCGCCGGGCTATGCGCCCAACTGGATCCTGGTGCTCAATCCGCATCATATCGGTCGTCCCAGTGCCCACCGCGGCTGCCCGGGAATGCTCTGACAACCCATTTCGGTATGTCTTGAGACATGGCGTTTACCGGTCTGGAAAATCTCCCGGTTGCCGGAATTTCCGTGCAGCCGGGGGCTATTTTTTGCTTTGCGTCTTGGGTAGCTTGACCGCCGGGCCGCAGGGAAAAGCGGCGCAGGAACGAGGGGGACCGGACGGCGCATGCCAGCGTATACCTTTTTCACCGACGCGCGGCTTGGCGATTGCGGCACGGGCGGGCTGATGCATCTGCCGCGCTATTACGAGATGATTCACGGCGTCATCGAAAACTGGTTCGAAGAGGCGCTGGACTGGCCGATGGGGCAGATGCAGGGCAGCGACCATCTGGGGCTGGTCACCGTCGATCTGACCACGGAATTTCCCGCGCCCAGCCGGCTGGGCGACCGGCTGGCCTGGAAACTATCGGTGACGGACATCGGGCGGTCGTCGATGCGGTTGCGGATCTCCGCGGATACGGGCGGCGATGCGCGGGTGCGCGCAGCCCTGACGCTGGTGCTGGTCGAAACCCGTGCGGTCCGCAGCCGGCGCTGGCCCGATGCGATCCGCGCCCGGGCCGAGGATTTCATGCTCGCGCCGCCGCCGGACGCCGCGGGCTCAGCGGACTGACTCGACAGCGGCCCGCGCCGAGGTTTCCAGGAATCGTGCCAGCTTGTGCCGGTCCAGCGGTTTGGGCAGCAGTTCGAGCCCGCGGTCGGCGCAGGCCTGGCGCAGTTCCGGGGCACGGTCGGCGGTGACGAGGGCACAGGGGAGGGTGCCCAGGTCGCGGGCGATCTCGTCGTAAAGCTCGAGCCCGGTCAGCCCGGACCCCAGCCGGTAATCCAGCAGCAGCGCATCCGGCGCCAGGTCCAGGTCGCGCAAGAGCTCTCGCGCAGTGACGGCGTCTTCGGCCTCAAGCACGTTCACCCCCCAACTTTCCACAAGGATGGTGATGGCGCGGCGCAGTTGCGGGTCGTTCTCGACCAGCAGCACGATCAGCCCGGCATGGGCCAGCCCGGTGGCATAGACCCGCCGGGCGCTTTGCGTGCGGCGCGGGGCGGCGCGATCGACGATCGGGACGGAGACCATGAAACACGCTCCGCGTCCCGGTTCGGACCAAAGCCCCAAAGGATGGCCCAGCCGCGCACAGGCGCGTTCCACGATGGCAAGGCCCAGGCCCAGACCGTCGTTGCTGCTGGCCGCGGTGTCGAGCCGCTTGAACTCTTCGAAAATGGTGCCCTGGTCGGCTTCGGCGATGCCGGGCCCGGTGTCCCAGACCTCGATCCGGGCCGATCCGCCGCTGCGCCGGGCACCGACCACGACGCGGCCGGTGTCGGTGTAGCGGATGGCGTTGGCCATGAGGTTCTGCACCACCCGGCGCAGGTATGCCGGATCGGTTTCAACGGTGAGTGAACTGTCCAGCACCCGCAGCGTCAGACCCTTGCGGTCGGCCATGACCTCCATCTCGTCGCGCAGCGGGGCGAAGATTTCGCGCAGCGCCACGGGCCGGATGTCGAAGCTCAGCCCGTCGGATTCCAGCTTGGAGATGTCCAGCAGCGCGTCGATCAGCTGCTCGGCGCTCGACAGGGCGGATTCGGCCTTGCCCAGCACCTGCCGGTCGCGGTCGTCGGGCAGGCGGTCGGCCAGCGAGGACAGGAACAGCTTTGCCGCCGACAGCGGCTGCAAGAGGTCGTGGCTTGCCGCCGCGACAAAGCGCGACTTCGACGCATTGGCGCGCTCCGCGGCGCTCAGCGCGTCCTCGAGTTCCAAGGTGCGCTCCATCACACGCTGTTCGAGGATCTCGTTCAGATCCGACAGCTTCTGTGCGGCCTCGCGTTCGGCGGTGACATCGGTGACCGAGATCACGAACCCGCCGTCGGGCATGCCGCGGCCAAAGATCTGCAGGCTGGACTGGGCGCCGTCGCGGACCTCGAAGGACACCGGCGGGCGCGGTCCGGCGGCCAGCGCCCAGAGGCGGAAGCCATCGCGGTCGAGGCCGCGGACAAAGCGGAATTCGTCGTCGAGCTGGTCCAGCAGCCCGATGAAGGTCACGCCCAGCTGCAGGCGCCGGGCGGGCAGGGACAGCAGCGCCCCCAGCTTCTGGTTCCAGCCTACCAGCCGCGCATCCTCATCGAAGATGCAGACGCCCTGGTTCAGGTGGTCGAGCGTGGCACGGATCATCCGCGCCTGCTTGTCCTTGAGCCGCGTGCGCTCCTGCCGTTCGAGCCGGATGAGGTCGGTCACGTCGGTCTGCAGCACCACGGTGCCGCCCGTGGCGGTGCGGTGTTCGCTGACCTGGACCCAGCGGTCCTGGCTCAGCTGCACGTTGAACATCACGTGCCGGTCCCTGTGCCGCTGGATGCGCTTGGCGGTCCAGCTTTCGGCGGTTTCGCCCTTGGGCAGGGCCAGATGCGCCGAGCGGCTGACCTGTGCGACGTATTCGGCAAAGCTCAGCCCCGGGTCGAGCCGCGGTACCGTGTCGCGGAAATACCTGCAGAAACGCGAATTGCACATCACCAGCACATCCGCCCCGTCGAAGAGGGCGAAGCCCTCGGACACGGTTTCGATGGCATCGGCCAGGTTGCGGCGGGCCGCCTCGGTTTCCTGGTTGGCGCGGGCCAGCTGCGCGTTGCTGTCGTGCAGCAGGTCCAGCGTCCGCTCCAGCTCCAGCGTGCGTTCGCGCACGCGTTTTTCCAAAAGCGCCGCACGCTCGAACTGCGCATAGGCGGCGCCCGACTGCGCGGTGTCGTATTCCACGCGTTTCATCAGCGCCGCGGCGATGGTCTGCAGCTTGGCGTTCTGTTCCTCGATGCTGTCGGCGGGGTTGATCAGCGACATGGGCTAGCGGTCTTCGTCCTCGGGCGGGTAGATGGCGACGCCGGTGAAGGTCTGGTTGACGTGCAGCGCGCCGATCTGTTCGCCGTAGGTGTTGAAACCGATCACCCGCTTGTCGCGCAGGATCTGCGACAGTTCGCGGGTCTTCTGGGTCTGGCCCGCCTCGATCTTGCGCAGGATGCAGTCGCAGCCGAGGATATGCTGCGGCGCGCCCTCGCGTTCCAGCGCATCCAGTTCGCGGCGCAGGTGGCCGGCGATGTCGGTGTGATCGGCCAGCGTGAGCACCATGCCCTCGTCGATGGCGGAAAAGAAAATCAGCTCGCCGTCCTCGGTCACCTGCCGGATGGCGCGGACGTGGTGGCTGTCGCCTAGCCTGACCACCACCGGATGGGCGGCAAAGATGAAGGGATCGAGCTGCGTCGGGTCCTTGCCCAGCAGCCGCGCGTATTCCGCCGCTGCGGGGGCACCGTTGATCTGGCTCACCAGCCGCTGGTCGAGCTTTGCGCGGGTCACCACCATGCGTGTTTCCGTCGGTACGAGGTGATCGAGGCTGAAAACCTTCGCCCGGCAGCGGCTGCGCACCAGCGCGACAAGGGCCGCGTTCTGCACCACCGCGCCGTTGCGCGACAGGTAGGTCTGCCTGAAGCTTGTCCCGTCGCCCGAGGACCCGCCGAAGAGCGGCATCGGACCCAGCCCCGCGGCCAGCATCGCGGTCAGGTTCTCTTCGCGCATCGACAGCCCGTCGACCATGAGGAACACGAATTCCGAGGTCATCTCGGGCGCCTGACGGGTGAGCGCCAGACGGCGCTGGATCAGTTCGTCGATCACCGTCTGCTCGTCCAGCGTGTCGAGCCCGTCGATCACGTAGCTCACCACCGAGAACAGGTCGGACGGGTAGCCTACGGCGATGATCTGGCCGTCCTCATAGCCGTCTCGACCCAACTCTCCGGCGGTGGTGCAGGCCAGCACGTCGGCCTCTCCGAAGCGGCCGATGGCGGCGCGGGTCAGCGCCTGGAAATCCGCCTGCGGAGAGATGAAGAGGCAGACCAGGTCGAGCGCCCGGTCGCCGAGATCGGCGCAGATCGCGTCGATCGGGGCAGGGTGGTCGCAGGCCACCTGCGCGACGCAAAGCGCCGCATCCTGCCGGGCGCCGTCAGCGGTCGCGTCGCGCTGTGCTCCATCCACTGGTCACCTGTCCTCCCGGGATCTCCCGTGCCACGATAGGCGCGTCATTCGTCGCCTGGCAAGACCTTGGAAAACCGGGCCTCCTGCGCGATCAGCACCGCCTGGGTGCGGCTGTGCACCCCGAGCTTGCGCATGATCGCGGTCACATGCGCCTTGACCGTGGTTTCGGCAATCGACAGGTCGAAGGCGATCTGCTTGTTGAGCTTGCCCTCGCAGATCAGCGACAGGATGCGTGATTGCTGATTGGTGAGGCTCGCCAACCGCCCGATGGCATCGCCCGGCGTTCCGTCGCCGTCGCTGCCGCCCTCCGGGTCGATATAGCCGTCGGGGACGAAGGTTCGGCCCGTCTCCAGCGCCTCGATGGCGCGGCGGAACACGGCGCGCTGCGAATGTTTCGGCACGAATCCATCCGCCCCGGCCTTGAGCGCGTGGCAGATCATCCGGTTGTCCGCCATGGAACTGGCGATGAGGATCGCCGACCGCGGCGCCGAATGGCGCAGCCGCACCAGCCCATCGAGCCCGTTCACATCCGGCAGGTTCAGGTCGAGGATGATGAGGTCGCTCGGCTGTTCCTCCAGCGCCGACATCGCCGCCTCGAGCGTGCCGGCGGTGCGGACGGTGTCGAAATCCGCGATGGATTGCAACGTCAGCGTCAGCGCGTCGCAAAAGAGCGGGTGGTCGTCGACCACCAGGGCCGAGGTCGGGGTCTGGGCGCGGGGGTGCATCGCTGCGTCGGTCATCTGCGGGTCCTTGGCCTTTGCCGTCAGCCTACTGCGGCGCGGGCCACGGGTCACTTGTCGAAAGGTCTTATTTGTACCGATGCCCGCACCTTGTTCGGCAGCCTGTTGCGGCCATTGAAGACGATGTCTGTCAGGGGGCGGGCAAAACCGACGTTTGTGCCCCATTGCTGACCCAGATCGCGAACTGGACACGAATGCGGATGCTCGGGCGTCTTCCTGCGACTGTCCGGAATGCGCCCTTTACAGACGGCCCCCCTTTCCTCCAGGCACGGAATCGAGGCCGCCACTGGCGGCCGCCGTGCCAGCGCCGGACCGGCCCCATGGGCCGGCGCTTTGTCCGTCTTGGGCACTCAGCTCTCCGCAACGACGGACCTGGCGACCATAAAGCGCATCAGCTCAGCCGCCAGATGCGCCGTCCCCCGGTCCGGCGCTGGCACGACTGGGCGATGTCCGCCTCGTCTGCACTGCAAATCCTTGCCCGTCCCGTGTCGAAGGTCCGGTGCAGGGCGGGCATGTTTGGCAATCGGCACAGGATTGCCAGGCTGGGTCGATTGAAGATATCGACCCGAGGGCGAGGGTCGCTTTGGCTCGGCTTTCGACTGCGCCCCCGGGAAAATGGAAAGTCCGATTCAATGCCGCGGCCCTTCGCGGACTTGGCTTCGGCCCGTCCGGCGTGCTTCGCAGCCAGGCCGCTGGCCTTACCGTTCGGGCAACAGCCCGCGCGGGCTGAACCGCAGCACCGCAAGCAGGATCACCCCCATGGTCAGGAGCCGCATATGCTGGACCGACTCCTGAAGATGCGTCTTGAGCCAGGTGCCGTCCGCCATGCCAGCCGTCACCGCGCCCATCACCGCCTGTCCGATGGGTTCGACCTGCACCCAGAGGAACCAGATCAGGAAGCCGCCCAGCACCGCGCCGAAGTTGTTGCCGGAGCCACCGACGATCACCATCACCCAGATCAGGAAGGTATAGCGCAGCGGCTGGTAGGTGCCGGGCGTCAGCTGCCCGTCGAGGGTGGTCATCATGGCGCCCGCGATGCCGCAGATCGCCGAACCCAGCACGAAGACCTGCAAGTGCCTGCGTGTCACGTCCTTGCCCATGGCCCGCGCCGCGGTCTCGTTGTCGCGAATGGCCCGCATCATCCGGCCCCAGGGCGATTTCAGCGCCAGCTGCGCCAGCGCCAGCAGCGCGATCAGCACCGCGGCGAACAGCAGGCCATAGCCGAATTTCACGGTGAGAGTCGATGCGGTCGTCGGATCGACGCCAAACCCGGCGGCGCGTTCGACGAAACCGGGATCGTTCTGCAGGTCGATCTCGTAAGGCACAGGTCGGGGCAGGCCGATCACGTTTTTCACGCCGCGCGCCAGCCAGTCCTCGTTTTTCAGCACGGCGATGATGATCTCGGCGATGCCCAGCGTCGCGATGGCAAGGTAATCCGACCGCAGACCCAGCGCCGTCTTGCCGATCAGCCAGGCCGCGCCCGCCGCCAGCAGCCCGCCCATCGGCCAGGCCAGCAGCACCGGGAGGCCGAGGCCCCCGAGGTATCCGGTTGCCGCGGCGTCGATAGATTCGACCGCCGCGACGCCCGGATCAAAGACCGCGCGATACAGGAAAAAGCCGGCCAGCAGGATCGCCGCCACCGCCCAGCCGCGCCAGCGCCGCGCGAAACGCGTGTAGGCGAGCGCCGCCGCCGCGATGGTCAGCGCCCCAAGCGCCAGCCCCGCCAGAACCCCGACCCCGCCGGCACGCCAGGCCTCGGGCACCGGCGGCATCGACACCAGCACCACCGCCAGCCCGCCGAGCGCGACGAAGCCCATGACGCCCACGTTGAAAAGGCCCGCAAAGCCCCATTGCAGGTTCACGCCAAGCGCCATGATCGCGCTCACCAGCCCCATGTTGAGGATGAGCAGCGCCGAGTTCCAGCTTTGCAGCACGCCGGTGCCGACGATCAGCACCAAGACGAGCGCGGCCAGAAAGAAACCTCTGAGCGATCCGGTCATACCGATTTCCCCTGAAACAATCCCGTCGGCCGGAACAGCAGCACGATCAGCAGGATCACGAAGCTCACGGCGAACTTGTAGTCTGTGGACAGAAGCTGCACCAACCCGTCGGGCTCGAGGCCCTGTGGCAGGGCATGGCCCAGCACCTTCTTCCAGGCATAGGTGATCCCTACTTCGCTGAACGCGATGACGAAACCGCCCGCGATGGCCCCCAGCGGGCTGCCAAGGCCGCCGACGATGGCGGCGGCGAAGATCGGCAGCAGCAGCTGGAAATAGGTGAAGGGCTTGAAGGTCTTGTCGAGCCCGTAGAGCACGCCCGCGACGGTCGCGAGAGCGGCGACGATCAGCCAGGTCACCCGCACGACGCGGTCCGGGTTGATGCCGGACAAGAGCGCCAGGTCCTCGTTGTCGGAATAGGCGCGCATCGACTTGCCGGTGCGGGTACGGTTCAGGAACCAGAAGAGCGCCGCCACCACGATCACCGCCGTCACCACTGTCAGTGCCTGGGTGCTGCGGATCGCGAGGCCCTCTTCCAGCCCGGTCATCTCCTTGAACTGGCGGGCGTTGATCAGGAACCGTGCGCCGTCGTCGAAGCGCTGGTCGTCCGGCCCGATGACAAAGCGGGTGAGGCCGTTGTAGACGAACATCACCCCCATCGACACGATCACCAGGATCACCGGCTTGGCTTTCTGTGCGCGGTAGAAGCGATAGACCAGCCGGTCCGTCGCCAGCACCAGCACCGCCGCGCCGGCTATGCCGAAGGGGATCGCCAGCAGCGCCGTCGGAAGCGGTCCCAGCCCGATGCCCGCGCCCTGGAAGCCCCAGGTCACGAGGATCGCCACCATCGTGCCAAAGGCCATGGTGTCGCCATGGGCGAAGTTGGAAAACCGCAGGATGCCGTAGATCAGCGTCACCCCCAGCGCCCCCAGCGCCAATTGGCTGCCATAGGCGATGGCCGGAACCAGCACGAAATTGGCCAGCGCCACGAAGGCGTTCAGCAGGTCCATCTCAGTCTCCTTCGCATGTGCCGAGGTATTGCCCGCTGGCCTCAAAGGTGCCGGTGCCGCGCAGGTCCTCGGCCAGGTAGGCCAGGGCCCGCCCGCCGGCCTTATAGGTCACGGTCAGATGCGCGGCACGCTCCGGTGCCGTCGCGGCCAGCACCGTGCCCTGGTCCGAGCTTTCGTAATGCGCCAGCGCTAGCGTTTCGCCGTCCCAGACCAGCGTGCCGGGGATGTCGTCCTTCGGTGCGCGCACGGAAAAGGCCAGGTCGCTTGGAATGCAGGCGCCGCTTGGCGCCTGGCAGAACGCCGTCATCCGGCAGTCTACCTCTGCCGCAGCGGGGGACGCGGCCAGGGTCGCAAGCGTCAGCGCCCGGATCATCGGCGTTCCTCGCACTGGCCCAGGTAGCTCACCACCATCGGCCCGTCGGTGTAGTGCACGGTGTAGCGCGTGGCCCCGTCCGGCGCGCGCGTCAGCAGGTGTCGGGCCTCGAACGGCCCGCCCGAGAGTGACATCGCGCCGCTATCCATCACGCCCAGCATCTCGACCGTGCCGGCCTCGAAGGCCAGCTCGGCCTGCACGGTCATGCTCTGCGCATCCATACCCCCGGCGCGCCCCTCCAGCGTCGCGGAAAAGCCGCCGGCGACACAGCCTTCGGCTTCGAGGCATTCGATGCCGAAGCCGCAGGAGAGCGCGATCTCGTCCTGCACCGGCGCCTGCCGGATGCCAAGCTGCGCATTGCCCCCGTTCCCGGACAATCGCCCGGAGAAGTCGCCGGCATTGCCCTGTGCGAATCCCGCAGGCGGGCAGGCCGCCATGACGGCTGCGATCACGGCGACGGCCCCCCTCACTCCACGTCCTCGCACCGGCCCTGAAGCGGCGCGGCAAAGGCTGCGTCGGTCATCTCGGCACGCCCGTCGGGGCCGATCACCAGAAGCGCCTGGCCCTGCCGCCGGTCCTCCGCCCAGAAGCCGCGCACGCCGCCCTCCATCAGGAAGGGCTCGGCCACGTATTGGGTGCCGTTCTGAATGACATAGCTGCGCAATTTCTTGGGCGGCTCGTCGGGGCTGGTGGGGGGCGCGAACTGCCGCCGGTCGATGTCGAAGCGCAGATCGACTGGGGTGCCGTCGGCGCTGTGAAGCGCACAGGCGATCCGGTCGGCAAAGGCGGGCAGGGCGCCCAGGGCCGACAGCGCCGCCGCGGCGGCCAGGGTGTGCGCCCGAACCCTCATCCGCCGAGAAAACTCCGCCGCACCTCGGGATCGGCCAGCAGGGCCTTGCCGGTGTCGGTAAAGGCATTGCGGCCCTGGACCAGCACATATCCCTTGTCGGCGATCTCCAGCGCCTGCCGCGCGTTCTGCTCGACCATCAGGATCGAGATCCCGGTCCGCGCCACTTCGATGATCCGGTCGAAAAGTTCGTCCATGACGATGGGGCTGACGCCGGCGGTGGGCTCGTCCAGCATCAGAAGCTTCGGCTGCGTCATCAGCGCGCGGCCCACGGCCACCTGCTGGCGCTGTCCGCCCGACAATTCCCCCGCCGGCTGGCGGCGCTTGTCCTTGAGCACCGGGAACAGGTCGTAGACCTGTGCCATGGTGCCCCGGAAATCGTCCCGCCGCAGGAAGGCGCCCATCTCCAGGTTCTCTTCCACGCTCATCGAGGTGAAGACATTGCTGGTCTGCGGCACGAAGCCCATGCCCTTGGCGACCCGAGCCTGCGGGCTGAGCGCGGTGATGTCCTCGCCGCCCAGCCGTACCGCCCCCTCGCGCAGGTCCAGCATCCCGAAGACCGCCTTCATCGCCGTCGACTTGCCCGCGCCGTTCGGCCCGACGATCACCGCGATCTCGCCGCGGTCCACCGACAGCGTGCAGCCATGCAGGATATCCGCGCCGCGCCCGTAGCCGCCGGTCATGGCCTCCCCGATGAGAAACGGCTCACTCACGCACCGTCCCCCTGCTTCTCTGGTTCAAAATAATCTCAGAGAGCACGAGAGAGTCGTTCATTGAAGGCGCCATTGGTTCAAGCCCAATGGACGACGTCTCTCGTATCAGCCGCAGGCCGATCCCGATACCGGTCAAGACGCGGCCTCCTTGTTCTTGAGCCCCGTGCCCAGGTACGCCTCGATCACCGCCTCGTTGCTCTTGATCTCTTGAATCGTGCCTTCCGCCAGCACCTTGCCCTCGGCCATGACGATGACCGGATCGCAGAGCCGGCCGATGAAGGCCATGTCGTGCTCGATCATGCAGAAGGTGTAGCCGCGCTCGCGGTTGAGCCGCAGGATGGCGTCGCCGATGGTGTTCAGAAGCGTGCGGTTCACGCCCGCGCCGACCTCGTCGAGGAACACGATCTTGGCGTCGACCATCATCGTGCGTCCCAGTTCTAGCAGCTTTTTCTGGCCGCCCGAGAGGTTCCCGGCCTTTTCGTCCTTGAGATGCGAAATGGTCAGGAAATCAAGCACCTCGTCGGCCTTCTTCAGAAGCGACGCTTCTTCCTGCGCGATGCGTCCACGGTGGAACCAGGCGTTCCACAGGGTCTCTCCGGATTGCTGGCCCGGCACCATCATCAGGTTCTCGCGGCAGGTCATCGAGGAAAATTCGTGCGCGATCTGGAAGGTGCGCAGCAGGCCCTTGCCGAACAGCACATGCGGCGGCAGGCCGGTGATGTCGGCGCCGTCCATGGTCACGCGCCCCGAGGTCGGTTCGAGAACGCCCGCGATGACGTTGAAAAGCGTGGTTTTTCCCGCGCCGTTCGGTCCGACCAGCCCGGTGATCGACCCGGTGGCGATCTCGAGGCTGGCGCCGTCGACAGCGCGAAAGCCGCCGAAATGGCGGTGCAGGTTCTCGACCCGGATCAAATGAACATCCCCTTCGCGGCACCCTTTGCCGGGTGCGCCCTTCTGGTGGGCGGCGGCCCGGAACCTCCCGGGCCGCCGCCAGTGTCAGGTCTTCAGCGGAAGTCCACCGTCTCGAAGCTGGAATCGGTGATGGTGTAGTGGCGGTAGGTGCCCGCCGCTTCACCCGGTCCGATCAGTTCGACGTTGGTGGCGCCGACGTAGTCGATGTCGCCGCCTTCGGCGAGAATCTCCAGGGCCTTGCCCAGCTCGCCCGGCAGGATCGGCTCGCCCGGCGCGTTGGCCACGTCCAGCAAGTTGGCCGCAACCGCCTGGGACGTCGCCTCGCCGCCCTTCATCATCGCCAGCGCGATGAGCGCGGCCGCGTCATAGCTTTCGCGTGTAAAGGACGACTCGCCGTTGATGCCGGCGGCCTCGGTGATCGTCGCGAAGGCTTCGGCACCTTCGCCCTGGCTCCACGGCACGGCGCCGAAGGAGCCTTCCATGCCGTCGCCCAGATCGGCCAGCAGCGCGTCGCCGTACATGCCGTCACCCATCATGAAGGTGTCGAAGGCGCCGGTATCGAGCGCCGCCTGGATCATGCCCTTGCCGCCGGAATCCGAGTAGCCCAGCACCACCAGCAGGTCGCCGCCGGCCGAGGCCAGGGCGCCGATCTCGGCGGAGTAGTCGGCCTTGTTGTCCTCGTGCGGCGCGTTCAGCGTGACGGTGCCGCCGTTGGCCTCGAAAGCCTCGATGAAGCTGTCAGACAGGCCCTTGCCGTAGTCGTTGTTGGTGTAGGTCACGGCCACGTTCTCGATGCTCTTGTCGGCCAGCAGGCTGGCCAGAACGACGCCCTGGCGCGCATCGGACGGCGCGGTGCGGAAGAAGAGGCCGTTGTCCTCGGCGGTCGACAGCGCCGGCGAAGTGGCCGAGGGCGACACCATCGGGATGCCGTTGGCCAGCGCCACGTTGGACAGGATCGCGCCCGTGACACCGGAACAGTCGGCGCCCATGATCGCCACGACGCCATCGGTGGTGACCAGGCGTTCGGCGGCGGCGGTGGCCGCGGCGGCATCGACACAGGTGCTGTCGGCGCGCACCGGGGCGAGCGTCACGCCGTCGAGAAAGGCACCGCTGTCGTTGACTTCGGTCATCGCCAGCTCGGCGCTGGCGGCCATCATCGGCGTCAGCGATTCAATCGGGCCGGTGAAGCCGAGGATCACCCCGATCTTGGCTTCCTGGGCATGGCTCGCGGCAAAGGCCGCGGTCGCCGTCAGTGCAGTGGCGGCGGTGGCCATCAGCATCTTTTTCATGGTTGTCTCCCTGGTTGGAACATGCGTTCAGCGCGAAGCCTAGACCCGGTTCCGGGAAAAGAAAAGTGGTTTGAAACGGGGGGATGCCACGGCAACCGCGGGGGGCGAAACGCTCAGATCGACAGCCGCGTGGTGTGGCTGCCGCGCTCGCGATAGGGCGTTGTGTCGTAATGCGCGCGGTAGCATTTCGAGAAATGCGAGGGGCTGGCGAACCCGCAGGCGAGCGCCACGTTGATCACGCTCATGTCGGTCTGCATGAGCAGGTTCCGCGCCTTCTGCAGGCGCAGCTCCATGTAATAGCGCTTGGGGCTGCGGTTGAGGTAGCGGCGGAACAGCCGTTCCAACTGCCGGGTCGACATGCCCACGTCCGAGGCCAGCACGGCGGGGCTGATGGGTTCCTCGATATGGGCCTCCATCATCTGGATGACCTGGCTCAGCTTCGGGTGGCGGACGCCGATCCGGGTGGGCACGCTCAGACGCTGGGTATCCTGATCGGTGCGGATGGTGGAATAGATCAGCTGATCGGCCACCGCATTGGCCAGCTCCTCGCCGTGATCGTCGGCGATGATCGTCAGCATCAGGTCGATGGACGAGGTGCCTCCCGCGGTGCTCATCCGGTTGCCGTCGACGACAAAGACGGACTTGGTGAGCCTCACCTCCTCGAATTCCTCGGCAAAGCTGTCCTGGTTTTCCCAGTGAATGGTCGCCTTCTTGCCGTCCAGCAGCCCGGCCCGGGCCATGGTGTAGCTGGCGGTGCAAAGCCCGCCCATGCGCAGCCCGCGCCGGGCCTCGCGCCGCAGCCAGTTCAGCAGCTTCTTGGTGGTGCCCTTCTGCACGTCGAGCCCGCCGCAGACCATCACCGTGTCGTCGCGCATGAGCTCGGGCAGATCCTCTTGCAGCTTGAATTCGGTGCCGGCCGAACAGGCCACCGTGTCGCCGCCTTCGCCGGTCACCACCCAGGAATAGAGTGGCTTGTTCGCCATGCGATTGGCGATGCGCAGCGCATCCATCGCGGCGGCAAAGCAAAGCAGGGTGAAATTGGGCAGCAGTACAAAGACAAAGCGGCGCGGCTTGCCGGTGGCCTTGACCTCGATGATCTGGCGCTGTGCGTCCATGGCGGTGTTCCTTTGCGGACATGCCCTGCGGCAACGGTGGAGACACTTGCCCAGACATGGCGATTTGCGTCAAGAGACGACGTTTAATTCATATATGGCCACCGGGTCGATGGTTTTGTATAGCTTGCCCTCGCTAACGCTAACGACGTGACCAACCGACCGGAGACAGCAGATGACCGAGTGGCAAAAGACGACCTGGCGCACCAAGCCTCGGGTGCAGATGCCCGACTATACGGATACCGCAGCCCTGAACGCCGTCGAGGCGCAGCTTGCGAAATATCCGCCGCTGGTCTTTGCCGGCGAGGCACGCAAGCTCAAGACCGCGCTCGGCGCCGCGTCGCGCGGCGAGGCGTTCCTGCTGCAGGGCGGCGACTGCGCCGAATCCTTCCAGCAGTTCAGCGCCAACGGCATCCGCGACACCTTCAAGGTGATGCTGCAGATGGCCATGGTCCTGACCTTCGGCGCCAAGGTGCCGGTGGTCAAGGTGGGCCGCATGGCGGGCCAGTTCGCCAAGCCGCGCTCGGCGCCGACCGAGGTCGTGAACGGCCAGGAACTGCCGAGCTACCGCGGCGACATCATCAACGAGCTGGCCTTCACCCCCGAGGCCCGCATCCCCGATCCGCAGAAGATGCTGCAGGCCTACACCCAGGCGGCGGCGACGCTGAACCTGCTGCGCGCCTTCTCGACCGGCGGCTATGCCGACGTGCACCAGGTGCATGCCTGGACACTGGGCTTCACCGACCGCGAAGAGGCCGAGAAATACCGCGAGATGGCCAGCCGGATCTCCGACACGCTCGACTTCATGAAGGCGGCTGGGCTCGAAAGCAGCTCCAACCACAACCTGCAGACGGTGGATTTCTACACCAGCCACGAATCGCTGCTGCTGGAATACGAAGAGGCGCTGTGCCGGCTCGATTCCACCTCCGGCAAGTGGCTGGCGGGGTCCGGCCACATGATCTGGATCGGCGACCGCACGCGGCAGCCGGACGGCGCCCATGTGGAATTCGCCCGCGGCGTGCTGAACCCGGTGGGGCTCAAATGCGGCCCGACCACCACCGCCGAGGATCTCAAGATCCTGATGAAGAAGCTCAACCCCGAGAACGAGGCGGGCAAGCTGACGCTGATCGCGCGTTTCGGTGCGGGCAAGGTCGGCGAACACCTGCCGCGGCTGATCAAGGCGGTGCGTGAAGAGGGGGCGAAGGTCACCTGGGTCTGCGACCCGATGCACGGCAACACGATCAAGAGCAGCTCGGGCTACAAGACCCGGCCCTTCGACGCGGTGCTGCGCGAGGTGCGGGATTTCTTCGCCGTGCACAAGGCCGAGGGCACGATCCCCGGCGGCGTGCATTTCGAGATGACCGGCGACGACGTGACCGAATGCACCGGCGGCGTCCGCGCGGTCACCGACGAGGACCTGAGCGACCGCTACCACACCGCCTGCGACCCGCGCCTCAACGCGTCGCAATCGCTGGAACTGGCGTTCCTGGTGGCCGAGGAACTGACCAGCCTGCGCAGCGACCAGGCCGTCGCCAACGGCTGAGCCACGGTCCGCAAAACGCGAAAGCGCCCCGGTCGTCGAAACGGGGCGCTTCTCTTTTGGCAAGGTGGGTTACAAATCCGCCCTACATCCCGACGCAGACTTCGGGAACCGCGCGCCGCGCCCCCCGTTCTCCGGTTTCAAAAACCTCGGGAGAGGCGGCCCTGCCGCCGATGGGGCAGCGCCCCAGCACGCGCGGCACGCGCGTCCCGATGCGCGACGGTCAAGCGGCCTCGGTATCGCCGCCGAAATCCTCCGGCGACAACAGCGCCAGCTGATCCTGCGCCCAGGCTTGGGTGTTGTACTTCTCGACCACGCGCCGCAGGTCCTTCATGCGCATCCGACGATTTTCCTCGGACATGGTCAGTGCGGCTTCGATGGCGTGATCCATGTTCTTGTGCGAATAGGGGTTGGTCAGGATCGCAGAGCTCAGCTCGATCGCCGCACCGGCGAATTCCGACAGCACCACCACGCCGTCCTCGTCGCTGCGGGCGGCGATGAATTCCTTGCAGACAAGGTTCATGCCGTCCGCCAGCGGCGTGATCCAGACCACATCTGCGGCGCGGTAGTAGCTCACCAGGTCGGTGAAGGGGATGGCGTTGGAAATCAGCGACACCGGCGTCCGCTCGAAGGTGGCGAAGCGACCGTTGATACGCCCGGCGATTTCCTCGATCTCGCGCTGAATTTCCTCGTAGGCGGTCATGTTGCGGTTGGCCGACACCGAGACATGCAGAAGCTTCACCGTCTCGCGATACTCGGGGTGCTTTTCCAACAGCCGCTCGAAAGTCAGAAGCTGTTCGGCCCCGCCCTTGGTGTAATCCGTGCGCCCCACCGACAGGATCAGCCGTCGCCCGCCCATGGCCTTGAGGAAGCTTTCGGTGCGTTCGCTGGTCTCGGGCCGCTCTGCCACGCTTCGGATGTAGCCGGTGTCGACGCCCACCGGAGACACGCCCAGCCGGACGGTCCGCTCTTCGGTTTCGATCTGTTTCGGCACCGTGCGGTCCGACAGGGCCGAGCCTTCGGAGATGAAATCCGGATCGACCGCGATCCGCGGCACCTGGCCCACGTCGCGAAGCGACCGCACGACCGAGACGAAGTTCGAGGCATAACGCGGAATGTGAAATCCCACGACGTCACAGGCCAGCAGGCTGTCGATGATCTCGCCGCGCCAGGGCAGGACATTGAACATGTCGGCGGCAGGGAAGGGGGTGTGATGGAAGAAGGAAATCCGCAGGTCGGGGCGCAGCTGGCGCAGGATCCCGGGCACCAGCCAGAGGTTGTAGTCGTGCACCCAGACGGCGGCGCCGTGGTCGGCTTCGGCGGCGGCAGCCTGCGCGAATTCCTGGTTCACATGGCGGAAGGTGTCCCAGTCGACCGGGTCGTAATTGTACTTTTCCTTGAAGCCGTGCAGGATCGGCCAGAACGCTTCTTTCGACGTGACGTGGTAGAAGCTGCTGACCTGCTCCGCGGTCAGCGGCAGGCGTGAAACCGTGTACTTGCCGAAACTGTCCTCGATCTGCACCACCCGTTCGAACTGCGGGTTGGCGGGGTCCTCGGCCTGTTTCCAGGCGACCCAGGCAGCGTTCTCGACACGGCCGAAAAAGCTCTTGAGGGTCGGCACGATCCCGTTGGGGCTCTTGTTTTCCTTGAAGACCGTTTTGCCGTTTTCCTCCACCTCTTCATAGGGTTGACGGTGGTAGACGATCACCAGATCGCTGGGCATGTCAGTCTCCTTTCGGCACGGGATGTTGATGTCTATACGCGATGGCCTCGAGAATACCGGCGGCCCCGACCGCTTCCGCCGCGTAGACTGTCGGCACAGTTTCAACGTGTGACAGAAGTTCGGGTTCCGACCCGCCGACCGCCACGGCCGGAAGGCCGCTGACCAACATAGACAGATCGTTTAGCGTGTCACCCGCCGCCAGCACCCGGTCCTCTTCGATCTCCAGATGCGCCACCAGCTTGCGCAGGCTCGGGCCCTTGCTGATGCCGCGGGGCAGAACGTCGAAATACTTGTTGTCCGACACCAGGCTGTCGTGGCCCAATTCGGCGACGATGTCATGGGCGTCGGGCCGGAACGCCTCGGGGTCGAGGTCGTAACTGACACGGAAGCGGAACTCCGTGGGTTGCAGCGCGAGGCCCGGATGGCCGTCGAGCGCGGCGCGCACCCTGTTGCCCGCGTCGTTCCAGGTGTCAGAGATATCGCGCTCCAGCGCCGCGATCGGTGTGATTTGCCGGTCGTCGACCTTTGCGATGGTCGTGCCCACGTCGCCGATCACGTATTCCGGCCAGGGCACTCCTCCGTCGCACAGTTCGGCGATGAATTTCGGATCGCGCCCGGTGACGAAGATCAGCCCGACGGTCTGCCGGTTGTCCTCGATCCAGTCGTAAAGCCGCCGGCGGTCCGCGTCCGAACCGCCCAGAAACGTGCCGTCGAGATCGGTCGCCAGCACGAAGCGTCGCGCGTGCATCGGCGGCCGGGAAGTGCCATTGCTCATGTGGTGCCTTGTTGTGTCGAAGGATGGGTCAGCGCGATGTCGAGCGCGCGCGGCTCGGATTCGATGGGCCGTGCCCAAAGGTCCGAAAACGCCTGGTTCAGGTCCGCGCCTTCGTAAAGGATAGCGTGTACGGCTTCGCAGATCGGCATGCGCACGTTGATCCGGCGGGCAAGGTCGACGACGGACACGGCGTTCACCTCGCCTTCGACCACCACCGGTTTGCCGTCGAAGCAGTTCTGCCGCGGGATGCCCCGGCCCAATTGCACGCCCAGCGACATGTTGCGCGAGGTGGTCGAGGAACAGGTCAGCGTCAGGTCGCCAGCGCCCGAGAGGCCCGTCACAGTCTCGCGCCGTCCGCCTAGGGCCTCGGCCAGGAATTTCATCTCGTCGATGCCGCGGGTGATCAGGGCCGCACGGGTGTTCTCGGCAAAGCCCGCGCCGGTCATCATCCCGCAGGCGATGGCGATGACGTTCTTCACCGCGCCGCCGATCTCGACCCCGATGAGGTCGTCCGACACGTAAGGTCGGAACACCGGCGAAGACATCGACACCGCCAGCCGGGCGGCAGGGCTTTCGGCGGGACTGATGCGATCGCGGTAGCTGAAGTTAAAGGCGACGGTGGCGGCGGTGGGATGTCCCAGCGCGGTTTCCTTGGCGAAAGTCGGCCCGGAGAGCGCGCCGACCGGGTGGCCGGGCAGCTCTTCCTCCACGAGGTAGGACAGCAGGTAGCCGGTGCCCCGCTCGATCCCCTTGCAGCAGAGCGCCAGCGGCACGCCTTCGGGCAGGTGCGGCCGGATCGACGCGCAGACCTCGCGCAGGGTGCGCGACGGCGTGACGATCAGCACCGCGTCGGTGCCGTCGAGCGCGGCCTGGAGGTCGCAATAGGGGGTGATGTTGTCGTGCAGGCTGACGTCCGGCAGGTAATCAGGGTTGGTGCGGCTGTCCGCGATCTTGGCCGTCAGGTCGGGGCGGCGGCCCCAAAGCCGCACGTCGCGCCCGGCGCTCGCGGCGACCATGGCAAGGGCGGTGCCCCAGCTTCCCATGCCGAGCACGGTGATCCTGTCGTAGGGCGCGGCATCGACCACGCCGGATTGATAATTTTGCGAGGGCAGGGGATCGTTCAATCCTTGTCCGTCCATGTCTTTTCACTGTCCAATATGCGCCGCCAAGCCCGACAGGCGCGCCTCCGAAGCCGGGCGCAGGTCCGCAGTTGCTCGCTGTTAACGCTCTCACTGGAGGCTAGGCCCCGCGGACACCAAGTCCAGTCATCACCGCGTCCGTTGGGGCGTCCGGGCCACCCCAGCCACGATATGCACAAAAAATGGGCTGAATTACCAGTCAAAAGCACGATTTCGCAGCGGCAGCATAGCAAAAACGGGGGTAAAACGGCTTTTTCCGTGTCGCCGTGCCCCATAGACGCTTTTCGAAGCGATTTTTGGCGCTTCCGGCAAGTCATTGGGTTTTATAGAAGAAAATAAAAATGGAACAATGCGCGTCCCGAGGGCCTTTCTCCTCCGACCACCATATTTTGACAAAAGGTCGCCAACTCATACCTTTTTGTCAGATGCCGCGATGCGGCGACAGCAATCGTAATGACGCCAAGGAGTGCCACAAGATGGATCCGAAGAGTTCCAGTCCCCGCAAGCCCGTTCGTACTGCGATCTTTCCCGTCGCCGGCCTCGGGACCCGTTTCCTGCCCGCCACGAAGGCCACACCGAAAGAGCTGCTGCCGGTGCTGGACCGGCCGTTGATCCAGTTTGCGATCGACGAGGCGCGCGCTGCGGGGATCGAACGGATGATCTTCGTCAGTCATCCCAGCAAGTCGGCCATCGAACGCTATGTGCGCGAGGACGAGGAACTCGACGAAGCGCTCCGCGCGAAGGGCAAGGACGCTCTTGCCGATAATCTGTCGGACAACGCGCTGAGCGACGGCGAGGCAGACGTGCGCTTTGTCATGCAGCACGAACCGCTGGGTCTGGGCCATGCGGTGCTCTGTGCGGCCGAAGATGTGCTCGACGGTCCTGTTGCGGTGATTCTGCCCGACGACCTGATCCTCGGCGAACCGGGCTGTCTTTCGGAAATGATCGCGGCTTATGAAAGCGGTGCCAACGGTCACATGGTTGCGACGATGCAAGTCGCTGACGACGCGGTCAAAAGCTACGGGATCCTGTCGGTCACCGGGCGCGACGGTCAGGTTCTGATGGCCGACGGCATGGTCGAAAAGCCCGATCCGGTGGATGCGCCGTCGCGCCAAGCCGTGGTCGGGCGTTATGTGCTGGACGGTTCGATCTTCGAAGAGCTCAAGACCCAGGAACCCGGCGCGGGCGGCGAAATCCAGTTGACCGATGCCATTGCGCGCGGCGCCGAACGTGTCGGGCTGTGCGGCTTCCGGTTCAGCGGCACCCGGTTCGATTGCGGATCGAAGGAAGGCATGCTGGCGGCGATCCTCGCCTATGCGGGCGAGAAGCCCGAATATCAACAGGTGCTGGGCAATTCCGCTGACACCTTGTTGGCCGCCGAGTGACGACGCGAACGGCACAGGCCGCTGCCAAGGTGCGGCGTGTCAGTCGTCGTTCGACACCACGACCCGCAGATAGGGCGTGCCGCTTTTGGGTCGCTCCGGCGAGGGCCTTGTAAAAGGCGCCGCATCCTCCGCCATCGCGCGAGGCGCGGGCGCGACGGGCGGCGTGGGTTGGTCTTGGCGCGGAAACAACTTGCCGCTCGGTGTCGGCGACACCCGGACCGTGGAAATCTCGAACCGTCGCGGCGTTCGCCCGATCCGGCCCTTGGTCACGAGACAGCCCAAGGCGCGGCTGACCTCGCCCATGTCCGACCGCAAGGGAAAGAGCGCCAGCTCTGCTTCGAGCGGATGCTTGCCAAACCCCGACTCGCCGCGCAGCGTGATCCGCAGCACGGCGGGACCCGAGAACAGGGCTTCCAGAGCCTCGGCCAATCGTTCGCGATCTTCGGGGGCGAAAAGCGCGCTCAGCGGCATGCCCGCCACCTCCATCCCCATCAGGTCTGTCAGATGCGACCCGGCCACCCGCAACTTGGCGAGGCGCGGCGAGATGCGTTCGATGAGAAAGGCGAATTCCAGCGCGCCTTCGATGCCGCGCGGGTCGATTTCGCTTCGCAGCGGCACATCCTCGGCGCCGCAAAGAGCCATCCAGTAGCTTTCGACCTCACGCAGCGGTGCCAGGTACCGATCGTTTTCCCGCCCCATCAATGACACCACAGTCTTCCTTTCGATCCCGTTCAACAGGTCCATCGCGACTCTCCTTGCTGTCGATTGGCAGGGAACCGAAGGACCTCCGGTTCACTGTGCCTTAACAATCCTTGCCAAACTCTTAATAGCCCGGATCGGGGCCAGATTTCGCCTCAATTCGGTCCAAAGGGTTAACGGCGTGCCCCGGCGCAGGGCGCTTGCACCGCTGCGCGGCATTGCTTAGGCACTGCGGTCAGGAGGACGGAACACCATGCGTCAGTCGATGACCGGATATGCGGCCGGGCAGGGCAGCCACGACGGCCTGAGCTGGGTCTGGGATCTGCGCAGCGTCAACGGCAAGGGCCTGGACCTGCGTCTGCGGCTGCCCGAGGGCATCCCGGGGCTCGAAGCCGGGCTGCGCGCCGCCCTGACGGCGGCGGTCGCGCGGGGCAACGTCACCGTCGCGCTGCGTCTGCAGGGCGGCGCGGAGGACGGCGCGCTGCGCCTGTCGGAACCGCAGCTGGCGCGCGTGCTGGACGCGCTGACACGGATCGAGGCGGAGGCGATGGAGATCGGCCTGTCGCTGGCCCCGGCCACCGCGGCGCAGATCGCGGGCTTGCGCGGCGTGCTGGATAGCGGCGGGGCCGAGGCCGACCTCTCGGAGCTCTGCCCGGTGCTGCTGGCGGATTTCGAACCGGTGCTGGCGAGTTTCCTCAAGATGCGCGGCACCGAGGGCGCGGCGCTGGAAACCGTGCTGAACGACCAGCTGGACGAGATCGCGACCCTCACCGAAAACGCCGCCGCCCAGGCGCAGGAGCGCGAAGCAGAACAGGCGAAACGGCTGCGCGGGCAGCTGGCCGCGGTGATGGACAACGCTGCCGGTGCCGATCCGCAGCGCGTGGCACAGGAACTGGCGCTGATCGCGGTGAAATCCGATGTGACCGAAGAGATCGACCGCCTGCGCGCCCATGTGGCCGCCGCGCGCGGCCTGCTGTCCGCCGAGGGCGCGGTTGGCCGCAAGCTCGATTTCCTGATGCAGGAATTCAACCGCGAGGCCAATACCTTGTGTTCCAAGGCGGGCTATCCGCCGCTCACGACCACCGGTCTCGCGCTCAAGACGGTCATCGACCGGATGCGCGAGCAGGTGCAGAACCTGGAGTAACCCATGAGCCAGCGCCGCGGCCTGCTGATCATCCTGTCCTCGCCTTCGGGCGCGGGCAAATCGACGCTTGCGCGACGGCTGCGCGACTGGGACCCGTCGATCGTCTTCTCGGTCTCGGCCACGACCCGGCCGCCACGCAAGGGCGAGATCGACGGCGAGCACTACCACTTCCTCAGCGATGCGGCATTCAAGAAGCAGGTGAACGAAGAGCAGATGTTGGAGCATGCCCATGTCTTCGGCAATTTCTACGGCTCGCCGCGCGGCCCCGTGCAGGGCGCCATCGACCAGGGCCGCGACGTTCTCTTCGACATCGACTGGCAGGGCGCGCAGCAGATCCAGAATTCGGCCTTGGGGCCGCATACCCTGTCGATCTTCCTGTTGCCGCCGTCGATCACCGAATTGCGCCGCCGGCTCGAGGCGCGCGGCCAGGACACCGCCGACACCATCGCCAAGCGGATGCAGAAAAGCTGGGACGAGATCAGCCACTGGGGCTCCTACGATTTCGTGCTGGTCAACGAGGATCTGGACGACACCGAGGCGCGTTTGAAATCCATCGTCGCCGCCGCCCGGCTGCGGCGGTCGCAACAGCCCGGCCTGACCGCGCATGTGCGCAACCTTCAAAGCGAATTCGAGGAGGGGGACTATGACCCTGTATAGCCTGGACGGCCACGCGCCGCAGATCGACGAAGACACCTGGATCGCGCCCGGCGCGCATGTGATCGGGCGGGTGGTGATGGAGCCCGGATCGTCGGTCTGGTTTGGCTGCACCCTGCGCGGCGACAACGAGGAAATCCGCGTCGGCGCGGGCAGCAACCTGCAGGAAAACGTCGTCTGCCACACCGACATGGGCTATCCGCTGACCATCGGGCCGGGTTGCACCGTGGGGCACAAGGCGATGCTGCACGGCTGCACCCTGGGCGAGAATACCCTGATCGGCATGGGGGCCACAGTCCTGAACGGCGCGAAGATTGGCCGCAACTGCCTGATCGGTGCGGGCGCGCTCATCACCGAAGGCAAAGAGATCCCGGACGGCAGCCTTGTCATGGGCATCGGCAAGATCGTGCGCGAACTGGACGAGGCGGCGATCGAGGGGCTGCGCAAGTCGGCGCGCGGCTACCAGGCCAACATGCGCCGCTTCCGTGACGGGCTGACGCCGCTCTGACCCGGCAGCCCCCCGCGACAACGTGAACCGGCTGCCGCGGCGAATCCCATTGGCGCGGCGCGCCGCGGCGCCTATAGTCCGGGCATGATTACAGAGCTCGGACACTTCGCCCTCATCCTCGCCTTCGCGGTCGCCATCGTGCAGATGGTCGTGCCCATGATCGGCGCGCACAAACGATGGCAAGGCTGGATGGCCGTGGCGGAGCCCGCCGCAACCGCGCAATTCCTGCTCACGGCGTTTTCCTTTGCGGCGCTGATGCACGCCTTCATCGTCTCGGATTTCAGCCTCAAGCTGGTGGTCGAGAATTCGCACTCCGCCAAGCCGATGCTTTATAAGATCTCCGGCACCTGGGGGAACCACGAGGGGTCGATGCTGCTCTGGGTGCTGATCCTGGCACTCTTCGGCGCCATGGCGGCCTGGTTCGGCGGCAACCTGCCGCCAACCCTCAAGGCCCGCGTGCTGGCGGTGCAATCCGCCGTCGCCGTGGCCTTCTTCGCCTTCATCCTCTTTACCTCGAACCCGTTCCTGCGGCTCGCGGTGCCGCCCTTCGACGGGCAGGACTTGAACCCGCTTCTTCAGGATCCGGGCCTCGCCTTCCATCCGCCGTTCCTCTATCTCGGCTACGTCGGCCTGAGCATCTGCTTCAGCTTCGCGGTTGCGGCGCTGATCGAAGGCCGCGTCGATGCCGCCTGGGGCCGCTGGGTGCGGCCCTGGACGCTGGCGGCCTGGGTGTTCCTGACCATCGGCATCGGGCTGGGGTCGTGGTGGGCCTATTATGAACTTGGCTGGGGCGGCTTCTGGTTCTGGGATCCGGTCGAGAACGCCAGCTTCATGCCCTGGCTGCTGGCCGCGGCGTTGCTGCATTCGGCCATCGTCGTGGAAAAGCGCGAGGCGCTGAAAAGCTGGACCATACTGCTCGCGATCCTGGCCTTCGGCTTTTCGCTGATCGGGACGTTCATCGTTCGGTCGGGCGTGCTGACCTCTGTCCATGCCTTCGCCAATGACCCAGAGCGCGGGGTGTTCATCCTGATGATCCTGGTCTTCTTCACCGGCGGGGCGTTGACGCTGTACGCCGCGCGGGCAGGCGTCATGCAGGCCAAGGGCGTCTTCGGCACGGTGAGCCGGGAATCGGCGGTGGTGGCCAACAACCTCCTGCTGGCGGTGTCGTGTTTCGTGGTCTTCGTCGGCACCATGTGGCCGCTGGTGGCCGAGATGGCCTTCGACCGCAAGCTGAGCGTCGGGCCGCCGTTCTTCGACATGGCCTTCACCCCGTTCATGATCCTGCTGGGTCTGCTTTTGCCCGTGGGGTCGATGATGGCCTGGAAGCGCGGCAAGGTCGGGCGCACCCTGCGGAGCCTCGTCCCCGCGCTGGTGTTGGCGGTGGCATTGGCGGGTCTCGTCTGGGCGATGCAGACGGGACGCAGCCTGATGGGACCCATCGGCGTGTTCCTGGGTGTCTGGCTGGTGGCCGGGGCGGTCACCGACCTGCTGAGCCGGCTGGGCCAGTCGCGCGACTTCTCGCGACTGGCGCGCCTGCCGCGGGCCGACTGGGGCAAGACAATCGCGCATTCGGGCCTTGGCATCACCATGATCGGCATCGCCGGTCTGCTGGCCTGGGAACAGGAGGACATCCGCGTCGCACAGGTTGGCGAACGGTTTGCCGTTGGCGGCTTCGAACTGCAGCTGGATGACGTGCAGCGGGTGCAGGGGCCGAACTACGTCTCGACCATGGGTTGGGTGACGCTGTTCAAGGACGGCGCAGCCGTGGCCGAGCTGAATCCCGAAAAGCGCAACTACCCGGTGGCGCAGATGCCGACGACCGAGGCGGCCATCGACTACCGGTTCATGCGGGACGTCTACGTGGTCATCGGCGATGCACAGGACGACGGCGGCTGGGTTCTGCGCACCTATATCAAGCCGCTGGCCAACTGGATCTGGGCGGGCTGCCTGATCATGGCCCTGGGCGGACTGGTGAGCCTCACGGACCGGCGCTACCGCGTCGCCGCCGGTGCGCGCAAGACCCGGGCCGCGGCGGTGCCGGCGGAATGAGGGCGCTGCTGATAGCTCTCATGCTGCTGGTCGGCAGCTCCTCCGCCCTGACGGGAGTCTTCGCGACGCCGGCCTGGGCGGTGCTGCCGGACGAGGTGCTGGACGACCCGGCGCTCGAGGCACGCGCGCGGGAGTTGTCCAAAGGGCTGCGCTGCCTTGTTTGCCAGAACGAAAGCATCGACGAGAGCAACGCGTCGCTCGCCCGCGACCTGCGGCTGCTGGTGCGCGAGCGGCTGGTGGCCGGGGACACCGACGAGGAGGTCATCGACTTCATCGTCGCGCGCTACGGCGAGTTCGTGCTGCTGAACCCCACGACCCGCGGCGCCAACTGGCTGCTCTGGGCGGCAGGGCCCGCCATGCTGCTTCTGGCGCTCGGCATCGGCGTCTTCTACGTCCGCGCCCGTGCCAAGGCCCCGGCAGAGACCGAAACCGGCCTGAGTGATGCCGAACAGGCCCGTTTGCGCGAGATCCTGAAGGACTGATCCCGACCCAAGTGACGCCGCGTTTGGCTTTGCCATTTGGCCGCCTTGCGTGTTTGATGCGCCCGAACAGTTCCGGGGGCATCCGATGCAATACGACACGATCCTTTTCGACATCACCGACGACGTGGCCGTGGTCACGCTGAACCGGCCCGACGTGATGAACGCGCTCAGCACCCAGATGCGGGCCGAGATCACCGATGCGGTGACCCGCGGCGGGCGCGAGGCGCGGGTGGTGGTGCTGACCGGCGAAGGCCGCAGCTTCTGTTCCGGCCAGGACCTGAGCGACCGCGGCAATGCCGCGAACCTCGACCTGGAACGCACGCTGCGCGACGAATACGTGCCGATGCTGCGCGCGATCTTCGACTGCCCGGTTCCGACGATTTCCGCGGTGAATGGCGCCGCGGCGGGGGCAGGGGCGAACCTCGCACTGGCCGCCGACGTGGTGATCGCCACGGAAAGCGCCTTCTTCCTGCAGGCCTTTACCCGGATCGGCCTGATCCCCGACGCGGGCGGTACCTGGTACCTGCCGCGGCAGGTGGGGTTGGCGCGGGCCATGGGGGCGGCACTTTTCGCGGACAAGATCACCGCCCGGCAGGCCGAACAGTGGGGGATGATCTACGAGACCGTGGCCGACGATGAATTCGCCGCGCACTGGGCGGCACGGGCCGGGCATCTGGCCAAGGGGCCGACCGCCGCCTATGCCCGCGTCAAGGAATCGATGCGCGCGTCCTTCGGCAATTCTCTCGAAGAGCAACTGGCACTCGAGGCCAAGCTGCAGGGTGAATGCGGCAAGACCCGCGATTTCAAGGAAGGCGTCCTGGCTTTCCTGCAAAAACGCCCGGCGCAGTACGAAGGCCGCTGAACGCCTGCCAGACATGAGAAAAGGCCCGGAGCGCGCGCTCCGGGCCTTTTGTCTTTCACGATGCCCGCGGATCAGGCGTACATCTCTTCCTCCTGGTCCTCTTCCTCGGCGGGGGCGTCCTCGGGCTTGTCCTCGAGCGGCGTGAAGAGGATGTCGTATTGCGACGGCGGCACCTCTTCCTGGGCCGGCTCGCCCTTGATCTTCAGTTCGACATTGTCGATCCGGATATCCTCGTTCGCCGCGGAGATGTCCGAGACGAAGCGGAATTGCACGTTCTCGCTCGCAGTGTCGAGAATGCCGCCCGAATAGGTGATTGCATTGCCGTGGTCGGTGATCTCCTGTCCGGTCTCCGACCCGACCAGCGCCGTGCCCTTGTCGTTGACCACGAAGTTGTCGAGCGTCACCCAGTCGCCGTCGTCGATCTGCACTTCGACCTTGAAGCTGTCCGCGTCGCGGCCCGAGTTCTCGAAGTAGCGCGCGCAATCGGTGCGGGCGTCAAAGCTGAACTCCACGTCGCCGTCAGTCTCGACCTCTTTGAAGTACAGCTCCCCGTCGTCGTAGCCATCGGTCGCCAGCGCGTTGTACTGGACGTCCCAGTCGGTGCGGCCGACCACCGCGTCGCTGTGGGTGGGGTGCCAGACGTGGTTGAAATCCTCGGAAAAGGCGATCTCGTCCACGGTGGGGTCGTCGGTGGTGGTGATCGTCGCGTCGCTGAACTGCACGACCTCGTCCGAAGAGGTGAAGTCGGCCACGATGCGGAACTGCGCATTGTCTTCGACCGTGTCGAGGATGCCGCCGGAATAGGTCAGGTCGCTGAGGGTTTCGCCCAGCTTCTGGCCGGTCTGGTTTCCGACCAGCGCCTTCTGGTGATAATCAACCTCGAAGGTGTCCAGCGTCACCCAGTGGCCGCCGTCGATCTGCACCTGCACGTGCAGCTGATCTTCGAGCCAGCCCGAGTTTTCGAAGTTGTACGCCTTGTTGATCTTGCCTGTCAGCTCGAAGGTCACGGGACCGTCGCTGTCGACCTCTTCGAAGGTCAGCGCGCCGTCGTAGCAGCCATTCGCGGTCAGCTTGCCGTTGGACATGAACCAGCGCGCATCCGAGGCGATGCCGGAGCTGTCGGCGGGATGGTAGACGCCAGAGGGATCGAATTCGAAGGCGATCTCCTGCACCGGTCCGCTGCCCGGCACGCCGGCCAGCAGAACCTGGCCCGCGCCGTCGTCGGAATTGACCACCGCCGTGAGCGAGCTCAGGTCGATGTCTTCGGCGGTGAGAGGGTTCAGGCTGTCGAGGTAGAAGGTGAAGAACCCGGTGCCCACCGTGCCGCTGGTGGAATCCGCGGTCTGGCCGAACTGCACCTTCACGTCGTAATTGTCCTGGGTCGTCGCACCGTTGGACAGGCTGTTCTCTGAATCGGCATTGGCCGAAAAGCCGGTCACGGCCTCTTGGTTGACCAGCGGGAAGATCACCAGGTCCGACGCCACGGCATCGTTGGTGAGGTTGAAGAAGACCCCGTCGAGGTCGAAGTTTGCAGGATCGTCAGGTTCGACCTGGAAAAACAGGTTGCCCTCATCCTCGAAGATGTAGACCCGCACCTGAGGATCGGTCCCCAGCACCACTTCCTTTGCATAGCCTGTCGGCATGGCTTGTCCCCCTTACAAGACAAATTGTGACCATTCACAGGCATTTCTTAGGCGCATCCGTTGCGCGGCGGATGCAATTTGTTTGAAACAATCTGTTTCCGCGAGAAATCGGCAGAGTCGCAAAGTCGCGCTAAGCGGATATGCGAGCAATCGCATTCTCTGGCACGTTTTGTTCCTGATCCGGAAACGCAGTGCCGTCCCGGGTTCAAACTTCCATCTGCATATGCGTCGGATGTCCCGGGTCAGAAACGAAAACGGCCCCGATGTTGCCATCGGGGCCTTGTCATGTGCTGCACCGTCCGCTCAGCGGTTCTCGATATCCGTGTAGTCGCGCAGCGTGTTGCCGAGATAGAGCTGCCGCGGGCGGCCGATCTTGAGCTGCGGGTCGCTGATCTGTTCCTTCCACTGCGAAATCCAGCCGACGGTCCGGGCCACGGCGAAGATCGGCGTGAACATCGAGGTCGGAAAGCCCATCGCCTCGAGGATGATGCCGGAATAGAAATCGACGTTCGGGAACAGCTTCTTGTCCGAAAAATAGGGATCGGCCAGCGCCGCCGCCTCCAGCTCCTTTGCGACCTGCAGGACCGGGTTGTTCTCGACGCCCAGAAGGTCCAGCACCTCGTCGGCGGATTGCTTCATCACCTTGGCGCGCGGGTCGAAGTTCTTGTAAACGCGGTGGCCGAAGCCCATCAGCCGGTAGGGGTCGTTCTTGTCCTTGGCGCGGGCGATGAATTCCGGGATGCGGTCGGGCGTCCCGATTTCCTTTAGCATCTCGAGGCAGGCCTGGTTGGCGCCGCCATGCGCCGGACCCCAAAGGCAGGCGATGCCAGCGGCGATGCAGGCAAAGGGGTTGGCGCCAGAGGACGAGGCCAGGCGCACGGTCGAGGTCGAGGCGTTCTGCTCGTGATCGGCGTGCAGGGTAAAGATCCGGTCCATCGCGCGGCTCAGGATCGGGTTGACCACGTATTCCTCGGCCGGGACGGCAAAGCACATGCGCAGGAAGTTCGACGCATAGTCGAGGTCGTTGCGTGGATAGATGAAAGGCTGGCCGACGTGGTACTTGTAGGCCCAGGCGGCGATGGTCGGCATCTTGGCGATCAGGCGGATCGACGCGACCTCGCGCTGCCAGGGGTCCGAGATGTCGGTGCTGTCGTGGTAGAAGGCCGACATCGCGCCGACGACGCCCACCATGACCGCCATCGGATGCGCGTCGCGGCGGAATCCGCGGAAGAAGTTCTGCATCTGCTCGTGCAGCATCGTGTGGTTGGTCACGCGGTTCTCGAAATCCTCGAGCTGCGCGCCGGTGGGCAGTTCGCCGTAAAGCAGCAGGTAGCAGACTTCGAGGAAGTGCGATTTCGACGCCAACTGGTCGATCGGATAGCCGCGGTGCAGCAACTCGCCCTTGTCGCCGTCGATAAAGGTGATGGTGCTGTCGCAGGATGCGGTGGAGGTGAAGCCCGGATCGTAGGTGAAGGCGCCAGTCTGGGCATAGAGCTTGCGGATGTCGATGACATCGGGACCCGCGGTCGGCGTGAACATGGGCAGTTCGTATTCGGTGCCGTCAATGTTCAGCGTCGCGGATTTTTTGGAGTCTGCCATGAATAGTGTCCTTTGTTCCAAGCTGCCGGGCGCTGCCGGCCTTCTATCCGTCAACGGTCTTGAGAAAGTGTGACCCGGAAGGGATCAGCCGCTCTCAAATTCCGCGGCCCGGCCCAGACGAGACAGGGTTTCGTCGCGGCCCAGGACCAACATCATGTCGAACACGCTCGGGGTGACCGCGCGCCCGGCAAGAGCGGCCCGCATCGGACCCGCCAGCTTGCCGAATTTGGTCTCGTGCGCCTCGGCAACCTGCGTGGTGACACGCTCCAATTCGTCTCGGGACCACGTAGCATTTTGCAGGTGCGGCGTCAACGCGGCCAGTATACTGCGGGATACCGGATCGAGTGCCCTGGCGGCTTTCTCGTCCGGTGAAATCGGCGTTTCCACCAGAATAAAGTGCGCTTTTTCAAGCAGTTCCGGTATGGTCTTGGCGCGGTCCTTGAGGCAGTACATCGCCCGTCCCAACCCGTCCGCCTGACCCGCGGTCAAGGGCGGATCGCCCACGGCGGCGCGGAATTGGGCGATTTCATGCAGCAGTGCAGCATCGTCGGCCATGGCGATCTGCTGACCGCAGATGTTCTCCAGTTTCTTGAAGTCGAGCCGCGCCGGAGACTTGCCGATTCCCGACAGGTCGAACCACTCCTGCGCCTGTGCATCCGTGAAGACCTCGTCGTCGCCATGGCTCCAGCCCAGCCGCGCGAGATAGTTGCGCATCCCCGCCGCCGGGTAGCCCATGGTCTGGTATTCCTCGAGCCCCACGGCGCCGTGGCGCTTGGACAGCTTCTTGCCGTCGGGGCCGTGGATCAGCGGGATATGCGCCCAGACCGGCACGTCCCAGCCCATGGCCGTGTAGATGCCCATCTGCCGAGCGGCGTTGTTGAGGTGATCGTCGCCGCGGATCACGTGGGTCACGCCCATGTCGTGGTCGTCCACCACCACCGCCAGCATGTAGACCGGCGTGCCGTCCGAGCGCAGCAGCACCATGTCGTCAAGCTGGTCGTTGCCGATGCTGACGTCGCCCTGCACCGCATCCCGGATCACCGTCGTCCCGTGCAGCGGGGTCTTGAGCCGGATGACATAGGGCGCGTCCGGGTGGGTCACCGGATCGGCGTCGCGCCAGGGGCTCTGGAACAGGGTGGACCGGCCTTCGGAGCGGGCGGCCTCGCGGAAGGCCTCGATCTCCTCCTGGGTGGAGAAGCACTTGTAGGCGGCCCCCTTCTCAAGCAGCTGATGCGCCACCTCGGCGTGACGCGCGGCACCTGCGGCCTGGCTCACCACTTCGCCGTCATGGTCCAGACCCAGCCAGTCCAGCCCCTTGAGGATCGCGGCGGTCGCCTCGGGGGTCGAGCGGGCGCGGTCGGTATCCTCGATCCGCAGCAGGAACTTGCCGCCACGGCCCCGCGCGAACAGCCAGTTGAACAGCGCCGTCCGCGCCCCGCCGATGTGCAGGTAGCCGGTCGGCGAGGGCGCGAAACGGGTGACGATCTCGGAGGCCATGGGGCGTTAACCTTATGATAACCGCAGGCAGATAGCGTTGAGGCTTCCTTAACCATTGGCCGCAGGGAGGACAAGCATGCGGCGGGTGCTGGCGCGGGTCGAAGCGGGGCTCCTGGGGCAGCGCGGGCATCTCTTTCCCTGGGTGCCGGTGTTCCTGGCGATCGGCATCGGCGGCTATTTCGCGCTGCGGTTCGAACCACCGGTCTGGGCGCTGATCTCGTCCGGCCTTGGCGGACTCGTCCTGATCTGCCTGCACCGCTGGTGCGGCGCGCTTTCGGGAACGCTGCTGCTGGCCGCCGGGCTTGTCGCCTGCGGCGCCGCCCTCGCAGGCGCTCGCGCGCAGATGGTGGCCGCGCCACTGATCGAATACCGCTACTATGGCCCGATCGAGGGGCGCATCGTGGATATCGACCGCTCCGCCTCGGACGCGGTGCGGCTGACGCTCGACCAGGTGGTGCTGGAACGTATGGCGTCCGACCGGCGTCCGGAGCGTGTACGCGTGGCGCTGCATGGGGAACAGGGTTACATCGATCCGGCACCGGGGATGCGGGTGATCCTGACCGGGCACCTCTCGGCGGCCAACGGCCCGGTGGAGCCGGGCGGCTTCGACTTCCGCCGCCACGCCTGGTTCCAGCGCCTGGGCGCCGTCGGCTACACCCGCACGCCGGTGCTGATGCTTGAGGAACCGGGTCCGGGACTGCGCATCTTTGCCGCGCGCATGGCGTTGTCGGAGAGGGTGCAGAACGGCCTGCCCGGAGAGACCGGCGCCTTTGCCGCCGCGATCATGACCGGCGACCGCAGCGGCATGGGGCAAGGCACGCTGACCGCCCTGCGCCACAGCAACCTGGCGCATCTGCTGGCGATCTCCGGCCTGCACATGGGGCTTCTGGCCGGCTTCGTCTTCGGGGTCTTGCGCCTTGGCCTCATCGGTTTCGCCCTGCGCTATCCGGTCAAGAAGTTTGCCGCCACGGGCGCCTTGGCGGTGGCGGCGGGCTACCTCGCGCTCTCGGGCGGCAACGTGGCCACCGAGCGCGCCTTCGTCATGGTCGCCGTGGCGCTGCTCGCGGTACTCTCCGACCGCCGCGCGATCAGCCTGCGGGCGGTGGCGATCGCGGCGCTGATCGTGCTTCTGCTGCGGCCCGAAGCCTTGCTCGGCCCCGGCTTCCAGATGTCCTTTGCCGCCACCACCGCGCTCGTGGCCGTCTTCGCGGCTTTGCGACACATCCCGCCGGACCGCCGCGGGCCAAAGGTGCTGCGGGCGGCCGGGGCGGTGGTGTTGTCCTCGCTGGTCGCGGGGCTGGCCACGGCGCCCGTCGCCATGGCGCATTTCAACATCGTTTCGCATTACGGGCTGCTCGCGAACCTCGTCTCGGTGCCGCTGATGGGGGTGCTGGTGATGCCGGCCGCGGTGCTGGCGGCGCTGCTCATGCCGCTCGGGCTCGACTGGATCGGGCTGGCGTTGATGAAGCCGGGGCTGGACTGGATCCTGGGCGTCGCGCACCGCGTCAGCGGCTGGGACGGCGCGGTGGGCACCGTGGTGGCGCCGGACCCTGTGGTGCTGCCGCTGTTGGCCCTAGGTATGCTCTTCGTCCTGCTTTGGCAGGGCCGCCTGCGGTGGGCCGGGGTGGCGCCGGCGACGCTTGCGGGGCTGCTCTGGGTGCAGACCGACCGCCCGCCGGTCCTGATCGCCTCGGACGGGCGGCTGGTCGGCATCTTGGGCGTCGAGGGCCGCGCCTTGTCACGGGTGCGCGGCAACGGCTTCGCGGCGGAGGTCTGGCTGGAAAACGACGGCGACGGCGCCGATCAACCGGGGGCCGCGGCGCGCTGGCCCGGCGGGCTGGACGCGGCTGTCGTCCGGCATGCGCTTGGGACCGGCGCGCTCTGGCACGTGCCCGGCAAACGCGCCGCAGCGCAGTTCGCGGGGTGCGCCAAGGGCGACGTGGTGGTGAGTTCCGTGCCGCTGCCGCGGCTCGATTGCCTGACCTTCGGGCCGGAGGATCTCGAGAAAAGCGGCGCCGTGGCGCTCTGGCCGTCCGACACGACCCGGCCGCACATGCTCACCGCGCGGCAGGTGTCTGGCCATCGGATCTGGCACGGCGCGCCGGCAGACAGCGCCGTCCGGCTTGCCCACCGCGGTCCCGGGTAACGATCAGTAGGTGCGGATCAACCCGACCAGCCGGCCCTGAACGGATACCGCGCCAAGCGGCAGGATGCGCGGCTCGTAGGCCGGGTTCGCCGCCTCGAGCACGATCATGTCGCCCTTGCGCTGGAAGCGCTTGAGAGTCGCCTCGTACCCTTCGATCTGGGCCACGACGATATCGCCGTTGTCGGCGCTCGACGTTTCGCGGATCACCACGACGTCGCCGTCGTTGATGCCCGCGTCGATCATCGAATCGCCTTTGACTTCAAGCGCATAGTGGCGGCCCTTGCCGCTGATCATCTGGCCCGGCACCGCGATCTCGTCGGGGTTGTCGTTCAGCGCCTGGATCGGTTCACCGGCAGCGATACTGCCCACAAGTTGAACGCTGCTGACGTGCAGATCGGCCACCGGCTGCGCACCGGCGGGGCGGCTGTCGGGACGGTCGCCGTCGATCACCTGCGCGCTGAAACCGGCGGGCTTTCCGCCGATGCTGTCGGGCAGCTTCACGATCTCGATGGCGCGCGCGCGGTGCGCCAGACGGCGGATGAAGCCGCGCTCTTCCAGCGCCGTGATCAGCCGGTGAATCCCAGACTTCGACCGCAGGTCGAGCGCGTCCTTCATCTCGTCAAAGCTGGGCGGTACGCCGTCCCGCGCCACGCGCCGGTTGATGAAGTCCAGAAGGTCGAGTTGTTTCTTGGTTAGCATAATGCACTCCACACCTTATCACGTTTTGTTCTACCCATGTTCTCCATTTGTGTCAACATTTTGTGGATAAGTCTTAAGATTCGGTGAAATGCGCACAAGAAAACGCGTCAGAGCGGGAGGTAGGCCACCGTTTCGCCCGCCGTCCGAGCGGGGTCATCGACCGGCCGTACCAGAAGCGCATTCGCTGCGCCCAGAACGCTCAGCAAGGCGCTGTCCTGCCGGTCGAATGCGGTGAGGCCATCGGCGCCCAGATGCGCACGCATGTAATGCTCGCGTGGGCCATTGGCGGGGAGAGGTGCCGCCAGCGAGGCGCGGTGCAACGGTACCGGCGCGCGGCCGAGCCCCAGCATGGCGCGGATCACGGGCAGCACGAAGACATGGCCGCAAACCATTGCGCTCACGGGATTTCCGGGAAGGCCGATCATCATGGAGCCGTGCAGCCGTCCGGCCATGAGCGGTTTTCCGGGCCGCATCGCGACCTTGTAGAACGCCCGCTCCATGCCAAGATCGCCGGCCACCCGAGCGACCAGATCGTGATCGCCGACCGAGGCGCCGCCGATGGTCAGCACGAGGTCCGCACCCTTCGCCAGATCCAGCACCGTGCGCAGTGCGTCGGTGTCGTCGCGGGCGATGGGCAGCATGCGCGGCGCCGCGCCAGCGGCCCGCAAAAGCGCGTGCAGGCCAAAGCTGTTCGACGCGATGATCTGGTCGGGGCCGGGGTCGTCGCCGGGCATCACCAACTCGTCGCCGGTGGCGATGATCGCCACCACGGGTTTGCGGCGCACCGGCACAATCGCGATGTTCATCGCGGCCAGCAGGGCGATGTCGTTGGGGCCCAGCACACGGCCCGCTGTGACCACGTCGCCGCGTTTGAAATCGCCGCCTGCGGGGCGGATATAGCGGTTTTCGTCGAGGTCCGCCTTGAGCGTAATGCGGTCGCCGTCGCGGGTCACATCCTCCTGGATGATGACCCGCATGCCGCCGTCAGGAACCGGGGCACCGGTGAAGATGCGCACCGCCTCGCCGGGGCCGATCGGGCGATCGAAACCGTGGCCCGCCGCCGCTTCGCCGATCACGCGGAACGTGGCGCCGGGCTGTGGATCGGCATCGGGAATGGCATAGCCATCCATGGCCGAGGCGGCAAAGGGCGGCTGGTCGCGCCGCGCGGTGACATCGGCGCCCAGCACGCAGCCCGCCGCCTGCAGCAGCGGCACGTGGTCGACGGTCATGTCTGGCGCAAGCGCGAAAAGCTGGTCCAGCGCCTCTGAAACCGTGATCATGACGCCTCGTAACGTCCCGATTTTCCGCCGTCTTTCAGGATCACCCGGATGCCGCCGATCTGCATCGCCTTGTCCACCGCCTTGGCCATGTCGTAGACGGTGAGCGCTGCCGTGCTGACGGCGGTCAGCGCCTCCATCTCGACGCCGGTCTGGCCGGTGGTCTTGACGGTCGCTTCGATCCGCAGGCCGGGCAGGTCCGGGTCGGGTGTCAGTTCCACCGCGACCTTGGTCACAGGCAGCGGATGGCAGAGCGGGATGAGGTCCGGCGTCTTCTTCGCGCCCATGATCCCGGCAATCCGGGCGATGCCGATCACATCGCCTTTCTTGGCGCGACCTTCTGTAATGATATCATAAGTTTCCCGCGCCATGCTGATGTGGCCTTCGGCCACGGCGACACGCGCGGTCGTGGCCTTGTCCGACACGTCGACCATGTGCGCGTCGCCCTTGGCATCGAAATGCGTGAGCCCGCTCATGCCGCCACCGGATCCTTGAGCAGCGCGCGGGTGGCCTCCGCCACGTTCTCCTGCCGCATCAGGCTTTCGCCGATGAGAAAGCTGCGCGCGCCACAGGAGGCCATGTCGGCGAGGTCCTCCGGGGTGTTGAGACCCGATTCCGAGATCATCAACCTGCCCGGCGGCACGGCCTTTGAAAGCTCACGCGTCGTCTCAAGTGTGGTCTCGAACGTCTTGAGATTGCGGTTATTTATCCCGATCAGAGGCGACTTCAAAACCAGCGCGCGGTCCAGTTCGGCGCGATCATGCACCTCGATCAGCGCGTCCATACCCCAGTCGAACGCCGTGTCCTCGAGCTCGGCAGCCTGTGCGTCGGACACGCTGGCCATGATGATCAGGATGCAGTCGGCATGCAGGGCCCGCGCCTCGACGATCTGGTATGGGTCGTACATGAAATCCTTGCGCAGCGCCGGCAGCGATGTTGCCTTGCGCGCTTGGGTCAGGAAGGGTTTGGCGCCTTGAAAACTGGGCGTGTCCGTCAGCACCGACAGGCAGGTCGCGCCGCCAGCCTCGTAGGCCTCTGCCAGAGACGCAGGATGAAAATCTTTTCGGATCAATCCCTTGGAGGGCGAGGCTTTCTTGACCTCGGCAATCAGCCCGTAGCCCTTGGCCTGCGCGCGTCCCAATGCTTCGGCAAAGCCGCGCACGGGCGGAGCGTTGTGGGCGGCGGCTTCCACATCTGCAAGCGGCAGCGACGCCTTGTCATCGGCGATCTCGTCGAGCTTGTAGGCCTTGATCCGGTCCAGGATCGTGTCGGTCATGTCAGGCATCCTCCGTTCCGGCCCAGCGGATGGGCGGCTCGCCTCTTTCCCTAAGCCAAGCGTTGATCCGGGAAAAGGGCCGTGATCCGAAAAAGCCGCGATAGGCCGACAGCGGCGAGGGATGCGGGCCTTGCAAAACCAGATGGCCGGGGCCGTGGATATGCCGGGCAAAGCGCTGCGCCGGACCGCCCCAGAGGACAAAGGCGCGCGGCCGGTCCGAGAGGTGCTCCAGAACCTCGGCCACCAGCCGGTCCCAACCCAGCCGCGCGTGGGCCTTGGGCTTGCCCTGCGGCACGGTCAGCGCGGTGTTGAGCAGCAGAACGCCTTGTTCGGCCCAGTCGGTGAGGTCCGTTCGCTGACGCGGCGTGCCAAGGTCGTCCTGCACCTCTTTGAAAATATTTCCAAGACTGTCCAGTCGCCCGCCGAAATCCTGGGGGATGGAAAAGGCGAGACCGTCCGCCTTGCCGGGCGTGTGGTAGGGGTCCTGGCCCAGGATCACGACGCGGGTCCGGTCGGGCGCACACAGGTCCAGCGCGCGGAACCGCGCGGCTGCGGGTGGAAAGACCGGGGCGGTCTCCTGCGCCAATGCGGTCTTGATCGCGGCGAATGGCGCACCGAAAAACGGCAGGTGCGCCCAGGCGGCGGGCGGCGCTGTCACGCGGCCTGCGTCGCCCGGGCGAGTGCTTCGATCTTGGCGCGGGCCGCGCCCGAATCGATGCTTTCCCGCGCCATTTCAACGCCTTCACGCAGATTTTTCGCGTGATCCGCGACCACCATGGCGGCGCTGGAATTGAGCAGGACCGCATCGCGGAAGGCCGAAGCTTCGCCGTCCAGCAGCGCGCGGAACGCGGCGCCATTCTGTTCCGGCGTGCCGCCGAGGATCGCCTCGAAGGGGTGCACCGGCAGGCCCGCATCCTCGGGGTGCAGTTCCGTCTCGGAAATGCTGCCGTCGGCCTCGAGCGCGGCGATCCAGCTGATGCCGGTGATGGTCAACTCGTCCGTGCCATCCGATCCGTGCACCAGCCATGCCCGTTCGGAGCCGAGCTGTGCCAGCGTTTCCGCCATCGGCCGGATCAGGTCGCGCGAAAACGCGCCGGTGAGCTGGCGCTTGACCCCCGCGGGGTTGGTGAGCGGGCCGAGGATGTTGAAGATCGTGCGCGTGCCCAGCTCCATCCGCACCGGCCCGACATGGGCCATGGCGGGGTGGTGCATGGGCGCCATCATGAAGCAGATGCCAACCTCTTTCAAAGCGCGTTCAACGTGTTGCGCGTCGATCATCACGTTGATGCCAAGCTGGCCCAAGGCGTCCGCCGCACCGGACTTCGACGACAGGTTGCGGTTGCCGTGCTTGGCGACGGGCACGCCGGCGCCTGCGACCACGAAGGCCGTGGCGGTCGAGATGTTGAGCGTGCCCTTGCCGTCGCCGCCGGTGCCGACGATGTCCATGGCGCCCGGAGGGGCCGCGACCTTGTTGCACTTGGCGCGCATGACGGCGGCGGCGGCGGAATATTCGTCCACCGTCTCGCCGCGGGTGCGCAGCGCCATCAGCAGGCCGCCCACCTGTGCGGGCGTCGCTTCGCCGTCGAAGAGGATGCCGAAGGCGGTTTCGGCCTCGGCGCGGGTCAGGGCGCGGTCGGCGGCGGCGCCGATCAGCGGTTTCAGCGCGGCGCTCATGCGGGCACCGGCAGGATGTCGAGGAAGTTGCGCAGAAGAGCGTGGCCATGCTCCGACGCGATGGATTCTGGGTGGAAC
>Ga0114903_1000219_pt1 | contig 37971 bp, 33 predicted proteins | sample MalvirDeepMed_s2_FD_87289 | JGI IMG/M metagenome (GOLD analysis project Ga0114903, IMG submission 87289) | Marine viral communities from the Global Malaspina Expedition - Malaspina viral metaG DeepMed_s2 | ecosystem: Environmental > Aquatic > Marine > Oceanic | place: Mediterranean Sea...
CGTCTGCTTCGTCCATCCGGCGATCCGGGTCGAACGGGTGACGGTGCTGGACCTGCCGGGACACTGCCACCGCGGCGCGGTCGTGCTCGACCTCGCGGGGAAGGGGCGGGCGTTTCGCCTGATCGCCACGCACCTGTCGCTGTCGCAAGCGCTGCGGATCGTGCAGATGCGCACCATCGGGCAGCACGTTTTTCGGCGGGACGACCGGCCGACGGTGATCTGCGGCGATCTCAACGAGTGGCGACCCTGGGGCGGGCTGGCGCTGACCCGGGCGGTTCTCGGCGCCGCCTTTGACGGCCCGGCCCGGGCGACCTTTCCGGTGCGGCGGCCGATCCTCCCTCTGGACAGATTCCTGGCCGGGCAGGGCGCGCGGATCGACAGGACCGAGGTGCTGGACGGCCCCGGCATCCGCATTGCCTCGGACCACCGGCCGCTCGCGGCCCGGATTTCGCTGGCCTGTCCGGACTGACCCCGAAACTGCTACGGATCAGCCGCCGAAGGGCGGCCACATCCGCGAGAACACCCCATCCTTGCGGATGACCGCATGGTGCAGCGCCGCGCCGATGTGCAGCGCCACCAGCGCCATGAGGGCCAGACCGCCGAAGTAGTGGATCGTCTGCGCCGTCTCGGCCAGCGCATCGGAGCGCGGCACGAAGCCTGGCACCCCCATGGCGTCCAGCGCCTCGATCGGGAAGCCGCCCGCGCGGACACGGATGTAGCCCGCGACAGGCATGATCACCAGGAGCGCGTAGAGCGCGAGATGCGACAGCCCTGCGATCCGGTGCTGCCAGTCGGGCACCGAGGCGGGCAGCGGCGGCGGTTGCCGGCGCGCACGGTAGACGAGGCGCAGCAGCACCAGGATCAGCAGCAGCACGCCCACGTTCTTGTGAAAGATGTAAAGGCTGTTCTGCAGTGTTCGGGCGAGGCCCTCCTGAGTCATCAGCAGGCCCACCGGGATCGTGGCGAGAATCAGCACCGCCATGCTCCAGTGCAACAGGCGCGCGGGCGGGCGATAGGTGGAACGGGTATCGGGCATGGCGTTCTCTCGCATGAAACGCGCCCGACCGCCCGGCAGATGCCCGGTGCCGGGCCGCAGTCCCTTGACAGTGACCGTGTTAAGCCGATCTTTCAACAATGGCGTCAACTTATCCGGATACTGCCCCCCCGAAACGGCGATGGGTCCTGCGGGTCGCACACCCCGGACCGATCGGTGCGTTCCTGCGCGGAGCGCTTTCCGGGGCGGTGGGTGTGCTGACGCTTGCGCTGGTCCTGCCGGGGGGCGGGCCGGCCGGTGCCGCTCTGGCCGTGTCGGTGTTCCTGGCGGGAAGCGGGATCGCGCTCCGCGCGCTGAAGCGCGGTTTTCCGCATCCGGAACTCGGTCTGTGCAACCTCCTGACGCTCGCGCGCCTCGGGCTCGCCTGCGCCCTGCTGGCGCCGCTGCTGGCCCAGGCGGTGCCCTCCTGGCCGGTATTTGCGCTCGCGGCGCTCGCCCTGTCGCTCGACGGGTTCGACGGCTGGCTTGCCCGGCGCCAGCAGCGCGCCTCCGAATTCGGCGCGCGCTTCGACGTGGAGGTCGATTCGCTGCTGGCGCTGGTGCTGGCCGTCTGCGCCGCGATGGGCACCGGCATCGGCGCCTGGGCCGTGTTCCTGGGCCTGCCGCGCTATGCCTTCCTTGCCGCCGGGGCAGTCCTGCCCTGGATGCGCAGGCCGTTGCCCGAGCGGTTCAGCCGCAAGGCGGTCTGCGTGATCCAGATCGCGGTGCTGATCGCGCTGCAGGCGCCGGTCCTGCCGCCGATCGCGGCGATCCTGTCGGGTGCTGCCGCTCTGCTGGCTCTGGCCTGGTCCTTCGCTGTCGACATCAACTGGCTTTGGGCGCGGCGCGGGTGACGGCCACTGTTGTCCGCCTTGGCCTGGCGACGCTGGTGCTGCACCTCGTCCTGATCCAGCCCAATCACCCGGCGGCGATGGCCTGGGATGCGCTGCTGCTGTTTCCGCTGGAGCTTCCGGTGATCCTCTGCGCGCTGATCGCCGTCGGCCCGGGCCGCGTGTCGGTGTGGCTGCGCGCGGCGCTGGTGGCGGTCCTGATGCTGGTCGCCCTGCTCAAGGCCGCAGACTATGCCATGTTCACCGCGTTCGGGCGCGGTTTCAACCCGGTGGCCGACCTGCCGCTGATCGAGGCCGGGATGCGCCTTGCCATCGGTGCGGCGGGCCTCGGTCTGGCCGTGCTCGGCGCGGTGAGCGCCGTGATGGCCGCGGTGGCGGTCGCCGCCGCGCTCTGGTGGGCGACGGGCGTCTGGGCGCGGGTCGGGCGCAGCCGCGGGCAGGCCGGGGTCGCGGGCGCGGCGGCGGTGCTGCTGGCGGGGGTCGCCGTAGCGGATGTCGGCCAGAACATGGGCCGCTTTGACCTGCCCGCCAAGGTGCCGGGCGCGGCCTTTACCGCCCGCGTCGGTGTCGAGCGGGTGGAGAAGACACGCGCCACGCTGGCCGACCTGCGCGCCTTTGCCACTGCCGCGGCGGAGGACCCCTATGCCGACCGGGCCGGGCTGCTGAACATGATCGACCGCGACGTGATCGTCGTCTTCGTCGAAAGCTACGGGCGCACCAGCCTCGACACGCCGCTTTATGCCGACACCCACCGCCCGACGCTCGCCCGTGCCGAGGCGCGGCTGGACGCGTTGGGTCTCGCGATGCGATCCGGGCTGCTGCAGGCGCCGACGCGGGGCGGGCAAAGCTGGTTGAGCCACGCGACCTTTGCCAACGGGCTCTGGATCGACAACCAGACCAGCTATGGCGCGGCGCTGGCCAGCGGGCGGATGACGCTCTTCCACCTGGCGCGGGACGCCGGGTTCCACACCGCCGCGGTCATGCCGCAGATCACGCTCGACTGGCCGGAATCCTCGGTCATGGGCTTCGACACGATCCTCGCCGCCGCCGACCTGGGCTATCGCGGGCAACCCTTCAACTGGGTGACCATGCCGGACCAGTTCACCTTCGCGGCGATGGACAGGCTGATCTTCGGCGCCGCATCCGACAGGCCGCGCTTCGTGCAGATGGCGCTGGGGACGTCGCATGCGCCCTGGGTTCCGGTGCCCGAGCTGGTGGACTGGGAATCCATCGGCGACGGCACGATCTTCGATCCGATGGCCGCGGCGGGCGATCCGCCGGCGGTGGTCTGGCGCGACCCCGACCGGGTCCGCGCGCAGTACCGGCAGGCCATCGATTACGCGCTCCGGGTGGTCTTCGACTACGCCGCGCGCCGCGCCGGCGATCCGCCGCTGATGATTGTCCTGGGCGACCACCAGGCCGCCGCATTCGTGGCGCAGGACAGCCGGCCCGATGTGCCGATCCACGTCATCGGCCCAGAGGCGCTGGTGCGCCGGGTCGCCGATCTGGGCTGGAGCCCGGGCCTGCTGCCCGAACCGGATGTCACGCCGATCCGGATGGACCGGATGCGCGATCTGATCCTCGAGACCTTCTCCGGCCAGCCAGACGGGGAGGGCGGGTCATGATCCGGCGCATCCCGGGATGGGTCTGGCGCGCCTTGCAACTGGCGATGGCGCTGGGGCTGCTGGCCCTGCTCTGGCAGGCGGCGGACGGGCCGGATGCGGCGCGGCGGCTGGCCAATGCCGATTGGGGGCCGTTGCTGCTGGCGCTGCTGGCCCTGACGATGCAGACGGTGCTGTCGGCGGTGCGCTGGCAGGTGACGGCGCGGCAGTTAGGCATCTTTTTCGGCGCCGGCCATGCGGTGCGGGAATATTACCTCGCGCAGGTGGTGAACCAGTCGCTGCCCGGAGGCATGATCGGCGATGCGGGCCGGGCCTACCGTGCCCGCGCGCAGGCCGGTCTGATGGCTTCTGGCCAGTCCGTGGTGATCGAGCGGCTGGCGGGCCAGGTGGTCATGTTCGCGGCCCTGGCGGTCGGATTCTTCGCCACCTTTGCCGCGCCCGGCGGGCTGGACTGGCCGCGCGCCCTGGCGATTCCCGTGGCGGCGGCGCTGGCCGCGGGCTGCGCCCTGCCGCTGGTGCTCTGGGCTGCAACGCGGCTGCGCGGCGTGTTGGGCAAGACCGCCGCACGGCTCTGGCGGTTGCTGGACCGGACCATGCTGGACAAGCGGATCCTGCCCTACCAGGTGGCGCTGGGGATCGGCACGACGCTGTGCAACCTCGCGGCCTTTGCCTTTTGCGCGCGCGCGGTCGGGATCGACCTTTCGGTGGGGGCGGTGATGGCGCTGGTGCCGCTGATCCTCTTTACCATGCTGATCCCGATCTCGGTCTCGGGCTGGGGGCTGCGCGAAGGCGCCGCGGCGGCCCTGCTGCCGCTGGCGGGCGCCTCGGCCAGCAGCGGGCTGGCGGCCAGCGTCGCCTTTGGCCTGACCTTCATCGTCGCGGTGCTGCCCGGGGTGATATTCCTGCGCATCGATCCCAAACGCAGGGACCGGGCGCGCCGCGACCGGCCGCCGCGCAAGGCCGACTAGACACGCGATGCCGGCGGGCCCTTGTTCGGACCCGACGGGCAGCTAGCATTATGGAAACCAGAAAGGATGCCCGCATGCATAAGACGATGAACAGACGCGCCCTGATCGGCGGCGGCGCCGCGGCCGCCGGAACCCTTGCGCTCGGCCTCGCGCCCCGGCGGCTTTTTGCGCAGACGCCGGTGACGTTGCAGCTTTCGTGGCTGCATTCGGCGCAATTCGCCGGCAGCTACATCGCGCAGGACCGCGGCTGGTGGATCGAAGAGGGGCTCGAGGTGGCGCTGTCGCAGGGCGGCCCCAACGCGCCGGTGGAACCGCCGGTGGTCTCGGGCACGGCGCTGGTCGGTATCTCGGCGGCGGATTACACCGCCGCCGCGGTGGAGGAAGGCGCGCCGTTCAAGATCCTCGGCGTCGCGATGCAGAAGAACCCCTTCGTGATCGCGTCGCTGCCCGACAACCCGGTCAATGAACCCACGGATCTGGTGGGCAAGCGGATCGGCATGGCGCTGGCCAACACGCCGGTGCTGCAGGCGCTCTGCGCGCTCAACGACGTCGACATCGACGGGATCGAGATCGTGCCGACGCAATATTCGGCGCAGCCGCTGATCGCGGGCGAGGTAGACTGCCTGCTCTGCTGGGAAACCGACCTGCCCGTCGCCATGGCCATGCAGGGGATCGACAGTGTCACGATGCTGATGGCGGATTTCGGCTACGCGGTGCATTCGCAGACCTACATCGCCACCGAGGACAGCCTCGCCAACCGCCGCGCCGAGCTTGTGGCGCTGATGCGCGGAGAGGTGCGCGGCTGGGAAGCCTACCGTGAAGACACCGATGCCGCGGCAGAACTGACACTGCAGATGTATCCCGACGCGGGTCTCGACCTCGAGACGCAGAAGTTGCAGGCCGCGCGGCAGGTGCCGTTGATGTTCTCGGACCTGACCGAGGCCAACGGCTTCGGCTGGTGGACCGACGACACGGTTGCCGCCAATATCGAAACGCTGGGCCTGCTGGGGCGGGACGTCACCCCGGACCTTTGGGATCGGTCGATCCTGGAAGAGGTTCATGGCACCTGATCCGGCCACGCCTGCGCAGATCGTCTGCACCGGCCTGGGCAAGACCTTCGGCGGCGGCACCGAAGCGGTGCAGGCGCTGGACCTGACGCTCGCCGCGGGTCAGACAACGGCGCTGGTCGGTCCGTCCGGCTGCGGGAAATCGACGCTGCTGCGGATGATCGCCGGGCTGGAAGAGCCGAGCTTTGGCACCGTCACCATTGGCGGCGCGCCGCCGTCCGAGACTCTGAGGCACGCGGGTCTGTCGGTCGCCTTCCAGGACCCGTCGCTGCTGCCCTGGCGCAGCGTGCGCGGGAACATCGAACTGGCGCTGCGTCTTGCCCGCCGCCCGGTCGATGTCGCCGCCGTGGAGGCGCTGATCGCTCTGGTGGGACTCGACGGGTTCGGCGACACCAAGCCGGCGGAACTGTCCGGCGGAATGCGGCAACGGGCGGCCATCGCCCGCGCGCTTGCCACGAAACCCGGCCTGCTGCTGCTGGACGAGCCGTTCGGGGCGGTCGATGAACTGACCCGGCAGCAGCTGGCGCAGGATCTGCCGCGAATCTGGGAGGCGCAGCGGACCACGACGGTGCTTGTCACCCATTCGGTGAGCGAGGCGGTGCTGCTGTCGGATCGGGTCATCGTCCTGTCGCCGCGCCCGGCGCAGATCGTCGCCGATATCGACATTCCCCTGCCGCGTCCGCGCAGCCCCGACATGATGCGCAGCGACGCAGGAGCCGGCCACATCGAAGCGGTCTTTGCCGCCCTGTCCGAAAGCCGGGCCGGGTCGCCGCCGCCGATGGCCGCGCAATGACCGTCACGACCGCGCCCGCGCGCCCGGCCATCCTGCAAAAACCTGTTTCGTTCGCCCCGTGGATCAGCACCGCGATCCTTCTGGCGCTGTGGGAACTCGCCGGCCGGCAGCTTTCGGGCGCCTTCGTCCTGGCCAGCCCGAGCGAGGTGCTGCGCTACCTGGCTGAAGAGTGGCGCATGATGGCCCGCGCATTGGCTGTGACGCTGGGAAACGCGGCGCTGGGCTTTGTCTTCGGCAACCTCGCGGCCATCGCCCTTGCGACACTCGCGTCGGTCTGGCCCCGGACCGAACGCGTGGTCGCGGGGCTGGCGCTCCTGGTCTTCTGCCTGCCGCTGGTGGCGACCGGGCCGATCCTGCGGGTGCTCTTCGGTCCCGGCGACGGCCCGCAGATCGTCCTGGCGGCGCTGGCGGTCTACTACACGACGCTGATTCCCCTGCTGGTCGGATTGCGCGCCGCGCCCGCGACCTGGTTCGACCTCGTGCGCAGCTACGGGCGCGGGCGGGTGTCGGCGCTGGTGCACGTGCGCGCCATGGCGGCGTTGCCGTATCTCTTCACCGGCCTTCAGATCGCCGCGCCCGCCGCCTTCCTCGGGGCCATGGTGGGCGAATTCACCGGGGCGGAGCGCGGCATGGGCGTGCTGACCGTGCGTGCCATCCGGGCGCTGGACGTGGAGATGACCTGGGCGCTCGCCACCGTCGCGACCGGTGTCGCGATCCTGGCCTATGCCGTCATCGGCGCGCTGGCGCTTCGGGTTCTGAAGGCGGCGCCACCGGTGATCCTGGCCGCCCCGGCCCCGGCGGATGCGCGCAGCAGCGCGCTACGGACCGGCGCAGTCGTGACCGTGCTGGCCCTACTGGCATGGTGGGGCGCGATCCGGGTCTTCGATCTCAACCCGTTCTTTGCCAAGGGGCCGGGGGATGTCTTCGCGGCGCTCTTCCTTGCGGGTGATGCCGCCGCAACCCGGTCGACGCTGGCCGGCGCCCTGGGCGAAACGCTGGTGTTCCTGCTGCCCGGCTATATCGCGGGCCTTCTGGCCGGGGCGGGGCTGGCGATGCTGCTGGTGCTCCTGCCGATCCTGGCGGGCACGGCGATGCCGCTGGCCATCGCGCTGCGGTCGGTGCCCATCGTCACCACCGCGCCGCTGGTGGTGCTGCTCTTGGGCCGGGGCGCCACGGGCACCATCGTGCTGGTCGCAGTCATGGTGTTCTTCCCGACCTTTGTCGCCTGCCTGCACGGGCTGCGGCAGGCGCCGGGGCAGATCATGGACGTGCTGGACAGCTACGCCGCCGGGCCCGTGACCCGCCTGATCCGCGTGCGTATTCCGGCGATGCTGCCCGCCTTCTTCGCCGCCGCGCGCATGGCAGTACCGGCCTCGGTGCTGGCGGTCACGGTGGTCGAATGGCTGGCCACCGGCGCGGGTGTTGGCAGCCTCATGGCGCTTTCGGCGTCGCTGTCGGATTACGACATGCTCTGGAGCGCGGTTGTCCTCGTCTCGGCGCTGTCCGCTCTGGGCTATGCGGCCGTCGGCGCCGTCGAGCGGCGGATCCTGACGCTTTACGCGCCGGAGCAGGTGGCATGACCCTGCGCCCCGCCGCCTTTGCCATCCCCGGCGACATCGACACTGTCACCGGCGGCTACATCTACGAAAGACGGCTGCTGGAATCGCTGCGCGCGCAGGGGCGCGAGGTGGCGCATCTGCGGATCGGCGCGTCCTTTCCCGACCCGACGCCCGGGGATATGGCCGACCTCATTGCGCAACTGGACGGACTGGACCCGGGCACGCCGGTGATCCTCGACGGCTTCCTGTCGGCCACCATCGACACGGCGGCCCTGTCGCGGCTGAAGGTGCCGACCGTCGCCATGGTGCATCATCCGCTGGCGCTTGAAAGCGGTCTGGCCCCGGCGCGGCGGGATTTTCTGTACCGCACAGAACGGAACAACCTTGCGCTGGTGTCGCATGTGCTGGTGCCCAGCCCGCACACGGCCCGCATTCTGCGCGACGACTACGGTGTCGCTGCCGCGCGCATTACCGTGGCCCGGCCCGGCACCGACCGGTATCCTCTCAGCCGTGCGCCAACCGATCCGCCGCTGATCCTGTCGGTGGGCCTGTTGCACCCGCGAAAGGGGCACGACACGCTGCTGGCGGCGCTGTCGCAGATACCCGGGCTGGACTGGCGGGCCGTGATCGTCGGGGGGCCGCACGATCCCGACCATGCAGCGCTGCTGGACCGGCGCGTCACCGAGCTGGGCCTTGGCGCGCGTGTCCGGATCGCGGGGCGCGTGGCCGCCGAAGAGCTGTCGGCGCTTTACGGGCAGGCCACGATCTTTGCGCTCGCCACGCGCTACGAAGGCTATGGGCTGGTGTTCGACGAGGCGCTGCTGGCGGGCCTGCCGATCGTCAGCTGCGCGACGGGCGCCGTGCCGGACACCGTCCCGCCCTATGCCGGGGTGCTTGTGCCCCCCGACGCTCCCGGGGCTTTCGCCGAGGCGCTCGCGCAGGTGCTGACCGATGCGCCGCGACGCACGGAGATGGCCGCAGCCGCGGCGGCCGCAGGGCATGCCTTGCCCACATGGGCGGACACGGCAAAGGTCGCGGGGCGGGTCCTTGACCGTCTGTCTCAGGCCAGCTGCGCATAGACATCGCCGGAATTGGCGCCGTGCGGCAGGGCATCGAGCCGGCGGTGCATCCCGTCGGCATCGGTCCAGTCCTCGTCCGAAAGCGCATGGCTTTCCCCCAGGCTCAGGTTGAACCGGTAGGGGGCGAGCGCGCGCAGCCGGTCGATGCAGTCATGCGCGACGCCGCGCTGGATCGTGGTGACCTCGAAGGACAGGGCCGCCACGGGTCGGCCCAGTCCCGCCAGCACCGTCGCCTCGTGGCCTTCGACGTCGATCTTGACGAAATCCGGCAGGCCATAGCGGGCGATCAGCGCGTCGAGCGTGGTAACCGGCACCGCAACACGCGCGTCCCACTGTTCGCCCCGCCAGCCGTCCGCATCCGAAGCCGCCGCGATGAAGGCCGGGGCGACGGTGGCGACGGTGGGATTGCGGGTGTTGAGGTGCAGGGTGATCTCGCCCTCGGCGGCGCCTGCGGCCCAGGGCAGCAGTACGGCCTCGCGGGTGCGTCCATGCAACAGGCGCAGGGCGCGGAAGACGCGCGGCTGCGGTTCCAGCGCCACGACCGACGCGCCGAGTCGCAGGCAACTCGCGGTGCGGTCGCCCAGATGCGCGCCGATGTCGAAGACCAGCCCGCCGCGCGGCACGACCTGCGCCAGCAGCGCATCCATCCGCCGGGTCCGGTCGGCGTCGCGGTAGTAGATGTCGAGGGATCGGCCAAGCGGCGTGGCCGGGCGACGGCGGGAGTTGCGCATGTCCGCTACGTGCCAGAGACGCGCCGCCTGCGCAATTCCGGATCGGTCGCGCCCATGGCACTCCCCGGGTTGCGCGATGCGTTCGAGTCAGGAGCCGCAGCGCGGGCCGTTACAAAAGCTTCATGAGTTCGTGCAGGTTCCGTTACGAAATCGCCTGACAAGCTGCGCCAGAGACATCCTTGCGGCCGCCTGCGGCCACCCGGTGCCCGCCCCGTGCCCGCAAGGCCGAACCCATTGCAAAAAGAGAGCGCGTCATGGCCAATTTCACCCTGGAACTTCTGCACGTCACCGATCAGGAGGCCTCGTCGCCCGCGGTCTTCGACGCCCCGAACCTGTCGGCTGTCCTGAACGCGCTGCGGGCCCAGGACATCGGTGCAGACGGCCTGCCGGACAACACTTTGACCCTGTCCTCGGGCGACGCCTTCATTCCCGGCCTCTTCTACGACGCCGCCGCGGCGGTCTACGGCTCTGCCGGGATTGCGGACATCCAGATCCAGAACGAGCTTGGCTTCCAGGCCATCGCTCTCGGCAACCACGAATTCGACTTCGGCACCGGCGTGCTCGCGGGGCTGATCGACGGATCGGCCGAAGGCAGCATCCTCGGCATGGATTTCGGCGGCACCGACTTTCCCTACCTGTCGGCCAACCTCGACTTCAGCCTCGACGCCAACCTCGCGCCGCTCGCGGTCGCGGGCGGGCAGGCGCCGCAGGGTGGGTCCGTGACCTCCTCCACGGTGATTACGGTGGGCGACGAGACGATCGCAGTGATCGGCGCCACCACCCCGACGCTGGACCGAATCTCGAGCGCCGGCGACCTGGGCATCCTGCCGGGGCAATTCGACGACACGCCGACGCCCGCGCAGCTTGACGCGCTGGCCGCCGTGATCCAGGCCGAGGTGGATGCCGTGCTCGCCGCCGATCCGACGATCAACAAGGTGATCCTGTCCTCGCACATGCAGCGCATCGCCATCGAGCAGGAGCTGGCCACCCGCCTGACCGACGTCGACATCATCATCGCCGGCGGCTCCAACACCCGGCTCTTCGACGAAAACGACCGCGCCCGCGACGGCGACAGCACCCAGGGCACCTATCCGATCTTCGCCACCGACGCGAACGGCGACACCACCGCCATCGTCAACACCGACGGCAGCTACAAATACGTGGGCCGTCTCGTCATCGACTTCGACGAAGAGGGCAAGATCGTCGCCGACAGCTACGATGCCACCGTTTCCGGCGCCTATGCCACCGACGCGCAGGGCGTCGCCGACCTGAACGCGGCGGGCCTGGTCGATCCCGAGGTGCAGCAGATCGCCGACGAGATCGGCGCGCGGATCATCGAGACCGAATCCAACGTCTTCGGCATCTCGGACGTGTTCCTGAACGGCAACCGGTCGGGCACCTTCGCGCCCGACGATCCGGATGGCGTGCGCACCCAGGAAACCAACCTCGGCAACCTGACCGCCGATGCCAACCTTGCGGCGGCGAAGGTGGTGGACGACACCGTGGTGGTGTCGATCAAGAACGGCGGCGGCATCCGCGCCAGCATCGGCCAGACCATCGTGCCCCCGGGCGAAACCGAGGCCGAACGGAGCCCGACCGCCGAGGTGCGCGACGGTGACGGCGTGGTGGTGAAGCCCGCTGGCGGCATCAGTCAGACCGACATCCAGAAGACACTTGCGTTCAACAACGGCCTGTCGCTGATCACCGTGACCCGCGCCGAGATGGTCGCGGTGCTGGAACACGCTGTGTCGGGTGTGCAGAACGCGGCCGGCAGCTTCCCGCAGATCTCGGGGCTGCAATTCTCCTTCGACGCCGATCTGCCCGCGGGCGAGCGTGTGCTGAACGCCGCTATCGTGGACGACAGCGGCGCGGTTGTCGCCGAGCTGATCCGCGACGGCGTGCTGGTGGGCGATGCCGACCAGCCGTTCCGGATCGTGACGCTGAACTTCCTTGCCGGGGGCGGCGACGGCTATCCCTTCCCGCAGGGCGCCGAGGCCAACCGCGTCGACCTCTACGACCTGGATGGCGACGGCAGCGATGACGAGGCCACCACCGGCGCGGCCTCCTTTGCCTTCGACGGCACAGAGCAGGACGCCCTCGCGGAATATCTCGATGCGAATTTCAATGACGGCACCGCTTTCACCGCCGCCGACGCAGGTCCCGAGGCCGACCTGCGCATCCAGAATATCGGCTTCCGGCCCGACACGGTGCTGATCGACAGCATCGCGGACATCAGCCGCGGCGACCTCACCATCACCGAGGCGCAGGTCTATGACAGCGGTGTCGGCGAGGCCGGGTCCGAGGTCGTCGCCTTTGAGAACGGCGTGGTCTATACCACCAACGGCGAAGAGGGTCGCATCGACGCCTTCAACGCCGACACCGGCGTGCTCCTTGGCTCCATCGACCTGACCGGGATTGCCGGGTTCGATGGTGTACAGTCGGTGGCGGTCAAGAACGGCATCGTCGCCGCCGCCATCGCCGGAGAGGATGCCGCAAACGGCTTCGTCGCCTTCTTCAGCCCCACCGGCCAATTCCTGGGCCGGGTCGAGGTCGGCAACCTGCCTGACAACGTGTCCTTCACCCCGGACGGCAGCCGTGTTCTGGTCGCCAACGAAGCCGAGCCCATCGACGGCGACACCGATCCCGCCGGGTCCGTGTCGATCATCGACCTGTCGAACGGCGTGCTCAACGCCACCGTGAACACGCTGGACTTCGCAGGTGTCGACCTCTCGGCAGCGCGCATCGTCGGCGACCGCGGCGCGGCGCTTGATGTAGAGCCGGAGTATATCGCCACCAACGCCGCAGGCACCCGCGCCTACGTCAGCCTCCAAGAGGCCAACGCCTATGCCACGGTGGACCTGACCACCAACACAATCCTCGACGTCAAGAGCTTCGGCACCGTCGATCACAGCCTGCCGGGCAACGGCATCGACAGTTCCGACCGCGACGGCACCATCAACATCACCGCCCGTCCGGTGCAGGGGCTGCGCATGCCCGATGCCATCGCCACCTTCGCGGTCGGCGGCACCACCTACCTGGTCACCGCCAACGAAGGCGACGCCCGCGACCTCGACGGCGACGAGACGCGCCTGTCGGACGCCGCAGAGGACGGCCTGCTCGATCCGGCGCTGCTGGCCGCGCTTCAGGCGGACGGTCTGCTGGCGGATGAAGAGATGGGACGGCTCAACATCTCGGCCATCGACGGCGACACCGACGGGGACGGCGATATCGACGAACTCTACTCCTACGGCTCGCGCGGCTTCACGATCTTCGACGCCGACACCGGCGCCGTGGTCTTCGACAGCGGAGACGATTTCGCGCAGATCATCGCCAACGTGAACCCGCTGGGGTTCAACGACGAGGACGGCACCACCGACGAAAACCGGTCGGACAACAAGGGGGTGGAGCCCGAGGCCGTCACCATCGGCACGCTGAACGGCACCACCTACGCCTTCATCGGTCTGGAGCGTGACGGCGGCATCATGGTCTATGACGTCACCGACCCGGCGAATTCGGAATTCGTGACCTATTTCAACGGCCGCGATAACGGCGACGTCAGCCCCGAGACCCTGACCTTCGTGGCGCCCGCCGACAGCCCCACCGGCTTTGCCCAGCTGATCGCGGCTTACGAGGTGTCCGGGACCACCGTGGCCTATGACCTGACCACCGTGCCCGACAGCTCGAGCCCGGCCAATCCGACGCCGACCCTTCCGGCGGTGGCCTTCTCCGAGGCGACCTTCCCCGGCACGGTGACGGTCGACGATGGCCCCGTGACCGGCCGGCTCGAAGAATTCAATGGCGCCACCTTCGACGGTGTGGACGATGGCGACACCTTCGTCTTCACCAACGCGCCGCTTTTCGGAGATGCGCAGATCGTCGAGAACGCAACCGCCGGCACGGTCAGCTTCAACGGGGCCCTGACCACCGTCGATGCCAACCTGACCGCAGGCAGCTTCCTCTCTGTCACGACCGGCGCCAGCGAGGTCACCGCGCGTTTCCTCGACACCCTGTTGGGCGATGGCGAAGACCTGCGCGAAGGCCAGAGCGTCGATCCGGCGCAGGTGGACGGCATCGGCTTCGACGCCTACCTCACCGGCGACGGCAGCCGCGACTACGTGGTCACCGCGGGCGCCTCGACCTCGGCCTTCGCCAATACGCTGGGCGCCTACGAGATCGACGCCAGCGGCGCGATCTCGAACGTGCGGATCCTCTTCGAGAACAGCAAGACGGCGGCGGGCACCAGCGTCGAGATCGACGACGTGGCCGCGGGCAGCCAGCTGCAGTTCTTCCTGATCCAGAACGGCGCCGACCTTGCGGCGGAACTCAGCGACACGCTGGTTTTCGACACCTCGGGCGCGCGGCCGATGCTGATGGACGACGGCGCGGGGGTCGATGCGGAGATCTTCCACTCCGCCTCGACGGGCTTCAACAGTGACGGGGTCGAGCACTTCCTGTCGGGCGCCACCGCCGAGGCCGACGCGCTGCGCATCGGGATCGAAGACCTCGTGGGCGGCGGCGATCGCGATTACCAGGACATGGTGTTCACCGTCGATATCGCCTGATCGACGCCCAAACGCGAAACGGCCCGGGATGTCCCGGGCCGTTTTCTTTCTCGGGTCCAAGTTCGCGCAGCCTAGGGGGTGGGCTTCCGGCATCGCAGGTCACGACGTCGCGCCACGCGCCGCCGGGATCGCCAAGCGCTGCGTCCGCTCCAGCCCCGAGGCGCGCGTATCAGGCGGCCGTCGCCACCTGCCGTAGCCCGAGGATATCGCGCGCCTGCTGCCAGGTCGCGACGGGCCGTTCGTATTTATCGCAAAGCTCCACCGCGCGCCGGACCAGCGCGGCATTCGACGGCGCCAGCGTGTCGCGGTCCAGGCGCACGTTGTCCTCCATCCCGGTGCGCGTATGCCCGCCCTTGGAGATCGACCATTCGTTCAGCGTCAGCTGCGCCGCGCCGATGCCGGCGGCGCACCATTGCGCGTCGGGGGCAAGCCGCTTCAGGGTCTCGATGTAGAAATCGAAGATCGGCTCGTCCGCGGGCATGGCGTTCTTCACGCCCATCACGAACTGCACGTAAAGCGGCCCCCTGAGCCGCCCGTCCGCGGCCATCCGCGTCGCCTGCACGATGTGGCTCAGGTCGAAGGCTTCGATCTCGGGTTTCACATCGTACTGGATCATCTCGGACGCCAGCCAGTCCACGAGGTCCGGGCTGTTCTCGTAGACCCGCGTCGGGAAATTGTTCGACCCCACGGACAGCGATGCCATGTCCGGCGAAAGCGGCAGCATGCCGCCGCGTTCCCTGCCGCTGCCCGACCGCCCGCCGGTCGACAACTGAACGATCATGCCGGGGCAATGCGTCTCGATGCCCTCTTTCAACCGCGCGAAACGCTCGGGGTCCGAGGTCGGCTTTCCGGCGTCGTCGCGCACGTGGCAATGGGCGATGCTGGCGCCCGCTTCAAAAGCCTCGTGCGTGCTCTCGATCTGTTCGGCCACGGTGATCGGCACGGCGGGATTGTTGTCCTTCGTGGGCAGGGAGCCGGTGATCGCGACGCAGATGATGCAAGGGTTGGTCATGGTGGGCCTCAGATGTCGAAGAATACGGTCTCGTCATCGCCCTGCAGGCGGATGTCGAAGTGGTAGGTGCCGCCCTCGGCGCGGGCGATGAGCGTATCGCGGCGGTGCGCCTGTTCGACCATGCCCAGCACCGGGTCGGCGGCGTTGGCCTCTGCCTCGTCGCCGAAATACATCCGGGTGTTGAGCCCGACGTTGATGCCGCGCGCCACCAGCCAGAGGCTGAGATGCGGCGCCATGCGGCGTCCGTCCCGGCCCGTGACGGCGCCGGGCTTCACCGTGTCGAAGCGGAACACGCCGGTGTCGAAATCCGGGATCACGCGGCCCCAGCCGCGAAAGCCCTCCTCGACCTCTCCGGCGCCGGGATAGATGCCCTCGGCATTGGCCTGCCAGACCTCGATCAGGACGTCCTTGACCGGCGCCCCGGTGCCGTCGAAGACGCTGCCGGTGACGGTGATCCGCTCGCCCTGCGCATGCGGCCCGGCGATGTCATGGCCAAGTTCGGCTCGGTAGATGTCGAACCCCGCCGCCCCCGGCGCCAGTCCGATATGCACGTAGGGCCCCGCGGTCTGCGAGGCGGATTCCTTGAGATAGTGCAGCGGCTGGACCATGGTCAGTTCCCCTCGGGCCGGTTTTCGAAGAAGGTCGATCGGTGCCCGCGCAGCACGATGTCGAACTTGTAGGCGATGCTGTCGAGCGGCACGCTGGCATTGAGGTCGAGCGCGGCAACAAGCATGTCGATGGCGCGCTGGTCGGGGATTGTCTTGACGATGGGGCATTTCGCGATCAGCGGATCGCCCTCGAAATACATCTGCGTGATCAGCCGCTGCGCGAAGGCGGTGCCGAAGACCGAAAAGTGGATATGCGCCGGGCGCCAGTTGTTGACCCAGTTGCGCCACGGGTAGGCGCCGGGTTTGACGGTGCGAAAGGCATAGCGCCCCTCGGCGTCGGTCAGCGTCCGACCGCAACCGCCGAAATTCGGGTCGATGGGGGCCAGGTAGCTGTCCTTCCTGTGCCTGTAGCGTCCGCCGGCATTGGCCTGCCAGATCTCGACCATCGTATGCGGCACCGGCCGGGCGTTTTCATCGAGCACACGGCCATGCACGATGATGCGCTCGCCGATGGGGTCGCCGGTCGAGGCGTAGTTGCGGAGCAGATCGCTGTCGACCGGGTCGATATCGCCATGGCCGAAGGTCGGTCCGGTCAGCTCGCTGGCTGTGTTTCCCAGCGACAGGAGCGCCAGTTTCGGCGACCGCGCGACGCTGGTCTTGTAATCAGGCGCATAGGCCGGCGGGTGCCATTCGCGGTCGCGCTGGATAAGGTCACGCCCGAAAAGGTCGTTCTGAGTCATGCCGGATCTGCCTCCCTGTCCGAACCGGTCCGCCGCGAAAGCGCGCTGCTTGCGCATCGCCAAAGATAGCTATCACGCGGCCGACCGATTTCGAAGGGCCTATCAGCGCCGGTGCGGCTACCCCTGGAACAGCGGAAAACTGACACCCAGCGCCCAGGCCAGTACCAGGCCCGTGGCCAGTCCGGATGCCGACGGTCCGGCGCGCCGCGCGGCGTCACGGCCCATGGTGCCGAACACGAGGTAAAACAGGACCATCACCGGCGCGATCAGGATCAGGAAGAAAAGCCCCTCGAAATCGAGCGCCACGGCAATGCCGAGAGACAGCAGGAAGGCCGCACGTGTCATCGCCCGTCCGAGGATGGTCTGACCATAGGTCAGAGTGGCGTCGGCGATCATGTAGGGCAGGGCGCCGATCATCATCGCGGCGATGATCCAGGCGCGCTCTGACGTCGGCCAGAAATTCGCGGCGTAGCGGTCCAGTGCCATGCCGAAGATCGCGCAGGCCGCCAGCAGCAGGGCAAAGGCGGGCCAGTTGAGCGGACCTGCAGGCACCTGCCAGTAGCGCAGCAGGGCAAGCTGCAAGGCGCCGTAGATCAGCATGTGAAGCGCGAGGTAATCCGCCACGAGAACCGGCAGCGTCTTGATGTCGATCGATACGGCGACCAGGGGGGCCAGCAGCAGGGGCAGCGCGAGTATCAGTGCCGTCCGGCCCAGCGTCAGCGATTGGGCCAGGCCGGCGCGCTGCGGCAGCAGCCGGCTGACCGGCCGGAAGATCAGCACGATCCCGGCCATCAGTCCCAGAATGGCCCAGCCGGTCGGCAGGATGGTGACATTGGAGTCGCGTCCATAGGCGCGATCCAGCCAGGCTACGGCTTCGCCCCGGCCCGCGCGGCTGTGCAGAACCGACACGTGCTCGGCGAAAGGGGCAACCACCGACCGCCGCGACACGCCGCCGGACTCGACCGTGTCGCCGTGACCGGCGTCCGGGTCGACCATCCGAACGGCCTCGAGCGCGAAGTCGAGCAGCCGCGGCTCCCAGGCACCGGTCACCAGCAGCAGATCGTCGGGAGCGGCGGGGCCGACCGCGTTCGAGAATGCCGAGATCAGGACCAGCGGACCGATGTCGTCGCGATCCGTCGCCACGCGCACGAGGATATCGGTGGCCATGGAATGTCCGACCAGCGCGACCGGCCCTGCGCCGTTCGACACGTCATCGACGACCTGCCCGGTCTGCTGCACGAGGAGCCGAGTCGTCCCCTCGATCGCAGAGACGTCGCCGGACATCGGCACGGGATGCCGGCCATGGCCTTCGAAGTCGAAGGCAACGACGCGGTAGCCCGCACGCGCCAGCGGCAGCGCATAGCCCTGCATCATCTGTTGCGACCCTGCGAACCCGTGTGCCACGACGACCAACGGCCCGTCGGCATCCGGTTTCGCATAAGCGACGGCCGGGGTCCGCCCGACCTCGAACCGGCTGATGGTCACACCGAAACGCGCCGTCTCGAGCACGGCAAGCGAAAGCAGTATCAGGACAGTGGCAAGGATCAGCCGAACCGACAGGCCGCCCGGCCGCGTGCGGCGGGACGAATCGCCGTCCTGCAGCGCGGTCTTCCTGCCGCCGGCCTGGCTCAAGGCGCGTGCTCGGCGCCCAGAACCGGCATCGGCTCCGCCGCCACTCCGTGGGCCCGCGCCATGGCTGAAAAGGCATCGCGCAATTGCGCCAGAACCTCCGACCGCGACGATACCTGTCTTTGCACAAGCCCCAAGCGCCGGCTGACCGCGCCGTCGCAGAACGCACGTTGGTGCACGCTGTCCGGCTGGATGTGCAGCAGCGCGATGCGGGGCACGATGGCCACGCCCAACCCGGCTTGGACCATGCCGACCACCGCGGGCATGGTGTTGGCGACGACGATGTCCTTGGGTACCACGGATAACCCCGAAAGCTCGGTTTCGATCTGCCGGGCCAGCGGCACATCGGTGAGATACCGGATGAAGGGCAGGTCCTTCAACAGCGAGGTGTCGCTGCGAAAGGCCTGGTCGGGCGGTGCCGCGATGACCAGCGGTTCCTGCAGGACCGGGCTCCAGGTCAGGCTTGCGGGCACGCCGACATGCTCTGCCACCAGCGCCGCGTCGAGGTGGCCGGCCGCGACATCCGCCATCAGCGATTCCGAGATTCCGACGGTCAGCTGGAAGGACAGATCGGGGTAGAGGCTGCGCATCCGGGCGAAGGCGTCGGGCACGAGACGCATGGAAACTGTGCGGATCGCCCCGAATTTGAGCAGACCCGCCGTGCGCCCGCCGGCAATCGCAAGTTTCGCCTCGGTCATGGTCTGCACGACCGTGCGCGCCGCACGCACCAATTCCTCGCCCTTCGCGGTCAGCCGCCGCGGGCGGGTCCTGCGGTCGAAAAGGCTGGCCCCGAATTCGCCCTCAAGCGATTGAATTTGCTGTCCGATTGCCGATGGTGTGAGGTTCATGCGCGATGCCGCACCGGCAAAGCTGCCGGTGTCCGCCACGGCGATGAGAGTCTGAAGCTGACGCAGGTCCATGCGTTTTAGTAAAGCTGTGCTTCACGAAAAGCCAAAGAGAAATCATTTTCTGAAGGGCGTGCCGAAGTATAGTCTGCGCAGTAATCCGTACGCACGGCGTGCGGTGCTGCTCTTTTCACCACTCAGGAGACCCAAGATGACCGTTTTCACACGTGCCTTCGCAGGTGTCGGCCTTGCCATCGCAAGCTTCACGAGCCCCGCAATCGCCCAGGACTATCCCGCCAAGCCGGTCGAATTCATCGTGCCCTGGTCGCCGGGCGGCGGCAGCGACACGCTGATGCGGATCGTGGCCAACAACGTGTCGCCCTTTCTCGGGGCAGAGATGCCGGTGATAAACATGCCCGGCGTCGGCGGCACCGTCGGCCTGACCGAAGCCTCGCGCCGCGCCGCCGACGGCTACACCATCAGCCAGGTGCACGAAGGCCTTCTGGCCGCCACCGCGACCGGGCTCACCGAACTGGCCTGGGACGATTTCGATCCCATCGCGCTGATGACCGCGTCGCCGCAGTACCTCGTCGCTGGATCGGGACAGCCCTTCGACACGATGGAAGGCCTGGTGGAATATGCGCAGGAGAATCCGGGTGACCTGACCATTGGCGTGACCCTTGGCGGCGTGCCGCACCTGCACGCGGCGATGATCGCCGAAGCCTTTGACATCGAATGGCGTTATGTCGGTTACGAGGGCACGGGCGAGCGCATCCGCGCGCTGGTCGGCGGCAACCTCGACCTTGCCATCGGCGACATCGCCTCGTCGCTGCAATTCGCCGAGAACGGCGATCTGAACTTCCTCGCCACCGGCGCGACGGAACGCATGCCGCAGACTCCGGACGTGCCGACTTTCATGGAACTTGGCACTGATCTGGACCTGTCGATCACCCGTGGCATCGTCATGCCGAAAGGCGCCCCGGAAGAGGCGCAGGCGACAATGGAAACGGCACTGATGGAGCTTTCGGAAGACGAAGCCTTCATCGAGCAGATCAACAATGCCGGTGCCGAAGTCGCCTTCCGCGGCCGCGACGCCTACAGCGAATACCTGTCGAACCTCGCGGCCACCGTCGACCGCTTGGCCGAGGTCATCGCGCCTTGAGCCAGATCGACGACTTCAAGCCGTCGCAGGAGTCGGGCGATATCGCCCGGCTTCTGTCCTACGTCGCGCTGCTCGCGGCGTCGGTCGGCATGTTCATCGAGGCCTCCACGATCCCGACCTCGCGTTTCGAGGCGCTGGGCGCCGGCGCGTTTCCGATGCTGGTGCATGCCTGCCTGAGCCTGCTGCTCGTCGCCGCGATCATCGGATCGCTGCGCAAACTGCCCGCCGTCGCCTATGCCCGGTTCGGCACCGATGCCGTCGCATGGGTCAAGGCCCGGCGGCTCGTTCTGTTCCTCTTCGCCTGCCTGGCACTCTTTGTCATGGGCATCCCGATGATCGGGTATCCGGTCGCCGCCTTTGTGTTCCTGATCGTGCTGCAGGTGACCTACGCGCCCAAGACGCGGCTGACCATCGCGGTCGCCGTCGTGCTGGCGCTGATCTTCTCTTTCGGCCTGAACTGGCTTTTCGCCGAGGTTTTCAACGTCTTCCTGCCACGGGGGCTCTGAGGTCATGGACGCCTTCATGCTGGGCGCCGCGCAGGTGCTGTCCTTTACCACGCTCGTAATGATGTTCTTCGGCGCTATCGCCGGAATCATCGCCGCCGCGATCCCGGGATTCACGGTGACAATGGCCATCGTGCTGACCCTGCCGCTCACTTTTTCCATGGACCCGCTGCAAGGCATCTCGGTGATGCTGTCGGTCTACGTCGGAGGATACGTAGGCGGGCTGATTTCGGCGGCGTTGCTGGGCATCCCCGGCACGCCGTCCTCGGTCGCCACAACCTTCGACGCCTTCCCCATGGCCCGGAACGGAGAACCCGGCCGGGCGCTGTCGCTGGGCGTCTGGGCATCGTTCTTCGGCACGCTCATCTCGACCGCCGTGCTGATCGTGGCGGCGCCGCCACTGGCGACCTTCGCGGTACGGCTGGGGCCGTGGGAATATTTCTCCCTGATCGTCTTCGCCTTGACCATCGTGGCAAGCCTCGTCGGAGACTCGCTGCAACGAGGCCTGATCGCCGCGCTGATCGGCCTCGCCATCGCCACCATCGGCACCGATCCGATGATGGGCCGCCCGCGCTTTGACATGGGGCTGGAGCTGCTGGCCGCCGGCCTGCCGTTCCTCGTCGTGCTGATCGGCATCTTCGCCATCTCGCAGCTGGCCTCCGAAGTCGAGGATGCCCGCGCGATCAAGACCGGCGAAAAGCTGGTTTCGGGCACCATCGAGTTCAAGACCTGGGCGGTCATGCGCGAGGTGCTGATGCGCCCGGTGAACCTGATCCGATCCTCGCTGATCGGGGTCGGCATCGGCGCCCTGCCCGGCGCCGGGGGGTCGATCGCGAATCTCGTGGCTTACGATCAGGCGAAACGGTCCTCTAAGGATCCCGACAGTTTCGGCACCGGCACGGCAGACGGCGTCGTCGCCTCCGAGGCCGGCAACTCCGCCACCGCGGGCGGCGGGCTGATCCCGCTCATTTCGCTCGGCATTCCCGGCTCGGCGGTGGATGCGATCCTGATGGCGTCGCTGATGGTGCACGGCATTTCCGTCGGTCCGCGGCTGATCATGGACAATGCCGACCTGGTCTACGGCATGTTCCTCGCCATGGCGGTGTCCAGCCTGATGATGCTGGTGATCTGCGTGCTGTCGATGCGCCTGTTCCTGCGCGTGGCCGAAGTGCCGAAGTGGGTCGTGGTGCCGGTGGTCATGGTCTGCTGCGTCGTGGGATCCTTCGCGCTCAACAATCGGGTCACCGATCTCTACCTGCTCGCAGCGGTGGGCCTGCTGGGCTACGGGCTCAAGGCGCTGGACTACCCGCTGGCACCGCTGGTGCTGGGCGTGATCCTCGGCCCCATCGCCGAGACCAACCTGCGCCGCGCGCTGATGACCGAAAACGACTGGAGCCTCTTCGTCACGCGACCCGTCAGCCTGATCTTCCTGATCGCGGCGGTGGCGTCGGTGGCCTGGGCAGTGCGCGGCATCCTCAGGCGCCGCAAGCAAAGAAAACCACAGAAGGACACGGCTTGATGACGTTTCGTCACGATCCACTCTACGCCTCCCGGCGGTCGCCCGTTCTGGCCGACAACCTCGTTTCCACCTCGCATCCGTTGGCCGCACAGGCCGGGCTGTCGATGCTGGCCAAGGGCGGCAATGCCGTCGATGCGGCCATCGCAACCGCGGCGACGCTGACGGTCGTGGAACCGACGGGCAACGGCCTGGGGTCCGACGCCTTCTGCATCCTGTGGGACGGGAAAGAGCTTCATGGTCTGAACTCGTCCGGCGCGGCCCCGGCCGGCTGGACGCCCGAGCGCTTCGCGGGTCACGACGCGATTCCGTTCCGCGGCTGGGAAAGCGTCACCGTGCCGGGCGCCGTGGCCGCCTGGGCCGAGTTGAACGCCAGGTTCGGCAAACTCGATCTGCCCACGGTGCTGGCGCCGGCCATCGGCTATGCCGAGAACGGCTTTAGCGTGTCGCCGGTGATCGGGGCGCTCTGGGCCAAGGGAGCCGAAGCGCTCTCGGACCAGCCCGGTTTTGCCGAAAACTTCCTGCCCGGCGGGCGGGCGCCGAAGGCCGGAGAACGGTATCGCAATCCCGATCATGCGCGCAGCCTGCAGATGATCGCGGAAACCAGGGGAAAGGCCTTCTACGAAGGTCCGCTGGCCGAGAAGATCGCGGCCTTTGCCCGCGAACACGGCGCGGTCCTGTCCGAGGCCGATCTCGCCGCGCATGTGCCGGAGTGGTGCGGGACGATCTCGACCGCCTTCGACAACACCGAGTTGCACGAGATCCCGCCGAACGGGCAGGGCATCGCGGCGCTGATGGCCCTTGGCATGCTGGCCCAGACCGGCGTGCGCGATCTCGATCCCGACGACCCGGTCGCCCTGCACCTGCAGATCGAGGCGATCAAGCTGGCCTTCGCGGACATGTACGCCTACGTCGCCGACGGGCGCTTCATGGTGGATGTCACGGCGGCGGACCTGATCGACACAGGCTACCTGGCCGAGCGCGCGAAATTGATCAGCACCGACAGCGCCGGCGCCTACGGGGCCGGCGCGCCGAAAAACGGCGGCACGGTCTACCTCACCACGGCGGATGCCTCGGGCATGATGGTGTCCTTCATCCAGTCGAACTACGCCGGCTTCGGGTCCGGCGTCGTGGTGCCGGACACCGGGATCAGCCTGCAGAACCGCGGTGCGGGATTTTCTCTCAAGCCCGGACACCCCAACGAGGTGGGAGCCGGCAAACGCCCGTTCCACACGATCATCCCCGGCTTCCTGATGCAGAACGGCGCGCCGAAAATGAGTTTCGGTGTCATGGGCGGACCGATGCAGGCGCAGGGCCACGTGCAGATGACCTTGCGCACGCAGCTTTGGGGGCAAGACGTGCAGACCGCCGTGGACGCGCCGCGCTGGCGATTCGTCGCGGGCACCGAGGTCGCCTGCGAATCCGCGATCCCGGAGGCCACGCGCGACCGGCTGACGGCTCTGGGCCACACCATCACCGTGGAGCCGCCGGACAGCGCCTTCGGCTTCGGCGGCGCACAGCTGATCGAACGGCTGGACGCGGGCGGCTATGCGGCGGGCTCCGACCCGAGAAAGGACGGCGCGGCGCAGGGCTTCTAGGGTCGGATCGCATCGGCTCGGCTGCACGACACAGTTGCGCGTCCGGAGGCGGTGCGCGTGGCCGCCGAGGTCGCGCCGCTGCGTTCGCTGCGCGCGAGGTCGTCCGTCGTGTCGGCGGGGTCCGGTCCGGTCGGTGCCGCGTGCCGCCCCCCCGCCGCCCGTCGGGAAACGTCCAGGCGCGGGCCCAACGCCTTCGGCATCACGGCGACTGGCATTCCCGTCAGAATTGGCGGATGCTGGCACGGGGAGGACCGCGCGGGACATGCGTCTGCTTCTGGTCGAAGATACCGCCGATGTCGCGGAGGCCATTGTCGCAAGCTTCGGGCATCGCGGCGATGCGGTGGATCACGTGAATTCGGTCGATACGGCCGCAAGCGCACTCGCCGTGCAGGATTACGACGTGATCATCCTCGACATCGGCCTGCCCGACGGGCTGGGCACCGACATCCTGTCCAGCCTGCGCGATCGCGGCAAGCCGACCCCGGTCCTGATGCTGACCGCGCGGTCGGACATCGAGGACCGCGTCGCGGCGCTCGACAAGGGGGCGGACGACTACCTGGTCAAGCCGTTCGACCTGCGCGAACTGCACGCCCGCGTCCGGGCGATGCTGCGCCGGCAGGACACGGACCGGTCGGGGATCGTCGAGTTCGGGGACATCAGGTTCGACCCGGCCGGGCTGACGGTCGAAGTCAAGGGTCGTCCGCTGTCGCTGGCCCGCCGCGAGCTCAACCTTCTGGAGATCCTGCTGGCCAACCGCGAACGCGTTGTGCCGAAGGACAGGCTGCTGGAAGGCATGTATTCTTTCAAGGACGAAGAGGTGGGCCCGAACGCCGTCGAACTCTATGTCGGCCGACTGCGCAAAAAGCTTTGCGACAGCCGGATCACGATCAAGACGTTGCGCGGGCTTGGCTACCAGATGGTCGATGGCGGCTGAGGCGCGGCGCGGCATGCGGCTGACCGGGTCGCTGAGTTTCCGGCTCGGCGTGGCGCTGGCACTGGTGCTTGCGATCGGCGGCGTGGCGGTGTCGCTGGCGGCCTATGCATATGGCCGCAGCGCAGCGCAGCAATCCTACGACAGGCTTCTGGTCGGCGCGGCCAGCCAGATCGCCGGATCGCTGAGGTTGCGGGACGGCGAGGTGATCGTCGACATCCCGATCTCGGCCTTTGAACTGCTGTCGCTGGCCCCGCGGGACCGCGTGGTCTATGCGGTCTTCGACAACCAGGGGCGGCGCGTCACCGGCTATGATACCGTGGCTTTGCCCGAGGGCGATGGCGGGTTCTTCACCGACAGTTTCGCCGGGGAACCGGCCCGCTACGTCCATGTCAGGCGCCAGATCGCGGAGCGGTCCTTCCTCGGCGCGGTGGATGTCGTCGTCGGCCAGACCACCGAAGCGCGACAGGAACTGGCGCAGCAGATCACCCGCAACGCGCTGCTGGCGGTGGCTCTGGTGGGGCTGGTGATCTCCGGGCTCGCGGTGCTGGCGGTGAGGTCCGCCTTGCGCCCCCTGCGGCGGCTGGAGCGCGATTTCGCCGCACGCTCCGTACGCGACCTGACGCCGGTCGATGTGGAGGTGCCGCAGGAGATTGCCAGCCTGGTGGCGGCGCTGAACCGCTTTATCGGACGGATCGACCGGCAGGTGCGGGTCATGCGCACCCTGATCGCCGATGCCTCGCACCAGCTGCGCACGCCGATTGCCGCGCTTCGGGCGCAGGCCGAACTTGCGCGGGAGGCGACCGATGCGGAAGAGCAGCTGCGGCTTGTGGCGAAAATACACGACCGGTCCCGTAACCTCAGCCGACTGACCGACCAGCTGCTGAACCACGCGATGATCATTCACCGCGCCGACAGCGTCGAGCTGGCTCCGGTGGACCTGAGGGCCGTGGCCAGCGATGCGGTGGCCCAGTTCGACCAGACCCTGTCCGGTGCCGAACAGGTGGTGCGGATCGACCTGCCCGAAGCGCCGACGCGCTGCGACGGCGACGCGCTGTCGCTGGTCGAGGCCTGCAAGAACCTGATCACCAACGCGGTCGCCTACGGCAAACCGCCGATCACCGTTTTCGTGCGCGACGATGGCCCGGCGCTGGGCCTTGGCGTGCGCGACCGAGGGGACGGCATGGCGGAAGAGATGTGGGCGGATGCGGGCTCGCGATTTGCGAAACGCTCCGGCGTGTCCTCGACCAGTGCCGGGCTAGGGCTATCCATCGTCAGTGCGGTGGCCCAGGCCCATGGCGGCCGGCTGACGCTCCGCCGGCCCGAAGCCGGCGGTTTCGAGGTCTTCGTCGAGCTGCCGAACCTCCCGGAGGCAGAGGCATGAAGGTCATCGGCCAAGTCTGTGCGGTCCTGCTGGCCGGCGCGGCGGCCGCCCAGCCGGCGCCCGAAGCAGTAACATCCTATGGCCCAGAAGATGCCGCGCGGCGTCTGCTGGTGCGCGGAACCACCGACATCGCCCGGTTCGAAAACGTGCTGAGGCTCTTCACGTCCCGCCCGGACAGCCCGCGGATCGACTACGAGCAATGGGGCTCGAACGACCTTTTCGATGTGACCCTGGCGGAGTGCCGGAGCGGCGGGCGCGCTGCCGACATGGTGATCAGCTCGGCCGTCGACCTTCAGATCAAGCTGGCCAACGATGGCTGCGCCCGGGCGCACCGGTCGACCGCGACCGCCAGCCTGCCGCAGGTCGCCAACTGGCGCGACGAGGTCTTCGGCATCACCCGGGAGCTTGCGGTGATCGTCTACAACAGGCGGCTGATCTCAGCCGCCGAGGTGCCGCGGTCGCGGTTCGACCTGATCGACCTCTTGCGCCCCGAAGACAGCCGGTTTCGCGGGCGCATCGCCACCTATGACATCGAGGCCTCGGGGCTGGGCTATCTCTTTGCCTTTGCCGACGCGCAGCAGGCCACGACCTTCGGCAGCCTGATCGAAGCCTTCGGACGCAGCGGTGTGGTCGCCACCTGCTGCTCGGCCGAGATCATCGACGGCGTGGCCGACGGCACGTATCTCATCGCCTACAATGTGCTGGCGTCCTACGCGCTGGCCCGGGCCGAGGAGAATCCCGACATCGTCGCCGTGGCGCCCGACGATTACACGCTGGTCCTGTCGCGCGCCGCGCTGATCCCGCGCCACGCGGCAGCGCCGGAACTGGCGGGCGCGTTTCTGGATTACATGCTGTCTCAGGCCGGCCGGGCAGCCCTGAGATCGGCACATCTGATCGTCACGACCGACGACGCGGCCCCGGACACCCTGATCCTGCCGGAGACACCGGAAACCAGCTTTCGACCCATCGCCCTCACGCCGTCGCTGCTGGTGGGACTGGATCAGCACAAGCGGCGGGAATTCGTCGCGCTCTGGCGCTCGACCTTCCCGCGTCAAGGCGATGGCGAGGCACCGCCGGAGTGAGTTCGGGTTCTGTCCTGCGAAAAGGTTAGTGCAGCCGTGTCCCGGTTGGAGAGCAAGAGTCCGCGTTTCGCGGTTGTGTCTGTTGTCGGGTTTGCAAAAGCTCGCACGTCGACGGAAACGCGAAGCGGCTTTGCGCAAGAAAATGCGGCAAACGCATTATCCAGCAGACAACAAATCCTTGAAAAAGCTTGGAGGCGGGTACCGGAATCGAACCGGTCTACACGGATTTGCAATCCGCTGCGTAACCTCTCCGCCAACCCGCCGGAGCTTCCCGTGTCTTTAGACCTCCAGCGGGCGGGCTTCAAGAGGGTTCCTGACCGCCCGGGGGTCGCTCCGACGCGCCTGGCCGAATTTCGGCCGCCTTTGCGCGCTGCATGGAACCTTCGCGGCGGCGCGGCGTTAAAGAAGCAAGACATCCATGGAGGATTTTATCATGGCGAACACGACAACAACCGCGAAGACACCCAGCAACGGGACCGTTACCGGATCGTCGGATTACGATGCCCTGAATGATCAGGTGAAGACTCTGAAGAGTGATCTGGCCTCGCTGACGGAAATGCTCACCGACATCGGGGTTCGCCGCAAGGACGAAACTGTCGAAGCGGCACGGGCGCGGGCCAAGCGTATGCGGGCCGAGGCGTCGGATCGTTACGATGATGCGGTCGATTACGCCAACGATGCAAGAGATCAGGCGTTCGATGCGGTGCGCCGTCAGCCCGGTACCGCTATGGCCATCGCTGTCGGTGTCGGGTTCCTCGCAGGCGTGCTCTCGGGCCGCCGCTGAATGATGCTTCTCTACACTCTGGGCGACGCGGTCAGACGCAAGGCGCGCGCAACTGTGTGGTCCATCATTGCCGGGATCTTCCTTCTGGTGGGTCTCGGCTTTCTCACGTCCGCTTTCTGGATGGTCCTGTCCGAGTTGCGCGATCCGCTTTTCGCGGCGCAGGTTCTCGGCGGTGGATTTTTTGGCATTGGTTTGATTTTTCTCGGTATTTCCTGGCTCGTCGGCCGTCGCCTGTATCGGCTTCCGCCGACCCCCGCGGCGAAAACCGGGACAGAGCCGATCGTTCAGATGATCGAAGGGTTTCTGCTTGGGCTCAACGCCGGGCGCAGCACGCGCGGAACGCGTCGCTCCGACCGGCACTGACAGCTTGCCGCGCGCGCCGGGTCCAGCAGCCTGCCGATCCGGCGGATTACTCCAGACACAGAAGGTACGTCCGTGAAAACCGACTCTCGCGCTGTGCGCACATCCATCATCGGGTTGGGCGTATTCGCGGCGCTCTCCATGCTCTACGTGGCGCAGGATATCGCCGCGCCGGTCACGCTTGGCATCGTGACCGGTATCATCGTGTCGCCGATCATGGACTTGGTGCGCCGCATCGGGATCCCGGCCGGCTTTGGCGCGATGATCATTCTGATCGTGACCATTGCGGTGCTGAGCGCTCTGGCATTCGTGGTCGAACCGCTGATCTGGCGCGTGACCGAGGAAATTCCGCGCATCCGCTATGAGTTGCGGACGCTTCTGGCCGAGTTCCAGGGATTGATCCAGGGCATCGACGCCGCCAATGAAGAGATGAAACAGGCGCTGGGCGGCGATGGCGATGTCGACGCGGAGAAGGAATCGCCGCTGCCGTCCGTGTCCGACGCGCTGTTTCTCGCTCCGGTGATCCTGGCCCAGATGCTGATTTTCGCCGGGACCTTCTATTTTTTCCTGGTGACCCGACTCGACGTCTTTTCCGAGCTCGCCCGCCGCATCGGCGGCAACCACGACGCGGCGCGCATTCAGCAGCGGTTTCGCACTGCCGAGTACCTCGTGTCGCGATACTTTGCGGCAATTTCGGTGGTGAATGCGGGTCTGGGCCTCGCCCTTGCCGGGTATCTCAGCATTATCGGCCTGCCGCTTCCCCTGGTCTGGGGCGCGGCGGCGTTTCTTCTGAATTACGTGCTCTACGTGGGGCCTGCGGTGGTGGCGTTCAGCCTTCTGCTGAGCGGGTTGATCAACTTCAGCGGTGTCTCGGTTCTTGGGCCGATGATCGGGTTCATGGTGCTGAACATGATCGAGGCGCAGTTCGTCACGCCGGCCATGGTCGGGCGGCATGTGTCGCTGAACCCGTTGCTGGTTTTCCTCGCGCTGGTCTTCGGCATCTGGTTCTGGGGGCCGATCGGCGGGATCGTGGCGATCCCGGTGGTGGTCATCGTGGTGGCGCTGCTGGACGACGTTGCCACGCACCGCCGCCGCGAGCAGGCCAGCGAGACCTGACAGGCGCATAATACGGGCGTGGCAGATAGAGCCCGGCCCCTCGATTTCTGGCCCTTGGACATTGCCGCCCAAGGGCAACTGTGGCATTACGGTTGCATCACTTCTGAACGAAAGAGTTTAGCAGATGTCCGATTATGCCAAACGCCGCCGGATGATGGTCGACACGCAGGTCCGCCCTGCCGATGTCACCAAGTTCCCGATCATCGACGCGATGCTGACGGTCCCACGCGAAGCCTTCGTTCCGCGCGACCGCATGGAAGCGGCTTACGTGAGCGAAAACATCGCTATCGGCGGCAACCGCGTGATCCTGGAGCCACGGACTTTTGCAAAGATGCTGGATGCGCTGGCGCTCGGCAACGACGACCTGGTGCTCGATCTGGGCGCCGGGCTGGGGTATTCCTCGGCGGTCATCGCGCATATCGCGGAAGCGGTGGTCGCGGTCGAGGATGACGAGGCGCGCCTGTCCGAGGCGGAAAGCCTGCTGGCCGAACACCATGCCGACAACGTGATCCTGCACGGCGGCGCCCTGTCCGAAGGCGCGCCCGAACATGGGCCCTATGACGCGATCCTCATCGAGGGTGCCGTGGAAGAAGTGCCGGAGGCGATCATCGGCCAGTTGAAAGAGGGCGGGCGCATGGCCTGCCTGTTCATGGAAGGCACACTTGGCGTGGTTCGTATCGGCTACAAGCTTGACGGAGGCATGTCTTGGCGGTTTTCCTTCAATGCGAGCGCACCGGTCATTCCGGGGTTTGAAAAGGCACGGGCCTTCGCACTTTAGGGCGGGGGGCCAGCAGAAGCACAGGCAGGGGACAGGCGGCATGACGATCCGACCGATCAGACGAACACTTGCCGCGGTCGCCGCGGTGCTGGCTTTGACACCGGCGGCGCAGGCCGACACTCTGGCCGATGCGCTGGTGGGGGCCTACAACACGAGCGGCCTGCTGGAGCAGAACCGCGCCGTGCTGCGCGCCGCCGACGAGGATGTGGCGCAGGCGGTCTCCGCGCTGCGGCCGGTGCTGAGCTGGTCGGCCGACATCACCCGCGACTTCGGCACCTCCCGCGGGTCGAACTCGCTGGGTGCCGTGGCGCGCAGCGCCTCCAACACCGCCAGCGTCGGGCTGGTGGCCGAACTGACGCTGTACGATTTCGGGCAGAACCGCCTGGCAATCGACGGTGCGAAGGAAGCGGTGCTGGCGACGCGGCAGGGACTTGTCTCTATCGAGCAGCAGATCCTGCTGCGTGCCGTGACGGCCTTCTTCGAGGTGCGTCGTGCCACCGAAACCGTCGCCCTGCGCCAGAACAACCTGCGCCTGATCACCCAGGAACTGCGCGCCGCGCAGGACCGGTTCGAAGTCGGCGAGGTGACCCGCACTGACGTTTCGCTGGCCGAGGCACGGCTTGCCCAGGCACGTGCCAACCTTGCCGCAGCGCAGGGTGAGCTGCGGGCCGCGCAGGAGGAATACCGCGTCGCCACCGGCCGGACGCCGGGTCCGCTGTCGCAGCCCAGCCGGGTCCCCGATCTGCCGCCGGATCGCAATTCTGCCGTCGCCATCGCGCTGCGCGGACACCCCGACCTTTTGCAGGCGCAGCACCTCGTGCGGGTCGCGGAACTCAGCATCGCCCGCGCCGAGGCGGCGATGAAGCCGACCATTAGCCTGACCGGGCGGCTGGGCGTGACCGAAGATTTCGACAACGATTCCTTTTCCCATGGCGGCTCCATCGGGATCGAGTCGACCGGCCCGATCTACCAGGGCGGGCGGCTGTCGTCGCTGGTCCGCCAGGCCATGGCCAACCGCGACGAACAGCGCGGCAACCTGCATGTGGTGCGGCTGACGATCGAACAGAACGTCACGAATGCGCTGATCCAGCTCAATGTCGCGCGGGCCAGCGAAGACGCCAATGCCGACCAGGTCCGCGCGGCCGACGTGGCCTTCCGCGGCATCCGCGAAGAGGCGACACTGGGCGCACGGACCACGCTGGACGTGCTGAACGCCGAACAGGAACTGCTGGATGCGCGGGCGGCGCTGATTTCGGCCAATGTGGACGAATTCATCGCCGCCTACCGGGTGCTGGCGACGATGGGACGTCTGACCGCGCGGGATCTTGGCCTCAACGTGCAGCGCTACGATCCGGCGGCCTATTACAACCTCGTCAAGGACGCACCGGCGGTGTCGCAGCAGGGCCAGCAACTCAACCGTGTCCTGCGCGCCTTGGGAAAAGAATAGAATTATTTCCATCTGTTGTGAGGAATCGTCCCGCGCGCTATCCTGCGCGTGAGGCGACAGTGGAACAACAATGACAGATCCCGTGAAGAACGTGGAAATCGAGGATGTCTTGTCCTCAATTCGCAGGCTCGTGTCCGAAGACGTGCGCCCGAAATCCAGCCCGCCGTCGGCGGCGCCGGACCGGTTGGTGCTGACCCCGGCGCAACGCGTGGCCGAGGAACCAGAGGACCGCGCGGAAGAAGACGATGTTGAACGGAACGACACGACCGGAACGGCGCCGGTCCTGCTGACCGACCGACTGGACACGGAATCCTCCACCGACCGTCAGGAACCGGGCCGCGACGCAGCCCGGACCGGGGAGGAAAGCTCCGACGACGACACCGTCGATGCCCTGTCGCTTTTGGTGGGGCAGGAAGTCGAACAGGCCCTCCGCGCCTTCAAGGCGGCGGAAGCCCGGGACGCCGACGCGGCACAGGATGCCGTCGAAGAGCTCGAGTCCGAAGAGCCCGAAGCCGCGGTAGAGGACACGGACGCCGCCGCCGATGACCTGTCCTGGGCGGAGGACAGCCCGACCGATCCCGCGCCCGAAGCGAAAGTCGAAGACCAGCGCAAGGCGTCCACGCTCGAGCAGAAAGTGGCCGAGCTCGAGGCGCTGATTTCCGGTTCTGACGAAGACTGGGAGCCGGAACCGGAGCCGCATCAGGACGGCGCATCGCATTTCCTCGGCGACCGGGCAGAAGCTATGGCGTGGCAGGACTACGATGGCGACACCGAAGAGGTCGAGGCCGCGCCCGATCTCACCTTCTTCCAGTCGCACCGCAGCCGGCCGCGGGACGAACAGACCACCCATGACGCGGCGGCCGAGGCGGAGACCGAACCGTCGGACGGCGGCACGGCGGTGATCGACGAAGACATGTTGCGCGACATGGTGGCAGAGATCGTGCGCCAGGAGCTTCAGGGCGCCCTGGGCGAACGGATCACGCGCAATGTGCGCAAGCTGGTCCGCCGCGAGATTCACCGCGCCCTGATCAGCCAGAACCTGGAGTAAACCGGCGCCGTTGCGGCGTCGCTACGTTCCAAAGCTTTCCGCACGCGGGAGACAAAAAAGCGCGCCCCGTAGGGCGCGCCAAATTGCGATCTGCGATCTGTGTGATCAGGCGGCTTCGGCCTGCAATGCGGCGTTGCGGCGCTCGCTTTCCTCGCGCGACAAGGCCACGGACGTGCGGACACCCTTGGAGACGAACTCCATCAGGCCCGAGACCACACGTTCGTTCGGGTCGATCCCGGCGCAGGACAGCACTTCACGACCGTCGCGAGACCGCGCCCAGCGGGCGATCTGTTCCGGGCCGTTGCCGTACTTCTTGTCGTCGGCGATCGCGTCGTCCAGGGCAGCCAGTACCACCGCGGCAAACAGCTTGCGAGCACGGTTGCCCTGCTCGCTGTTGTAGGCTGTTCCATCAACGAAATCTCTCATGTTTCGTCCTTTGATTATTGCTCTTGTGTTTTCAGGCGTGAAGGCGGTTATGGCCTATTACACCCGATTCGAATACCCCATTAACGCATAGCTTGGTTGCGACACACGCATGGCTCGCTGCACCTGCAGCACGATATCTGGTTGTCTTGCAGCGGGTCTGCACTCCAGATATAGGTTCGGGCAAGCTTACAACAACCCTTTGTCATGGTTTCAACACATGCCCAAGATCAACGGTAACGAGATACGCCCCGGCAACGTTCTGGAGCACAACGGCGGCCTTTGGGCCGCGGTCAAGGTCGATCACGTAAAGCCCGGAAAAGGCGGTGCTTTCGCGCAGGTCGAAATGAAGAACCTGCGGAACGGGTCGAAACTGAACGAACGCTTCCGGTCCGCGGACAAGGTCGAGCGTGTGCGACTCGAACAGAAGGACATGCAGTTTCTCTTCGAAAGCGACGGCATGCTCAGCTTCATGGACACCGAAACCTACGATCAGGTCGAGCTTCCGGCGGATATCCTCGGCGAACGCCGCCCGTTCCTGCAGGACGGCATGACCATCGTGGTCGAATTCCACGACGCCGAAGCGCTGAACGCGACCCTGCCGCAGAAGGTGACCTGCAAGGTCGTCGAGACCGAGCCGGTGGTCAAAGGCCAGACCGCCGCCAACAGCTTCAAGCCTGCGGTGCTGGACAACGGCGTCAAGGTCATGGTGCCGCCCTTCGTGGGCCAGGACGAGGACATCATCGTCAACACCGAGACGATTGAATATTCCGAACGCGCCTGAGGCCGCGACACGTGTAGGGTGGGTTTGCAACCCACCGTCGCGTCAGGCGCCGATCGCGCCCAGACACCTCTCCACCATGCCGCGATAACCTTGCCCGAAGAGCCGCAGGTGCACCAGCGCCGGCCAGAGCTGGTAGATCGGGCGGCGGTCCTGCCAGCCCGGCCGCAGCGCGCCGTAGCCCTCGTCGAACCCCGGGCCGGGCCGTCCGAAAAGGTGCAGCATAGCGAGGTCGACCTCGGCATCGCCATGGTAGCAGGCCGGGTCGATCAGCCAGCCACGCTCAGCTGTGAACAGCAGGTTCCCCGCCCAGAGATCGCCGTGCAGCAGCGCCGCCGGGGGCGTCTTCGGCAGCAGGCCGGGCAGACGCGCGGCGAGCCGCTCCAGCCGCCCGGCAAGATCCTGGGGCACGTCCGCGATCCCGGACAACAGCCGCCGTTCGGCCCAGAAGCCCGGCCAGTCGCCGTTGGGCGTGTTGTCGATCCTCACGGCACCGAACGCATGGTCCTCATCCCAGCCATACCGGTCGCCGACCGTCCCGTGCATTCGCGCAAGATCGGCGCCCAGCCGCCGCCAGGTGTCCGTCGCGGGCGTCGTCTCCGGCAGGTAGGACAGGACCAGCACATCGTCGCCGACCTCAAGCACCTGGGGCACGGGTGCGCCGGTACGGGCCATGGCGCGCAGCATCCGCGCTTCGGTCGCCACATCGCGCCCGCGTTTCACCACCACCTGACGGTCGGGCAGGGTGATCAGCCGCACTTCGGACAGGTCGCCGCCGTGCAGGGGGCGGCTGTCCAGCACTTCCAGTCCGAGAATGCGGGTCATCCCTGCCGGATCACCCGCGCCTCTCCGGCGCGCATTTCGCCCTGGGCGCGGTCGAACCGGAGGTAGGCGAGCCCCGCGCCGCCCGCCTGCGTGTGCAGCGTGCCCGCGGGCTTGTCCCCGGCGGTGATCTCAGTGCCTGGCGGCGCGGCGCCCTCGACGGCGACAACGGCCAGCCCCTTGCGCAGCTCGGTCTTGTGCTTCATCCGCGCGGTCACTTCCTGCCCGACGTAGCAGCCCTTGCGGAAATCCAAGCCCGACAGCCGTTCGAAGCCCATCTCGAGGATGAAACTGTCCGGCGTCAACTCGGCGCCCGCCAGCGGCACGCCCGCCGCCACGCGCTGCGCGTCCCAGTCGACCTCTTCGCTGGCTTGGCCCGTGTAGCCGCGCCAGCCCATGCGCGGGTCGCGCGGGTCGGCCAGCGCGCCCTCGGGCGCCGGGCCGATGCCGCGGGCGACCGCGATATCAGTGCGCTCGATCGTCACCTTGGAGCGCAGCTTGTAGAGGCTCAATGCTTTCATCAGGTCATCGGCCTGAAACGCCGCCACATCCAACAGCACCTCGTCGCCGTCCGCGACAAGGAAGAAATCCGCGCGGTACTTGCCTTGCGGCGTCAGCATCGCCGCATAGACGACCCCGTCGCGCAGGCGGTCGAGGTCGTTGGTCACCAACCCTTGCAGGAAATGCACCGCGTCCGGACCGGCGATCCGCAACACGCTTCTTTCGGTTTCCGACATTTTCTGTTCCCCTTCTGCCTTGCCCTGACATATAGGAAGCCCGCCGATCCACAACAGGGGCGGCCCCAGGAGACGAGGACCAGACCGCACATGCGCGCGCCGATTTCCGTTATCATTCCGACGCTTGACGCCGAAGCGGCACTGCCGGCCTGCCTGGCGGCGCTGATCGAAGGCGTGGTGGCCGGGCTGGTGCGCGAGGTGATCGTGACCGACGGTGGATCGACCGACGGCACGTTCCGGGTGGCCGAGGAAACCGGGGCCGTCTGGGTCGCGGGTCCGGCGTCACGCGGCGGACAGCTGCGGCGCGGCGTGGCGGCGGCGCAGGGCGACTGGCTGCTGGTGCTGCATGCCGACACCGTGCTGTCGCCGGGCTGGAGCGCGGATGCCGCCCGCGCCATGGAACGCCCCGGCGCCTATCATTTCCGCCTGGCGTTTCGTGCGCAGGGGCTGATGCCCCGGCTGGTGGCGGGCTGGGCGAACCTGCGCTCCGCCGTCTTCGGTCTGCCTTACGGCGACCAGGGCCTGCTGATCGACCGCGACAGGCTGGTGGCAGCGGGCGGGTTCGCCGACATTCCGCTGATGGAGGACGTGGCCCTGATCCGCGCGCTTCCGGCGCGACCCAAGCGTCTGGAGTGCACGGCGCTGACCTCCGCGGCACGCTACGAGCGCGCGGGCTGGCTGCGCCGCGGGGCGCGTAACCTGCTGACGCTGCTGCGCTATTACATGGGGGCCGATCCCGAGACGCTGGCGCGCGCCTACAGGCGCTGAGGGCAGGTGGGTTGCAAACCCACCCTACAGGCGCGTGTTGCGCCTCAGTCCTCGGAAAACTGCAGCCGGTGCAGGTCGGCATAGACGCCGCCGCGGGCCAGGAGTTCGTCATGGGTGCCTTCGTCGACGACGCGGCCATTGTCCATGACAACGATCTTGTGCGCCCGCCGCACCGTCGCCAGCCGGTGCGCGATGACAAGGGTCGTGCGCCCTTCGGACAGGGTATCGAGCGCCGACTGAACCACCGCTTCGGACTGCGCGTCGAGCGCACTCGTGGCCTCGTCCAGCAGCAGCACCGGTGTGTCGCGCAGGATGGCGCGGGCGATGGCCACGCGCTGGCGCTGACCGCCCGACAGGTTCGACCCGCGCGGGCCGACAGGGCTTTTCAGGCCGTCGGGCAGGCGCGGCAGGAAGTCGCTCACATGTGCCGCATCGAGCGCCGCCTGCAACCGCGCGGGATCGACGTCGGTCTGCCCCAGCAGGATGTTTTCCTCGAGCGTTTCGTCGAACAACAGCGACTCCTGCGAGACCACCGAGAACAGCCCGCGCAGGTCGGCCAGCGTCATCTCGGCCACGCCGGTGCCGTCCAGCGTGACCCGGCCCGCTTGCACGTCCACCAGCCGCGTCAGCACGTTGAACACGGTCGACTTGCCCGCGCCCGAGGCGCCGACCAGAGCCGTGGTCTGCCCGGCCTCGGCGACAAAGCTCGTGCCGCGCAGCACCGGCGTGTCGCCGTAGTCCAGGCACACGTCCTCCAGCGCGATCCGCGGTACGCCGGTCGGTGCGGGCTTGGGGTCGGCGGGATCGACCAGCTCGGGCGTGATGTCGAGCAGTTCCTTGATCCGCTCGATGCTGGCCGCCGCCACCTGCCAGACACCGCTGAAGGCGCCCAGCCGCCGCAGCGGCTCGAAGGCGAGGCCCAAGGCGGTGAAGAACGCCATGGTGTCGCCCACGGTCTTTTCGCCCGAGATGATCTCGGACCCGCCGTAGATCAGCACAACCACGAACCCGACCCCCGACATCAGGTCGATGAGCCCGGGGATCGCCGCCTGGCCGAAGGCCGAGCGCAGGTCGATCCGGTTGCGGTCGCGGGTCATGGTCCGGTAGCGCTTGTACTGGTAGCGCTCCAGCTGGTTCAGCTTCACCGGCACGATGCCGTGGAACACCTCGTTGAGCCGGGTCGACAGGCCCGCGGAAATATCGCGCGAGATCCGCGCGTTGCCGCGGACAAATCGCTGCAGGATCATCGCCGGCGCCACCAGCAGCGGCACGCCCACCAGCGCCGCGGCGGTCCAGCGCCAGTCGACGCTGATCGCCACGCCGAACAGGGTGAAAAGCGCCACCACGTCGCGCCCGGCGCCGGTGATCAGCGTCTGCCAGACCTTGTTGACCGCGCCCACGTCGCCCTCGATCCGCTGCATCAGGTGACCCGGCGCGTGGACCTGGTGGAAACTGCCGTCGAGCCGCATGAGATGCGCCAGAAGGTCCTGCCGGATGTCCTGCGTGGTGAGCTGCGACACCCGCGTCAGCAGCACCTTCTGCGTCACGCTTGCCACCGCGCGGAAGGCGAAGATACCAAAGATCGCCCCCGCCACCCAGACCAGCGCCCCGGCATTGCCGCCGACCAGGACC
>Ga0114903_1000221_pt1 | contig 37775 bp, 26 predicted proteins | sample MalvirDeepMed_s2_FD_87289 | JGI IMG/M metagenome (GOLD analysis project Ga0114903, IMG submission 87289) | Marine viral communities from the Global Malaspina Expedition - Malaspina viral metaG DeepMed_s2 | ecosystem: Environmental > Aquatic > Marine > Oceanic | place: Mediterranean Sea...
GCACCACCATCGGCAAGGGATTTGCCGGGAGGCCGTCGTGCACCCGCGCCATGACCTGCTGCCACATCTCGGCCGGAAGCCCGCCGCCGGTCACGCCCGACAGCGGCGTGTTGTCGTCGTAGCCCATCCAGATGCCGGTGACGTAATCGGCGGTGAAGCCGATGAACCAGGCGTCGCGCGCCTCCTGGCTGGTGCCGGTCTTGCCGGCGGCTTGGCGATCCGGCAGGCGGGCACGGGTGCCGGTGCCTTCGGAGACGACCTTTTCCAGCATGAAGACCAGTTTCCCGGCGGCGTCCGGCTGGATCACCAGTTCGCGCACGCCGGTGCCTTCGGTGCCGGTGATGCCGTAGGGTTCGATCCGGTGCCCCTGCGCCAGGAACCCGGCATAGGCGGCGGTCATTTCCAGAAGCGATGCCTCGGAGGCGCCCAGAGCCAGGGATGGCGTGTCGATCAGAGAACTTTCCACGCCGAATTGCGTCGCCACCTGTTGCACGACCGGGCGGCCGACACCTTCGGAGATCTTCACCGCCGGGATGTTCAGGCTGCGCTTGAGTGCGTCGATCAGGGTCACCCGGCCGCTGAAGTTCTTGGTGTAGTTCTCGGGGCACCACTGGCCCGAACCGGGAATGTTCATGCAGAACGGCTCGTCCACCACCGTGTCATAGGGCGAATAGCCGAAATCCATCGCCGCGGCGTAGATGAACGGCTTGAATGCCGATCCGGTCTGCCGCCGCGCCTGGGTGGCGCGGTTGAACCCGCCCGAGGCGGTGGCGTCGCGGCCGCCGACCATGCCGCGCACGGCGCCGTCGGCGGACATCACGACGATGGCCGCCTGCGCCTTGGACCCTTCCTTGAGACCGGCGATGGTCACTTCCATCACGTCTTCGGCGATGGACTGGATGCGCGGGTCCAGCGTGGTCTGGATCACCTTGTCGCGTTCGGCCTGCTCCAGCGCGCGCATGATGTCGTCGGCCATGCTGGTGCGGCTGTCGTTGTCGGGGCTGTCGCCGTCCTGCGTCGGGTCGCCCGGCAGCAGGCTGCGGATCACCCAGTCTGCGAAATAGCCGCCCGACGGGCTTTCGGCATCGCGGCCCAGCGTTGCAGGGTTGTCCTGGTAGCGCTGCGTTTCCGCGTCCGACAGCATGCCCTGTTCGTTCATCAGCCGCAGGGCCGTCGCCGCGCGCGCTTGCGACCGACCCAGGTTCGACGTGGGTGCCAGCGACGACGGTGCGGTCAGCAGGCCCGCGATCATCGCGGATTCCGCCGGGTTCAGCTCGACCGCTGACTTGGAAAAATAGCGCTGCGCCGCTGCCTCTGCCCCGTAGGCGCCGCCGCCCATGTAGGCGCGGTTGAGGTAGATCGAGAGGATCTCGTCCTTGGTGTACTTGACCTCCATCGCCAGAGCATAGATCGCCTCCTTGAGCTTGCGCGTCAGCGATCCGCGGCGACAGTCGGAGACGTAATCGCTTTCGCTCTCCCATTCGCCGGGATCGTATTCGACGCCGAGGCAAAGCAGTTTCGCGGACTGCTGGGTGATCGTCGACCCGCCGTGACCCGAGAGCGGCCCGCGGCCCTCGCTCAGGTTGATGCGGATGGCCGAGGCGATGCCGCGCGGGCTCACTCCCAGATGGTAATAGAAGCGCTTGTCCTCGGTGGCGACAATGGCGTCGACCAGATGCGGCGACACGCTGTCGGCGGTCACCGCACCGCCGAACTGGTCGCCGCGCCGGGCAAAGACCGCGCCCGATTGGTCGAGCAGGGTCACCGACCCCCGGGCGCGCCCGTCGAGCAGCGCCGTCGCCTCGGGCAGCTTGGTGTATTCGTAGCCCACGGCCAGAGCCAGGAGAAGAAGCACCACGGCGGTGGCCCGCCAGGTCAAACGCCAGATCAGGCGGAAAACCCAGGAGAACATGCCGAGGATGAAGCCGCTGATGCCGCCGCGCCGAGGCTTGCGTGCCTTGGCCTTGCGGCGCGTGGATTTGGCCGCCGTCCGTTTCGGTTTCGCGATCTGCGCGGTGGACTTGTTGGGATAGCGTCGATCGGCGACGAGCCGACCCTTTCCACGACCTGAATCACTCATGTTCTCTGCCCGGCTTTCTGCCCATTGCGCCCAGAATAGACTGTCCGAACGGGGAAGTAGACCGCTTGCAGCAGTTTTTCCGTTTTTTTATTGCGCCTAATTTTTAGACACAAACATCAAATTGTGCAAAATTTGTGCATTTTGCCGCAATCAATGGACTGTACCTCTGGCCTTTGCCCTTTCCCGAACGCCGCGCGGCGGCTCTTTCTGCATGTGCAGAACGCAGGCCCCGACCTGCCAAACCGAAAGGGACCAAGGTGAAACTCATCATTGCGACGATCAAGCCGTTCAAGCTGGAGGAGGTCCGCGAGGCGCTGACCTCCATCGGCGTCCGCGGCATGATGGTGACAGAAATCAAGGGCTTCGGCTCGCAATCGGGTCACACGGAAATCTATCGCGGTGCCGAATACGCCGTGAATTTCGTGCCCAAGATCAAGCTTGAAATCGTGGTTGCCGCGTCGATGGCCGACCAAGTGGTCGAGACCATTTCGAAGACGGCCCAGACCGGCAAGATCGGCGACGGCAAGATTTTCGTTCTGGACGTGTTGCAGGCGGTGCGGGTGCGCACCGGCGAAACCGACGCAGACGCGCTTTGAACGCAGCAATAAGAGTTAGGGAAACGGAACCAATGAAACTTTTCACGACACTCGCTCCGGCTGTTGCGCTCGTCGCGCTGCCCAGCCTTGGCTTCGCGCAGGACGCGACCGAGGCGGCGCCGGACATCAACCCGTACATCTTTACGACGCTGCTGTTCCTGATCGGCGGCTTCCTCGTGTTCTGGATGGCCGCGGGCTTTGCCATGCTCGAGGCCGGCCTGGTGCGCTCCAAGAACGTGACCATGCAGCTGACCAAGAACATCGCGCTCTTCTCGATCGCTGCGATCATGTACTGGTTCGTCGGCTTCAACCTGATGTACCCGGGCGACGGCTGGACCGTGGCGGGCTACGTCGGCATCCTGTTCTCGCCGACCGTGCTCGAGCCCGTGGGCCTCGATGCCTCTGCCGCGGCGCTTGATTACGCCTCGGTCGGATCGGACTTCTTCTTCCAGCTGATGTTCTGCGCCACCACAGCGTCGATCGTGTCGGGCACCCTGGCCGAGCGTATCAAGCTCTGGCCGTTCCTGATCTTCGTCGTCGTTCTGACCGGCTTCATCTACCCGATCGAAGCCTCCTGGCAGTGGGGTGGCGGCTGGCTCTCCGAGGCGGGCTTCTCCGACTTCGCCGGTTCGACCCTCGTGCATGCCGCAGGCGGTTTCGCAGCCCTCGCCGGTGCGCTCATTCTCGGTCCGCGGATCGGCAAGTACAAGGATGGCCGCACCGTGCCGATGCCGGGTTCCAACCTCGCCCTCGCCACTCTGGGCACGTTCATCCTGTGGCTCGGCTGGTTCGGCTTCAACGGCGGTTCGCAGCTCGCAGCCGGCACCGTGGGTGACGTGACCGACGTGTCCCGCATCTTTGCCAACACCAACATGGCCGCCGCGGCCGGTGCGGTTGCCGCGCTGATCCTCACGCAGGTGATGTACAAGAAGCCCGACCTCACGATGACGCTCAACGGTGCGCTGGCGGGCCTGGTGTCGATCACCGCAGGTCCGCTCGATCCCACGCTCTTCGGCGCGCTCTGGATCGGCGCCATCGGCGGCATCATCGTGGTCTTCACCGTGCCGATGCTGGACAAGATGAAGATCGACGACGTCGTCGGCGCCATCCCGGTCCACCTGATCGCCGGTATCTGGGGCACCATGGCCGTGCCGTTCTACACCGACGGCACCTCCTTCGCGGTGCAGGCGCTCGGTGTGATCTCGATCGGCATTTTCGTCTTCGTGGTCTCCGCCGTGGTGTGGTTCATCCTCAAGGCGGTCATGGGAATCCGCGTCAGCGAAGAGGCCGAGATCAACGGTCTCGACATGTCCGAGCTGGGCATGGAAGCCTATCCCGATTTCTCCAAGGGCTGATCTTCTCCTTCCTGTCAGTCCAAGGAAAACCTGCCCGGGCGTTCGCGCCCGGGCTTTTTCGTTCGTCGGCAATCCGCGCGGGGCGCGGATACGAGAGACGCTGTCTCTCGTGCTCTCTGGAGTTTATTGGCAAGATGAAGGGGCGCGCGGGTTCAGGGCGTGACGCGTTTGGGGGCGCCGCTGGCCATGTTGGTGCCGATGTAGGGCAGCCTGGCCTCCTTCCATTTCGCGAAGCCGCCGCCGAGATGCGCGAGGCGGTCGAAGCCCGCTTCGAAAGCCATGCGCGCCATCTTTTCCGAGCGCAGGCCGGAACCGCAGTGCAGAACGATGCGCTTGTCGCTTTGTCCCGGCAGGTTGGCCGGGTCGAAGAAGGCCATCGGCATCAGCAGCGCGCCGGGGATGTGTTCGAACATGTATTCCTGCGGGGTGCGCACGTCGATCAGGACGACCTCATGCGCGTCGAGCGCCTTGGCGACCTCTTCCGGGGTCCAGGTCTCGAGCGTGGCGGTGCCGATGGTTTCGGTCTGCATCAGGTGTCCTTTCCGAAGTGGTTTGCGGGGATCTTGAAGTAGCTGCGGCCGTCGGCCTCCGGATCCGGCAGGCGTCCGCCGCGCAAGTTGACCTGCAACGCATGCAGCATCCTGTCGGGCAGCGACAGGGTTGCGTCACGGTCGTCGCGCAGCTTGCAGTATGCGGCTTCGGACACGCCGCCGCCCACGTGCGGATTGTGCGCGCGGTGATCGGCGACCGAGGCTTCCCACGCCGGATCGGCGCGGTCGCCGACTGGCGGGTAGTCGTGGCCGACGAAGAGCCGCGTGTCGTCCGGCAGGCTCAGGAGCCGTTGCAGGGAGGCGTAGAGCTGTTTCGACGATCCGCCGGGGAAGTCGGCGCGGGTGGTGCCGGCGTCGACATGCATGAAGGTGTCATGAACGAAGGCCGCGTCGCCGATGACGTAGGTGACCGAGCCCAGCGTGTGGCCGGGGGACAGGATCACCTGCACCTCGAGCGATCCGAGCGCGAAGCGGTCGCCATCGGCAAAGAGCCGGTCGAAGTCGCGGTCGGGGTCGAAGGTGTCCGGCAGGTGGTAGATGTCTGCCCACAGCGCCGCGATCTCCCGGACCTTTTCTCCGATGCCGGTCGTGGCGCCGGTCCGCTCCTTGAGCCAGGCCTGCGCCATCAGGTGATCCGCGTGGGGGTGGGTGTCGAGGATCCACTGAACGCTCAGCCCCTCGTGGACGACGAAGTCCAGCGCCGTCTGCGCGCTGTGCGTGGAGGTCGTGGCGCTGCGCGGGTCGAAATCCAGCACCGTGTCGATCAGCGCCGCCTGGCCGGTAGCGGGGTCGCTGGCGACGTACTGGACCGATCCCGTGGCCGGGTCGTGGAACCCGTCGACCCGGGGCGAACCCGGGCCGCGGGACGGGCTGGTGCGGGTGAACATGGCGGCCTCCGTTTCCGTTTCAGTCAAATTCAGATAATGGAATATAATGAGAGGTCAAGGGTCCGCCGCGGCGATGGCCTCGCGGCAGCGCGCGACCATGAAATCCGAGAAGACCCGGACCTTGGGATCGCGCAGCCGCCGCGACGGGGTCAGGCAGGCCAGTTGCGCAGGGTAGGGCGGTGTCGCCTCGGCCACCGGCACCAGCGCGCCGCTGCGCAGGTGCTCGGCCACTTCGAAACGGGGCTTGAGCACGATGCCGCAACCGGCCACGGCCCAGTCAGTCAGCACCTCGCTGTTGTCCGTCTCGAGCGATCCGGCGATTTCGTAGCGCCGCGGGCCGCCGTCGGTCTGCAAGGTCCACTGGAATTCCCGCGCGCCGGGGAAGCGCAGGTTGAGGCAGTCGTGCCCCTCTTCGACCAGCGCCGCGCCGCTTTCCGGATTGCCGCGCCGCGCGATGTAGGATGGCGCCGCCAGCAGCAGGCGGGGGCAATCCGAGATCATCCGGACCTTGAGATCCGAATCGACCAGCGGTCCGAGGTGGAAGGCCATGTCGAGCCCCTCGGCGGTTACGTCCACCACCCGGTCCGAGAGCCGCAGACGCAGGTTGATCTCGGGGTATTCGGCGCGGAAAGCGGGAATGGCCGGGGCGATGATCCGGCGTCCGATGAACAGCGGCGCGGAGACGAAGAGCGTGCCCTTGGGCGATTGCGTGGCCTCCATCACCGTGCCCTCGGCGGCCTCGATCGCATCGAGGATGCCGCGCGCGCCGTCGTAGAACATCTGCCCGTGCTCGGTGGGGTGCAGGGCCCGCGTGGTGCGGTTGAAGAGCCGTACGCCAAGGTGCTTTTCCAGCTCCGCGACCCGGCTCGACGCGACCGCGGGCGAGGTCCGCTGATCCCGCGCCGCCGCTGACATGCTGCCCAATTCGTAGACACGCAGGAACATGCGGATGTTGTTTACATAGGCCATTTCGACTTTCGCGTGATTTTTGAAACTGCTTGGTGATTTCAAGGATTAACAAACAAGTCCTCGCCCGTATAGCGTGACCGCATCACGGGACAGGAGCAGACAATGTACGATCTGGCAGCAATGGGCGCATGGTTGGAATTCGCCATAAGATGGCTGCATGTCATCACCGCGATCGCCTGGATCGGGTCGTCCTTCTACTTCATCGCGCTGGACCTGGGCCTGCACCGCGACCGTAATCTGCCGTCGGGCGCCGATGGCGAGGAATGGCAGGTGCATGGCGGCGGGTTCTACCACATCCAGAAATATCTGGTGGCGCCGGATCACATGCCGGGCGGGCTGATCTGGCACAAATGGCAAAGCTATTCGACCTGGCTGTCGGGCTTCGCGCTGCTGGCGCTGGTCTATTATCTCGGCGCGGAATTCTACCTGATCGACCCCGCCGTGATGGATCTGGCGCGCTGGCAGGCGGTGGGCATCTCGCTCGCTTCGCTGGGGTTGGGCTGGGTCGCCTATGACCTGATCTGCAAGAGCCGCTTTGGCGAGGACAACACGCGGCTGATGATCCTGCTCTACGTCATCCTTGTCGCCATGGCCTATTTCTATACCAGCGTGTTCTCAGGCCGTGCGGCGCTGCTTCACCTTGGCGCCTTCACCGCCACGATCATGAGCGGCAACGTTTTCTTCACCATCATTCCGAACCAGAAGATCGTCGTCGACGACCTGATCAACGGCCGCACGCCGGATGCGAAATACGGCAAGATCGCCAAGCAGCGCAGCACCCACAACAACTACCTCACCCTGCCGGTGATCTTCCTGATGCTGAGCAATCACTACCCGCTGGCCTTCGCGTCCGAATACAACTGGCTGATCGCGTCGCTGGTGTTCCTGATGGGAGTGACGATCCGGCACTACTTCAACTCGATGCACGCTCGTACAGGTCAGCCGACCTGGACCTGGGCGGTCACGGCGATCCTGTTCATCGTCATCATGTGGCTGAGCACCGCGCCGATGTTCCGCGCCGATGCCGATATGGCCGGTGCGCCCGAACAGCGGTTTGCCCAGGCCGAGGGGTTCGATCACGTACAGGATATCGTTCTTGGCCGCTGCTCCATGTGCCACGCGGCAGAGCCGTTCTGGGACGGGATCCTGTGGCCGCCAAAAGGTGTCCGTCTGGACGATGCCGCGCAGATCGCCGGAAATGCGCGGGCCATCTATCTGCAATCCGGTCTCAGCCACGCGATGCCGCCGGGCAACGTCAGCTACATGGAAGAGACCGAGCGCGCGGCGATCCGCGCGTGGTACGACGCCGCGACGGGCGGGTGAGCGTCAGCGCCCGGCGATCAGAGAGACCGGTGTAAACCAGGTGCGGGCGAAATCGTCGCCGTAGACGGCGGCGATGGTGTCGAAGGTGATACGCGGAACGAGCATGAGAGCCTCCTGCATGTCGATTGAACTGCGTCAATAACTATAGCAATAATCTTAAAGTTCCATTGCGACCAATGAACTATTGTTGCGTTAATAAATTTCCGTGATCTGGCGACAATTCCGCCACGTGTCGAGAGCAGGGATCAGGACGCAACGCGGCAATTCCGTCGTTCCAGAATCGTCCCGAGCCTGCTAGCTCTTGTGGCATGAATACCCATGTCCCCAATATGCGCCCTGTCATACGACAACTTGACGATGCCGCCGTCAACCGCATCGCCGCCGGAGAGGTGGTCGAGCGCCCCGCCTCGGCGGTCAAGGAGCTGGTCGAGAACGCCATCGACGCCGGTGCGCGCCGCGTGACGGTCGAGATCGCCGATGGCGGCAAGACCTTGATACGGGTGACGGACGACGGCTGCGGCATGACGCCGGAGGATCTGCCGCTTGCGCTGTCGCGGCACGCCACCTCCAAGATCGACGGCTCCGACCTGCTCGACATCCAGTCCTTCGGTTTCCGCGGCGAGGCGCTGCCGTCGCTGGCGGCGGTCGGGCGACTCACCATCACCAGCCGCGCCGCGGGGGCGGAGGCCTGCGAGATCACCGTGAGCGGCGGCGACGCGGGCAAGGTGCGGCCCTCGGCGCTGAACGGCGGTACGGTGGTGACGCTGCGCGATTTGTTCTTCGCCACGCCCGCGCGGCTCAAGTTCCTGCGCAGCGACCGGGCCGAGACCCAGGCCGTGGGCGAGGTGATCCGCCGCCTGGCGATGGCCGAACCGGCGGTCGGCTTCACCCTGCGCGACGTCTCGGGCGGCGGCGACGGGCGCGTGACCTTCCGCGCCGACCCGGTGACGGGCGACCTCTTCGACGCGCTGCGCGGGCGCCTGGGGCAGGTCATGGGGCGCGAGTTCACCGAGAACGCCCTGGCCATCGACGCCGAGCGCGAAGGGTTGAGGCTGACCGGCTTTGCCGCCCTGCCGACCTATTCGCGTGGCTCTGCCGTGGCGCAGCATCTTTTCGTCAATGGCCGCCCGGTCCGCGACAAGCTGCTGATCGGCGCCCTCCGCGGCGCCTATGCGGATTTCCTCAGCCGCGACCGGCACCCGGCGGTGGCGCTTTTCGTCGATTGCGACCCGCACAGGGTCGACGTGAACGTGCACCCGGCCAAATCCGAGGTGCGGTTCCGCGATCCGGGCCTTGTGCGCGGCCTGATCGTCTCGGCCCTGCGCCACGCGCTGGCCGAGGCCGGGCATCGCGCCTCGTCGACCGTCGCGAACATGACCCTGGGCGCGATGCGGCCGGAACCGACCGGGCCGCGCGTCTACCAGATGGATCGCCCCAGCCTTGGCGCGCGGCAGGCGGCACATGCGGCCCAGGCCCCCGGTTTCGCCGAAATGGAGACGGCCTACAGCGGCCGCACCGTGACCCCGGTCGAGGAAAGCCCGCAAGGGCTTGAAGAGACGGCGCAACCGCTGGGCGCCGCCCGCGGGCAGGTGCACGAGAACTACATCATCGCACAGACCGCCGACGGCATGGTCATCGTCGACCAGCACGCTGCGCACGAGCGCTTGGTCTACGAGAAGCTCAAGCGTCAGATGGCCGGGACCGGCGTCGCGGCCCAGGCGCTGCTGATCCCCGAGATCGTCGAGCTTTCCGCCGACGATGCCGCGCGCCTGCTCGATATTTCGGACGACCTGTACCGCATGGGTCTTGGCATCGAGCCCTTCGGCGGCAGCGCCATCGCCGTGCGCGAAACCCCGGCGATCCTTGGCGAGGTCAACGCCGAGGCGCTGCTGCGCGACGTGCTGGACGAACTCGCCGACACCGGGTCCAGCGCGCTGGTGCAGGAAAAGATCGAGGCGATCCTCAGCCGCGTCGCCTGCCACGGCTCCATCCGCTCGGGCCGCGTCATGCGCGCCGAAGAGATGAACGCGCTCCTGCGCGAGATGGAGGCGACGCCCCATTCCGGCCAGTGCAATCACGGCCGGCCCACATACGTGGAACTCAAGCTGGCCGATATCGAGCGGCTGTTCGGGCGCACATGATCACCTTCGGCGACGCCACCTTCGACCTGAACGATCCGTTTGTCCTGCTGGCGCTTGCGGGTTTTGCCGCGCTGTGTTTGATCGCCGTGCTGCTGATCCTCGCCCTGCGCGCGGCAGGACGTTCGGCGCGTCTGACCGAGCCGCTGGCGGCGCAGATCGGCCATATGGGCCAGACGGTGAAGGGCTTGGGCGACGGGCAGGAACGGCTGGCGGGCGGGCTTCACCACGTCAGCGAGGCGCAGGCCAAAAGCCAGACCGCGATGCTGCAACTGATGGAGCAGCGGCTCGCGCAGGTGCAAAGCCAGATGACCGAGAACCTGCATGGCTCGGCCCGCCGCACGGCGCAATCCCTGGGCGATCTGCAACAACGGCTGGAAAGCATCGACAAGGCGCAGGCCAACATCACCAAGCTGTCGGGCGACGTGCTGTCGCTGCAGGATATCCTCAGCAACAAGCAGACGCGCGGGGCGTTCGGGGAAATCCAGCTGACCGACATCGTCGGCAAGGCGCTGCCCAAGGACAGCTACACGCTGCAGGCGACGCTGTCGAACAGCCGCCGTGCCGATTGCCTCATTCACCTGCCCAACCCGCCGGGGCCGATCTGCATCGACAGCAAGTTCCCGCTGGAAGCCTACGAACAGCTGCGCCGGGCCGAGACGCAGGAACAGCTGACCCGCGCCGCGCAGGCGCTGCGGCTGGCGGTGCGCAAGCACATCAAGGACATCTCTGAACGCTACATCATCGAAGGCGAGACCGCCGACGGCGCGCTGATGTTCCTGCCCTCCGAAGCGGTCTATGCCGAGTTGCACGCCAATTTCCCCGAGATCGTCCGCGACGGTTTCGCCGCGCGGGTCTGGATCGTCTCGCCGACCACCTGCATGGCCACGCTCAACACCATGCGCGCGATCCTCAAGGATGCACGAATGCAGGAACAGGCGGGTGCGATTCGGCGGGAACTGGGTCTGCTCTACGCCGATGTCGACCGGCTGGGCAGCCGGGTCGAGAACCTCGACCGGCATTTCGGGCAGGCGTCCAAGGACATCGCCGAGATCAAGATCAGCGCCGACAAGGCCGGGCGGCGCGCGCGCAGGCTCGACAATTTCGACTTCGAGGAACTCGAGGCCGAGGCGCAAAGCCGCGTGGTTGCGTTGGAAACTCCCCGCGGCTGACGCCGCGCCGCAGCGCGATTTCCCAGCTCTTTTCGCCCTTTACTTGCATTTTGGGCACGACACATGGTCTGCTGAGACCAAAGGGAGGAATCTGTGTCGCCGCAGCGCTCAGAGCAAATCTGTTCAACGTTAAGCGTTTTGCCATGCGCCAGACGCATCAATGCTATGCGTCGTCGCGGCTGCCGTAGGGCAAAGAGCTGTGCTAGGCACACCGCGACGGCGGACGCCCGCCAAAGACAAGGTTCGAATACGTTAGCGGCAAAAGTCGTTTAGCGCTAAACGAAATCTCCGCCGCAAGGCGAGACGACACGAAGGGAGAGGTCGATGAAAGACAGCCAGAACGATATCGATCCGATTGAATCCGGCGAATGGCGGGAAGCGATCGAAGACGTGATCATGCGCGACGGTCCCGACCGCGCGCATTTCCTGCTCGACAAGGCGGTGCAACAGGCCCGCGCCGCCGGTGCGACGCTGCCGTTCTCGGCGACGACACCGTATCAGAACACGATATCGCCGGATGACGAAGTGGACATGCCCGGCGATTACGAAACCGAATGGCGCATCCGCACGATCAACCGCTGGAACGCCATGGCGACGGTCGTCCGCCGCAACAAGGAAAGCAGCGAATACGGCGGGCACATCGCCTCTTTCGCCTCCTCCGCGGCGTTGTACGACGTCGGCCTGAACCATTTCTGGCGCGCGAGATCCGCCATGCACGGCGGCGACCTGGTGTTCTTCCAGGGTCACGTCGTCCCCGGCATCTATGCCCGGTCCTTCATGGAGGGCAGGATCAGCCAGGATCAGCTGGAATCCTTCCGCTCCGAAGTGTCTGGCAGCGGGCTGTCCTCCTATCCGCACCCCTGGCTGATGCCGGACTACTGGCAGTTCCCGACGGTCAGCATGGGCCTCGGCCCGCTGATGGCGATCTACCAGGCGCGGTTCATGAAATACATGCACAACCGCGGCCATATCGACATGGCCGACCGCAAGGTCTGGTGCTTCCTGGGCGACGGCGAGATGGACGAACCGGAAAGCCTCGGCGCCATCAACCTCGCCGCGCGCGAGGGGCTCGACAACCTCATCTTCGTGGTGAACTGCAACCTGCAACGGCTCGACGGTCCGGTGCGCGGCAACTCCAAGATCGTGCAGGAACTCGAAGGCGCCTTTCGCGGCGCCGGCTGGGACGTGATCAAGCTGCTCTGGGGACGCGGTTGGGACGAATTGCTGGAAAAGGACACCAGCGGCAAACTGCGCCAACTGATGGACGAGACCATCGACGGCGACTACCAGACGTTCAAATCCAAGGACGGTGCCTACATCCGCGAGCATTTCTTCGGCAAGTATCCCGAGACCGCCGAGCTGGTCGCCGACTGGACCGACGAGCAGATCTGGGGTCTGCGCCGCGGCGGGCACGATCCGAAAAAGGTCTACAACGCCTTCCTGCGGGCCACCAAGACCGAAGGCCAGCCGACCTGCCTGCTGGTCAAGACGGTCAAGGGCTACGGCATGGGCACCGCCGGTGAGGGGCAGAACACCACCCACCAGCAGAAGAAGATGCAGGACGAGCAGCTGCGCGCCATGCGCGACCGCTTCAAGATCCCGGTCGATGATGCCGACATCAAGAACGCGCCCTTCGTCAGCCTCAACAACGCGCAGAAGGCCTACATGACCGAACGTCGCCGCGAACTGGGCGGCGAATTCCCCAAACGCGACTGGCGCGACGCGCCGAAACTCGAGGTGCCGCAGCTCTCGGCCTTCAAGGGCCAGCTGGAATCGACAGGCGACCGCGAGATTTCCACCACGATGGCCTTTGTCCGCATCCTGACCACACTCTTGCGCGACAAGAAGGTGGGCAAGAACGTCGTGCCGATCGTGCCGGACGAATCCCGCACCTTCGGCATGGAAGGGCTGTTCCGGTCCGTGGGCATCTACAATCCGCTGGGGCAGAACTACACGCCCCAGGATGCCGACCAGATGATGTTCTACAAGGAGAGCAAGGACGGCCAGGTCCTGCAGGAAGGCATCAACGAAGCCGGCGCCATGGCGGACTGGATCGCCGCGGCCACGTCCTACAGCACGCACGGCGTGCCGATGATCCCGTTCTACATCTACTACTCGATGTTCGGCTTCCAGCGCATCGGCGACCTGGCCTGGGCCGCCGGCGACAGCCGCGCGCGCGGCTTCATGCTGGGCGGCACCGCCGGGCGCACGACGCTGAACGGCGAGGGCCTGCAACACGAGGACGGCCACAGCCACATCCTCGCGGGCACCATCCCCAACTGCATCAGCTACGACCCGACCTTCAGCTACGAGGTCGCGGTGATCGTGCAGCACGGGCTGCAGCGCATGTTCGTCGACCAGGAGGACGTGTTCTTTTACCTCACCCTGATGAACGAGAACTACCACCATCCCGAGATGCCGATGGGCGCCGAAGAGGGCATCATCAAGGGTCTTTACCGGATGCAGAAGACCGCGAAGCCCGCGAAGAAGCATGTGAACCTCATGGGATCGGGCACGATCCTGGTGCAGGCGATCAAGGCGGCCGAGATGCTCAAGGAGGACTTCGGTGTCACCTCGGACATCTGGTCCGCGACCAGCTTCAACGAACTGGCGCGCGACGGCCAGGATTGCCTGCGCCACAACCGTCTGAACCCGCTGGCGGAAGAGCGCGTGCCCTACGTCACCCAGGTGATGGACGGCCTCAAGGGTCCGGTGATCTGCGCCACCGACTACATCAAGAACTACGGCGAACAGATCCGCGCTTTTGTCCCGAACCGGTTCACGGTGCTGGGCACAGACGGTTTCGGACGGTCCGACAGCCGGGTGAACCTGCGCAAGTTCTTCGAGGTGGACGCCAACCACATCGCCGCGGCGGCGATGGTGGACCTCTACCGCGACGGGGCCGTGTCCGAGAAGGACCTCGAGAAAGCCCTGAGCAAATATGACATCGACGGCGGCAAGCCGAACCCGCGCCTGGTCTGAGCGGCGGAACGAGGAGACAAGACTATGACGACAGACGTAAAAGTCCCCGATATCGGCGATTTCAGCGATGTACCGGTGGTGAGCATCCTGGTTTCGGTCGGCGACACCGTGGCCAAGGAAGACGCGCTGATCGAGCTCGAGAGCGACAAGGCGACGATGGAAGTGCCGTCGCCCGCTGCCGGCAAGGTCAAGGAGATCAAGGTCTCCGAGGGTGACAAGGTGTCCGAAGGCACGGTCATCATGATCTTCGAAGAAACCTCGGGCGGCGACTCGCCGGCCAAGGAAGAGAAAAAGGAAGAGCCAAAGAAGGACGCGCCGAAGCAGGAAGCACCGGCAGCATCCTCCGCACCGGCGCCCGCTTCGGCTCCGGTCACCGACGCCGGCTTTTCCAAGGTCCACGCCTCGCCGTCGGTTCGCGCCTTTGCGCGCCGGGTCGAGATCGACCTCAACAAGGTCAACGGCAGCGGTCGCAAGGGTCGCATCCTGCGCGAAGATGTCGAAAAGGCGATGAAGAGCCAGGTCGCCCCCTCTGCGGGCGGCGGCGCTGTCGCGGGCGGCATGGGCATCCCGCCGATCCCGGTCGTGGATTTCTCCAAGTTCGGGCCCATCGAAGAGGTGGAAATGTCCCGGATCAAGAAGATCTCGGGCCCCGCGCTGCACCGCTCCTGGCTCAACATCCCGCATGTCACCCACAACGACGAGGCGGACATCACCGAACTCGACAAGTACCGCAAGGAGATGGACACCCAGGCCAAGGAAGACGGCTACCGCGTGACACTGCTGTCCTTCGTCATCAAGGCCAGCGTCTCGGCGCTCAAGCAGCACTGGGAGTTCAACAGCTCGATCCACCCCGACGGCGACAAGCTGATCAAGAAGGATTTCTACAACATCGGGTTTGCCGCCGATACGCCCAACGGCCTGATGGTTCCGGTCATCAAGGATGCCGACCGCAAGGGGCTGGTGGAGATTTCCAAGGAACTGATGACCCTGTCGAAAGCCGCCCGCGACGGCGAGCTCAAGTCCAAGGACATGCAGGGCGCAACCTTCACCATCTCGTCGCTCGGCGGGATCGGCGGGACGTCCTTCACGCCCATCGTCAACGCGCCCGAGGTGGCGATCCTGGGCCTCACCCGGTCCAAGATGGCACCGGTCTGGAACGGGTCCGAGTTCGAACCGCGCCTGATGCAGCCCCTGTCGCTCAGCTACGACCACCGCGCGGTGGACGGCGCGCTTGCCGCACGCTTCTGCGTGACGCTCAAGACGCTGCTCGGCGACATGCGCAAGTTGATGTGGTGAGGGGATAGAGATGGATATCAAAGTACCCGATATCGGTGATTTCAAGGACGTGCCCGTCGTGTCGATCCTTGTCTCCGTCGGCGACACCGTCGCCAAGGAAGACGCTCTGATCGAGCTCGAGAGCGACAAGGCGACGATGGAAGTCCCGTCGCCCGCCGCCGGCACGGTCAAGGAAATCAAGGTCAGCGAAGGCGACAAGGTGTCCGAGGGATCGGTCATCATGGTCTTCGAAGGCGCCGACGCCGATGACGGCAAGGCCGAGGAGGCGCCGAAAGGGGCCGAGGAGGCCCCCAAGGAAGCACCGAAATCCGTCGCCGCCTCGGGCACCGCGTCCGGCAAGGGCGACATGCATGCCGAAGTGGTCGTCCTTGGCTCCGGCCCCGGCGGCTACTCCGCGGCCTTCCGTGCCGCGGACCTGGGCAAGAGCGTCATCCTGATCGAACGCTATCCGACCTTGGGCGGTGTCTGCCTCAACGTCGGCTGCATTCCGTCCAAGGCGCTGCTGCACGTGGCCAAGGTCATCACCGAGGCCGAGGAAATGGGCAGCCACGGCGTAAGCTTCGGAAAGCCCAAGATCAAGCTCGACGACCTGCGCGACTTCAAGGACGGCGTGGTCAAGCAGCTGACCGGCGGCCTTTCGGGCCTGTCGAAGGCGCGCAAGGTGCAGGTGGTGCAGGGCTACGGCAAGTTCACCGGGCCCAACATGATCGAAGTCGAGGGAGACGATGGCAAGAAATCCGTCAGCTTCGACCAGTGCATCATCGCCGCCGGGTCCGAGCCGGTGAAACTGCCCTTCATCCCGCATGACGACGAACGGGTTATCGACAGCACCGGCGCGCTCGAACTCAAGGACATCCCGAAACGGATGCTGGTCCTGGGCGGCGGCATCATCGGTCTGGAGATGGCCTGTGTCTACGACGCGCTCGGCTCCAAGATCACGGTCGTGGAACTGATGGACCAGATCATCCCCGGCGCCGACAAGGACATCGTGAAGCCCCTGCACACCCGCATCAAGGGCCGCTACGAGAACATCCTGCTCAAGACCAAGGTCAAGAACGTCGAGGCGCAGAAGGGTGGCCTCAAGGTGACCTTCGAGGATGAGAAGGGCGAGGAATCCACCGATACCTTCGACAAGGTGCTGGTCGCCGTGGGCCGCAAACCCAACGGCAAGCTGATCGACGCCGAAGCGGCGGGCGTCGCGGTGGACGATCGCGGCTTCATCGCCGTCGACAACCAGCAGCGCACCGGCGTGCCGCACATCTTCGCCATCGGCGACGTCGTGGGCCAGCCGATGCTGGCGCACAAGGCGGTGCATGAAGGCAAGGTCGCGGCAGAGGTCTGTGCCGGCGAAAAGCGGTTCTTCGACGCGAAGCTCATCCCCTCGGTGGCCTATACCGACCCCGAGGTCGCCTGGTGCGGCCTCACGGAAACCGAGGCCAAGGCCAAGGGCGTGAAGTTCGAAAAAGGCGTCTTTCCCTGGGCCGCCTCGGGCCGGTCGCTGTCGAACGGCCGCAGCGAGGGCGTGACCAAGCTCCTGTTCGACCCCGAGGACCAGCGCGTCATTGGTTGCTGCATCGTCGGCACCAACGCGGGCGACCTCATCTCCGAAGCGGCGCTGGCCATCGAGATGGGCGCGGATGCGGTCGACCTCGGCCACACCATCCACCCGCACCCGACCCTGTCGGAAACGGTGAACTTCGCCGCCGAGATGTTCGAGGGCACGATCACCGACCTGATGCCGCCGAAGAAGAAAAAGCACTGAGCGGTATAGACGAACCAAACCGGAAAGCGGGCCAGCGATGGCCCGTTTTCTTTTTGGGCGGCCAAGCCGAGGACCCGCGGCGGACCCTTGCCACGCGCCGCGCCGCACCCTATGCCTGAGGCAATCACCTGACAGGGGGAACGCATGGCGCAAGACGATCCCAAGACTCTGGTTTCGACCGACTGGCTGGCCCGGCATCTCAGGGATCCGGACCTGCGGATCCTCGACGGCAGCATGTACCTGCCCGGGTCGGATCGCGATGCGCGGGCCGAATACGATGCGGCCCATATCCCCGGCGCGCGGTTCTTCGACATCGACGACATCAGCGACCACCGGTCGGACCTGCCGCATATGGCGCCGCCGGTCGAAAAGTTCATGTCGCGCCTGCGTGCGCTCGGGGTCGGCGACGGGCATCAGGTCGTGGTCTACGACGGATCGGGCCTGTTTTCCGCCGCCCGCGTCTGGTGGCTGTTCCGGCTGATGGGGCAGGACAACATCGCCGTGCTCGACGGCGGTTTCCCGAAATGGCAGGCCGAAGAGCGCGAGGTCGAGGACCTGCCGCCCGTCGTGCGTGACCGCCACATGACCGTGCGCCGCCAGAACGGGCTGGTGAAGGACGTGACGCAAGTGAGCGCCGCCGCCAAGCTCGGGGATACCGAGATCATCGACGCCCGGTCCGCCGCGCGCTTCCGCGGCGAGGCGCCGGAACCCCGTCCGGGCCTGCGCGCGGGCCATATCCCGGGGTCGAAGAACGTGCCCTATACGACGCTGCTGAACGACGACGGCACGATGAAGGACACCGACGCCCTGCGCGCCGCCTTCGAAGCCGGCGGCGTCGATCTGGGCAAACCCGCAATCACCACCTGCGGCTCCGGCGTGACGGCAGCCGTGCTGTCGCTGGCGCTGGAACGCCTCGGCAAAACCAACCATTCGCTTTACGACGGGTCCTGGTCCGAATGGGGCATGTCCCCGACCCTGCCCGTCGCCACCGGAGACACTTGATGTTCGAGACCCTGAAAGAGCAACCCGCCGACAAGATCCTGATGCTGATGCAGGCCTACAAGGAGGATCCGCGCGACACCAAGATCGACCTGGGCGTGGGCGTCTACAAGGACACCAGCGGCAACACCCCCATCATGCGCGCCATCAAGGCCGCCGAGGCCAAGCTGCTCGAGACCGAGACCACCAAGGCCTATACCGGCCTTGCCGGCGATCCCGGCTTTTCCGACGCCATGGTCAATCTGGTGCTGGGCGACGCAGTCCCCCGCGACACCGTTGCGGCTGCGGCCACGCCCGGCGGCACCGGCGCGGTGCGCCAGGGTTTCGACATGATCCGGTCCGCCAATCCGCAGGCGCGCGTTTTCGTCAGCGACCCGACCTGGCCCAACCACCTGTCGATCCTCAAGCACATGGGGATCGAGATGGTCCCTTACCGTTATTTCGACGACGAGACCCGCGGCGTCGCCTTCGACGCCATGCTCGAGGATATCGGCAAGGCGAAAAAGGGTGACGTGGTGCTGCTGCACGGCTGCTGCCACAATCCCACCGGCGCCAACCTCAACATGAGCCAGTGGAAAGAGGTCGTCGCCAGCCTGCAAAAGACCGGCGCCACCCCGATGATCGACATCGCCTACCAGGGCTTCGGCGACGGGCTGGATGCGGATGCGGCAGCGACCCGGCTGGTGGCCTCATCGCTGCCCGAATGCCTGATCGCGGCCAGCTGTTCGAAGAACTTCGGCATCTACCGCGAACGCACCGGCCTGCTTATGGCGGTGTCGCAGGATGCCTCGGCCAGGAAACTGAACCAGGGCACGCTGAACTACCTCAACCGGCAGAACTTCAGCTTTCCGCCCGATCACGGCGCGCGGCTGGTGACTATGATCCTGAGCGACGACTCCCTGCGCGCCGACTGGATGGCCGAGCTCGAGGAGATGCGGACCCTCATGCTGTCGTTGCGCGAACAGCTGGCATCGGAATTGCAGCGGCTGTCGGGGTCGGACCGCTTCGGCTTCATCGCCCAGCACCGCGGCATGTTCTCGCGCCTCGGCACCACGCCCGAGATGGTGGAAAAACTGCGCGCCGATCACGGCATCTACATGGTCGGGGATTCACGGCTGAACATCGCGGGTCTGAACAAGAATACCGTGCCGATCCTCGCCAAGGCCATCGTCGACGTCGGCATCTGATCCGGGGCTGTTCCGATTCCCCAAAGCGAGGCCCCCGGTACCGACCGGGGGTCTTTTCGTGTCGTGCTCCGAGGGGGTCAGCCGTCGTGGGCGGCAAGGCTGTCCTTCGGCGCTTCGGCGCGGTCGAACATGCCGTAGTCGCGCAGGACATGGCAGACCTTCAGCCGGTAGTCCGAGAACACGCCCTTGCGCCCGCGCGACTGCGCACCGCGGTGGGCGGCAAGCTGCCGCCAGCGCTGCACCGCATCCTCGTCCTCGAAAAAGCTGATCGACAGCAGCTTGCCCGGGTTGGTCAGGCTCTGGAACCGCTCGACCGAGAGGAAGCCTTCGACCTCTTCGACCATGGGCCGCATGGTGGCGGCGATGTCGAGGTATTCGTCCTTCTTGCCCTCGGCGGGGATGACTTCGAAGATGATGGCGATCATGGCGGTCCTCCTGTGACGGGCATCCTGCACAGAGGGCGGAGAGGTGCAATGGGGTGGGCAACGCCGCGACACGGAAAAAGGGCCGCCTTGGTGGCCGCCGTGCCAGCGTCATGCCGAAGGTGAGGAGGCACGCGGATCTTATCAGCGCGGAATCAAGACGGCCATAGGCCGCCGCCGTGCATCGCCGGGCCGCCCCCCGGCACGGCGATTTGGCGAAGCTGGGGACGAGGCTGAGCCGGAAGATGTTCTTGGCCGGCATAAAGTACGTGAGCGGTGGCTTCGGATCGCCGTACCGCGGCCCGACGATGCGCGGCACGTCGCGCTGACCCGGTCCTTGATCCCACGGCTGCTTGTGTCTTGTTTGCCCGGCCATGCCCCCTCACCGCCAGACGCTGCCCTCGGGCGTCAGGATATGCCGCAAGAGGGCGACCGGATGGCGGCGCAGCGTGAGGCGCATGGCGACGTAATCCTCGACCACCTCTTCGCCCTCGGTCATCTGGGGTAGCAGCGCCGCCGGTTCGTCGATCTGTTCGCTGTCGATATCGCCGGCAAAGAGCGGCAGCGGACGGTCCGCGGTCAGCGCCTTCGCTTCCCAAAGTGCCGCGCGGCGCGAAAGCCCGATGTCGGCGAAGACATCCGCCTCGGCCAGCCGCGACAACACCGGCGGCGCCAGCCCCGCGCGCCGCCAGACGTCGCGCACCGTCAGATACCCGTTGCCGCGTGCCGCGCAAAGCCAGGCGGCATCCTCTTCGCGCAGCCCCTTGATCTGGCGGAATCCCAACCGCAAGGCCAGCCCGCCGCGGCCGTCGGGCTCCATCACGTTGTCCCAGTAGCTGGCGTTGATGCAGATGGGGCGCACCTCGACCCCGTGCTGGCGCGCGTCGCGGACGATCTGCGCAGGCGCGTAGAACCCCATCGGCTGCGCATTGAGCAACGCGCAGGCAAAGATGCCGGGATGGTGGCACTTGATCCAGGCCGAGGCATAGACCAGCAGCGCGAAGCTGGCGGCGTGGCTTTCGGGGAAACCGTAGGAGCCGAAGCCCTCGATCTGGCTGAAACACCGTTCGGCGAATTCGGCGTCATAGCCGTTGGCCCGCATCCCGCGCAGGAACCGGCTGCGGAATTCGCTGACGTTGCCGTGTTTCTTGAAGGTGGCAAGCGCGCGGCGCAAACGGTCGGCCTCGGTCGGCGTGAAGCCCGCGCCGATGATGGCGATCTGCATCGCCTGTTCCTGGAACAGCGGCACGCCCAGCGTCTTGCCCAGCACCTGCCCCAGTTCGTCCGAGGGAAAGCTCACCTCTTCCTCGCCGTTGCGGCGGCGGATGTAGGGATGCACCATGTCGCCCTGGATCGGGCCGGGACGGATGATCGCCACCTCGATCACCAGGTCGTAGAAGTTGCGCGGCCGCATCCGCGGCAGGAAATTCATCTGCGCCCGGCTTTCGACCTGGAACACCCCGATGGAATCCGCCGCACAGAGCATATCGTAGACCTTGGGGTCCTCGGGCGGCAGGGTGGCCAGGCTCAGGTCCTTGCCGTGGTGCAGCGCCAGCAGGTCGAAGGCCTTGCGGATGCAGGTCAGCATCCCGAGGCTGAGGACGTCGACCTTGAGGATGCCCAGGGAGTCGATGTCGTCCTTGTCCCAGCAGATGACGGTGCGGTCCTCCATGCTGGCATTCTCGATCGGCACCAGCTCGTCCAGCCGGCCCTCGGTGATGACGAAACCGCCGACATGCTGGCTCAGGTGCCGGGGAAAGCCGATGATCTCGTGGATCAGCGCCATGGTCAGCTTCAGCCGCCGGTCGTCGGGGTCGAGCCCGATCTCGCGCATCCGTGCCTCTTCCAGCCCGTTGGTCGAGAAGAACCCCCAAAGCTGCGAAGACAGCGCGCCGATGGTGTCCCGGCTCAGGCCCATGGCGGCGCCCACTTCGCGGATGGCGCGCTTGCCGCGATAATGGATCACCGTGGCGCAAAGCCCGGCGCGGTGACGGCCGTAGGTGTCGTAGATGTGCTGGATCACCTCTTCGCGCCGCTCGTGTTCGAAATCGACGTCGATGTCGGGCGGTTCGTCGCGCGCCTCCGACACGAAGCGTTCAAAGACCATGGTGCCGATCTCGGGGCTGACGGATGTGACGCCCAAGCAGTAGCAGACCACCGAATTCGCCGCCGACCCGCGCCCCTGGCAGAGGATGTCCCGGTCGCGGGCAAAGGCGACGATGTCGCGGACAGTCAGGAAATAGGGCTCGTACTTCAGCTTGCCGATCAGGTCGAGCTCGTGGTCCAGCATGGCGCGGACCTTCTCGGACGCGCCGTGGGGAAAGCGCCAGTTCAGCCCGGCACGCGCCAGCCGCGCCAGCCGTTGGCTTGGGGTTTCGTTCTCGGTCACCTCGCTGGGATATTCGTAACGCAGGCTGCCCAGGTCGAAGGCGCAGCGCTTTGCCAGATCGGCCGCGCGGTCCACGGCCTCGGCATGCGGGCCCAGCAGGCGGCGCATCTCGGCCCCGCTGCGCAGGCGCTGTTCGCCGTTGGCCAACGCGGCGCGCCCCAGCGCATCGACCCGGCAGCCCAGACGCACGGCGCTCAGCACATCGGCGAGCTTGCGGCGGCGGCCGTGGTGCATCATCGGGCAGGCCGAGGCGACGGTGGGCAGGCCCAGGTCGGCGGCAAGTGCCGCCAGCCGGTCAAAACGCCCGTCGTCCTGCCCGTCGTAGCGCGGCGACAGCACCAGGTGCATCTGCCCGCCCAGGCGACGCGTCAACCGTTGCGCATGTGGCCACCATCCGTCCGCGCCGCGCGTCCCCGGCAGCGCATCCGGCGGGCCGTGCAATAGCAGCTCCAGCCCCTCGGCGCCCTGCTCGAGCAGATCGCCCAGTCGCAGGTCGCAGGATCCTTTCTCGGCCCGCAGCCGACCCTTCGAGATCAACCGGCAGAGCCGCGCCCAGCTCGCGCGGCTGGCGGCCAGCGCCGTGACCTCCAGCCCTTCGGCAAAGCGCAGCCGCGCCGCGGGAACGAGGCGCGGCACGTGGCACACCGGGGCCGAGGGCGGAGCGGGGATGTGGTCCGGCCGGGGCGGGCCGATGATCCCCTGCGCGGCCTCGAGCGCGGCGCGCTCGGCCACCTGCCGGGCGATCTGCTTGGCCGCCGTATAGGCGCGCACGATGCCGGCGACGGAATTGTCGTCGGCGATGGCGATGGCCTCGATCCCCAGCAGCGCCGCACGCTCCATGTATTCCTCGGGGTGGGACGCCCCGGTGAGGAAGGTGAAATTCGACGTGATGGACAGCTCTGCGAACATGGCGAGTCGCAGTATGTTCCATTTTTGTTCTCGTGTGGAGTCCTTGCGATGCGGTCCCTAGCCGCGCCGGTGCGGCCCGACCAGCGCCGCCACCGCAAGAATGACACCCGACACCGTGGCGATCATCCCCGCCGCCGACACCGCGTTCTGTGCGCCCAGCCACAGCGGGCCGTAGCCCGCGAGCACGTAGCCCAGCACCGCCGACAGTGCGGCGAAGGCGACGCTCCAGCCGATCTGCGCGCCCAGCCGGTTGGTCATCATCCGCGCCGCGGCGGGCGGACAGATGAACATGGCGATGACGATGATCGACCCCACCGCGTCGAAAGCCGCCACCGCCGCCACGGCCGCGGAAATCACCAGCCCGAGGCCCAGGGCGGTTACCGGCAGGCCCAGGGTGCGGGCATAGTCCTCGTCGAAGGTGGTGAGCTTGAGGGGGCGGTAGAACAGCCAGAGCAGGACACCGATCACCGCAAGCGTCACCGCCATCCGCGTCAGCTCTGCCGGCAGGGTGGCCAGCGCCGCGGGGTCGAGCAGCGAGGACCAGCCGGTCGCCTCGAGCCAGATCAGGCTTTCGAGGTTGCCATAGAGCGCATGCTCCACGTCGAGATGCACCGACGAGGTGTCCGATTGCTCCAGAAGCAGCACGCCGCCCGCGAACATGGCGGTAAAGACCACGCCCATCGCGGCCCCTGCCTCGATCCGCCCCAGTCGCCGGATCGCCTCGATCAGCACCACGGCGACCAGCGCCGCCGCCGCGGCCCCCAGCATCATCGGCCAGGCCGCGACCCTCCCGGTGAGCAGGAAGGCCACGACGATGCCCGGCAGCACCACGTGGCTGATCGCGTCGCCGATCAGCGATTGCTTGCGCAGCACGAGAAAATTTCCCGGAAGCGCGCAGGCCACGGCGGCGAAGAGGCCGATCAGCAGCGGCGGCAGCGACAGGGCGACGAATTCCATGCCCATCACGCGCCGACCTCGCGCGGGCTGCGCAGCCGTGCGTCGAGCTGCGCGATCTGGTCGGCGGTCAGCACCTCGGCCACCGCCGTCAGCCCGTCGTCTCGCACCGCGAGATCCGACAACTCGGTCGAGGCCCGCAGCGCCTGCCAGCGCGCCTCGTCCCGCAGGGTCGCTGCGGCCTCGGCCCGGCCCGCGTCTGTCGCGACGCCATCGGCGCGCATCCAGCCGCGCCGGCGCAACATCTGGCGGGTCAGGCGTTCATAGACCGGCTGCCCCATGGCCATGGAGAGCAGCCCCTGCCGCAGGTGAACCCGCCGTTGCAGCGCCAAGTGGCGCAGGCCCGAGGCCAGCACGCCGCGTCCCGGCGCGCAGAAGAGCGACAGCGCGAACAGCGCAAAGCTCACCAGCACGATGATCGGCCCGGTGGGCAGGTTGGGCGCTGTGGCCGAAACCGCGGCGCCGACATAGCCCGAGAGCCCGCCGAAGGCCCCGGCCAGCAGCACCACGCGGTCGGCCTTGTCGGTCCAGAACCGCGCGGTGACGGCGGGGATGATCAGCAGTGCCACGATCAGGATCAGCCCGACGATCTTGAGCCCGACGACGGTGATCGCCATCACCAGCGCCATGATCGCAAGGTCGATCCGCGCCACCGCTATGCCCTGCGTTTCGGCATAGCCCGGATCGAAGGCCACCATCAGCATCGGCCGTCGCAGAGCAAGCGCAGAGGCCAGCACGGCGACGCCGCCCAGGGTGATGAGCATGGCATCGGCAAAGAGCATGCCCGCGGTCGAGCCCAGCAGGAAGCTTTCGAGCCCCGCCTGCCGCCCGGCGGACATGGTCTGCACGACGGTCAGCAGCACGATCCCGAGGCCGAAGAACACCGACAGTACCGCGCCGATCGCCGCATCCTCGGCCAGCCGCGTCGCGTGGGTCAGCCAACTGACCGCCAGCAGCCCCACCATCGCCGATCCCGCGGCGCCCAGCATCAGACCGGCGAGCGCGCGGCCGTCGCCTCCGAGCGACACCATGAGAATGAAGGCCAGCACGAGTCCGGGCAGCGTGGCATGGCTGATCGCATCCGACACCAGCGCACGCTTGCGCAGGAATAGGAACGTGCCGGTGGCCCCCGCCGCCAGCCCCAACGCCGCGGCACCCAGCGTCACCAGCGTGGCGTTGTAGCCGAGGTTCAGCAGCAACGCGTCGGTCAGCATGGCTCAGGCATCCAGCGCAAGCTGGGCGATCTGCCCGTCGGCGAGCCGGCCTCCGTAGGTGGCCTGCAGCGCGGCGGCGGTGAAGGCCTGGGCGACGGTGCCTTCGCCCATGCGGCGGCGGTTGATCAGGAAGACGCGGTCGAAATAGGCCCGCACGGTGGACAGGTCGTGATGCACGGCGACCACCGTCTTGCCCTCGGATTTCAGCTCTTTCAGCACGTCGATGATCGCCTTCTCCGTGGCGGCGTCGACCCCGGCAAAGGGTTCGTCCAGCAGGTAGAGATCCGCGCCCTGCGCCAGCGCGCGCGCCAGGAAGACCCGCTGCTGCTGTCCGCCCGACAGCTGCCCGATCTGCCGTTCGGCGAAATCCTGCATGCCGACGCGGGCGAGACACTCCATCGCGCGGGCGACGTGGCGCGGACGCACCCGGCGCAAGAGGCCCAGTTCGCGGTAAAGCCCCATCATCACCACGTCCAGCACCTCGGTCGGGAAATCCCAGTCGACGCTGGCGCGCTGCGGCACGTAGGCGATCCGGTCCCGCGCCTGCGCCAGCGGCTGGCCGTAAACCGTCGCCCGCCCCGCCAGCGGCGTGACGATGCCAAGCGCGGCCTTGAGCAGTGTCGACTTGCCCGCACCGTTGGGGCCGATGATCGCGGTCATGGCGCCCTCCTGCACGGTCATGTCGACGGAAAACACCACCGGCTGGTCGCCGTAGGATACGGTCATCCCGCGCAGCGCCAGCGGGCTGGCCTCGGCACCGTCACGCGCCGTGCGTCCGTCTTGGGTGGCAAGCTCCAGTGTCCCGTGCATGCTCAAAGCCCCGCCGCCAGCTTGCCGGACATGCCGGTCGCCGGCACGTCGGCCCCCAGCGCGCGGGCGATCACCGTCACGTTGTGGTCGATCATGCCGATATATGTGCCTTCGTAGGTGCCGGGCGCGCCCATCGCGTCGGAGAAGAGCCCGCCGCCGATGCGGACATCGTGGCCCTGCGCCTGCGCGCCCTCGACCAGCGCGCGGACGTTGCGGTCCGACACCGAGCTTTCGACGAAGACCGCGCCGATGTCGCGGGCGACCAGCAGGTCGACCAGTTCCCCGATGCGCTGCAACCCGGCCTCGCTTTCGGTGGAGATGCCCTGGATGCCCAGGACCTCGAACCCGAAGGCGCGGCCGAAATAGCCGAAGGCGTCGTGCGCCGTGACCAGCACCCGCGCCGGTTCGGGGACCTTGGCAAGCGTGTCTTCCGCGTAGGTTTGCAGCGCATCCAGCTCTGCGAGGTAAGCCTCTGTCCGGTCGCGAAAGGCTGTCTCGCGGTCCGGCTGCACGGCGATCAGCGCATCTCGTGTGGCGGTGACGGCGTGTTTCCAGAGCACCGGCACCATCCAGACATGCGGATCGGCGCGGCCGGCGTAATCGGCGTGGCGCAAGAGCGCGTCGTCGGGCACCGCGTCGCCCACGGCGACCACGGGCTTCTGCGCGCCGAGACGCAGCAGGAACTCCTCCATCTGCGCTTCGAGGTAGAGCCCGTTCCAGAGCACGAGGTCGGCACGCGACAGCGCCACGATATCCGTCCGGGTCTGCCGGTAGCTGTGCGGGTCGATCCCCGGACCCATCAGCGCCCGCAGGTCGATGGCATCGCCGCCAATGGCGCGGGCCGAATCGGCGATCATGCCAGTGGTTGCGACGACGCTCGGCCTGTCCTGCGCAAGGACGGGCATTGGCGCGGCAAGGGTCAGGGCAGCGGTTCCGGCGAGAAACGAACGTCTGTGGATCGGCATGAGACACTCCATCAGTCTGAAAATGAATATGCGAGGCATTCGCAAGACGTCAAGTGTATTGCGAATAATTCGCAATTGCAGGCCTGGGCGTGTGCGAGGATCTGAGAGCGCTGCGCAAAGGGTTGCGTGGCGTTCCGCTTGAACTTGGCCCCGCCGCTTGCCACTGTTCTGTCAACACGGGTTCCCGAGCGGAGGATGACATGCCGGACCATGGGGCCAGCCCTACAGAGACGCACCAGGTGCCGCAGACGGTCGAGCCGCGCAATCCCGGCATGGCGCTCGACATGGACTGGGTGCTGCGGGCGCGGGCGAACCGGTCGGCCATCGAGCGCCGCGCCGCGACGCTGCCCGGGCGGCGATCGGTCAAGAAAGATTTCCAGGCCGCCTGGCTGGCGCGGGCGGTGTCCTGCATCGACCTCACAACGCTCGCGGGCGACGACACGCCGGGCCGGGTCGCGCGGCTTTGCGCCAAGGCGCGGCAGCCTGTGCGTGCCGACCTGCTCGATGCGCTGGGCCTGCCGCACCTGACCACCGGCGCGGTCTGCGTCTATCACGACATGATCGCCCCCGCCGTGGCGGCGCTGCGGGGCTCGGGCATTCCCGTCGCCGCCGTCAGCACCGGGTTCCCGGCGGGCCTGTCGCCCTTTCACCTGCGCGTGGCCGAGATCGGAGAGTCGGTGGCCGCTGGGGCTGCGGAAATCGACATCGTCATCTCGCGCCGCCACGTGCTGACCGGCGACTGGCGAGCGCTTTACGACGAGATGCGCGCCTTTCGCGAGGCTTGCGGGCCCGCGCATGTGAAGGCGATCCTCGCCACGGGCGAGTTGGGCACCTTGCAGAACGTCGCCCGCGCCTCGCTGGTCTGCATGATGGCCGGGGCGGATTTCATCAAGACCTCGACCGGCAAGGAGTCGGTCAACGCGACGCTCCCGGTGACGCTGGTGATGCTGCGGGCGATCCGCGAATACCACGACGCCACCGGGTTCCGGGTGGGATACAAGCCGGCGGGCGGGATTTCCAAGGCCAAGGACGCGCTGCTGTACCTGGCGCTGATCAAGGACGAGCTCGGCGACCGCTGGCTGCGGCCCGATCTGTTCCGGTTCGGCGCCTCCAGCCTTCTGGGCGATATCGAACGACAGCTGGAGCACCACGTGACCGGCGCCTATTCCGCCTCCTGGCGGCATGCGATGAGTTGACGGGCGCGGACTTCTCGGGAAGTCCGATCCGTTTTCCGCAAGGAAAACGCGCCCCAGAGGAGACGGCAGGACAATGACAGTCAGCGAGATTTTCGACACCATGGACTACGGCCCCGCCCCCGAAAGCGCCGCCGAGGCGCTGGCTTGGATCACCGACCAGGGCGCGCGTTTCGGGCATTTCATCGACGGCGCCTTCACCGCCCCCGGTGACGGGTTCGAGAGCCGCAATCCGGCCACCGGCGAGGTGCTGGCAACGCTGACCCAGGCCACCGAGGCCGAAGTGGAGGCCGCCGTCGCCGCCGCCCGCCGCGCGCAGGGCAAGTGGGCTGCCTTGGGCGGGCCGGGGCGGGCGCGGTATCTTTACGCGCTGGCCCGGCTCTTGCAGAAGCACGCGCGGCTTTTCGCGGTGCTCGAAACGCTCGATAACGGCAAGCCGATCCGCGAAAGCCGCGACATCGACATTCCGCTTGCGCAACGGCATTTCTACTATCACGCGGGCATGGCGCAGCTGATGGAGAGCGAACTGCCCGACCGCGAGGCGCTGGGTGTCTGCGGGCAGATCGTGCCGTGGAACTTCCCCCTGCTGATGCTGGCGTGGAAGATCGCGCCGGCGCTGGCCATGGGCAACACCGTGGTGCTGAAGCCCGCCGAGTGGACCTCGCTCACCGCGCTGCTTTTTGCCGACATCTGCCGCGAGGCGGGGCTGCCCAGGGGCGTCGTCAACATCGTCACCGGCGATGGCGCCGTGGGCGAAAGGATCGTGGGCGCGAAGGTCGACAAGATCGCCTTCACCGGGTCGACCGAGGTGGGCCGCCGCATCCGTGCGGCCGCCGCCGGATCGGGCAAGGCGCTGACGCTCGAACTTGGCGGCAAGTCGCCTTACATCGTCTTCGAGGATACCGATATCGACAGCGCCATCGAAGGGCTGGTCGACGCGATCTGGTTCAATCAGGGCCAGGTCTGCTGCGCCGGGTCGCGGCTGCTGGTGCAGGAAGGCATCGCCGAGGCATTCCACACCCGCCTGCGCCGCCGAATGGACGGGCTGCGCATCGGCAATCCGCTCGACAAGTGCATCGACGTCGGCGCCATCGTCGATCCGGTGCAGTTGGACCGCATCCGCACGCTGGTAGACGGCGCGGGCGAGGGCGAGACCTACCGCGCGGCCACGCCGCTGCCCGAAGGCTGCTACTACCCGCCGACGCTCATCACCGGCCTCAGCCCCGCCTCGCCGCTGATGCAGGAAGAAATCTTTGGCCCGGTGCTGACCGGCACCACCTTCCGCACGCCCGCCGAGGCGGTGGAGATCGCCAACAACACCCGCTACGGGCTGGCGGCGACGCTCTGGTCCGAGAACATCAACGTGGCGCTGGATATCGCGCCGAAACTGGCCGCCGGCGTGGTCTGGATCAACGGCACCAACATGTTCGATGCCGCCGCGGGCTTCGGCGGTGTGCGCGAGTCGGGGTTTGGCCGCGAGGGCGGCTGGGAAGGTCTGATGGCCTATACACGCGCAAAAGGTACGGCCAAGGCGCTGAAGCCGGTCGCGGCCTTTGCCGGAGACGACGCCGAGCCGCAGGCGGTGGACCGCACCGCCAAGCTCTATATCGGCGGCAAGCAGGCGCGGCCCGACGGTGGCTATGCCCGGCGCGTCTACGACAAGGGCGGCAAGCTGATCGGGCAGGCGCCGCTGGCCAATCGCAAGGACATCCGCAACGCCGTCGAGGCGGCGCGCGGTGCCGTGGCATGGTCGTCCAGCAGCGCGCATCTGCGTGCGCAGATCCTCTACTACACCGCCGAGAACCTCGCCGCCCGCGCCGACGACTTCGCCGCGCTGGTCGACCGGCTGACCGGCAAACGCGGCGGAGCGAAAGAGGTCGAGGCCGCGGTGAACCGTCTCTTCACCTACGCCGCCTGGGCCGACAAGTTCGACGGACAGGTGCGGTCGGTGCCGATGCGCGGCGTGGCGTTGGCGATGCGCGAACCCTGCGGCGTGATCGGCGCACTCTGCCCCGACGAGGCGCCGCTGCTGGGGCTGGTGTCGGTCATGGCGCCGGCCATCGCGATGGGCAACCGCGTGGTGCTGGTGGCGTCAGAGCCATTCCCGCTGGCGGCGACGGAGTTTTACCAGGTGCTCGACACCTCCGACATGCCGGGCGGCGTGGTCAACATCCTGACTGGCCGCCATGCGGAGCTTGCGCCGACGCTGGCCGGGCATCTGGACGTGGACTCGGTCTGGAGCTTTTCCTCGGCAGACCTCTCGGCAGAGATCGAGCGAGGGGCGGCGGGCAACCTCAAGCGCACTTGGGTCAACCACGGCACGGCCCGCGACTGGATCGGGGCCGAGGGCGCCGGGCGCGCCTTCCTCGACGCCGCCACCGAGGTCAAGACGGTCTGGGTGCCCTACGGCGTGTGAGGGCGCCGATTTTCTCGAGAAAATCGGTCCGTTTTCCTCGAGGAAAACGGCGTCCTGCCCTCCGCGCCGTTGGCCTCCACGGCGATTCGGTGCGCGATCGACGCGGGATGGCAGCCGTCGAAGCGTGCACAGCCCTGCCGCCGGAAAAGGCATTAATGGCGATCAACCCACGCCTTGGTGTCCCACGACATTGAGATTTTACATTGGCGATGATATTTATGATCTACGCCCGGCGCCGGGGTGGATGGCGGCGCGTGACCCGAAGGAGGACAATGTCCTGTCAGCAACGGCAAATGCGGCCGCAGCCGCGCAAACGGGACTGCCCGTCATGGGTGTGACCGAACTGGATGTGACCAGCGAAAAGATCCTCGCGGCAATCCTCAAATCCCTCGACGACAACAAGGCCGAAGAACTCGTGCAGATCGACCTGCGCGGCAAGACCGCCATGGGCGACTACATGGTGATCTGTTCGGGCCGTTCCTCGCGCCAGGTGGCGGCGCTGGCGGAAAAGCTCGTCGACGATCTCAAGCAGGAGTACGGCGTGGCCTCGAAGATCGAGGGCAAGGACACCGGCGACTGGGTGCTCATCGACACCGGTGACGTCATTGTCCATGTCTTCCGCCCCGAGGTGCGCGAATTCTACCAGCTTGAAAAGATGTGGCTCCCGGCGGGCAGCGCGGTCAAAGCCAAACCGCAGTAATGCGGGTCCATCTCTGCGTCGTGGGCCGGCTGCGGGCCGGTCCCGAACGCGCGCTGATCGACGATTACCTGACCCGGTTCGACCGCACCGGGCGCGGCATGGGCCTGGGCCCCGCGCAGGTCACCGAGGTCGAGGATCGCAAGGGCGGCGGCATGGCGGCCGAGGCGGTCCTTTTGCGCAAGGCACTGCCTCAGAACGCGGTGCTCTGTGCGCTCGACGAACGCGGGCAAGTCCTGTCCTCTCCCGACTTTTCGCAGAAACTTGCCGGGTGGCGCGATGGCGGCGCCTCGGATCTGGCCTTCGTCATCGGCGGCGCGGACGGAATCGACCCCGGCCTCCGCGACGATGCCGCGTTCCTGCTGTCCTTCGGCCAAATGGTCTGGCCGCACATGCTGGCGCGGGTGATGCTGAGCGAACAGCTCTACCGCGCCGCGTCGATCCTCGCCGGCAGCCCCTACCACCGCGTCTGAGCCGTCCGTTCCCGAATGTCGCTACGCGGGCTTGCGTCGCCCCACGCGCTCTGTCTTGAGTGGCCGCACCTGCGCGGAGGGCGGAACATGACCATCGGGCTATGGGAAATGGCGGCCTATGCAGGCGCGCTCCTGATCCTTTTTCTCACGCCCGGACCGGTCTGGGTGGCACTGACCGCGCGGGCGCTGTCGGGCGGGTTCCAAGCCGCATGGCCGCTGGCGCTGGGCGTTGTCGTGGGGGACGTGCTCTGGCCCTTCCTCGCGATCCTCGGCGTGACCTGGATCGTCAGCGTCTTAGCCGGGTTCATGACCTTTCTGCGCTGGGTCGCCTGCGCCACCTTCGTCATCATGGGTGTGCTGATCATCCGCAACGCGGACACCAGCATCGCAAAGGATTCCCGACTGACACGTCCCGGCATGTGGGCCGGCTTCGCCGCCGGTCTGGCGGTGATCCTCGGCAACCCCAAGGCGATCCTGTTCTACATGGGCGTGCTGCCCGGGTTCTTCGATCTCACACAGTTGCGCTGGCCCGACATGCTGGCCATCGCCGCCCTGTCGGCCATCGTGCCGTTGTTCGGCAACCTGTGTCTCGCGCTTTTCATAGACCGGGCCAAGCGGCTCCTGTCCTCGCCCAAAGCGCTGCGCCGGACCAATGTCACCGCCGGGATCCTGCTGATCCTCGTGGGGCTGGTGATCCCCTTCACCTGACCGCCCGCTCGGCCCGGCAAAAAGCCTGCAAAATATGGGCCAATCGCGTGACAATGCCCCCGGGGGGTCGTATAAACGGCCAACTAAAAACAAGGACGTTCCGCATGGCCGATACCGAGCAGGCACCCGAAGAATACGGCGCCAATTCCATCAAGGTTCTCAAGGGGTTGGAGGCTGTGCGCAAGCGGCCCGGAATGTATATCGGTGACACCGACGACGGGTCGGGGCTGCATCACATGGTCTACGAGGTCGTCGACAACGGCATCGACGAGGCGCTGGCCGGTCACGCCGACGCCGTGACGGTGAAGATCCACGCCGATTCCAGCGTGTCCGTCAGCGACAACGGCCGCGGCATTCCCGTGGACATGCACGAGGGCGAAGGCGTCTCGGCGGCCGAGGTCATCATGACCCAGTTGCACGCGGGCGGGAAGTTCGACCAGAACAGCTACAAGGTCTCGGGCGGTCTGCACGGGGTCGGCGTGTCGGTCGTCAATGCGCTGTCCGACTGGCTGGAGCTGCGCATCTGGCGCAACGGCAAGGAGCATGTGGCGCGGTTCGAAGGCGGCTTCACCACCAAATCGCTCGAGGTCGTCGGCGACGCCAATGGCCGCAAGGGCACCGAGGTGCGGTTCCTCGCCTCGACCGACACCTTCTCGAACCTCGACTACGATTTCCACACGCTGGAAAAGCGCCTGCGCGAACTGGCCTTCCTGAATTCCGGCGTGCGCATCATTCTCGAAGACGAACGCCCTGCGGAACCGTTGAAGTCGGAGCTGTTCTACGAGGGCGGCGTGCGCGAATTCGTCAAGTACCTCGATCGGTCCAAGACCGGCGTGATGTCCGAACCGATCTACATGGTCGGCGAAAAGGACGACATCGGCGTCGAGGTGGCGATGTGGTGGAACGACAGCTACCACGAGACAGTCCTGCCCTTTACCAACAACATCCCGCAGCGCGACGGCGGCACCCATATGGCCGGGTTCCGCGGGGCTCTGACCCGGACCATCAACAACTATGCCCAGACCAGCGGCATCGCCAAGCGCGAGAAGGTCAACTTCACCGGTGACGATGCCCGCGAGGGGCTGACCTGCGTGCTGTCGGTAAAGGTGCCGGACCCGAAGTTCTCCAGCCAGACCAAGGACAAGCTGGTGAGCTCCGAAGTGCGCCCCGCGGTCGAAAGCCTGATGAACGAGAAACTGGCCGAGTGGTTCGAGGAGAACCCGAACGAGGCCAAGGTCATCGTCGGCAAGATCGTCGAGGCGGCGCTGGCCCGCGAGGCGGCGCGCAAGGCGCGCGAACTCACCCGCCGCAAGAACCCGATGGATGTGAACTTCCTCGCCGGAAAGCTCAAGGACTGCTCCGAAAAGGATCCCAGCAAGACCGAGCTGTTCCTGGTTGAGGGCGACAGCGCCGGCGGATCGGCGCAGACGGGTCGTGACCGGGGCACGCAGGCGATCCTGCCGCTCAAGGGAAAAATTCTCAACGTCGAGCGTGCGCGGTTCGACCGGATGCTGGGCAGCCAGGAAATCGGCAACCTCGTCATGGCGCTGGGCACCGGCATCGGGCGCGACGAGTTCAACCTGTCCAAGCTGCGCTACCACAAGATCGTCATCATGACCGACGCCGACGTGGACGGCGCGCATATCCGAACGCTGCTGCTGACCTTCTTCTATCGCCAGATGCCCGAGCTGATCGAGAACGGCCATCTCTACATCGCCCAGCCGCCGCTTTACAAGGTGAGCCGGGGCAAGTCCGAGGTCTACCTCAAGGACCAGGCGGCGATGGACGATTACCTGATCCAGCAGGGATCGGACAACACGCTGCTTCGACAGGGCAACGGCGAGGAAATCAGCGGCCAGGATCTCAAGCGCGTGGTCGACGAGGCGCGGCAACTGAAGCGCGTGCTCGACGCCTTCCCGACCCATTACCCGCATCACATCCTCGAACAGGCGGCCATTGCCGGCGCCTTCGTGCCGGGTGCGGTGGATGCGGACCTACAGGGCGTGGCCGACAAGGTCGCGCAGCGGCTCGACCTCATCGCGCTGGAATACGAACGTGGCTGGCGCGGCCGCATCACCCAGGATCACGGCATCCGGCTCGCGCGTATCCTGCGCGGCGTCGAAGAGGTGCGCACGCTCGACGGTCCGATGCTGCGCTCGGGCGAGGCGCGCAAGACCGGCAGCTTCACCGAAAGCCTGCAGGCGGTCTACGACCAGCCCGCCGTGCTGGAGCGCAAGGACCGCAAGCAGATGATTCACGGTCCGCTGGGGCTGCTGGCGGCGATCCTCGAGGAAGGCGAAAAGGGCAACGCGCTGCAGCGCTACAAGGGTCTGGGCGAGATGAACCCCGACCAGCTTTGGGAAACCACGCTGGACCCCGACGCGCGCACCCTCTTGCAGGTCAAGGTCGACGACATGGCCGAGGCGGACGATCTGTTCACCAAGCTGATGGGTGACGTGGTGGAGCCGCGCCGCGAATTCATCCAGCAGAACGCGCTCAGCGTCGAAAACCTCGATTTCTGATCCGGTGTAGGGAAGCAGACATTTTTTCGCGGCGCGCATATTTTTTCGCGTCACAGGGGCACGGATGCCGGAAAAATTGCCCTGTTCTTAGAGGCTTAGTGTAGAGCCCGTGAGAGCGGAGGAGGCGAGCCTTGGTCGATTGCCACTTCCATTGGGCCACGACGACGGCTTCCCTCTCGACACTTGTTGAGCCTCGCTATGTCGCATTGCCCATCAATGATCTGCCAGCGGGCTGAGTCGCGCTCTGTCAGCATGTCATGCGCTCTTCGTTAGCTTGGCTTTGCCATCACATTCCGGGAAGCGGACACAGCCACGAAACGCGCCATAGCGGCCGCGCCGTTCGACAAGCCATCCTGCTTCGCAACGGGGGCAAACTTGCTGGGTTTCCCCGCAATCAGTGCAAACCAGGTCTTCACTGGTTCGGGAACGGACCGGGAGGCCGACCCCGCAGGCCGGACACGCCGGCATGCGACTGCCACACAGCTTCACGTGCTCGCAGCGATACCAGTCGCGACCGTCCTTGCCCGACATGTGCAGCAGGCGCCCGCCGCAACCCGGACAGGTGTGGGTGTGCGCCTTAGCCTCCGCGGGCACGACCACGCCGAATTCGGGCTCTTTCGTCAGCTCCTCGACGAAGACCGAGGGGCGCGCCTCGGATGCAAGGATGGTCACAGTTCGTCGGGCCCGGGTCACGGCAACATACATGACGCGCCGCTCCTCGGCATTCGGATAAGGCTCAGCCTCGGGCGATACCAGGCTGAGCAGGGGATCGTCGACGATCATCGAAGGGAAGCCCATCCTGGCGTTGTCGGCACCGAGGATGATCACGTGATCGGCCTCCAGGCCCTTCGATGCGTGAATAGTCTTGAAAGTGATCGTCGCCCCGAGGTTTTGGCGCTGGAGGCGCCCTATATCGGGCCTCAGGGACCGATAACGCCCCAAGATCAGGATGGACGGCTTCCCGCCTCCCTTCCCGTCAGTGGCAGCAAGGGCTGCCACGGCGTCGTTCAAAACCGTCTCCCCGGTGTCGCGGCGCGTCCAGGCGATCCGGATCGACGGCTCGTCCGTCTCGCCCGCGGGGATCACCGTTTTGGTGATCTGCGCCGGGTTGCGCAGCACGAAACGACGGGCGGCCAGTGCGATCTTGTCGACGGACCGGAAGGTCCGGCCGAGGTCGACGGTGCGATGGACACAAGTGGCTCCTGCATAGGTGCCGCCGAACTCCGCGCCGAAGTTGCGCATGATGTGAATGTCCGACCCAGCGAACCGGTAGATCGACTGCCAGTCGTCGCCGACGGCGAACACCTTGGCATCGGAGTGCTGGCGCTTGAGTGCTTGGATCAGCTTCGCTCGCCCGGTCGAGATGTCTTGAAACTCGTCGACGAGGATATGCTTGAACGGGCTCTGATAGCGCCCGCTTTCGACGAAGGCCGTGGCGCGGTTCACCATGTCCTCGAAGTCGATCCGATCGCCCAGGCGCGCCTGATACTCCCGGCACACGGCGCCGAAGATCTTCAGGAATGCTTCGGCACGTTTGCCCATCTTCAGCGTCTGCGCCTTGTCCGAACAGTCCTCGCCCCGGTAGCCGCCGTTCTTGAAGTGACGCAGAAAGGTGCCCATCAGCGAGGTAAAGCTGTCGACCACGCCGACCTCGGCCACACGGTCGTAGATCTCGATGTCCGGGATCGGCCGCAGCGTGACGTGGGGTTTGAGCTTTTCGGCCAGCGCCTCGAGCAAACGGCCTTCTTCGCGCTCCCAGCTGTAGGTCTCGACCAGAACCGTTTCGTGCTGGGCATGGACCTGCCGTTTCCAATCCATGCCCTCCAGGTATTCATTGCGATCAATGTAAGGAGCTGTCGTCAGCTCCTCCTTGCCGTCTCTGCCGCGTTTCTTGCGCACGCCAAAATGCTCGATGTAGACGCCGCTTTCTGTCAGCCGGAAATCGGGCGTATAAACGCGTCGCCCGGTCTTCTGAAGCTTGTGCTCGTAGCTCGGCTCGTATTCGTAGGCGATACCGTTCCGAAACAGCCAGTTAGCGATCAGCAACTCTTCGAAGCTGTTCACTGTCTCGCCTTGCAGCGTCCGCAGGTTGCGGCTTTCGATCTGCGCATACCATTCGTGCTTCGTCTTGAAGTCCCATTCTGTCGGGAAGTCGTCGAAGAAACCGGCGAACCATCCGATCACGGTCTGCGCGATGTCGCTGGCGGTCGCCACGATGTGCCGAAGGATCTCCTTCATGAGGGATAGGAAGGCCTTGTCGTCCGTCGCGGTCGGCGCTAAGGCGGGCTTCTCCCCTTCCACTTCGCCGATGATCTCGTAGGCCAATGCGTGGAAGGTGCGCGCCGCCACGGGGACCCCGCACCGCGCCTCGATCCGCTCGGACATCTCGGTTGCAGCATCTTTGGCGAAGGCCAGGAGCAGGAGCTCGCTTGGCTTTCGTATCTCCGCCTTCACCAGGTATGCGGCCTTGGCCGTGATAACGCTGGTCTTGCCGGACCCCGCGCCGGCCAGAACCAACGTTGCGTCCTCGTCGACAACAACCGACAGGCGCTGCTCCGGTGTCAGCGGCATGGATTCGACCGTGTCGAAGAAATCGTTCCATCGAAGCAGTTGGGCTTCTACAAACATCTCGATAGCCGCGTCCCGGGCGGCATTCGGATCGGCAGCGAACGCCATGATTGGCGCGATCCGGGACATCACCTCGTTGCCAACGGCCTCGGCGTTCAGCTTGGAAAGCACGCGGCTGTTCAGATCGGCAGCGTCGCGCGCCAGCGGCGCTACGTGGCATGCGGCAGGATAAACATCC
>Ga0114903_1000222_pt1 | contig 37728 bp, 37 predicted proteins | sample MalvirDeepMed_s2_FD_87289 | JGI IMG/M metagenome (GOLD analysis project Ga0114903, IMG submission 87289) | Marine viral communities from the Global Malaspina Expedition - Malaspina viral metaG DeepMed_s2 | ecosystem: Environmental > Aquatic > Marine > Oceanic | place: Mediterranean Sea...
CCGGTCACCCCGTCGGGCACGGATCCGGCCAGTTGCTCGGCCAGCACCTCGAGCGTTTCGCCGGCCTCGCGCTGGTCCAGCGTCTCGCCGATGCAGAGGATGGCCGTCAGGCCCGCCGCCCAGACCGCTTCGGTCTTGGCGCGCACCACGGCGTCGGTTTCGCCGTGATCGGCGCGGCGTTCGGAATGACCGGTGATGATGTGGCTGGCGCCCGCATCCGCCAGCATCGGCGCCGAGAGGTCGCCGGTATGGGCGCCTTTGTCAGCCGTGTGGCAGTCCTGCGCGCCGATCATCACGCCGCGGGCCCGTTGCGCAGCGGCGTGGATCAGCGTGGCGGGCGGGCAGATCAGCACCTCGGCCGCGCCTTCGGCGGCCTCGGCCAAGGCGTCGATCTGATCGAGGGACGCGGCGGTGCCGTTCATCTTCCAATTGCCTGCGGCAAGTTTGCGGGGCATGGTCGCTCCTGTCGTTCGGGGTTTGCGCCATCATCGCGGCGCGGGCCGGAAGGTCAAGGGGACGCGCGCGGCGAGGGACGGCGCTTGTGGGCGCCCGTGGGCGGATGAGTCATCGCTTTCGGCGCGATGCTGGCGATGAGAACCGCGGGCCGGGTCAAGGCACCGCCGCATCGGGTGATCGTGTCAGACGCCGAACGAATCTCGGTGTCGCTGTTCTTGAATTCGAATGGTGACACCGATACGGCACCCTATGGCTCCGGCAAGGTCATGCTGGCCGGAGTGCATTTGGCGAGAGGTTTTGCCGAGACCTGCCGGCACCGGAAACCGACGGCCTGGATCAAGACCCGCTGCGCTCTTCCTCGAGTTCGGAGACGTCCTTGAACTTGATCGACTCGCCGCAGCCGCAGGCGTCGGCGACGTTGGGGTTGTTGAACTTGAAACCCGCTTCCAGCAGCGACACCTCGTAGTCGATCTCGGTGCCGAAAAGGAACATCTGCGCCATCGGCGCGATCATCACCCGGGCGCCGTCCTGTTCGACCACCTCGTCATGGGTGTCGGCGGTATCGACGTATTCCATGGTGTATTCCATGCCCGCACAGCCGCCCTTTTTCACGCCGATGCGCAGGCCGGCGCGGTTGTCGCGGGCCATGAGCCTGGTGATCTGGGACACGGCGGCCGGGGTCATGGTGACGGGGGCCTTGCCGGGAATGCCGAACATGGGAAACTCCTCTTGCCTGATTGGAATTTAAGCGCCGGACCGCTTCGACACAAGGGGGCGGGCGGGCATGCCGCCGACGGTGGTGCCCGGTGCCACGTCATGGGTGACCACCGCACCGGCGCCGATGACGGCGCCCGCGCCGATGGTGACGCCCGGCAGGAGGATCGCGCCGCCGCCGATCCAGGTGCCGTCGCCGATGCTGATGGGGCGGCCGAATTCCAGACCGGCTGCGCGCGTGGCGGGGTCGCGCGGGTGGTCGGCGGTGACGATCTGCACGTAGGGCCCGATATCGACGCGGTTACCGATGGTGATCGGGCAGACATCCAGCAGCACGCAGCCGTAGTTCAGGAAGACATTGTCGCCCAGGGTGATATTGCGGCCATAGTCGACATAAAACGGCGCGCGCACGGCGCAGTCCTTCCCGACACCGCCCAGAAGCTCGGCCAGCGTGGTCTCGCGCCCGTCGTCGCCGTAGGTGGTGGCGTTGTAGGCCGCCATGAGCTTTTGCGCGCGTTTGCGGGCTGCGACGAGATCCGGGGCGCCGGGGCGATAGAGTTCGCCCGCGACCATCGTGTCCCAGGCCGGATCGAGGCTCACATGAAGCCCAGTTCGAGCCGCGCCTCGTCGGTCATCATGTCCATGCCCCAGGGCGGGTCGAAGGTCATGTCCACATCGACCTGCTTGACACCTGCGAGCGGCTCGATCGCCTCAGCGACCCAGCCGGGCATCTCGCCGGCCACGGGACAGCCCGGCGCGGTCAGGGTCATGGTGACGTTGACCGCGTTCTCGGGCGAGATGTCGATGGTGTAGATCAGGCCCAGGTCGTAGATGTTCACCGGGATTTCAGGGTCGTAGACGCTGCGGCACGCCTCGACCACCTGATCGTAGAGCGGGTGATCGGTGCTGGAGGGCGCAATCAGCGGGGCACCTTCAAGCGGGGGGGTGGCGTCGTTCATGAACGGACCTCTGCGGTAGTGTGGGCTTTCCTGAGCAAACATATAGGGAATGCGGGGTGCGACGTAAAGGTCCGCCGGGCGCTCTGGACCCCGGTGCCATGCGGCATATCTGGGCGTCGATGACCGGGCGCCCCGGCGCACGGAACGGCGGTTCCGGCAACGCGATGGCGACCGCTTCCGCAGGTATCGCGACACGGTACCCTACATGGTGCCGGGAAGGGGCAGGACATGACCACACGCAACGACCTCACGATCTACGACACCGTGGCCGCGGACTGGTGGTCCGACGACATCCGTTGGGTGCGCACGCTCAGGAACCTGGTGCCGGGGCGGCTGCGCTGGATGGATCGCCAGATCGACTGGCAGGGTCGCGACGTGCTGGACCTGGGCTGCGCCGGCGGCTTCATGGCCGAGGCGCTGGACGCGCGGGGCGCGCGGGTCACCGGCATCGACCCGGCGGAAAAGGCCATCGCCGCGGCCCGTGCCCACGCCGCGCAGGAGGGGCGCGGGATCGCCTATGACGTGGGCGTGGGCGAAGCGTTGCCCTATGCGGCGGCGTCCTTCGACGCGGTGGTCTGCGTCGACGTGCTAGAGCATGTGCAGGACCTCGACCGGGTGCTGGCCGAGGTGGCGCGGGTGCTGCGGCCCGGCGGGCTGTTCCTTTTCGACACGATCAACCGAAACCCGGTCGCGCGGCTGGCGACAATCACCCTGGCCGAAGACCTCCTGCAACTGCTGCCCAAGGGCACGCATGATCCGGAGATGTTTATCAAACCCAAGGAGTTGAGCGCCGCTCTTGAAACCGCCGGCCTGAAACCAGGGCCGTTCACCGGGCTTGGGCCGCGCGGGGTCAACCGCCGGTTCGACCTGGTTTTCGGACCCCTGCCGCTGACCGCCGTGCTGTACATGGGCAGTGCGCGGAAGGCGTCCGGATGACCGTCCTCGCGCTACTGGTCACGGCGCTGCTCTTTGGCGGCATGGTGCTTTATTCCTTCGGTTTCGCGGCGTTTCTGTTCAATGCCTTGCAGCCGGACGAGGCCGGGCGGCTGCTGCGCCGGGCCTGTCCGCATTTCTACCTTTTCGTGCTTGGCGCCTCGGCGCTGGCTGCGGCGCTGCGGTTCCCGGGTGATCTGATCGGGGCAGCGCTGCTGGCGGCGGTCGCGGTGACGGTGATCCCGGCGCGGCAGGTGCTGATGCCCGCGATCAACGCCGCGTCCGACGCGGGCGACAAGCGGCGCTTCGGTCTGCTGCACGGCGGGTCGGTGATGCTGACGCTGACGCATATCGCGCTGTCCGCTTGGGCCTTGGCCCGCTTCATCTGACCTCAGCCGTCAAAAGCTCTGCCAGCGCGTCCAGCGCCCGCCGCACGGGCGGATCGTGCCGGCCGTCATGGTGGCAGACAAGCCATTCATCGTGGCTGAGCGCGTCGATGCGGGCGCCGATCTGCAGCAGCCCGTCGGGCGCGGCAAAGACCGGCAGGATCACGCGCCCCAGTCCGGCACGTGCCAGATCGCAGGCCAGCCGAGCGTCGGAGGCCGTGGTGACGATCTCGTCGCCATGGCTGTCGCGCAGCCAGCGTTCGGACGGGGTGAGCGCGGACCCCGGGCGGGCGATATATCCGGTCACGCCGCCATCGCGCGCGAAGGCTGCATAGTCGATGCGCCGGGTGCGGCGTCCGGCCAGCCAGGGCTGCTCGGGGCGGCGGTTGCGCAGGCCGATATCCGCTTCGCGGCGGGCAATGTCGACGGTGGCGTTCGAGGCCAGCAATTCCGGCCACCAGTCGCGTCCCGCGCCGGTGAGCGCGTCGGCATGGCGGGCGATGTGCCGGGCCGTCCAGAGGCCGGCGGTGATCCGGACCCTGGGGATCGGGGCAGCGCTTGCAAACGCCTCCAGACCGGCGGTTACCCGGCGCAGGTCTGCCGTTTCTTCCAGCAAAGCGCGGCCGCGCAAGGTGAGGCGATAGCCCTGCGGACCGCGTTCGAAAAGCCGCGCAGAAAGCGCGCGTTCCAGCGCCGACATCCGGCGGCTGAGCGTCGGCGCGGACACTCCGGTGGTTTTCGCCGCCGCCCCCAGGCTGCCGGCATCGGCCACGGCGAGAAACAGCCGCAGGTCGTCGAGCGAAGGCGCGTCTTTCATATCTGGAAGTTCAGTTTCGTGTTTCAGGCGTGTTCCGGCGGAAAATCAAGTCTCATCTTCATCCTGTACCGTCATTTATGCAAGGAAAGACGAGATGATCCTGCCACGCACCGACACGCCCAGGCCGCAAGACCCGCACATGCTGACAAGCTACGAGCACGAACGCGCGCTGCGCGAAGCCGCGGACCTCAAGATCCGCGCGACACGACGCCGCGAGCGTTGGCAATACCTGCGCCGTTGGCTGGCGCGCGCGCGCTGAGCGCCGGAAGATCAGCCCAGCTTGCGCCGCCGCACCGGGGCGGGGCGGACGTTGGTTTCGATGTGATCGTAAAGTAGGCCCGCGATGTTCTTTTTCGACGCGGTTTCAATTCCTTCAAGGCCGGGGCTCGAGGTAAACTCGAGCACCTTCGGTCCGGCTTCGGAGCGCAGAAGGTCGACGCCCGCGAGGTTCAGCTTGAACGCCTTGGCGGCGCGGATCGCGGTGTCGCGCTCTTCCTTCGAGATGCGCACCACCTTGGCTGATCCGCCGCGGTGAAGGTTCGACCGGAAATCGCCCTCCGCCCCGGTGCGCTTCATCGAGGCGACGACCTTTCCGCCGACGACAAGGCAGCGGATGTCCTCTCCGGCGGCTTCCTTGACGAAATCCTGCACCAGGAAATTCGCCCGCAGGCCGCGGAAGGCGTCGATCACCGATTGCGCCGCCTTCTTGGTCTCGGCCAGCACCACGCCCTTTCCTTGGGTGGATTCCAGCAGTTTCACGATCAGCGGCGCGGTGCCCACCAGCCGCATCAGCGAATCCGTGTCCTTGGGCGAGGAGGCGAAGGCGGTGTTGGGCATGCCGATCTTGTGCCGCGCCATCAGCTGGTGCGCATGCAGCTTGTCGCGGCTGGCGGTGATGCCTTCGGAGCCGTTGATGCAATGGGTGCCGATGGTTTCGAACTGCCGGATCACGGCGGTACCGTAGGCGGTGACGCTGCTGCCGATGCGCGGGATCACCGCGTCGTAGCGGGGCAGGCGGGCGCCGTCGTAATGCACCTCGGGCGCCATGGCGTTGATCGCCATGTAGCAGCGCGTGGTGTCGATCACCTCGACCGTGTGGCCGCGCTTTTCGCCTTCTTCGACCAGTCGGCGGGTGGAATAGTTGTCCTCGCGGCTGAGCACGGCGATGCGCAACGACCGGTTGGGGGCGGCGGTGCGCACCTGCTTGCTGGAATAGACGTCGTAGCTGAGCTCGGGCTGGCAGAACCGGTCGGTGGCGACGATGGAGATATGATCCTTGAGCGCCTCTCGCCCCAGCAGCATCCGGCTGTTCATCCGGTCGCGGTTGGTCAGCGTCAGTTCGATCCGCCAGCTGTCGTCGCCCACCCGCAGGGTCGAGGCGATGACATAGCGCTGTTCGCTCTCGCCATTGGACGAGGTCACGGTGCGCCGGTCGACGATCCGGGCGGAGCAGGGGATGATGAGGTCGTCGCGTCCGGGCACGGGGTGGATTGTGAACCGTACCTTGGGAGCGTTGGCGGGGCCGAAGGTCTCGATATCATAGGCGTGCAGCGCGCTCGTGCGCGCGCCGGTATCGACCTTGGCCTTGAGCGCAGGCAATCCCAGATCGGGCAGCGACACCCATTCCTCCCAGCCAAAGCGGATCAGGTCGGGCATCGGTGCGTCGTCGGTCATGGCGGATCCTTCCAAAACAGGCCGCAGCCCTACCAAGCGGGCCGCAGGCTCGCAAGATCACCTAACGGGGAGGTGTGACGCGCAGGTTAAGACGCACGGGCCGCACCGCGCCCGCGGACCGGCGGCGCGCGGCGCTTGTCTGGCGCGCATGCAGGGCCTAAAGGGTCGGCATGAGCACATCCTTTACCCTGCACGCCACCGATGGCCGCGCCCGCACCGGCGTCATCTCGACTCCGCGCGGCGACATCCGCACGCCCGCCTTCATGCCCGTGGGCACCGCCGGCACCGTGAAGGCAATGCTGCCCGGATCGGTGCGCGCCACCGGGGCCGATATCCTGCTGGGCAACACCTACCACCTGATGCTGCGGCCCACGGCAGAGCGGGTGCACCGGCTGGGCGGGCTGCACAAGTTCATGAACTGGGACCGGCCGATCCTGACCGACTCGGGCGGCTTCCAGGTGATGAGCCTCGCCGCTCTGCGCAAGCTCACCGAGCATGGCGTGACCTTCAAGAGCCACATCGACGGGTCGAAGCACGAGATCACGCCCGAACGGTCGATGGAGATCCAGCGGCTCCTGGGTTCGGACATCGTCATGTGTTTCGACGAATGCCCGGCGCTGCCTGCGACCGACGAAGCCGTGGCGGACTCCATGCGCCTGTCGATGCGGTGGGCGGAGCGGTCCAAGCTGGCCTTCGGCGACCGGCCCGGCCACATGCTCTTCGGCATTCAGCAGGGTGGCGTCACCGAAGAACTGCGCGCCGAGAGTGCCAAGGCGCTGATCGACATCGGTTTCGACGGCTATGCCATCGGCGGGCTCGCGGTCGGCGAGGGGCAGGAGGCGATGTTCGGGGTGCTGGACTACGCCCCCGACATGCTGCCGGTGGACAAGCCGCGCTACCTCATGGGCGTGGGCAAGCCCGACGACATCGTGGGGGCGGTGAAGCGGGGTGTCGACATGATGGATTGCGTGCTGCCGTCCCGGTCGGGCCGCACCGGTCAGGCGTTTACCCGCCACGGCGTCGTCAACATCAAGAACGCCCGCCACCAGGACGATCCGCGGCCTCTGGACGAGGTCTGCACCTGTCCGGCCTGCCGCGATTATTGCCGCGCCTACCTGCACCATGTCTTCCGCAGCCACGAGATGATCTCGGGCATGCTGCTGACCTGGCACAACCTGCATTACTTCCAGGAGATCATGCAGGGCATCCGCGACGCCATCGCCGCCGGAACGTTCGCGGATTGGGAAGCGGCCTTTCACGCGGGCCGGGCGGCGGGCGATATCGACCCGCTTTAGGGTCAGTGCAGCGGTGCTTGCTGCGGCGCGGTTTGCAGGATCAGCGCGCCGCCGCGCAGCGCATCGCCGCCGAACAGCGGATCGACCAGCGCCGTTTCGCATTCGAAGCGCAGCAACAGGCGCGGGGTCTCCAGCATCCCGGTCAACAGCGCCCCCATACCGCGCCAGTGCGCAGCCTCGCCGAACAGATCGCGCAGCACCGGGTCCATCACGTCATGCGCCAGCCGCTCCGCCGTCAGCCCGGCAAAGGACAGCCCCGCGGTGTCGCGCGCCAGCACCGCGCCGGTCATCTGCGCCCGGTGCGATACCAGCCGAATGCCGTCGGGCAGCACATTGCTGTCGAAGCCCGGAGCGCCCTGCACCGCATCTGCAAAGCTGCCGTGGCGCGTCATCGCCGCCAGCAACCGTTCCACGGTATCGCGGGCAAAGGCTTCGGCGGTGTCCGCCGGGCGGGAGCGGTAGCGGGGCAGGCAGGTCTGGCGGCGGTCTCTGCGGATCATGGCGATGGTCTTTCTGCTCGCGGAACTTTGTTAACCTCAGGATCGCCCGGCAGTCGGGCGAGAATACGCCCGCAGGGCAGCGCGACTGAGGCCATTTCGTGGAGCGGTTCCGGTCGCGGTCTCTGCGGCATGCCGCGCACATCTGCGTGACCGCGGACCTCTGCCGCGTGTTGCGGCGTTGCCGTTGAAATGGCTTCGGAAAAACAAGGACCGCAAAGATGACCGATATCCTCTTTACCCCGTTCATCGCAGGCAAGCTGGCGCTCAAGAACCGCATCGTCATGGCGCCACTCACCCGCAACCGCGCGCGCCACGAGGATGACGCGCCCTATGACATCCACGTCAAGTACTACAGCCAGCGCGCCGGCGCCGGGCTGATCATCTCGGAGGCGACGCAGATCAGCCCCGAAGGCAAGGGCTATGCCTTCACCCCCGGGATCTACAGCCCGGCGCAGCTCGAAGGCTGGACCCGCGTGACCGAGGCCGTGCATGCCAAGGGCGGCAAGATGGTGCTGCAGCTCTGGCACGTCGGCCGCGTGTCGCACACCTCGTTGCAGGAGGGCGGCAAGCAACCTGTCGGCCCGTCGCCCATCGCCGCCGGGGTGCAGACGTTCGACGGCGAGAAGATGGTCGATACCTCCGAACCGCGGGCGCTGGAGCTGTCCGAAATCCCGCGCCTGCTCGAGGAATTCCGCCTGGCCGCACAGCATGCCAAGGACGCCGGGTTCGACGGGGTCGAACTGCACGCGGCCAACGGCTACCTGCTGGACCAGTTCCTCAAGGACGGGCCGAACCAGCGCCTGGACGAATATGGCGGGACGCTCGAAAACCGCTCGCGGCTGACCTTCGAGGTGCTGGACAAGATCCTCGAAGTCTGGGATTCCGGCCATGTGGGCATCCGGCTCTCGCCGTTCTCGGGCGCCAACGGCGCGACCGACAGCGATCCGGCGGCGCTGGCGCGCCACGTCGCGACGCGGCTGGCCAAATACAACCTGGCCTACATGCACATGATCGAAGGCCAGACCGGCGGACCGCGCGAATGGCCCGAGGATGTGGACTTAGACGCGCTGAAGCGTGCGTCGGGCGCGGCCTACATGGCCAACAACGGCTATGACCGGGACCTTGCGATCCGGAATGTCACCGACGGGCATGTGGACCTCGTGGCCTTCGGCGTGCCCTATCTCGCCAACCCGGACCTTGCCGAACGGCTGGAACAGAACGCGCCGCTTAACGACCCGGATCCCGATACGTTTTACGGCGGGGGCGAGGAGGGCTATACCGATTATCCCTTCCTCGAAGAGGTGCAGTCCAGGAAGGCCGGCTGACGGCCCGGGCCGCACCCCCAGAGCCGAACACTTCCGAAACCGAAACGCGGCCTCTTGCAGGGCCGCGTTTCCATGCCGCGGGGCCGGATCGGCCGCTTGCCGACAAATCGCCGCGACTAAGGCTTGCACCCGTCCCGCGGCCCGGTCATGCTGCGTCAGGCCGGGGGTGGCGCGCGCTTGAAAATGCACATCCGCACCCCACCTTTAAGGTCCAGACCGGGGATGGCCGGGGCTGCCGCAAAGCGGGGCCAGTGCCATCCTGCCAAGAACCAAGGAAACGAGCATGAAAAAGCCCCTCAATACCTCATACCCGGTGCTGCCGCTGCGCGATATCGTGGTCTTCCCGCACATGATCGTGCCGCTGTTCGTGGGCCGGGACAAATCCGTCCGCGCACTGGAAGAGGTGATGGCCGACGACAAGCAGATCCTGCTGTCGAGCCAGGTCGACCCGTCCGAGGACGATCCCAAGAGCGATGGCATCTACAAGGCCGGCGTGCTGGCCAACGTGCTGCAACTGTTGAAGCTGCCCGACGGCACCGTGAAGGTGCTGGTGGAAGGGCAGGCGCGCGTGCGCATCACCGAATACCTCGACAACGACGACTATTTCGAAGCCGCGGCCGAATACCTGACCGAGATGCCGGGAGATGAGGCGTCGATCACGGCGCTGGTCAAGACCGTGGCCGAGGAATTCGAACGCTATTCCAAGATCAAGAAGAACATCCCCGACGAGGCCCTGTCGGCGGTCTCGGAGACCACCGAACCGGCGAAGCTCGCCGATCTCGTCTCCGGACATCTCGGCATCGAGGTGAACCAGAAGCAGGAGCTTCTGGAAACGCTGTCGATTTCCGAACGGCTGGAAAAGGTCTATGGCCTGATGCAGGGCGAGATGTCCGTGCTGCAGGTCGAGAAGAAGATCAAGACCCGCGTCAAGAGCCAGATGGAGCGCACCCAGCGCGAATACTACCTGAATGAGCAGATGAAGGCCATTCAGAAAGAGCTGGGCGACGGCGAGGACGGCCAGAACGAAGTCGCCGAACTGGAGCGGAAGATCTCCGAGACCAAGCTGTCGAAAGAGGCCCGTGAAAAGGCCGATGCCGAGATCAAGAAGCTTAAGAACATGTCGCCGATGAGCGCCGAGGCCACGGTCGTGCGCAACTACCTCGACTGGATGCTGGGCATCCCGTGGGGGGTGAAGAGCCGCGTCAAGAAGGACCTTGGCCGGGCGCAGAAGATCCTCGACGACGACCACTACAGCCTTGAAAAGGTGAAAGAACGGATCGTCGAGTATCTGGCGGTGCAGCAGCGCTCGAAAAAGCTGAAAGGCCCGATCATGTGCCTCGTCGGCCCTCCGGGCGTCGGCAAGACCTCGCTGGGCAAGTCGGTCGCCAAGGCCACGGGACGCGAGTTCATCCGCATCTCGCTGGGCGGCGTGCGTGACGAGAGCGAAATTCGCGGGCACCGCCGGACCTACATCGGCTCCATGCCTGGCAAGATCATCCAGGCGCTGAAAAAGGCCAAGACCACGAACCCGCTGATCCTGCTCGACGAGATCGACAAGATGGGCCAGGATTTCCGCGGCGACCCGGCGTCGGCCATGCTCGAAGTGCTCGACCCGGAGCAGAACGGCACTTTCGTCGATCACTACCTCGAGGTGGAATACGACCTCAGCAACGTGATGTTCCTGACCACGGCGAACTCCTACAACATGCCGGGGCCGCTTCTGGACCGTATGGAGATCATCCCGCTGTCGGGCTACACCGAGGACGAAAAGGCAGAGATCGCCAAACGCCACCTGATCGAGAAGGTCGTGAAGAACCACGGTCTCAAGAAGGGTGAATTCGAGGTCACCGACGAGGGTCTCACCGACGTGATCCGCTACTACACCCGTGAGGCGGGCGTGCGGAACCTCGAACGCGAACTGGCCAAGCTGGCGCGCAAGGCGGTGACCAAGATCGTCCGCGGTGCGGAGAAAAAGGTCGTCATCACGCCGGAGGTGCTGCCCGACTACCTGGGCGTGCGCAAGTATAGGTACGGCCTGGCCGAGGACGATCACCAGATCGGCGTCGTGACCGGGCTGGCCTATACCTCGGTCGGCGGTGACCTTCTGCACATCGAGGCTCTGCGCCTGCCGGGCAAGGGCCGGATGAAGACCACCGGCACACTGGGCGACGTGATGAAGGAAAGCATCGACGCGGCCTCGAGCTACGTGCGGTCGATCTCGCCCTCGATCGGGGTGAAACCGCCGCGGTTCGAAAAGTGGGACATCCACGTGCACGTGCCCGATGGTGCGACGCCCAAGGACGGCCCGTCGGCCGGCCTTGCCATGGTCACGGCCATCGTGTCGGTGCTGACCGGCATCCCGGTCCGCAAGGACATCGCCATGACCGGCGAGGTGACGCTGCGCGGCAACGCCAGCGCCATCGGCGGGCTCAAGGAAAAGCTGCTGGCCGCCCTGCGCGGCGGGATCAAGACGGTTCTCATTCCGAAAGAGAATGAAAAGGACCTGGCCGAGATCCCCGACAACGTGAAGGAAGGTCTGGAGATCATGGCGGTCGAGCATGTCTCCGAAGTGCTCAAGATCGCGCTGATCGACGAACCGGTCGGCATCGACTGGGACGAGGAAGCCGAAGAGGCCGCCGCACAGGCGCAACGCGAAAAGGGCGACACGGTGCCAAGCGCCATCGCGCACTGACGCTCTGACAGGCACGCCTGTCGCTGACATGAAATAAAGACGCCGCCGGAGCCACCGTTCCGGCGGCGTTTTTCGTCTTGGTAAGCGCCCGCCCGAAGGGTCAGTCGTAAGACATGTGATGACCGCCGCCGCCACCGTCCCCGCCGCCGGACGCAACGGCGGCGGCGACCAGCGCCAGCATCAGCAGTGGAATGATGATCCCGCCCGTGGCGGATTGCTGCTGTTCGCTGACCCTGGTGGACACCACAGAAACACGGCTCGGCGCGGCGGCGGTGGCCCGGCCCATCAGGTCTGCGCGTAGCTCTTCGGCGCTCATCCGGGTGTTTGCGATGCTGTCGGCAAAGGCGGCAGCACCAAGGCTCATGCAAAGGATACTGGTCAGAATGGTCGATTTCATGGCAGTTCCAATCATTTTCAGGGGTAATTGATGATCAACGTGACCGGAAAACCGGCCGAAACAATCGTTCTTCAAACGTCAACAGACTACACTATTCTTGCGTGCAGGGCAAAGGTGGGACAGGTTCGCGGGCCGGCCCTCTTGTTGCGACACTGGATTTGCACACGCAATTTTCGTATGGTTGAGCCAAGGGCAGAGCAGCTCGGACCAAACCAACGTCAGAAGACGAGAAAGAGAGACAGGCCATGACGACGACGTCGACGCGCAAGCCGCGCACCCCGTCCACTCGCACGACCACAGCCAAGGCCACGGCGGCCCCGGCGAAGGCCGCGGAGCGGCTGACAGAGGCGGCGGCCCCGGTGGTGACGCAACCCGAACCGCCCAGCGTCGCCCTGCCGGAGATGAAGAAGAAGGACCTTGTCGACGCTGTCGTGGCCCGGTCCGGAGTCAAGAAGCGCGACGCCAAACCGGCGGTCGAAGCGGCCCTTGCCATCCTTGGCGACGCCCTGTCCGAAGGCCGTGACCTGAACCTCGCGCCGATGGGCAAGGTCATGGTGAAGAAGCAGAAGAAGATCTCTCAGGGCTCCGTCCTGACCCTCCGCCTGCGCCAGAACGACAAGGCCACGAATGATGGGCCGGACCCTCTTGCGCAGGCCGCCGAGTAACGCTAAGACGCGGCCCACGGGTGATTAGCTCAGTGGTAGAGCGCTTCGTTCACATCGAAGATGTCAGGAGTTCGAATCTCTTATCACCCACCATTTCCTCCTGCCGGTGCGCGTCCCAGTGTCCCTGAAAAGGCCTCTCGTGCCGAAGGGGCCTCTTCTGTCCACATGTTCGCGCCTGCGCAACGTCACGAAGTCCGACAGCCATTGGCGCGTGCCAGCGTGACGACATCGGCCCGGTGGCGCATCGATGCCACTTCCTCCGCGACCTGCCGGCACAGCGGCCCGCAGGCTTCGGGCGGCGCGTAAATCCGGGCGATCGCGCGCAACAGGTTCACCATCTCGCCCTCCAGTCCGGAATGCGCGGCGCAGGGCCGGGCGTGAGGCCAAGGTCGCAGGCCAGCGCCGGGTCGCGGCGCAGCATCTCCATCCGTCTTTCCTGACGGCGGCGTGCCAGCCAGAGCGTCAACCGATGCCAGAGGCGCCTGCGGGGGCGGGGCGGGAAAAGCGGGTCGAGGTCATGTGCGGCCATGGGCTGTCTCCTTGCAGAATCGGCTGATGCTCCTATCCTGCTTCCTCAAGTTCACTTCAGGTCAAGCGCCATGTCCGGCAAATCCGCCAAACCCGTTCCGTCCGATCTCAGCGTCGGAGAGATGGCGCGCCGCGCCGGTGTCGCGGTGTCCACCTTGCATTATTACGAGGCCGAGGGACTGATCCAGAGCTGGCGCACAGAGGCCAACCACCGTCGCTACGACCGGCGCGAACTGCGCCGCGTCTCGGTGATCCGCGTGGCGCAAAGCCTGGGCATCCCGCTGGCGCAGGTCCGCGACCTTCTGGACCGCCTGCCAAAGGGTGCGGCGGTGGGCAAACGCGACTGGGCCGATGTCTCGGGCCTCTGGCGCGAAGAGATCGACTACCGCATCGCGCTTTTGACCAAGCTGCGCGACCAGCTGGATCACTGCATGGGCTGCGGCTGTCTGTCGCTGGAGAGCTGCCCGCTCTACAACCGCAACGACAGCCTGTCCCGCCAGGGTCCGGGGCCGCAACGCTGGGTGCCGACGGGATCGTCAGGAGACCCTGTCGAAGGCACTTGATTCCGCCCGGTGCCCGGCTTAGACCGCGCGTCAGCGGGTGATTAGCTCAGTTGGTAGAGCGCTTCGTTTACACCGAAGATGTCGGGAGTTCGAGTCTCTCATCACCCACCATGCCAACGCATCGGTACCGCAGATGCGCCTGTCGAACGCCGGGCCAACCCGGGCCGTCGGGTGCGCTTCCGGCCTGACCGCGCGGTTCCGGCCTCAGCTCTGCAGGCGCAGCATCACCACGACCCCGGCCCAGGCACAAAAGCCTGTCAGCACCGCGCCCCAGAGCGTGTCTGCGGTGACCATCTGCCAGGACCAGGCCTTCATGATCGACATGGAGGTGAACTCGTAGGTGCCGTAGGCCATTGCACCGATGATCGCCCCGTGCAGCGCCGCGCGTCCCGGTGCGGCGTCGCGCAAGGCAGGGTTCGAGACGAGAAAGACCAGGCCTGCCACGTAGGCGAGATAGAACAGACCGGCAGGCGCCAGCATCGGGCTGTCGCGCATGGCATCGCCAAGATGCCGCGTGAACAGCGGTTTCATCACCAGCGTCAGCATGACGGCATCGATGACCAAGAACATGACGGCGGTTATCGCGTAAAGGATCAATCTGCGCCCCTTTTGAGGTTGTGATGGAATGGTAGCGCTTAAAATGGGGCCGCCCAGGTGAAGCCCGCCGGTTTGCGCGGCGGGCCCGTGTGATTTCGGCCGTCATGAACTTTGTGCCGTGACGGACGTGTCAAGACCATGAACGGATCGGCGGGCGTGGGGTGGCACGATACGCCGGTTCGAAACGGGAAGGGCCGGTCGGGCGTCTGTCGTCGCGCGCCGATGGAACCGGCGGATCGAAGGACCGGACATCCCTCGGCTCTGCCTTCGGGCCGGGCCGCTCAGGCGGCGGCAAAGCTCCGAACACCGGTAGCGTCGGGGCCGAATGTCTTCGTGAGCCGGTGGTCCTGTCGTCAGACCGGCGGCGCGGGGTGGCCCGCCGCCGTGCGAGACATGTTCCCGCGCCAGCTAAAATCCGGGAGGGGCTTATTGCAACCGGTCTGTTGCGTCCAGCGGCAGCACCGACCCCAAGCGACGGCGGCAGCGCGGTCGTCCGCCGCGCATCGCCCCGGCGACGCGCGGCGGCACCGTCACTTGCGCAGGTCGTCGGGCAGCAGCGCCTCGGGCATGTTCTGGTAGCAGACCGGCCGCAGGAACCGCCGGATCGCCAGCGTGCCGACGCTGGTCGCGCCGAAATTGGTCGAGGCTGGGAAGGGGCCGCCGTGCACCATGGCCTCCGCCACCTCGACCCCCGTCGGGAATCCGTTGACCAGCAGCCGGCCGGCCTTGCGCTCGAGCACCGGCAGGAAGGGCTTCGCCGCCTCGGTGTCTCCGCCGTCGATCTGCAGCGTCGCGGTCAGCTGGCCCTGCAACGCGCGGGCGATGGCCAGGGCCTCGTCGGCGTCCGCGGCGCGCACGACGATGCCGGCGGGGCCGAAGACTTCTTCGGCCAGCTCGGGATGCGCGCGCCAGTCCGCGCCCGAGACTTCGAACAGCGCCGGGCCGCCCTGGCGCCCCTCTGCCGCGGTCCGCAGATGCGTGCGCACCGCATCGCTTCCCGCGACCCGCGCGACGCCCGAGCGGTAGCCCTGTGCCACGCCGTCGGTCAGCATCGGTTGCGCGGCGACTTCGGAGAGGGCCTTTTCCGCAGCGGAGACTAAGGCCTCCGCGCCGTCGCCCTCCTGCAGGATCACCACGCCGGGGTTGGTGCAGAACTGCCCGACGCCCATGGTCAGCGATCCGGCCCAGGCGGTGCCGAGGTCCGATCCGCGCGCGGCCTGGGCGGCGGGAAAGACGAAGACCGGGTTGATCGCGCCCAGCTCTCCGAAGAAGGGGATCGGCTCGTCGCGGGACATGGCGAGGTCGAAAAGCGCCTTGCCGCCGCGGAACGAGCCGGTGAAGCCCACGGCACGGGTCAGCGGATGGGTGACCAGCGCGGCCCCGGCCTCTGTCGTGTTGGATTGAATGAAGCCGAAGGTGCCGGGCGGCATGCCGGTCCGCTCGATGGCCGCGGCAATGGCGGCGGCCACCAGCTCTCCGCAGCCGGGATGGCCGGGGTGGCCCTTGTAGACGACCGGGCAGCCCGCCGCGAGCGCCGCCGCCGTGTCGCCCCCGGCGGTGGAAAAGGCGAGCGGGAAGTTCGACGCGCCGAAGACCGCCACCGGCCCGACCGGGCGCTGCATTATCCGCAGGTCCGGGCGCGGCATCGGCTGGCGGTCGGGCAGGGCGGTGTCGTGCCGCCGATCAAGGTAGTCTCCCTTTCGGATGTGGGAGGCAAACAGCCGGATCTGGTTCGCGGTGCGCGGCAGCTCCACGCTGCGCAGGCGCGGCTCGGGCAGGCCGGTCTCGGCCATGCCGACCTCGGTGATCGCATCGACCCGCGCCTCGATCTCCTCGGCGATGGCGTCGAGGAAGGCCGCGCGGTCATCGCGACTGGTCCAGCCGTAGACGGTAAAGGCCTCCTCGGCGGTGGCCATCGCGGCGTCCACCTCGGCGGCGCCGCCGTTGCAGACGGTCAGGGGGGCGCCGGTGACCGGGGAAGAGGCAAAGCTGTCGCCTCCGTCGGTCCAGTGTCCGGCGATCAGGTGGCGTCCGGTGAGGTCGGTCATTCTGTGCTCCCTTGGGTCAGTCGTGAAATGGCGCGCCGGTGACGCGACGCCCCAGCAGAAAGGCATCTGCCACATGCAGCTGCGGGGCGGTGTCGACATCGGGTCGGCCTTCTGCGAGCAGCGTCGCGAAATGCCGGTAGAGAGCCGGGTATTCGCCGCAGCCGGCGGTGGGCTGTTCGGCGCCGTCGATGAAAAGCCGTGCGCCGCCCTCGGTCAGCTTCAGCGCGCCGATGTCCGTCTCGATCTCGATCTGCCAGATCTCGCCGCCCTCCTGCCGCCAGTCGAAATCCGCCGTGGCGTCTAGGCCGGCACCGTCGGTGAAGGTCAGGCGGGCGGCGATGGGGGTGTCTCGGTTCGCGGGAAAGGTCAGCTCGGCCTCTGCGACGTGCAGCGCGCCGGGGCAGAGTTCGGTCAGGATCGATAGCGCGTTGATGCCAGGATCGAAGACGCCGAGGCCCCCCGGCTGCCAGATCCAGTCCTGCCCGGGGTGCCATTTGCGCACGTCTTCCTTCCAGTCGATGCGAAGGCGCGTGATCCGCTTGCCGGCCAGCCACGCGCGCGCCGGCGCCACGCCCGCCGCCATGCGCGAATGCCAGGTGGCAAAGAGGCTCACGCCCGCCGCGCGGGCCAGCCTTTCAAGCCGGAACACCTCGGTCACCGAGGCGCCCGGCGGCTTTTCCAGCATCACGTGACGGCCTGCGGCGATGGCGGCGCGGGCGGCGACAAAGCGCGGCACCGGCGGCATGCAGAGCGACACAGCCGGGATGTCGGGGCGTGCGTGCAGCAGGGCGGCGATGTCGGCATGGTTCTCGACCCCGTCGATCCCGCCCGATCCGCTCACCGTTGCGGCGAGGGCGAAGCGGTCGCTGTCGGCGATGGCGGGCAGGTGCTGGTCCCGCGCGATCTTGCCGATGCCGACAAGGGCGATGGACATGGGGTGGTCATTGGGCGGCATGGCGGCTCCTAAGGGCAGGGTCAGGCGCGCAGCGCGGTGACCCGCAAGAGGCCCCGCTGCAGCAGGATGAAGAGCAGAAGCAGCACGCCGATGACGATCTTGGTCCACCAGCTCGACAGCGTGCCGTCGAAGACGATGTAGGTCTGGATGAGCCCCATGGTCAGCACCCCGAAGAGCGTGCCGACGACGTAGCCCGCACCGCCGGTCAGCAGCGTGCCGCCGATCACTACGGCGGCGATGGCCGTCAGTTCTGTGCCCACTGTGGCGAGCGGATAGCCCGACCCGGTGTAGATCGAGAAGACGATGCCCGAGAGGCCCGCCATGAAGCCAGAGAAGGCGTAGATGCCGACCGTGGTGGCGCCGACCCGCACGCCCATGAGCCGCGCCGTCTGCTCTCCGCCGCCGATGGCGAAGACCTGCGCGCCGAACCGCGTGCGGTGGGCGATGAGCGCGCCGGCGGCGACCGCCACCAGCATCAGCACGCCGATCAGCGTCAGCCGTCCCTTTCCGGGCATCAGCCAGTAGGCGTCCTTGAGCAGATCGTAGAACGGATGCGCGATGGGCACCGATTCGATGGTCAGCATGTAGGAGGCGCCGCGCGCCAGGAACATCCCCGCTAGCGTGACGATGAAGGCGGGCATGGCCAGCCCGTGGATCACCGCGCCCATGGCGGCGCCGAAGGCGGTGGTCACCGCCAGCAGAAGCGCGAAGACCAGCAGCGGATGCAGGCCCGTGTCGCGCAGCATCACCGCGATGAAGACGCCGGAAAAGGCGATCACCGATCCCACCGACAGGTCGATGCCGCCCGACAGGATCACCAGCGTCATGCCGACCGCGACGATCCCGAGGTAGGCGTTGTCGGTCAGCAGGTTGCCCGCCACGCGCGTGGACAGCATGTAGGGAAACTGCAGCCAGCAGACGATATAGGCGACGACGAAGATGCCGATGGTCGCGAGCAGCGGGTAGAGGCGGGGGTTCACGGTCATGGCGCGCTCCGGTCCGATGGCGCGGGTTCGCGGCGGCGCCGGACGTGCCGGCGCAGCGCGTACCAGTGCCCGGCAAGGTTGGGCGACTGCACCAGCAGCACCATCAGCACCAGCGCCGCCTTGATCACGAGGTTGTATTCCGACGGAAAGCCCGCCAGCAGGATGCCGGTGTCGATGGTCTGGATGATCATCGCGCCCAGCACGGAGGCCGCGACCGAGAAGCGTCCGCCGAGCAGGGAATTGCCGCCGATCACAACCGCCAGGATCGCGTCGAGCTCGAGCCAGAGCCCGGCGTTGTTGGCATCCGCGCCGCGGATGTCGGCGGTGGCGATGATCCCCGCCAGCGCCGCGCAAAGGCCCGAGGCCACGTAGACCGCGATCAGCAGCACCGTGGCGTTGATCCCCGCCAGCGCCGAGGCCGAGCGATTGATGCCGATGGATTCGACCAGCAGTCCCAGCGCCGTGCGACGCATCAGCGCCGCCACGGCGATGGCGGTGCCGACCCAGATGTAGACCGGCACCGGCAGGCCCAGCAGGATGCCCGAGCCGAGCCAGGCGAACCCGGGATCGGTGAAGGTGAGGATGCGGCCCTCGGTGATGAGCTGCGCGATGCCGCGGCCCGAGGTCATCAGGATCAGCGTGGCGACGATGGGCTGGATGCCGATCAGCGCCACCAGACAGCCGTTCCAGACCCCGCAAGCCAGCCCCGCCATTAGCGCCAGCAGCACCGCCGCCGCGGCGCCCCAGCCGCTGGCCAGCGCCCAGGCGGCCGTCGCGCCCGTGATCGCCATGATCGTGCCCACCGACAGGTCGATGCCGCGGGTGGCGATGACCAGCGTCATGCCGACGGCCAGCAGCGCCACCGGCGCGCCGCGCTTCAGCACGTCGATCACCGGGCCGGAGAGCCGCCCGCCCTGGTAGTCGACGGACAGGAATTGCGGAAAGAACAGCGACACCAGCGCCACCAGCACGGCCAGCGTCAGGATCTGCGGGAGGATGCGGCGCAGGGTGCGGGTCATAACGCGGCGGCCTCGCGCGGGTCTGCGGCGGCGATGGCGCGCACGATCTCGTCTGTCGCGACCTCGGCGCCGGTCAATTCGCGGGTATGGCGGCGGTCGCGCAGCACCACGATGCGGTCGGCGGCGGCCACCAGCTCGTCGAATTCCGACGAGATCACCAGCATCGACATGCCCGCATCGGTCATGTCGCGGATGAGGCGCAGGATCTCCGCATGGGCGCCGACGTCGATGCCGCGCGTCGGCTCGTCCAGGATCAGGAACCGCGGGTTCATCGCCAGCCAGCGCGCCAGCACAACCTTCTGCTGGTTGCCGCCCGACAGCTCTCCGATGGGCTTTTCCGCGTCCGAGGTGCGGATGTCGAGTTTCGCGATATACTCGTCCGCCAGCCGCGCCTGTTCGGCGCGCGGGATCGGGCGGGTCCAGCCGCGCCGGGCCTGCATGGCAAGGATGATGTTCTCGCGCACCGACAGGTCCGCCACGATACCATCGGTCTTGCGGTCCTCGGGGGCAAAGCCGAAACCGGCGCGGACCGCCTCGCGCGGGGTGGCATGGGCGACCGGGCCATCGGCATCGCGGGCGGTCCCGGTCTGGGCCGTACGCACGCCGAACAGCAGTTCGGCGCTTTCCGTCCGGCCCGAGCCCAAAAGCCCGGCCAGGCCGATCACCTCGCCCCGGCGCACGCTGAGGTCGAAGGGGGCCACGACACCAGCGCGGCCGATGCCTTCGAACCGCAGGATTTCGGGCGCTTCCTGCGCGGCGGCGGGGCTGTGTTCGGCGGTTTCGATCGCATCGTCAAGCTCGCGGCCCAGCATGTGTCCGATCAGCTTGACCCGGTCGAGGTCGGCGACCCGTTCGGTGGTGATCTTCTGGCCGTTGCGCAGCACGGTGAGCCGGTCGCAGAGCTCGAACACCTGGTCGAGGAAATGCGACACGAAGACGATGCCCAGCCCGCGGTCGCGCAGGTCGCGGACCACGTCGAAGAGCATCCGCACCTCGGCGGCGTCGAGGCTCGCCGTCGGCTCGTCGAGGATCAGCACCTTGCCCGACAGCGCCACGGCGCGGGCGATAGCCACCACCTGCTGCACCGCCACCGAATAGGATCCGAGGTCGCGCGTCACGTCGATGTCGAGCCCGTAGCCGCGCAGCATCTCGCGCGCCATGTCGGCCTGCGCGCGGCCGTCGATCAGGCCGAAGCGCCGCGGCTCGCGCCCGAAGGTCAGGTTCTGCGCCACGGTGAGGTTGGGCAGCAGGTTGACCTCCTGGTAGACCGTGCCGATGCCCAGTTCCTGCGCCTCGGAGGTCGACGCAGGCGATACGGGTGCACCGTCGAGCCGGATCTCGCCCGCGTCGCGGCTGTAGGCGCCGGTGAAGCACTTGATCAGCGTGGATTTGCCTGCGCCGTTTTCGCCCAGCAGCGCGTGCACCTCTCCGGCCGCAAGGTCGAAATCAACCGCGTCGAGCGCCCGCGTGCCCGGAAAGGATTTCGACAGGGAGCGGATGGTCAGCAACATGGGCGGCCTTCGGGGTGATGCGGAGTAGGGAAGTAATGGCCGGGGCGGGTGGGCCGCCCCGGCGGTCGGCGATCAGTAGCCCAGGTCCTTGCGGGCCTCGTATTCGGCCATCGGATCGTCGGACTGGGTGTAGAGCTTCGATTCGGTCTGGATGAACTTCTCGGGCTCCGTGCCGTCCGCCCAGTAGGCCTCGAGCGCGTCGAAGGCGGGACCGGCCATGTTCGGGGTCAATTCGACCGTGGCGTTGGCATCGCCGTCGGCCATGGCCTGGAAGATATCCGGCACCGCGTCAATGGACACGATCAGGATATCGTCGCCCGGGTCCATGCCCGCCTCCTTGATCGCCTGGATCGCCCCCAGCGCCATGTCGTCGTTGTGGGCGTAAAGCGCGCAGATCTCGTTGCCGGCCTCGGCCTGCAGGAAGCTTTCCATCACCTCCTTGCCGCCGGTGCGGGTGAAGTCACCGGTCTGGCTGCGCACGATCTCGATATCCGCGTTGCCTTCGATGGCATTGCGGAAGCCGGTGGCGCGGTCGATGGCCGGCGACGACCCGGTGGTGCCCTGAAGCTCGACCACGCGGCAGGTGCCCTCGGGCTTGTTGTCGACGAGCCACTGGCCCGCGACCGACCCTTCATGCACGAGGTCGGAGCCTACGGCAGTGAGATACAGGTCGTCCGAGGAATCGACCCGGCGGTCAAGCAGGACGACCGGGATCTCGGCCTCCTTCGCCTCTTCCAGCACGCTGTCCCAGCCGGTGGCGACCACCGGGGCGAGCAGGATCGCGTCGACGCCCTGGGCGACGAAGGACCGGATCGCGGCGATCTGGTTCTCCTGACGCTGCTGCGCATCCGAAAAGCGCAGGTCGATGCCGCGTTCCTCGGCCTGCTGGCGGGTCAGCGTGGTTTCCGCCGCGCGCCAGCCGGATTCGGATCCGATCTGCGAAAAGCCCACGGTCTGTGCCGAGGCAGCGAAAGCGCAGGCCGTGATGGCGGCGCTGGTCAACAAGGTCTTCATCATGAGTCTCTCTCCCTTAGGTTCGGTCTTTCGCGCGGTTGTCTCGCGCCGTCATGTGGAAAATGTGCGGCCCTGCGGGACCGTCAGTGGCTGTCCTTCGGTACGTCCCTCCCTCTGCACCCCCTGAGAAAGTCGAAATCCGCCCCGGTATCGGCGCCTTCGACGTGATCGTGGAAAAGTTTCGCATACCCGCTTTGGGGGGCCTCTTCGCGCGCGGTCCAGTCGCCGAGCCGGCGCAGCAATTCGTCATCGGGAATGTCCAGCGTCAGGCGCCGGGCCTCGACGTCGAGCTCGATCATGTCGCCATCGCGCACCACCGCCAGCGGCCCGCCGACGGCGGCCTCGGGGGCGGTGTGCAGCACCACCGTGCCGTAGGCGGTGCCCGACATGCGCGCATCCGAGACGCGCACCATGTCGGTGATGCCTTTCTTCAGCACCTTGGGCGGCAGGCCCATGTTGCCGACCTCGGACATGCCCGGATAGCCCTTGGGCCCGCAGTTCTTCAGCACCATCACGCAGGTCTCGTCGATGTCGAGCGTGTCGTCGGCGATCTTGGCCTTGTAATCGTCGATATCCTCGAAGACCACGGCCCGGCCGCGATGCCTGAGCAGGTGCGGGCTGGCGGCAGAGGGTTTCAGCACCGCGCCTTCGGGCGCCAGGTTGCCACGCAGCACCGCGATTCCGCCCGAGGCGGTCAGCGCCTTGTCGGCGGGGCGGATCACGTCCTCGTTCCAGTTGACGGCATCCTTGACCTCGTCCCAGATCGCGCCGCCGGACACGGTAAGCGCATCCTTGTGCAGCATGCCGGCCTCGCCCAGCCGTTTGAGCACCACCGGCAGGCCGCCGGCATAGAAGAATTCTTCCATCAGGTACTTGCCCGAGGGCATCAGGTTCACGATCGTGGGCACGTCGCGGCCCAGCCGGTCCCAGTCGTCGAGCGTGATGTCGACGCCGCAGCGCCCGGCGATGGCCAGCAGGTGCACCACGGCGTTGGTCGACCCGCCGATGGCGCCGTTGCAGCGGATGGCGTTCTCGAACGCGGCGCGGGTCAGCACGTCCGACGGTTTCAGGTCGTCCTTGACCATCTGCACGATCCGCCGTCCCGAGAGCTGCGCCATCACCCGCCGACGTGCATCCACCGCCGGGATCGCCGCGTTGCCTGACAGTGCCATGCCCAGCGCCTCGGCCATGCTGGCCATGGTAGAGGCGGTGCCCATGGTGTTGCAGGTGCCGGTCGAGCGGCTCATGGCCTGTTCGGCCTCGAGGAAATCCTCCTGACTCATCTTGCCGGCCTTGATGTCCTCGGACATCTGCCAGAGCGCCGTACCGCTGCCCACCCGCTCGCCGCGGAACCAGCCGTTCAGCATCGGCCCGCCGGTCACGACGATCGATGGGATGTCGGTCGACGCCGCCCCCATGATCAGCGAGGGCGTGGTCTTGTCGCATCCCACCATGAGCACCGCGCCGTCGATGGGCTGGGCACGCATCGTCTCCTCGACCGCCATGGCGGCGAGGTTGCGGTACATCATCGCTGTGGGGCGGAAGGTGTTCTCGGACGCGCTGAACACCGGCACTTCGAGCGGCAGGCCGCCGGCCTCCCATATGCCCGCCTTCACCTTCTCTGCCAGCTCGCGCAGGTGACCGTTGCAGGGGGTGAGGTCGGACCAGGTGTTGAGGATGCCGATCACCGGCCGCCCGTCGAAGAGGTCGTGCGGATAACCCTGATTCTTGAGCCAGCCGCGGTGATAGATGTTGTCGCGGCTGGTGCCGCCGTACCATTCCTGGCTGCGCAGCCGCCGTGGCCAGTCTGCCGGTCGAAACGCCATCAGAGCACCTTCACGTCAGTCAGGGGAACGGCCTGCGCCACCGGGGCCTGCGCCAGCGGATTGCGCAGCGGCAGGCCGAAGGGCGCGGCCTCGATCTCGAACACATCGCCGTCCTGCGCGGCGATGCCCTCGGCAAAGGACAGGGTCGCGGTGCCGAACATGTGCACATGCACGTCGCCCGGCTGCCGGAACAGCGCGTATTTGAAGTGGTGATGTTCGAGGTTGCGGATCGAATGGGACATGTTGGCCTCGCCCGACAGGAAGGGTTTCTCAAAGATCACCTCCGCCCCGCGCCGGATACGGCTGGTGCCTTCGATGCTGTCGGGCAGGGGCCCGACGCGCAGTTCCGGGCCGATGGCGCAGGGCCGCAGCTTGGAATGGGCAAGGTAGAGGTAATTCTGCCGCTCGGTCACGTGGTCGGAAAACTCGTTGGCCAGAGCAAAGCCCAGCCGCACCGGGGTGCCGTTCGTGTCGATGATGTAGATCCCCGCGATCTCGGGCTCCTCGCCGCCGTCGAGCGCGAAGGCCGGGCTTTCGAGCGCCGCACCGGGCGCCATCAGCGCTGCACCGTTGCCCTTGTAGAACCATTCGGGCTGCACGCCGACCTTGCCTTCCGCGGGTTTGCCGCCCTCGACCCCCATGCGGAACATGCGCATCGAATCCGTTTCGTCCTCGGGCTTTTTCGCATGCATGGACGCACGGGTGGATGCAGATCCCAGATGCGTAAGTCCGGTGCCGGTGAGGTACAGGTGTGCCGGATCGGGATGGGTAAGGGGCGGCAGCAGGCGTCCCTCGTCCAGCAAAGCCCCGAGGTCGACGGGATCGCCGGTGCCCAGGCTGTCGATATGCGCCAAGAGCGTCGTGCCGTTGGTGATGGCCTGCCGTGCCAGGTGGTAGAGCGGCAGATCGCTCTGCACCGCGCGGGCCGGTCCGCCCGTCCGTGCGGCAACCCGTGCGTTGCCCGCGTCGTCGAGATATTGCGAGAGCAGCATCGGTCTCAGCCCTTTTTCTTGTTCATGACATCGAAGATCACCGCGGCCAGCAGCACCAGCCCCTTGATCACCTGCTGGTAGTCGATGCCGATGCCGAGGATCGACATGCCGTTGTTCATCACCCCCATGATGAAGGCGCCGATGACCGCACCCACGACCGTGCCCACGCCGCCCGCCATCGACGCGCCGCCGATGAAGACCGCGGCGATCACGTCCAGCTCGAACCCCGCGCCGGCCTTGGGCGTCGCGGTGTTGAGCCGCGCGGCAAAGACCAGACCCGCCAGCGCCGCCAGCATCCCCATGTTGGCGAAGGTGAGGAAGGTCAGCCGCTTGGCGTTGATGCCCGACAGCGCCGCCGCCTTCTCGTTGCCGCCGATGGCATAGAGCCTGCGGCCCACGGTGGTGCGGCTGGTGACGAAGGAATAGACCGCGATCAGCAGCGCCATGACGATGAAGACGTTGGGCAGGCCGCGGAAATCGGCCATCAGCCAGCTCATCCAGGAAATCCCGATGAAGATGATCGCGACCTTGGCGGCGAAGAAGGCGAACGGCTCTTCCGGCGTGCCGGTCCGGGACTGCACCGCACGGTTACGGAGCGCGAGCAGCGTCAGCCCCGCGGCCACCGTCAGCCCGATCAGGAATGACATGAGGTTGAACCCGTCCATCGCCAGCAGGTCCGGCAGGAAGCCCGAGGACATGAGCTGGAACTGCGGCGGGAAGGGGCCCACGGATTGCCCGGCCAGCAGCCACAGGGTCAGCCCCTTGAAGACCAGCATGCCCGCCAGAGTCACGATGAAGCTGGGGATGCGGAAATAGGCGACCCAGAACCCCTGCGCCGCGCCGATCAGCGCGCCGACGATCAGGCACAGCACCCCCGCCACGAGGTAATGCATGTCCCAGTTGACGATCATCACCGCCGCCAGCGCGCCGATGAAGCCCAGCACCGACCCGACGCTCAGGTCGATATGGCCCGCGACGATCACCAGAAGCATGCCGATGGCCATGATCACGATATAGCTGTTCTGCAGCACGAGGTTGGTCAGGTTCACGGGCTTCAGCAGGATGCCCCCGGTCGCGACCTGGAAGAAGGCCATGATCGCGATCAGTGCGAAGAGGATGCCGTATTCGCGCATGTGGTTCTTCAGAAAGCGCCAGCTGGCCCCCGCTTGGTGGCGGCCGGTCTCGGCGGCGGTCTGGTCGGATACGTCGCTCATCACGCGGCCTCCCCGGATTTAATGATGCGGGCCATGATCTTTTCCTGACTGGCCTCGGCGGTCTGCATCTCGCCGACGAAGCGGCCTTCGTTCATCACGTAGAGCCGGTCGGAAATGCCCAGGAGTTCGGGCATTTCCGACGAGATGACAATGATCGCCTTGCCGGCGGCGGCGAGGTCGCGGATCACGGTATAGATCTCGAATTTCGCGCCGACGTCGATGCCGCGGCAGGGCTCATCGAGGATCAGGATGTCAGGATCGGCGAAAAGCCATTTGGACAGCACCACCTTCTGCTGGTTGCCGCCCGAAAGGTTCACCGTCTCCTGCTCGATGGAGCTGGAGCGGATGTTGAGCCGCTGGCGGAACCGCTCTGCCACCTCGGCCTCGCGCCGGGCGTTGACGACCATGCCGTCGGCCACCGACTCCAATTTGGCCAGCGGCACGTTGCGGCGGATCGTGTCGTCCAGCACCAGCCCGTAGGTCTTGCGGTCCTCGGTGGCATAGGCGAGGCCCGCGTTGATCGCCTTGCGCACGGTCGACAGGTCCGCGGGCTTGCCGTTGATCGTCACGCTGCCGGTGATGTCGCGTCCGTAGGACTGGCCGAAAAGGCTCATGGCCAGTTCCGTGCGTCCAGCGCCCATCAGCCCGGCGATGCCCAGCACCTCGCCGCGCTTGACGTGAAAGGACACGTCGCGGACCACGGTTCGGTCGGGATCGACCGGGTGCCGCACGGTCCAGTTGCGCACCTCCATCGCCACCTCGTCGCGGATCTCGGGCGTGCGCGGCGGGTAGCGGTCGTCAAGTGACCGGCCCACCATGTCACGGATGATGTCGTCTTCGCTGATGCCGTTCTTGCAGTCGAGCCGGGCCACCGTGGCCCCGTCGCGCAACACGGTGATGGTGTCGGCCACGCGGGAGATTTCGTTGAGCTTGTGGCTAATGAGGATCGAGGTCACGCCCTGCCTGCGGAATTCCGTCAGCAGGACCAGCAGCTTTTCGCTGTCCTGTTCGTTGAGCGAGCTCGTCGGCTCATCGAGGATCAGCAGGCGCACGTCCTTGGACAGCGCCTTGGCGATCTCGATCAGCTGTTGCTTGCCCAGACCCAGGTCGGCCACGATGGATTTCGGGCTTTCCTTCAGGCCGACGCGGGCCAGAAGCTCGGCCGCGCGGCGTTCCGTTTCCTGCCAGTCGATGATGCCGCCGCGGGCGCGTTCGTTGCCCAGAAAGATGTTCTCGGCCACCGACAGCAGCGGGATCAGCGCCAGTTCCTGGTGGATGATGATGATCCCGCGGCTTTCGCTGTCGCGGATCGAGCCGAAGGCCTGGACCTCGCCGTCATAGACGATGTCGCCGGTGTAGCTGCCGTGCGGATAGACCCCCGACAGCACCTTCATCAGCGTCGACTTGCCGGCCCCGTTCTCGCCCACGAGCGCGTGAATCTCGCCCTCGGCAACTTGCAGGTTCACCCGGTCAAGCGCCTTCACGCCCGGAAAGGTCTTGGTGATGTCGCGCATCTCGAGGATGGTCGCCATCGTCGTCTCCATCTTGCGGATTGGCCGGCGGGCCGGGCAGGGCGGTTGCGGGGCCGGCACCGGGCCGGACCCCTGTGCTCGGATCACTGAAGCTCGGAGGCGTCGTAATAGCCCGAGTCGATCAGCACGCCCTGGATGTCGCCTTCGGTGACCTTCACCGGCTCAAGCAGGTAGGACGGCACCACCTTGACGCCGTTGTCGTAGGTCTCGGTGTCGTTGATCTCGGGCTCGCCGCCCTGCAACAGCGCCTCGACCATGCCGACGGTGACGCTGGCCAGTTCGCGGGTGTCCTTGAAGATCGTCGAATACTGCTCGCCGCGCTGGATCGCCTTGATCGACGGGATCTCGGCATCCTGACCGGTGACGATGGGCATCTGCATGTCGCCCGAGCCGTAGCCCACGCCCTTCAGCGAGGAGATGATGCCGATGGAAAGCCCGTCGTAGGGTGACAGAACGCCATGCACCCGCGCATCGGTGTAATTGGCCGACAAAAGGTTATCCATCCGCGCCTGCGCCACCGATCCGTCCCAGCGCAGGGTGCCGACCGTGTCCATGCCCTCCTGGCCCGACAGCACCGTGATCTTGCCGTCGTCGATCAGCGGTTGCAGCACCGACATGGCGCCGTCGTAGAAAAAGTAAGCGTTGTTGTCGTCCGGGGAGCCGCCGAACAGCTCCACGTTCCAGGTCTCGGCATCGGGAAAGCGCTCTTCCAGCCCCGATACCAGAGTTTCGGCCTGTTGCACCCCGACCTGGAAGTTGTCGAAGGTGGCGTAATAGCTGACGTCGCCCGAGCCGCGGATCAGCCGGTCGTAGGCCACCACGGGAATGTCGAGGGCGGCGGCATTGGCCAGCGCATTGGTCAGGGTGGTGCCGTCGATGGCGGCAATGACCAGCGCGTCGACGCCCTTGGTGATCATGTTCTCGATCTGCGCAAGCTGGTTCGGAATGTCGTCCTCGGCATATTGCAGATCGGTGGCGTACCCGGCTTCCTCGAACTGCTTCACCATGTTGTCGCCGTCGGCGATCCAGCGGGCCGAGGATTTCGTCGGCATCGCGATGCCGATGGTGCCCTTGTCCTGGGCAAAGGCCGGAAAGGCCAGGATGGTCGCAAGCGCGGTGGCGCCGAGGGCGCGTCGGGTCAGTGTCATTCTATCCTCCCTTGCGCGCAGTCCTTGGCGCGCCTGTCTGATCCGCCTCTCCCGGACGGTCCGAGGACATCCTTGCTTTATTCCGCGATATACAACAAATTCCGATCAGGCAGTTTGATATACCGAAAGCGATATGACCATGGCGACGTCCCGCACCGTGCCCGGCACCGATGAGCTGGTTCGCCGGGGGCTGAAATTCTCGCAGCTGCGGCTGATGGTGGCGCTGCGCGATCACGGCCAGGTCGGCGCCGCGGCGCAGCAGCTTGGCATGACCCAGCCGGCGGCCTCGCGGCTGCTCGCGCAGCTCGAGCCGCTGGTGGGCACGCCGCTCTACCTGCGCCACCCGCGCGGCATCGATCTGACCGAGGCCGGGCGCATCCTCGCCGACCAGGCGGCCGAGACGCTCAAGGGTCTGGACCGCGCGCATCAGCGGGTGACGGAACTGCGCGGCGGGGTGCGCGGCCACGTCCGCATCGGATCGGTCACCGGGCCGTCGCTGGAACACCTGCTGCCAGTGCAGCGCGAGGTGCGGCAGGCCTATCCCGAGATCGAGGTCACGGTGCAGGTCGACACGTCGGACCGGCTGGCCGAGGCGCTGCTGACCGACGATCTGGATTTCTACATCGGGCGTATTCCCAACACGGCGGATGCCCGCGCCTTTGCCTTCCACCGGATCGGGCCGGAACCGATCGACCTTGTGGTGCGGCTGGACCATCCGCTGACGCGCCAGCCGGATGCGACGCTCTGGGACTGCATGGAGTACGACTGGGTGATGCAGCCGCCGCGCGGTCTGTTGCGCCGCACCGCGGAAAGCTATCTGCTGGAACGCGGCCTGCCGGTGCCGCCGCGTGTGGTGAGCACGACCTCGATCCTGTTCACGCTGGCGCTGGTCAACGAAACCAACGCCATCGCGCCGCTGGCCCGCGCCGTGTCGCGATTTTTCATCGAACGCGCCGAACTGGGCAGCCGCCTGGCCACCCTGTCGGTCGGCAACGACATGGCCGTCGAGGATTTCGGCATCGTCTCGCGGCAGGGCGATACGCAGCCGCCCGCGGCAGAGCGGTTCATGAAGCTGCTGCGCGTCCGGACCGATCTTCTGCCGTCGCGCGGACGGGCGCCGCTCTGACGCTTCGGGTCACATCTCGCGCAGATACGCGGCCGAGACGTAGCCCTTGAGGCCCGGCGCCCGGTCGAGCGCCACCTTGCACCAGCGCGTGCCGCCGGTGGACTGGCAGCTCTGGACCCGCAGGACAGTGCCGTTGGGCAGTCCGACGATGACGCTGAACCCGATGCCGGGGCCGCCACGCATTTTCAGCATGTCGTCCTCGGGCACGCCGTAGACCTCGTGACGGTCGCGCCACCCGGCCTGCGCCGGGCCGGCGATCATCGCGCCGCCCAGCAGAGCGGTGACCGCGGCCACTGCCACGGTTTTCGAAAGTGTCTTGCCCATGTTTTTCTCCTGTCGGCTGCCTCGTCTTCGGTTCTAAAGACGCGGGATCGTCTTTGAAACGGCTTTGTGCGGGGCGTCGACCGGATCGGGTGTCAGTAATCGGATTGCGGGCGCTGGATATGGCGGGCGACCCAGGTCTGCACCTCGCCCAAACGGGTGCGCGCCACCGGGACGAGCGTGTCGTCGGTCAGCTTCATCACGTGCCGGGTCCCGTCGCGCATCACTTCGTGCGCGGCGCGCTTCGACACCCACCAGGACCGGTGCGGCTGCACCCCGTCCTCGGGCGCGGTCTGGGCGACGATGTCGCTCAGCCGGGCGCGCTGCGTGATGCTTTCGCCGTCGAGCGTCACGCGGACATAATGTTCCCGCGCCTCGATATGCAACACCCGTGCGACCGGGACACGTTCGGCGCCGATCACGAGGGTGCGGTCGTCGTCCCCGTCGGTGACGGCGGCGTGGGGTTGTGCGGCATCAGACCGGTTTTGCCAGTAGGCGGTCTGGTTCAGAACGAACAGGAAAAACACCGTTTCGAAGACCTGCACCAGCCCGAAGAGCAGCAGCATCCTCCCGTCGAGAGCGACAAAGCGCGCGCCCCCGCTCAGGGCGGCGGCGATCCGGTCGCCGATGATGACGCCCGGCAAGGTGGCGAAGACGCTGATCAGCGGGAGGGGGATCGGCAGATCGGGCCAGCGGCGCGCAAGGGGGGAGCAGACCGTCAGCCCGGCGGTGATCAACGCCAGGTAGATCAGCACGGCCGCGGGCCAGAACAGCAGGATCTGCCACAGGGACGTCTGTCCGAGCATGGCAAAGGGGTCGCCGACCGCCAGGCCCAGCAGCACGAGCACGATGAAGGTCCAGGAAGTTCGATCCCGAAGCAGCCCCAGAAAGTCCTTGACCGACAAGGAAACAGGGGCGCCCATCAGGATGCAGAGGCGTAGTTTTTGATGCGCTGTCGAAATCACGATGACGTATCATTTCCTGCAGGTGTTGACGCTTGTTGGCGACAATTGCATCTTACCATGTTGGCTCTCAAGTGGTCTCTGCACAAAGGTAGGAAGATTGATCTGTTGCACGGAGAAGTCGATTTGACGCACGTATCTTAAAGTTGAGTATTGTGCGTTTATGCACACTTTAGTCAATCTTTTGGGGATTTGTGAAAATTTTGCAAGAGACTACCTTCTTCCTGCCGCCGGATCCCAGGCGGTGTCTTGAAAACGGAGACCTGGAATGAGCTGGAACCCTGCGCTTGACCCGCATTGCCCGACCGGCGACGACGTCGATGCCATCGAAACGGTGATCGTGCCCCGTGCCCGCGATCTGGGCGGTTTCGAGGTGCGCCGCGCCCTGCCGGCACCGAAACGGCAGATGGTCGGTCCCTTTATCTTTTTCGACCAGATGGGCCCGGCAGAGTTTCTGCCATCGCGCGGACTCGACGTGCGGCCGCATCCGCATATCGGCCTCGCCACGATCAGCTATCTCTACCGCGGGCGCATGCATCACCGCGATTCGCTGGGCACCGATGCCTGGATCGAACCGGGCGCGGTGAACTGGATGGTGGCCGGGCAGGGCATCACCCATTCCGAACGCACTGACGACGCCACGCAAAAGGACCCGATGCCCTTCTTCGGCATCCAGACCTGGGTGGCACTGCCCAAGGATCACGAGGACCGGCCGCCGGAATTCGAACATGCCGCCGCCGACGCGCTGCCGCTGCTCGAAGGCGAGGGCAAGCGCCTGCGCCTGATCCTCGGCAACGCCTACGGAGAGCGCGCGCCGGTGAAGACGGCGTCGGAGATGTTCTATGCCGATGCGGTGCTCGAGGCGGGGGCGCGTCTGCCCTTGCCGGACAACCACGAGGACCGGGGCGTCTACGTGGTCGAGGGCGCGGTCAGCATCGCCGGGCAGACCTATGAGTCCGGGCAGATGATGGTATTCCGGCCCGGCGATGCGATCAGCCTGACCGCCGGCGCTCGCGGCGCCCGCGTGATGCTGCTGGGTGGCGAGACGCTGGAAGGACCGCGGTACATCTGGTGGAACTTCGTCGCCTCGTCGAAGGAACGGATCGAAGAGGCCAAGGAAGCCTGGCGTCGCGAGGACTGGGCCGATGGCCGGTTCCATCTGCCGCCCGGCGACGACGCGGAATTCATCCCGCTGCCCGAGAAGTGAAGGTCATGGCGGGTCGTGCCGCGCCATGGCCCGCAATCGGCTTTGTTGCGCCTCCGAACGCCCCAAGAGCCGCCCGTCCGCCGGGAAAATCACGTTCGGCGGGGGCGGTATCCGCCTCCGCGATGCGGCATGCCGCCGGCCTGCGGAAATCTGCGGATTCCTTGCTTGACGGGGCAGGGCGGGCATCCTATTACCCCGCTCACGCTTGGGGAACCTCGCGGCAGTGAGCGGTTGTAGCTCAGTTGGTTAGAGTACCGGCCTGTCACGCCGGGGGTCGCGGGTTCGAGCCCCGTCAACCGCGCCACCACTGCCCGTGATGCCCCTCGCGCGATGCGCGGTTGTAGCTCAGTTGGTTAGAGTACCGGCCTGTCACGCCGGGGGTCGCGGGTTCGAGCCCCGTCAACCGCGCCACTTTTCAGACATTCGCCTGTGGAAAAGCATGTGCAGGAAATGCGCATGCTGCATGTGTTTTATGGGCAAGTCGTTGCAGCAGAAAGAAAAAGGCGCCCGAGGGCGCCCTTTCGGCCTGTGCATGGAAGTTTCGATCAGCTGCCCCAGCTGCGGACCGGACCGCAATCCATGTGCACGAAATCCGATCCCGAATACCGCCCGACGCCACCGGCCCGGCAGGCCGAGGCGGCCTTGGCCATCTGATTGACGGAACGCGAATTGAGTCGCAGGTCGGCCGCCTCGCCGCGCAGGTGGCGCGAATTCTTGGCAACGCCGCCAGACCGCGAGCGCAGCATCGCGTTTGTGCGCGGGCTGCGGTAGCCTGAAATCAGCATATAGGGTTCGTTGACGTCCAGCATGTTATGCGCGGCTGCCATGATGTCGATGGTGCGCAGGTCGATGTTCTTGACGTCGTCGGTGCGCCAGTCGCGCATGAAAAAGTTCACTTCCTTCACCGCGTCGGCGATGTAGTGCCCTTCGACCCAGTAGATCATGTCGATGCGTTCGCCGGTGCGGCCCGAGTACATTCGGATTCGGCGAATATCTCCGCCCCCGCGCAGGAACCCTGCGGCGTTTGAATACGTTGGTGCTGCAGTTACCAGTGTTGCGGCGAATGCGCCAAGAAGTCCGCGGCGCGTAATGCTGCCAGAGCGTGCGTCAGTCATGAGAATGCCTGTCCCGTATCTTGCTGCCGTGCCACAACGTTGTGCGGCGGTTACATCCTATCCCCAAGATGTGAAGGAGTTATTGCACAATCAAATTCTCCTCGAAAGCGCGAAGTCTTTTGGTTCCATTTCTTCAAGCGGTTTCGGCGAATTTTTGCTTAAATGCGGTGCAGTGTGGTGCGCGCGCCGCAACGACCAGGGTTACTGCGTCAAATCGGCAATAGATTTCCCCGCTGGTGCAATTGTGAATGGACAGCGCTCAAGGCATTGGGTGACATGATAAAAACGGAAAATCGGATCGGAACGACCATGGCCATGACCGCACACGCATTCACGCGCCCCCTGATCATTGCGCTTACCGCCGGAGTGATCGGCCTTGCCGTACCGCATGGCGCCGAGGCCCAGGTGACGGCATTTAAACAGACCGTGGCAGAGCAGGCTGCGCGCAGCGACGGAATCGCCGCCTTCTACCGGGCCCGCGATTTCGAACCGATCTGGACCGGCCCCGGCGACACGGATCGTGCACGCCGAGCGGCGTTGCTCGAGGCCTTTGCGATGGCCGCCGACCACGGCCTGCCGCGCGACCGCTACGACGACCGCGCGCTGGTGGCGCAGATGCAGGCGGCACGCACCGCCCGCGAGATGGGCGAAGTCGAAGTGGCCCTGAGCCGCACCTTCGTGCAGTTCGCCCAGGATATCCAGTCCGGCGTTCTGACGCCCGGACAGGTGGTGTCGCTGATCAAGCGCGAGGCGCCGAAGCGAAGCGCCGAAAGCCTGCTGTCGGATTTCGCCAGTGCCGAACCGGCGGCGTTCCTGCGGGCGCTGCCGCCGCAAAGCTACGAATACAACCGCCTGATGCGCGCCAAGATGATGATGGAACGGCAGATGGAGCAGGGCGGCTGGGGCCTGGCCGTGAGCGCCGCCAAGGTCGAACCGGGGCAAAGCGGTGCCGCGGTGGTCGCCCTGCGCGACCGGCTGATCGCCATGGGCTACCTGCGCCCCACCGCATCCGCGGTCTATGACGATGCGGTCACCGAAGCCGTCCAGAGCTTCCAGGAGGACAACGGCCTGACGGTCGACGGCGTGGCGGGAGGCGACACGCTCACCGCGATCAACACCCCCCTCGAAGAGCGGATGCAATCCGTCCTCGTGGCGATGGAGCGCGAGCGCTGGATCAATCTGCCCGACGGTCTGGGCAAGCGGCATATCCGCGTCAACCTCACCGATTTCTCGGCCAAGATCGTCGACGACGACAAGATCACCTTCGAAACCCGCGCCGTGATCGGGGCGGGCGGGCTGGACCGCCAGACGCCGGAATTCTCGGACGAGATGGATCACATGGTCATCAACCCCAGCTGGTACGTGCCGCGGTCGATCATCGTCAACGAATACCTGCCGCTTTTGCGCCGAAACCCCGGCGCCGTAAGCCATCTCGAGATCACCGACTCGCGCGGGCGCCGGGTCAATCGTGGCCGCGGCTTTTCGCAATATTCGGCCAGCAGCTTCCCGTTCTCCATGCGCCAGCCGCCGGGTCCGCGCAACGCGCTGGGGACGGTGAAGTTCATGTTTCCCAACAAGTACAACATCTATCTGCATGATACCCCTGCGAAAAACCTGTTCAGCCGCGAGGTGCGCGCCTACAGCCACGGCTGCATCCGCTTGAACGATCCGCACGATTTTGCCTATGCGCTGCTGGCTCGGCAGTCGGACGATCCGCAGGGCTTCTTTCAGGCCCGCCTGCGCAGCGGGGCCGAAACCCGTGTCGACCTCAACGATCCCGTGCCGGTGCACCTGATCTACCGCACGGCCTTCACCACAGCGAAGGGGCAGGTGAATTTCCGCCGCGACGTCTATGGCCGCGACGCACGCATCTGGCAGGCGTTGCGTGCCGCGGGGGTGGCCCTGCCGGCCCAACGCAGCTAAAGCTGGACCCGGACCAGACCGGGGAGCCGCATGGCCTACAGCATTCAGGACATCGCAACCGCCCTTGGCCTGACGGCCGAGGGCAACGGCGCGTTGACGGTCTCGGGCGTGGCCGAGCCGGCCACCTGCGGCCCGGATCAGATCGCGTTGGCGATGCGCCCGGCCTATGCCGAAGACTTGCCGCACGGTCAGGCCCGCGCGGCGATGCTGTGGCAGGGCGCCGATTGGCGGGCATTGGGTCTCGAGGCCGCGATCCTGCCGCCGCGCCCGCGTTTCGCCATGTCGGGGCTGTCGGCGATGATGGATCCCGGTCAGGGGTATGCGCCCGGCATCCACCCTTCGGCGGTGGTCGACCCGAGCGCGATCCTCGGCACGGAGGTCAGCATCGGCCCCTTCTGCGTCATCGGCCCCGGTGCGCGGATCGGCGCGGGCAGCGTGCTCGGTCCGCAATGCCACGTCGGCTGGGACGCCACGCTGGGCGACGGCGCGCTGCTGCATGCGGGCGTCCGGATCGGCGCTCGGGTCCGGATCGGCGCGCGCTTCATCGCGCAGCCCGGCGCGGTGGTCGGCGCCGACGGCTTTTCCTTCGTCACCCCCGAGGTGTCGGGGGTCGAGCGCGCGCGCGAGTCGCTGGGGGCCGAGGGCACGGACGCCGCGCAATCCTGGGCGCGCATCCACTCGCTGGGCGCGGTGCGCATCGGCGACGACGTGGAACTGGGCGCCAATGCCTGCATCGACCGCGGAACGGTGCGCGACACCTTGGTCGGAGACGGCTGCAAGTTCGACAACCTCGCCCAGGTCGGCCACAACGTCGTCATCGGCCGCGACTGCCTGATCTGTGCCCAGGTCGGCATTGCCGGATCGACGCGGATCGGCAAAAACGTCGTGCTGGGCGGGCAGACCGGGGTGTCCGACAATCTTGTCATCGGCGACAACGTCATCACCGGCGGTGCCACCAAGGTGCTGGCCAACGTGCCCGCCGGCCGAGTGATGCTGGGCTATCCGGCGATGAAGATGGACACCCATATCGAAAGCTACAAGGGCCTGCGCCGCCTGCCGCGGCTCTTCCGCGATGTCGCGGCGCTCCAGAAAGCGGTTTCCAAGCTGGCGGGGAACGACTAAATCGCGGGCAGGTGGCGCAAGGCAGGGGAACGCAAGCGATGACCTCCGGACAGGATGTGGAAACCAGGGTGAAGGAAATCCTCGCCGAACAGGCGTTGATCGACGCGAGCGACGTCAAGACGACCGACACGCTCGAGGACCTGGGCATCGATTCTCTTGGTCTTGTGGAGTGCATCTTTGCCTTCGAGGAAGAATTCGACATCTCGATCCCGTTCAACGCCAACGAACCCGACAAGAGTGACTTCGACATCTCCAGCGTTGCCGATATCGTGGCGGGCATCCAGCGTCTGAAGGCCGAGGCCGCGGGATGAACCGCGTCGTCATCACCGGCGCGGGCACCATCAACGCGCTGGGACAGGACGTGCCGCAGACGCTCGAGGCGATGCGCGAGGGCCGCTGCGGCATCGGCGAGCTGGAGTTCCGCGACGTCGACCGCCTGTCGATCAAGATCGGCGGGCAGGTCAAGGGCTTCGACCCCGAAGCCGTGTTCAACCGCCAGCAGCTGTCGCTCTACGACCGTTTCACCCAGTTCACCCTCATTGCCGGGGCCGAGGCCATCGCCCAGTCCGGCCTGCGCTTTGACGGCGAACTGGCCGCCAGGGCGGGCGTGGTGCTGGGCACCGCCGGGGGCGGGGTCAGCACCTGGGACGACAACTATCGATCGGTCTATGAGGACGGCAAGAACCGGGTGCATCCCTTCGTGGTGCCGAAGCTGATGAACAACGCCGCCGCCAGCCACCTGTCGATGCAATGGAACCTCAAGGGGCCGAGTTTCACCGTCTCCACCGCCTGCGCCTCGTCCAACCACGCCATGGCCCAGGCCTTTCAGATCGTGCGCAGCGGCATGTCGAAGGCGATGGTCACGGGCGGGTCGGAGTCGATGCTCTGCTTCGGCGGGGTGAAGGCCTGGGAGGGCCTGCGGGTCATGAGCCGCGACGCCTGCCGCCCCTTCTCGGCCAATCGCAACGGCATGGTGCAGGGCGAAGGCGCCGGCATCTTCGTCTTCGAGGACTACGACCACGCCCGCGCCCGCGGCGCCGAGATCCTGGCAGAGGTGATCGGCTACGCCATGTCCTCGGACGCCGCCGACATCGTCATGCCGTCGAAACAGGGCGCGGCGCGGGCCATCTCGGGCGCGCTGGCCGATGCCGGAATCGCGCGCGACAGCGTCGGCTACATCAACGCCCACGGCACCGGCACCGCGGC